>Ga0209121_10000006_pt1 | contig 349373 bp, 337 predicted proteins | sample Cruoilmetagenom3_FD_187292 | JGI IMG/M metagenome (GOLD analysis project Ga0209121, IMG submission 187292) | Oil polluted marine microbial communities from Coal Oil Point, Santa Barbara, California, USA - Sample 3 (SPAdes) (version 2) | ecosystem: Environmental > Aquatic > Marine > Oil seeps ...
AATATGAACTGTTGTCTTCATTAAAATTTAAAAATTAAAAATTGATATACAGTGCTCTAAATCTTCCAAATAAATTTGGCTCTTGGCTTTTGGATTTTCTACGTTACTAACTTCAACTTTTTACAGCATCCAAGATTTAGTTACGCCAAGACTTTAATTAGCACTTATACTATTTTTGGGATCTTCTCATCTCGATAATCGGCCGAAGCGTCATATCTTTAACTATTATTCGAATTTTAAAGAGCCGAAACAAATTAAGCATTGGTGGAGATGACAGGAGTTGAACCTGCGACCCCTTGCGTGCAAAGCAAGTGCTCTCCCAACTGAGCTACACCCCCGTGCTTTCCAAACTGTGTTTGTTTCGATGAACGTAATCTATGGGTTCCTAGCTCACCTGTCAACACTGAATTTTAATTTATTTGTGTTTTTTCACTTTTTTTTTAATAATCCTATTGTGAGATTTTATTGACTTAAGTCACTGGTTATACTCAGTATTAGCTCACACTACTAATCTCAACAAAAAACACTTAAAAAAAGCAGGTTTTATGAAATTTCGTCTTATTCTTCCAATTCTTCTTTCTCTTTTAATTACAAGTTGTAGTGAAAAAGAAAAAAACATCACTTTTAACGAGATAAATAGCTCAAAAATTATCACTTCAAAAGACCTGAAAGTCAGTGATAGTGGGCTATCTCACGAATCAGTCATTATAAAAACTGTTAAAGGTAATATTGTTTTAAAACTATACCCAAACGATGCTCCAAACACAGTTACTCGCTTCCTTCAATTAGTCCAAGAGGGCTTCTACGACGGGCTAAAGTTCCATCGAGTACATCCTAAATTTCTTGTTCAAACTGGCGATCCAACAGGTACAGGTAACGGCGGAAGTGGAGAAAAACTTAAGTCTGAATTCAATAAACTTCAACATATTAAGGGAACTGTAGCCATGGCAAGAAAGCCGGAAGACGTTGATAGTGCGGACTCTCAGTTTTATATAGCTCTTACAACTTTATCTCATTTAGATTTAAATTATACTGTTTTTGGCCAAGTAATTGATGGTTTGGATGTTCTAGATCGTATTAATTTAAACGATAAAATCATTACAATCTCTGTTCAACTATAAAAATTCTTCGATTTTTCGGCTCATTTCTTTAAAAATCCTATTTTTTTAAGACTTGAGCCTTTTTTTTTCATTATTTTTTGAAATTTTTCTATTTTTTTTAAAATAATTACAAAAACACTCATTTTTGATTAAAAATTTTGCAACTTTTTTCAAATTTTCTATTTTTATTTCAATTATTTTTTCAAATTTTCTATTTTTTTATTCTTTTTTTTATTTTTATTTCTTATTTTTCGTATTTCTTTATAAAAAATCTTTTATTTTTTTTATTAATTCTATTTTCAACATTAATCCTTTCTCTTTTTTTTGTTTTCTTCTTATTAATGCAAAAAATTATAGCTACTTTTTTACATCTCTTTATAGGCCCATACTATTTTTGCATCATATTATTGTTAAAAGTCACTTTCCTCAGATCTTTCCATCTTATAAATATATAGTTTTACAATCAGGACATAAGTTTGACACTTCAAACTTGTTTTCATATACATCTTGCACACAATTAATATGGAGTTATTTATGAAACTTAGTTTAAAAGCATTACTTCTTTCATGCACATTACTTTCATCAGTAAATGCTGCAGAAAAATCATTAACTATTTACTCTGTTTATCCTGGTGATAAATTAGAAGCAGTATTCAAACCATTTACAGAAAGAACAGGTATCTCTGTAAATATAGTAGAAGGTAAAAGTAAAAACTTAATTGAAAAGATTAAAAACGATGGTGTTAATTCTGATGCAGATTTACACCTAGATAAAGATCTTGTTTATCATAACCTTGCAACTCAAGAAGGTATTTACCAATCTTTTAACTCTAAGGTTGTAGAAGAAAATGTTCCATCTAACTTTATAGAGACTAATAAAAACTGGTTCACTATTTTTTATCGCTCAAGAGTAATAATGTATAACAGAGATTTAGTTTCTCCTACTGAGCTATCTTCTTACTCTGATCTTGGTAATAAAAAGTGGGAAGGTAAACTTTGTGTTAGAACTTCAAACAGTACTTATAGCCAAGCTCTTTCGGCCTCTCTAGTTGCACATCTTGGAGCTAAAAAGGCATTAGATGTTTTTAAGTCATGGGTTGCAAACTTTTCAATGGATCCAACTTCAAGTGACCGTGATGTTATCCGTGCTTTAGCAGCAGGTAAATGCCATGTAGGACTCGTTAACTCTTATTACCTTGCTCCATTCATTGAAGCAGATTCAGAATATCCAGTAAGACCTTTCTTTGCTAACCAAGGTTTTTCTAATGCTCATGTAAATGGTGTTGGAATTGGAATTACAAAATATTCTAAAAACGTAAAAGAAGCTACAATGCTTTTAGAATACCTAAGTTCAAAAGAAGTTCAGGCTCCTGTAGCAAAAGCTTTCGATCAATATCCTGTTAATGCTAGTGCTTCAATCAGTACGACTCTTAGAGATTTTGGAACATTTCAAGTTGATAAAATTAATGTTGGAACTCTTGGAAACTTTGTAGAGACAGCAAAAGAATTAATGACTGAAGCTGAATACAAATAATCATTTTCTTAAATATCACAGCTTGTATTGCAGGCTGTGATAGTCAAAAAAAAAGCTCCATCAAGGAGCTTTTTTTATATAATAAATTCTTTTAAAATTATCTAAACATTGATTCTGCAATTAAAACTGCAGCGTAAAGAAATGCTGAACATGGAACAGCAGCAATCCACTTTAACCATTTTGTTTCTTCATTCAAGTGCATGTAAAAGTATGCAACAACAAATGCTTTACCTAAAGCAAGTCCAACAAGTGAAGAGGCTTTTAAGTAATAAGCTATTTCTAACTCTGGAATTAGGATCTCTACTCCAGTTAAAATAGTTAGTACAAAGAATATAATAATATATAATTTCTTATGACTATGGTGATGAACTTCTGACATTATGATTCTCCTTATTTATTTTTCAAAACTATTTGCGAGTAGACCAACATCAATCATCATTTGATTAATACTGTGCTTATCTGTTTCATAATAACTGCGAACATATCCACTTTTATCTACGAGTACAAATTTCTCACTATGGGCAATATCAATTAAAGAAACTTCTTCTCCATCAACGTTACCTGTTATTGGCTCTCGCTTCCCCATTGGCACTTTAAAGCCATCTATAATAGTTCTCTTTAGATCGGCCTCAGAACCAGTTAAAAAAGTCCATACATAGGGATTAGCGTGTCTCTTTCTAGCAAACTTAAAAAGAACTTCTGGAGTATCGTACTCAGGATCTACTGTATAAGTAACTAATGCAATATTAGTCCCAAGTCCTCTTACCCTTTTTTGAATCTTATCCATTTTTTCCATAAGAGCAGGACAAGTTGTAGGACAGCTTGTGAAAGCAAATCCTGCAATATAAATTTTCCCCTCTAAGTCTTTACTACCAAATGGCTTATTAAAACTATTTGTCAGAGTATATTCTGGAACTTTGTAGAGTTTAGGAAGAGGTGGAGGTAGTTCTCTATTTATCGATTTATATATTGGATATGAAAAAGTAAAAGCTATAAATAAAAACCAAAAAAGCTTGTTTGCCACAAGCTTTTCGATAATCGTATTTTTTCTAGCGTACCCTACGAAAGTAGACATCTTTACCTATTTCCCAAATTTTTTGTTTTCAGCTTTAATTGCATTCATTAAGTCTTTTCTTAATTGAGTATCTTTCATATCAATAAGACTTTTAACATAATAAGCAACGGCCCAGATCTGATCATCAGTAATTGTATCTTTCCAAGCAGGCATTGATGTTCCACCAACTCCATAAGCAAGACGTCTAGCTAAATCATCAACAGAACGTGCACTTCTTACAGAATCCCAAGTAAAATCTGGTGGTACATTCTGGAATCCCCACTCTGTTTCCTGAGGTTTTTGTTGGAAAACTTCCATATCAATTTCTCTAGGATTTTCTTCTGTTATTTTTCCTAACTCTTCAACTCCGATATAAGCTCTGTGACAAGACTGGCAGTTAGCTTCACCGTGATAGATAGCCTTCCCTTTTGCAATCGCTGCAGACTTATGAGCTAAACCATATGGGTCAGCAATTAACTCAACACGTGCTCCAAGCTCTTTATCTTTACCTTCCCACACTTCAGGTGCAAAAGTTTTAATATATTGAACTACGGCATCAGCCTGATCTTCTTTTAAATCCCATGGAAGCATTGCTGTTCCATTTAGACCTTTTTTTAGTAATTCATAAATATCTTCATCATGAGGTAACTCTCCAGAGAGAACATGACCAAATTTAAAGATACCTTGAGTAAAGTCTCTTGGTGGTACTTTCATACCTTTTGAAGCAACACCTTTTCCGTCACCGTTAACACCATGGCAAGGCATACAGTACTCAGTATAAATGGTCTTACCCTTATTTAAAGTCTTAGCAGTTACATACTTACCACCAGCGAAGATTTTATCTTCACGAAAGTGACTTTCACTACAAGAAGTAAAAGCACCAAGGATAAGAAGAGTTAAAATTAGCTTAGCCATATTCTTCATGTCATTCCTCTAAAATAAAAAAATCGTTATATACATAATTAACCATACAACACCTAAGAAGTGCCAAAATTTCCCAATATTAAAAACTCTATTTTCAAGTTTTTCTACTGAGATGCCCTCTTTGAGTGTTGGTACCAAATAAAATAATAGAAACCATGCAACCACAACGTGTGCAGCATGAGTCCATGTAAAAGAGAAAATGATTGATGGAAAAATACCATCTTGTACATAAATCCCTTTTGAATGTAGGTCACTCCAAAGCATTGCCTGCATGACCATAAAAGAAAACCCTAGGGCCATAGTAAAACCTAGCCATAGCTTTCTTTCTTTATTCACTGCTAAAAATAGCTTCTCATACTTCCAAAAAGTGAAACTACTTATTGCTATTAAAATCGTACTTATTGTAGGAAGAAAAAGATCAACTCTTTCAAATCCCATTGGCGGCCATACATCAGACGTTAATCTAAAAACAGTAAAGCCTAAAAGTAATGAGGCAAATAACATTGAGAAAGTGACTAAGATAACAGTCATCGCGATGGAAGACGTAATTTGTCTTCCAACTCTTTCCTTCGTTAATGTTGTATTGCTCATTACAGTATTCATTTATCTACACAAGCTCTTCAGTTTGATATTGAAAGTCTCTATCACCAGTTAAATTTGGATTTCCATATTCATGTGGCCCACACTTAACAACAGGAATTTCCTTAAAGTTATAGTGAGGAGATGGTGATGGAATAGTCCATTCAAGAGTTCCAACTTCCCATGGGTTAGCACTTGCTTTTTCTTTCTTAAAGAAAACTGCATGTACAAAGTTAATCACAAAAATTATCTGTGAGAGACCCATTGTAATTGCAGACCAAGTAACAAAAGTGTTGATTGGAATCATTCTTTCCATAAATTCATATACGAACGGGTTATATAGTCTTCTGTGCATACCTGCATAACCTACAACCATCATTCCCATGAAGATTCCGTTTAGACCAAGCATAGTGATCCAAAAGTGAACCTTTGCCCAGAATTCGTTCATCATCGTCCCAAACATCTTAGGCATCCAGAAATAGATTGCTGCAAAACCACCAAGTAAAACAGATGCTGCCATTGTGTAATGGAAGTGACCTACTACAAAGTAAGTATCATGTAAGTAAAGGTCAGTTGTTACTGTTGCTAAATACAGACCAGTTAAACCACCAAGACCGAAAACAAATACTACTCCAAGAGAGAAAAGCATTGGAGAATGGAAACGAATTGATCCTTTCCAAATTGTTCCTAACCAGTTTGCAAAAAAGATTGCTGAAGGAATAGAAATTGTCATCGTCAGAGTCATAAACGACTGAGTTAACAGCGGAGACATCTGAGTTGTATACATATGGTGACCGTAAACAATTGTTGAAAGAATTGTAATTGTCGTCATTGATAAAGCTGTTGCCTTAGCTCCAAATGCTGGCTTTCTAGCAAAGAATGATAGAAGGTCAGACACGATTCCCCACGCTGGAAGAATTAAAATATAAACTTCCGGGTGACCGAAAATCCAAAATACGTGTTGGAAAAGGATTGGATCACCAGTTCCTGAAGTTGCCGCAGCACCTGCAAGGAAGAAAGCTGTTCCAAAAACTCTATCGAAAACTAGTAGTAAACAACCAGCACCAAGAACAGGAAGGAAGATTGCATTTAAAATTGCAGTCAGACCTAATCCCCAAACTGAAAGAGGCATATCGAAATATCCCATCCCAGGAGCTCTTAGAGTAATGATTGTTGTAATATAGTTAATTGCACCCATAGTTGAAGAAACACCAAGAACAAAAATAGCTAATGTCCAAAGAGTCTGTCCCACACCTGGTGAACCAATTAGAGTTGAAAGAGTCGGATATGATGTCCATCCACCAGCGGCGGCTCCAAGAGGTGTAAATAAACCAGCAAGAAGTAGTACACCAGAAGCAACTGCAATATGAAATGAAAGCATATTCAATAGTGGAAATGCCATATCTCTTGCACCAATCATTAGAGGAATCAGGTAATTACCAAACGCTCCAATCAAAATAGGTGTAATTGCATAGAAAATCATAATCGTACCGTGCATTGTAAAAAGCATCGCATACGTATCAGGTGGAACAACTCCGCCTGTAGAAGGAAATAAGAAATTTCCAATTACTGGGAATGGTTGTCCAGGAAACGCCAGTGTCCAACGAATCATAAGGGCCATCATCCCCCCGATTCCTAGGAATAGGATTCCATACCAAAGAAATTGTTTTCCAATCACTTTATGGTCGTAAGAAAAAATATACTTCGACAAGAAAGTTTTTGGAGCATCATGGATATGTTGTTCGTAAAAAGCCATTGCTCTATATCTCCTTAATAACTAATTCGTTTAATCTTACCAAGTCCAAGGCCATCCCCAATATAGATCAGCGTTTTCACGATCATTTTGGGCGATTGCTTTGTCTTCTGCTTCTGTCATCCATTCTTCAAAGTTAGCTTGAGTATATGAAGTTAAGTAAGCTTTCATTCTATAGTGATAAGTTCCACACATTTCCGCACAAGCGATATTGTAGTAACCATCTTTAGTCAGCTCAAACCACAGTCTTGTAATACGACCAGGAATTGCATCAACCTTTCTTCTAGTATTTGGGAAATACAGAGAATGAATCACATCTTTAGAAACAACCTGGAAGATAACCTTTCTTCCAATTGGTAATCTAAGATCGTTCAATTGAACAACGTCATCTTCAGTATTGAACACACCATCACGCCCAGCATATCTAAAATGCCACGCCCACTGTTGCGCCATAACTTCGACTCTTAAAGGCTTCTCATCTTCTTTAGGCCAATTCGCGAATACTTCTACGTAATCCTCGTTTGAAATCCTAGTAATATTCATATCGATTCCTAAGAATACTGATAATCCAATTACAGTAAGAACAATGATGTGAACCTTTTTGTTCCCGTAAGTGTAATAAGCCTTCTTATTTCTCTTAGCACTATACAGGTAAGAGAAACCAAAAATTCCAATACACACCAAAACGAAGAAGAACAAGTTCAGGTAAGTTGTGAGGTTAAAGAGCCAATCAATTAAGTGGCCATTAACAGAAATATCCTCAGGAGTTTGCATTCTCTCCCAAAGAGTCCAAGTTTTTGCAGTATTTGCAACTGCAGCAGATAAAACAGTCATAGATAAAACCTTTCAATAAACTATGAAGTTAAAAATTATTAAATTAGAGATCTAAGTCACTATATTCTATATATAAAAGTATGATAATTCTAGATTCTTCTACTATAGATTTCAGCTAAAGAAAATCAAAGATGATAAAAGAATTGGTAGATAGACAATAGATGCTAAAAAATACTGCCTTGCCCAACGATCAATCTTCGATTCTGTGTCTTTAAAAAATCCAAAAATAGATAAAATTATGAATAAAATACCTAAAACTAATGCTGTATTTAAATATCCAACGCTCGCATAGCCGATCAAATAAGGGCCAAGAGAACTTAGTACTAATATAATAGTATAGATAAAGATATCTCGTTTAGACTTATCGAAACCTGTCTTGTTTGGATAAACTTTTATGCTCCCCGCATCATAATCTTTTGAATAATAAATTGCTATTGCTAAGAAATGTGGGATTTGCCAAATAAAAAGAATTGTAAAAAGGATAATTGCCATAGCATCAATCTTGCCGGTTACCGTAGTCCACCCCATAACTGGAGGAATTGCACCCGGAATTGCACCAACAAAAAGAGCTAATTCACTCTTAAGCTTCATTGGAGTGTATGCAAATAAGTATAAAACAGCAGCAATTAGTGAAAGAATCATTGTTGGCCAGTTAACAAAAATTGCAATTAATGGAAGAGCTATACAAATAAGTCCATAACCAATAATTAAAGCAGTTGAAGGCTTCATTCTTCCAGAAGGAAGAGCTCTATTTTTTGTTCTATCCATCAACTTGTCGACATCTCTTTCTATGTAGCAATTGAGAGTCGTTGAGCCACAAACAACCATAGTCATAAGTATCAGAGCAAATATGGCCTTAAAGAAATTAATTTCTCCAGGTGCTGCAAATACGCCTACGACAATTGTCACGACAACAAGAATACCTAGTCTTAATTTTGTAATTTCAAGAACATCACTAATAAAAGTATGCTCAGTTGCTCCAAGAACATCTTCCTCTAAATATCTAAGCCTATTTCTTAAACTCCAAAGAGACCAAATAAGAAGTGTGGCCACTCCTAAATGAATAGTTGTCGGAGCTACACTTACGTCATACTTAGATACAAGTGACCCTGAAATTGCTTGAAGCAATATGAGGACAATAACTAAAATACTGTGAAGTCCTAATGAGTTTTTTAATTTAATAGATATATTTTTGAACTTTAAACTAGAAAGATAAACCTTAGAACAATTCCAGATAACAGTGAATAGAGCAATGACTGCAAAGTATTTATGAGCAAGGTTTAACTGTACTTTAGGAATAGATGACCAATAGAGAACTTCGTTTGATGGGTAGTGAACACACTGAAGAAAAAACTCTCCTGCTCCACATACTTTTCCTGCACCACTATGTCTCATTACGGCTCCAAGAAAAACCTGGATGGCCACAACAACAAGAGAAAAGAATACTCCATCTTTTAGTACTGGATCGTATACCTTTTTAAACTCGTCCTTATTTACATTAAGAGAATTACCTAAAACACTTGATTGATATTCTCTTTTCATAGACAGAAGACTACAGAAGAATATTAAACTGATACACAAGTGAGTTGTAGATATTAGTGTTGGAAGCTTATAAAAAAACGTTGAAGCCCCTAATCCACCTTGTAGAATAACAAGAAAAAGACAGGCAACAGTATATTTATAAAACTTATTTTGATCTTCTTTAAATTTTCTTCCAAGTAGAAAGATAGCAATTGAAAGAAAGCCGATACCACTAGCAAGAAGCCTATGTAACTGCTCTAAGAACTGCCCTTGAGATGAACTCTCAGCAATAATACTTCCATAACATAGTGGCCAATCTGGGCAACTTAGCCCTGAGCCAGTGTTATGAACAATCCCCCCCAGAATAATTAGGACGTAAGTAAGAATAATGGTGAGATTAATTAATATGTGCATTACTTAAACTATATACTCTCTAACTGACTACTCTTCAAGAGCAGTTGATTTTGAAATTAAAGTGAATAAAAAATACTGTGAGCAAGCAAGCATTAACCCAAAAAGTAAATGAATAGGCTGAGCTGCAGGAGGAACAGATCCGTACGCAAGAGTCACTCCTGATAAAATATTAACAAGAACAATGACACAAGTTATCTGAGTCCAGCGGGCCACTCGAGAGTGAACACTTCCTAGCTTAGAAACTTTCATAAATAAAATAACATGAGCGATAACGATTAGAGCAGAATAAGAACGATGAATAAAATACTCAAGCCCAAGCTTAGATATCCATAAATCTCTTGCAACTCCATCGTGAGATAAGTGATCAATCCCCTCTCTCACCTGAGTTCCTAAGATAATTTGCCCAAAAGTTAGGAGAATAATAAAAATAAGGAATCCTTTTAAAGGCTTACCCACTTCTTTCTTTAGGTGAAAAAGTAAATTATTTTCATCTGAGCGGACCTTCGCCTCTATCAGTAAGAAAATAGTGACGACAGCGGCAAGCATGTGCAATGTGATAATTACTGGCTTTAAGTGTGTAGAAACAACAACAGATCCAAGCCATCCATTAAATCCTACTGCAAATACAGTTGCCCAAGAAAGATAGATAATGGATTTATTCTCATTCTTATAACTTGATGAGGCTAGGGCCATAAGAAATACGAGAATCCCAGTTGTTGCTCCAACAAGCCTATTTATATACTCAATCCAAGTTTTCACAGGGTTAAAGTCTGCAATAACCTTCCCAGCAACTTTATATTGTTCTTTATAATCAACTGGAAGCTCTGAGATACTCATAGGAGGGATGTATTGTCCAAAGCACTTAGGCCAATCTGGACAGCCTAATCCTGAACCGGTACTTCTCACTAGTCCACCAACTAGAATAAGGAAGAAAACTGTAAAAATACAGATACTTAAGAGTTTCCTAAATTTAGGATGACGATTGCTCGCAAACATATTCTCTCCAACTAATTACTTTGAAGTAGAGTTATCAAATCTAATGCTATAGGGCAATCAAAGTTCACTGAACTGAATTTTGTACAGATTGATATTTATTTTCATTTCCCCCTAATTTAGTTAACCTTTAAAAAAAATAAGGAAATTTGAATGTCTAGAAAACCTCATGAACCTGTTTATTATGGCGATTACCTTCAACTAAATAAGTTGTTAGATACTCAGTACCCAAAATCACTAGAAATTGAGAATAATGAAGCTCATGATGAAACTTTATTTATAATTGTTCACCAAGTATATGAGTTATGGTTTAAGCAAATCATTCATGAGTTAAAATCTATAGTGACAATGTTTTCAGGGAAAACAGTTCAAGAAAAAGATCTAACAACAGTAGTAGCTCGTCTTGAGAGGATAACTAAAATCCAAGGACTTCTGGTTGATCAACTTGGAGTAATGGAAACAATGACTCCAATGGATTTCCTAGAATTTAGAGACCTACTTGTTCCTGCTTCAGGATTTCAAAGTGTTCAATTTAGAGAAATTGAAGTTTTAATGGGACTTAAGACAAGCAATAGAAAAGAAGTTGATAGAGAGTATTTTCTTGGAAGACTAAACGAAGAAGATAAAAAGAAAATTATTGAGATTGAATCCTCTGCCTCTATCTTAGAGTTAGCGGAGTCTTGGCTTGAGCGTATTCCCTTCACTAAAAATGAAAGCTTTGATTTTTGGAGTGAATACGAAAAGCAAATCAATCTCATTTTAGATGATGATGAAAAAATAATTCATGAAAACCAGGCAACTCTCGACTCTAGAGGGATGGCGATGCAAATTGAGAACTTAAATGCAACTCGTGAAACCTTCGCCTCTTTATTAGATGATACTAGACACAATCAACTTATAGAAATGGGAAAGAGAACATTATCTCGAGAAGCTACATTAAACGCTCTCTTCATACTTCTATATAGAGATGAGCCTATCCTCCACCTACCATACAAGTTTTTAACAACTCTAATGGATATGGATGAGTTATTTACAACTTGGAGATATAGACACGCTCTTATGGCGCAAAGAATGTTAGGGACAAAGATTGGTACAGGAGGATCTTCTGGTCACCACTACCTTAAAATGGCTGCAGAAAATAATAGAGTTTACTTAGACTTATTTAATCTCTCTACATTTCTAATACCAAGATCTAAACTTCCATCACTACCAGATGATATAAAGAAGAACCTAGGGTTTCATTTTAATGAATAAATATAAGAGTCTCTATTCTAAGTTTTTAAAGGCCAATGAAGGAAAAATTCACTTTGCTTGCCACAGCCATCATTACTGGCCTGATTGCACAAGAGAGGCGCAGCTAGAATACTGGGAAGACTCTTGTAAGATGATTGATAATAAGTGGGAGTATATACTTACTGAAAAAGTAGGTACTGCTCAAAGGCTACTTAGCGATCACCTGAACTTTAATAGACCTAATGATATTACATTCGCTCCTAATACACATGAGCTTGTTACAAGAATTCTTAGCTCATTTTCAGGAAAGATAAAAATATTAACCACTGACTCTGAATTCTATTCTTTTTCAAGACAGCTTAACCGCTACATTGAAGCCGATTTAATAGATGCCACGGTAATTCCAACTCTCCCAATAGAGACATTTCAAGAGCGCTTTTCTAAAGCTAGTCACGAAGGTTTCGATGTTGTTTTTACATCTCATGTCTTCTTTAATAGCGGACTTGCTATTAAAGACCTAAATCTTCTAGTTGAGGAAATCTCTAAGAATAACTCCACTATAATCATAGATGGCTATCATGGGTTTATGGCACTCCCAGTTGATCTCTCTAAAATTGGAGATAAAATATTCTATATAGCAGGTAGCTATAAGTATGTAGGTGCTGGAGAAGGTTGTTGTTTCATGACCATTCCTAAGAACTGTAACCTACGACCACTCAATACAGGATGGTTTGCTGAGGTTTCAACTCTAGAAAATGTTAACGATAATGAAGTTGCCTATCCAAAAGATGGAATGCGCTTTGCCGGGTCAACTCTAGATTACACGGCCCTATATAGATTAGTTTCAGTTCTTGAACTTTTTAAAGAAGAAAATATAAATTCGTCACTTATTCACAAGCATGTACAAGAATGTCAAAAATCATTCCTAAAGATCTTGGATAAAATTAATCACCCCCATCTAAATAGAAATAATCTCTTAGTAGACGATATTGATCATCACGGTCACTTTCTAACTTTTAACCTAGAAAGCACAGAGCTTGTAAATTCAATTAGAGAGAAGCTTGAGAGTAATGGAGTTTTAACAGACTCTAGAAAGAATAGACTTCGTTTTGGATTTTCACTTTACCATGACCATACTGAATACAGCGAGAAGCTATTTACAGTTTAGTTATAGATGATCTGTACCAAGACCAAATGGCATATTCACACTTAGCCCTAGACTAAGTCCGCCCCCACGTTTATTTCCAATGATAAAGCCTGGATCAATATCTTTATATCTTAATAGGTTTGGGTAAAGATTTAATCTCCAACTCATGTCTTCACTTCCATTAATAAATAATGAACCATCGAGCTCACCATTTGTTTCATGAAAAAGAGAAACAACAAATCTTCCTTTCTGCTCTAAAGGATCAGTAAGAGACATACCTGCACCGAGTGAGATAATACGGTCCTCTACATACTGATAGCTTAGTCCTGCAATATTTTGCATACCGAAGTATATAAAAGGCCTTAACTTATCATCATAAAACTGAAGAACCTTTGGCCTAGCGACATAATTTAATCCCGTATTAAAGAAATCATCTGACTTTAATGACCATACAGGCTGAAAATTCCAAGACTTCAAATTAAGATCATCTAAAAGAAAGTTAATATAGGTTTCATTATAAGAAATAAAGAACGCTGCTAAATCAAAGACATATAAATCTGCAATATGATCATGGCTAGAAATATCGTGATAACTTGTTTCAAGCGCTTCATTTCCCATATGGGCTGCATAAGTAAAAAGAAATGACCAAAGTCCTGGCATTGGATAGCCATGATGCTCAAAGTATTCTCTAAGTTTTAATGTATCATAAGATCCACCAATAAAATGAAGACCTATATTTGGAACAACTCTTGATGATAAGAACTCATCGTTAAAAAGTTTCTTATATCCACCATCTTTCTTTATATTTTCATTTGGTTTTCTAACTCTATTCCAAACTTCTTCTAATTTTCCAGAGAATTTATCTTGAGAAAACCAATAAGGGTTTTGAATAACATCAAATGTCCCATTTATAACATAGGTATATGGAGTCCAAACAGAATCTCTTTTAGGATTAAAGATCTTGTACTCTTTGGAGTGAGCAGTGCTTAATAATAATACTAGTGTGATTAAAAATATTCTCATCATAATTAAACCTATTAACTTAGGCTTACTTCTATATTTTTAAATACGACTTTTCAACTAAACATTGAAGTTGTTTAAGATCAGGTAAATTAATACACCTGTAACAGAGATATAAACCCAGATAGGAAAAGTTATGCGAGCTAACTTTTTATGAGTTACATAATTTTCTTTATACGCATTCCACAAAGTAGATAAGACTAGTGGCACGAGTGGGATAGATAGAAAAATATGAGTAATTAAAATAGTAAAGTAGATATACTTAATCGGACCTGTCGCTAGAAATTTTGTATCACCATGGAAGTGATGATACGTAATATAGCTCACAACGAATAAGAACGAAGAGACTGTTGCTGAGATCATACATTTAATATGTAATGATCTTTGACCTTTCTTAATGAAGTAATAACCACAGCATAAGAAAATAAATGAAATTGAATTTAAAAGTGCATTTGTAGCAGGAAGTTGTGTTACCCAATCACTTGTTACAGTATGTGGTGTTTTAAAATAAATCAGCCACACAAGAAATGAAATTGTAATAACACTTATCAGACCAATAACAGCGTAAGCGCTAGAGTTACTCTGCTTCTTTAACATTTTCAATTATTTCGTTAAAGTTTCTATACTTAATTATCGTCTTATAAAGGTAATAAAAAGGTATGTAGCAAAGTATGATAAATACAGAAAGAATATAGACTAAGTACTTATCCTTAGGGTTACCCATTGAGCCCGCGCATCCAGGACAGGCCTGAACGCTCTCGATGAAAGTAATTAGAAAAAGAAAAGTCATTAGTCTTAATTTATTCATATTATAGTAGGTAGATAAAAGTAAAAACTAAGATCCAAACAAGGTCTACAAAGTGCCAAAATAATCCAGCAAGCTCTAGTAGTGTATAATCACCATTATCAAATCTTCCATCATAGGCTAACTTCCACATATAAATCAGGTAACAAACACCTGTAAAAACGTGTAGTCCGTGGAAACCAGTAATTGCAAAGAATGTAGATGAAAATAAGTTATTTCCATGCTCATAATTAGCAAATGTCATTCCTAGAGAGTGAGATAAGTGAATATACTCGTATGCTTGAATTCCTAGGAATATTACTCCACCAAGAATTGTTAGTCCTAACCAAGTTAAAAGACCTTTTCTATCTTTTTGCTTACAAGAATCAATACAAAGAACCATTGATACTGAAGAACAAATTAGAATAAATGTCATGAAACCAGAAAGAGCTACACCACCAAGTGCTTCAGCTGGTGCTGGCCAATGTCTAGTCCATCTAAGAACGGCATAAGCAATTAGAAGTCCAGAAAATGACATTCCATCTGTTCCAAGAAATAACCACATTCCAATTTTATTAGGACTAGCTTTTCCAAAATCTGGATCATTAGGGAAATCAATAATTCCTTCGTGAGCTACTACTTCCGTATTATGTCCGGCCATACAATTCTCCTACATCTAGTAGATAGGATCCAGACTTGCTGGATCCTTAATATTTATTTCTGATTAGGTGAAAACTTGTCTTCACCGATTTCTTGTAAGTACTTAACTAAAGCATCTTTTTGCTTTTCTGCATCTCCACCAAATACTTCAGTGTCCATGCTTTCTCCGTCTTCCCAGAATGATGGCATCAGAGTTCCTTCCATAATTGCTTGAGGATCACTTAACCACTTCTTAATCCAAGATGGACGTAGACGTTTCTTAGCATACTTTAAGTTTGGAGCAGTTGGCTCATCTGTACTTCCAGGTAATCCTGCGTGACAAGTGTTACAACCAAGAGACTCTACTAACTTTAATGCTCCTCTTCTCTCACCAGGTAGCCATTCAACCTTAGCTGGTAAGTTTTCAAAAGTCTTTTGCTTAGACTTATGTTGGAAGAGTGCTACTAGCTTATTTCTTTCTTCATTCGAAAGATTAAACGATGGCATTCTTATTGGAGTTGCAGCAAAGTCTTTATCAAAGTGTCTAATTGGGTAAACATTACTTAAGAAGTAGTTAAACCAATCAGCTTGAACTCTATGTCCCTGACCATTAAGTCTTGGTGGACCTTGGTTAATATCATCTTCGTATAGAGCTAGGATATCCCCATAATCTCCATCGATCTGGTGACAACCAATACAGTTATACTTAGTTACAACTTTCATACCTTCTGCAACAACTTGCTCATCTTTATCAAGCTGCTTAACACCAGTAACTGGAACTCTATCAGAAACCTGACCAAGTAAAGCTACAGTGATGTCACTTGCTTGTTTTTCAGTCATGTTAAACTGAGGCATTCTTAGTAAATCTTTAAATGGCTTATCTGCACCGTTATCCCATCTTCTAGGATTTAGTAAGTGAGCTTGAATCCACTTATCTCTACTATGCTCTACTTTTTCATGACCAAAACCAAATTGAGTTAATGGCTTAGAACCTAACTTAGTCAATTCTGGACCAATAGGAGCTCTACCTTCAAATCCTTCAATAGTATGACATGAGTAACAACCATACTTACCAACAGATCTATAACCTAGCTCCATTGTTCTTTCATGATCACTTAGCTTAGCAAGTCTTGCCTTAGCAACATCTTCAGGATCGAATGCTGCGAAGTACTCAACAAGTAGCTCATCTCTTAGGTCTTTATTAATACCTTCAAACTTAAGCTCTTCGAATTTCTTATTCTTTTTAGACATTAAGTAAGCAGTAATATCGTTTGCTTCTCTTTTAGTAAGTCTAAACGAAGGCATGATAGTGTCTTCTTGATAGTGAGATGGTTTTAATAACCATGAAACCATCCAGTCAGGACTCTTTACTTTCGATCCGATTCCAGAAAGGTGAGGCCCTACAAAAGCATCTACTTTCTTAGACTCTTTAGCGAAGTCTTCAACACCATGACAACCCATACAACCAACTTGGCGTACTAGCTTCTTCCCTCTTTCAGTATTTCCACCTGTGTATTTAGCAAATGGCTTATACTTCTTAGATTTTTCAAATACAAATTCTGCAATTGCATTTACTTCAGTAACGTTCTTTTTAACAAACTCAGGAGTGTTGTTATTTGTCTGGTTAAAGAATTGAGGCATTTTTGCATGCTTATTAAATGATTTAGGATCCCATACCCAGTTCATAAAGAATTCTTTGCTAACTTTAGAAGCAATCTTCTCTAAACTTGGACCTGGCTTTCTATTGTGTTCCCAACCTTCGATTTTATGACAAGCATAACAACCAAACTTTCTGATGTTTCTCTTTCCATCATTAACAACTGTTCCCTCAGGAATGTACTCAACATTATTGTGACATTTAACACAACCAGCTTCGTATTGACCTTTACGGAATTGAACGATTGGAACTTTGTGAGGCTCGTGCCAGTTGTACTTCTCTTCCCACTCTTTCTTTTGAGCGTCGTCTTTTGGCATGTGCGCTGCAGAGTTAAAGTCGTTAACTCTGTGCCCTTCACCACCATGACAAGTTGTACAACCAAACTTCTTCATTGGGTGCTTCCCTTTTGCTCCAACCATAAGGTCTAAGTTAGGGTGTGTTTTATAAGGATTTTCTTGTGCTTCATATCCTTCTTTATCGATGAATACGTGACAAGTCATACAACGATCAACTTTAGGAACGTGTCTGAAGTATCTATCATCAGTAATATTATCAAGAACAACTTGCTGAATCTTTAAAGTAGGATCCATAAAATCAATAAATGGTAAGTTTCTAAGTACAAACACAGGATCTACTTTAAGCTTATTTTTAGCTCCAAGAAGAAGATCTCTCTTACCTACGATGTTCTGAATACTCTTTTCAGTATCAGTAACTTCTTTTTTATATGATCTAATCTTTCTAGATAATTCTTTCTCTTTTGTCTGAAGAATCTTTTTTCTTTCTGTAGAATCAGCAAACTCTTTCTTCTTAACTTGAAGTTTTGCGTAAAGATCATCTGCATTACTTGCATGCTCAGCGTGCGCTACACCATACTGGAAACCAACAGCAGAAACTTGAGAGTTAGCAATACCACCAACAATTGTTTCATTCTTTAAGTCTTTCTTAACTAACCTAAGTTCTTCCTCGGCCTTAAGAATATCTTCTTTACGAGAATCTACTGTCTTTTGAGATGCTTCTAGCTGCATATTAAGCTTAGCAAGCTCATCCTGACTAATTTCTTCTTCTGCTGCTTTAATATCTTTAGCAATTTTCTCTTTCTTAATTTGCATCCCTTTTAGCTGAACAGCTTTCCAAGGACGAATATAGTCATCAAGAAAAACCCAAACAACAGTTACTAAAAATGCAACAGAAAGAAATGCAAAGATCTTATTAAGTTTCTGCATATTCCAAGCCATACCTGGCTCTTGCTTCTTACTCATCAGTATTCCCTTTTTTCACACCCGAGGGGTTATAAGTTTAATTCCCACTCTGGTAGTGCAACAATATATTTCAAGTTAATTAACCATCTTAAAACCATCTTTATTGGTAAACTCATCATAATAATGAATAAGAAAATAAAGATGTAATATCTAATAGCTCCAGATTTCTCATAAAGCTCTTTACCAAGCTTCAGCTTAAGAGAAGCAAGAGGTAAAATTACTAAATATCCAATTGTTCCAAGTATTCCGAAGATTTCTCTTAAAAGAATATTCTTAGGCATTGGTACATTTAATATTTTAATCCAAATATATTCAGATAAGTTGATATTGTACTCAGCTACAACCTTGTGAAAATCCCAGTACTCAAATGGTCCATAGAATGTCCAGTTCGGCCCACGCAGAAATGTTCCCACGATAATTAGATAAATCCAAAGTACTAACCAACCAAATAAAAATGAAGTGATGGCTAACTTTCTTTCTACAAAAGTGTAGTAACCATTCCCCTTAGGGTTCATATCAATATAAGGAATTGCAATTAAACCAACTACGATAATCCCAGGAAGAATAACTCCGGCCATCCAAGGGTCAAAGTAAACTAACATTTCCTGAAGACCAAGGAAGTACCATGGTGCTTTCGCTGGGTTTGGAGCCCAAGTTACGTTTGCTGGCTCTTCTAAAGGAGCCTTGAAAATAATAGCCCAAACAACTAAGAAGATTGTTGTAGCGATAATTACAAATAACTCTGTATATACAAGGTTAGGCCAACACCAAACTTTTTCTCTGTTCTCTGGTAGCGCCTCAATTGGACACTCACCAGCTTCAATTCTCTTATCATTCTCAGCACACTTATAAAGACTTAACCATGTTAAGAAAGTTAAAAGTATTATAATGATATTGATCGGAATATTATCCGGCCAAAGTATAATTTTAATAAAGTTTGGATCCGCACAAAACCAAGCAACAATTGGTAAAACTACAGCTAGTCCCCAATATGCAAACTTCTTAGTTCCCACTACTTTGTAATACCTGATCATCAAGAAAAACAAAAAAGTGAAAATTGGAAACGATCTAATAGGATCAGCTAACCAGTTAATTAATTCTTTCATTTCATATCCTTAAAATTAAAAACTACCAACTAAAGTGGAGCCGAAATCCCACCGTCTTTTCTTACTCTCCAAAAGTGAACCGCAATAAGCACACCAACAACAAGTGGAATGAATACACAGTGAAGAATATAGAATCTTAATAATGCTGGCTCACCAACAAAACGTCCTGCTAGAAGCTGGAAACGTACGTCGTTTTTATCAGAAACCATTACAAAATCACCAATCTGAGCTAGAGCAGCACCTGGACCACCATGACCCATGAATGGAGTTGCTTTTGCCATGTTCGCCCCAACAGTAATCGCCCAAATTGCAAGCTGATCCCAAGGAAGAAGATAACCAGTAAATGATAAAAGTAGTGTTAATACTAAAAGGATTACACCAATACCCCAGTTAAATTCACGAGGTGGTTTATAAGAACCAGTCATAAAAACACGGAACATATGTAACCAAACCGTAATAACCATGGCGTGAGCACCCCATCTATGAATCTCTCTCATAATACCGAGAGGAACGTGCTCTTTAAGTGCAATGATATCGTTATATGCATACTCAGCAGTTGGTCTGTAATAGAACATCAAGAGAAGTCCTGTAACAGTTAGCGCTAAGAAAATAAAGAATGTAAGTCCACCCATACACCATGTGTATCCAAGTTGAACTCCAGACTTCTTTAACTTAATTGGGTGTAAATGAAGAAACACGTTACCCGCTACAACACTTGCTCTGTTACGAGCATTATCTGGTGGTCCATGTCTAAAGATAGACTTCCAAACTTGTGTTTCACGAACTTTCTGTGCCAAACCTTTTTCTGACATCTTTTATACCTTTGTAGTTTATTTACTAACTTTTAAATTAAACACTTAAGTAAGAGTTCGGGTTATCCCACTGACCTTTCTCAGAGCGATAAACCTTTGTCTTATCTACTTTTATTGTTCCCTCTGCTGTCAGAGAAATACTATATCTTTCAAGTGGTCTTGGAGCTGGTCCTTCAAAGTTAACTCCACTCATGTAGTAACCCGAACCATGACAAGGACACTTAAATTTAAGCTCTGACGGAAGCCAGTTAGGAATACAACCTAAGTGAGTACAAATATTTGAAAGTGCAACAAGTCTTCCTTCTTGCTTAACCATCCAAACACCATAACCATTCTTCCAACGCTCATCAACGCCCTCTTCATAATCACCAGGCTTACCTGCGATAAAATCCATCTCAGGATCGAAGTTTACATTTGGATAAGAAAAACGAAATGCTAAAGTTGCAAGACCTGCACATGCGGCAGAAAAAGCAATCCAAGCAACAGAGAGGTAACTAAAGAACTCTCTACGGTTTAAACTTTGTTTCATTTCAGTACTCATTCTCAAACCTTCAAAAAGTTTAATACCCCGAAAACCAAGCGCATTTGCTTCGTTAACAGGGTTTATTTAATATTAATTCTAAAAAATTACGTAGTTAGATTATGCCGACAATGTCTTAATTTTTCAATTCATTTAAGACTTGCTGCGCTTTTGTTGTAATTTTTGGATTATTATTCCCCTCTATTACACCTTGCACAAGGCCAATCATCTTCTTCCACTTCATTTTTTCAATAGCATTCAATATATTTAGTTTTAAATTTGTCACTTGGTTAACATCAAATGAGCTATTAGTGCCTAAATCTAAAACTTGCTTAATCATTGGAATTGCTGCTTCATTCTTGTAGTAAACTAGAGCTGTCGCCGCAGAATATCTCACCGCTACACTATCATCTCTCAGGCTTCCAACAACTAAGTTCTCAACGGCCTTCGCTCTATGAGTCCCAACTGCTAATACTACAGCTTGTCTTATTGCATGATCTTCGTCTTTAAAATAAGGAGTTAAAGACTCCCAATTAAATTCAATACCTTGTGGCATATTTCCAATTGCTACAAGCGTATGAAAACGAACATCTGAACTCTTATCTTTAAGTGCTGCCTCTAGTATCGGAAAAGCAAGCTCACTTCTTAAACCACCTAATGCCACTACAACAAAATCTCTAGTTCTAGGGTCTGGCGAGTTAGTATAAACATCTGAAAGGTTTTCTACTAGCCAAGGAATATCTTCTTCAGGAATCTGCGAAGACCCAATCTTTTTACTTAATTCATAAGCAGCTATCCACTTATTCCCAAAAGCTTTTGATTGTAGCTCACGAACATGGTCTTTATAAGAAGACTCTGTTGAAAGCATTTTTGTAACACCAAAAATGATCAAAGCCCCCACTAGTACGATCGCTATTGGCACTACCAAGCTTCCTACAAAAGGGTTCTCAAGTAACTTCTTGTCACCTTTTAATATTAACTTCTTTGGTTCTTCTTCAGCATTTGCCATCGAATTGAGCCTTTTCAATTGCCTATTATTGGACTATGTTCATTTTCAATTTAATAGTGCTTTTAGTAACAAATCTACACTATTATGACAATTGAATAAAAACTTATACGGGCACAGAAAATGGCAAATTTACTTAGAACTTTGATCTTAATCATGGTTGGCACAGTCTTACTCACAGCATCAAAAGCTTTAGGTTATGATTTAGTCGATCTTTCACACATTCACTTGGCCATTATGGTTTTCATTTATACTATTTTTGCTCAAGCATTTGTGATGTTTTATTTCATTGGGGTTGCAAGGCTTGTAAACAATATTGATCTAATCCTACACTCAGAAAATAACTTAGGAGAACTTTTCGAAGAAGCTCCTGAAGATTTAGCTCCATATATTAAAAAGGTTAAAAGATTTGTTCATGAGGCAGACCTTTGTAAGAGACAAACAATTCCATGGACTATCTTAATGTTAATTCTTGGAATGATCGGATTTCTTTTAGGAGGAGCACACGATACAGGACTTGTGGCCAAAACAACTCACTCAGGAGTTATTTACGGTTTTATCGCTTCAATGGTTATTGGTTTTTTTAGACAATGGTACTACCTAGGTAAGAGTCACACTCTACTTAGAAAAGTAAAAGGACTCTTTGAAATACCAGACGGTCAAATGTAATAAATTATTTACACTTATCTAAAGCTTTATCTAGAGGAGAGCAATAGCCTTTCCTCTTCTTTACCTTATTAGTTACTTCTTCTGTTTTCTCATTCACGTCTTCTTTAATTGCTTGGTTTGTACTTGAAGAACAAGAAGTAATTAAAATCATAAGCATTGAATAACATAATATTTTTTTCATAATTTCTTCACCCATATAAAAACTTTATTCTTTCCTGGAGGGTTCCTCACAGTCCTAGTCCTACTTTCATAAATAACCGTATCATCTACCTCATTAACTTGGGCCATAAACTCTTTAAGCTTTGCCCTTGGTACATAGAGGTTATAGTAATATCCACCTGGAACGGCTAAACCAGGCTTAACATTATCTACCTGAGTAACTTCATATTTTTTCAAGAGATCATCTAAGCTCACTCTAACTCTACTTGTATCTACAGACTTCATCATAACACGGTATACTTTTGTATTACCGTATCTAGAGTCTCTATAACCACGCTGTCTTAATTCTTCATATTCAGATTGCTCAAGACCTGCAATCTCAAAATCTCGCGGAAGAGAGTCCATTGAAGTTAAAACAACTTCCGACTCCGCCTCAAGTCTTTCTTCTTCAACTAAAACTTCACCAAGCTGGCTAGCCGTATCATCAACTTCTTCAATGGCACCTATATTTAAAGGGAAGGACTTTTCTTCTTCTGTTTCAGTAGGCTTAAAAGTTAAGTTTTTATCTAGCCATTTAAACTGAGGCTCATAGACAGAAATCTTTTCAGTTAAATACTTTTCAAAAGACTCATTTCCATATTTTAAAACATAGAAAATTCCTGTCCCAACAAGTAGTAAGACAAAGACTTCAGCAATAAATATGGCCTGCTTCTTAAGAGAGGCATTCTTTCTAATTTTTGATAAATTAAATTCTGGGTGAAAGAGATCCTTTTTCATTTTTTCAAGAAAAATAGACCATTCGTCATACAGAGTAACCTCTAAAGCAGGCATGATTTCTTCTTCATGACTTCCTCTAAAAATTTCTTCTAAGTTAAACTTATCTTTCAAGTCTTTATACTTGCAGTAAATATTTGGTGAGGCCTTATTTCCAACTTGGAAAACTTCTGAAAAATAGTCTTCATAATGAGGATACACCTCAACAAAGAATACTCTTAGAGTAGATGCAAGTTCAGACACACCCATATTCAATTGCTGAGAAAGTTCCAAAATTGTTATTTCATTTTTTATGAATATAAAGCTTATAAACTTATCACGCACCCACTGGAACCAAGAGATTATTGGTCCTATCTTTGTATTTGAAGTTGCGTAGTCAAATCTTGCTGAGATCTGGATTAAAGAAAGTCCATCTAAGAAGAATAACTTCCAGAATTCTTCAAATTCATGATGAAAACGCCCCTGCCAGGTAATAGATTCAATATTTAAACCTAACCAAGAGCGAAACTCATCAAAATCTTCTTTATGAACTAAGATTTTTTCCATTTATTTTTACTAAACCTTTTTAATTAATACTGCGATTCCTTGACCACCACCTATGCAGGCAGAGGCAATTCCAAATTCTCCCTTAACAGCATGTAATTGTCTAGCAAGCGTTAAAGTAATTCGTGTTCCTGATGCGCCAAGTGGATGTCCAAGAGCTATTGCTCCTCCCCAAATATTCAACTTAGAGTCATCCAGATCTAAATCTTTAATGCAAGAAAGAGTCTGTCCCGAAAAGGCTTCATTAATTTCTACAAGATCTATATCTTTTAATTCCATTTTATTTGCAGTTAATAACTTCTTAATTGCTGGGCTTGGTCCAATCCCCATTATTGTTGGATCAACACCTACAACACATCCATCAACAACTTCGGCCATTGGAGTGATTCCATTGTCTTGACAAAATTTTCCAGAAGCTAAAATAACAGCAGCTGCACCATCAACAATACCTGAAGCAGATCCAGGAGTAACAACTCCACCTTCTTGAAAAGAGGCTCTCAACTTATTCATATCTGCAATTGAAGCATCTTCTCTTAAGTGCTCATCTTTCTCACATACACCTCTTTTTAAAGTAACAGGAGTGATTTCACCTTGTAGATGTCCATCAGCATAGGCTTTCGTGGCCTTTTGATGAGACTTTAGTGAGTACTCATCACATGCCTCTCTACTAATATTAAATTTCTTTGAGAGTTTCTCAGCTGTAATCCCCATAGGAGATTGTGTGAACTTATCAGTCAGAGAATCTAGCAACATGTCTACATTCTTCAATGGTCCGTATTTCGTTCCAAACCTTGCACCATAAGTTAAATGAGGAACAAGTGACATATTTTCAGTACCAGCAGCAAGTACACACTCATGCTCACCGGCCTTAATCATTCTAAAACCATCAAGAATAGATTGAATACCCGACCCACAAAGTCGGTTAACATTATAGCCAGGAACTTCTTCAGGACATCCGAGTTTAAGAGCAAGATGGCGTCCACCATAGATAGTATCAGTAGTTGAGGTAACAACATTTCCAAGTATAACATGTTGAATTTTATCAGAACTAAGGCCTGAATCTTCTAAAGCGCCCTTTGCTGCAGTTACTGCGAGGTCTACCGGAGATATATCTTTTAATGATCCTCCAAACTTACCAAACGGAGTTCTCTTACCGCTAACTAGGTATATTTTACTCGAATCAATAGACGTCATATTTGCCTCCTTGTAACAACTAGTACTGATCTCGTAAAATTATAGTGTCGCAGAGTACATATCTGCAAAACATTTTCTCGTGAGTCTAATTATGACAAATATTACCCATCTTAAAGCTTCCAGATTCAAAGAATCAGAGGAAAAAAGATACAACTCAGAACTTAGAAAGCTCCGAGATGAGCATGAGAGAGAGTTTGGTAAAGAAGTTAAAAAGAATGAAACTCAATTGAGTCGTTTAAAAGACAATTATGAAAAGAAAATAAATTCGCTTGAAATAGACTTAGAGCAAAAGCTTTCAGATATTAGATCAAAGCAAAACCAAAACGTAATGCTTGAAAATGAAAGACTGAAAGAAGAGCTACAGAATCTAAGAAAAGCTCATGACGATCAAGTAAATGAGGTTAAAGAAAGTCAGGAAACTGAAATTCAACACCTTGTAGAATCACATCAAAATACTATTGATAATGCCCGCCAAAGATATATGAAAGAAAAAATGAAGTGGGAAGAAGCCTAGTAACTGGAGATAGATTATGGACGCGAATAATACACCGAATGGAGTTTTTATTAATGGAAAAGCTCAAATAATAGAAATGCTCCAAATAATGCCAGAGGAAGAAAAGGCGACATTATTTAAAAATATTCAAAAAAGAAATCCACAGCTTGCTGCGGAACTTCAAGAAAAGAGTATCTCTTTTAATGATATCTATAAATTGAATGAATTTGATCTAAAGACATTGTGTAGAAATGTTCACTCAGGAGTCTTTGGTGTTGCTATAAAAGCTTGTTCTATTGAATTCCAAAAGAAGGCACTTTCTTCTCTACCAAGAGAGTATGCAGAAAAGGCATATCATGCAATGAAAGCTAGATTGAATAATGAAAATGATTCTATCTCAAAAGCTAGAGAAAAGATTGTTCAAACAATTGCGACTCTAAATAGAAGACAGCAAATAAAGCTAAACTAAAATAAACATAGAAGAGGTTATCTAAATACCTCTTCTACTTCTATATTCCTTTAAAGCATCTTTCATTTCTTTCTTTTCAATATTATTTAACTCAAAATCATTCTCTAATTCACTAGAAACGACTCGATGCTCGCGCATTAATTCATCAACATCACGAAGCCTATCAGTCAAAGTAACCATTATATTCGTAACCCATTCAGGACAATCTTTTAGTACTTTTCGTATATCTGATTTCTTAATCATAAATACGTCCGTATCTTCAAGTGCTATCGCTGAGGCGTATCTTTTTTCATCATTAAACATTGATAACACACCAATGAAGTTCTTCTCACCTGTTATGCCAAGAGAGCGAATTCCATCTTCATCTTCTTTAACTAAGAGAACTTTTCCCTTTGCAACTATATATAAGTATGAAGACTTTTCTCCCTCATGAAATAAAACGGATCCTTTTTTTATTTTAACAATATCTCTAAAATTATCTTCTTTAGATAAATCGTTCATCAATACTTCCCTTTATTGCTACACCATAACGAAGGCCATAAGTAGATATCTCAAATTCAGAAACATTTAAGTAACTTGAAAGCTTACTCGCAACTAAAGCACCACCATAGATACTAAAAGCTCTTTTACCACATATAGGGTAATGCTCGAGAATTTCATCTCCAGATTTATTTTCTAGTTCTGCCTTTAATAAATCTAAGGACTCTCTTGAAAAAGTTAACCCTTGAATTTTATCTTCATTGAACGTGCTCATTTTTTCAATAATTGCAGCAACAGTTGTCATAGTTCCAGCAACACAGATAAGCCTCTTTACTTTAAAAGAATCTAGCTCATATTCACCAAGAATCTTTTTGAGTTCAACATCAAAAGCTTTATTCTTAATCCAATTGGTTGCTCTCACTGAACCGATAGGAAGACTTACAGAATTAATAATCTTAAAGTCATCTAATTGAACATTTATAAGCTCAGTTGATGCTCCTCCAATATCCATGATAGTGATATTTGAAGACTTATCTTCTACTCCCATAGCTACACCGAAAGCAGTATAGAAAGCTTCTCCCTCTCCAGAAATTCTTTGAATTTCGAAATTAAAATCTTTTTTGGCCGGAACTGATAGATCATCAAAATTGTTTGCAACCCTAGATGCTTCTGTCGCTGTGACAATAACTTCACGAGAGTCAATATCATACTTTGAAAGAATATTACTGTAGTCACTTAATGCTTGAAGTGTTGATTTAATAGACTCATCTAAAAAGCATTTATTCACATCTAAATCTTTTCCTAAGGAAGTGATTCGGGAATGACTCTCTAGAGTAGTTATTGATTCACCTTTAATCTCTAGAACTAAAAGAAGACAACTATTCGAACCAATATCAATACTTGCTCTTATCATTTTCTTCCCGTTATCTTTAAAAGATTATCTTTACTTACAGGACTAATAATCCCTTCTTCACAAATAATACCTGTTATACATTCAGCATCTGTAACGTCAAAGCTAGGGTTCAGAGCAGATGTTTCTAGTGGTGCTACTCTTTGTTCTCTTACAAAAAGAATTTCATTTTGATCTCTCATTTCAATAGGAATCGACTCTCCAGATTCTGATGAGAAATCAAAAGAGCTTGTTGGAGCGACAACAAAGAATGGAACGCCATAGTGTTTTGCCACAATACTAAGAGTTGATGACCCTATTTTATTTGCCGTATCACCATTTCTAACAATCCTATCTGCACCGATAAATATTGCATCTATGAGCTTGTTTTTCATAAGATATGAAAATGAACCTTCGACAACAATATCATGTGGAATATTTTGTTTTTTTAACTCATAAGATGTCAGTCTAATTCCTTGCATATATGGCCTAGTCTCTGACGCGTAAACGTGCTCTACTCTATCATTCTCATATAAATGAGAAATTACACCTAGAGCAGTCCCCATTGGTCCACAGGCAAGGTACCCAGTATTACAAAGAGTCATTATTCTATATTTTTTCTTTCCAAGCCTATTTTCAAGATCTTTCATTGCCGTTTCGGCCATTGAAAGATTGTCTCTATGGATAAGATCAAGTTGCTCATATCCAAACTTTACTAATAAAGATTCAATTTCTAATGAGGTATTATTTGAAAAAGCACTTTTTACAATCTCAACACATCTCTCTAACTCATAAGCTAGATTCACAGCAGTGGGTCTAGAAGAATTCAAATAGTCTGCTGCTTTTATATAATCTTCAACATTTGCTTCTTTATTAGTTCTAGCAAATAGGGCCATTCCAAAGATACCAGTGAAGCCAATCAAAGGAGCTCCTCTTACGACCATATCTTTAATAGAATTATAGGCATCTTCAACTGTTCTATTTTCAACAATAATTTCTTCTAAAGGAAGCTTTCTCTGATCAAGTAAACTTAATATTCCATTATTCCATGTCAGAGGGCTTATTATATTCTTCAATTAAACAGTCCTTTTAATAGTTTATTTATTTTCTTCTTACCTTTTTTATCTAAAAACTTTTTCACTTGTTTCTTTGCTTGTACTTTCACAGCAGTCTTAGAAACTTTCTTAAGTGTATATTGGATATCAGGTTTTAAAGAGAATCCATTACCCACTAATCTAAGTGGTACCGTTTCTGTTCCAATTTCTTTTTTTAGAACCTTAGAGACTTTCCCTGAAAGATCTTTATAAACCACATCAAATTGACTTTTCTTATCTGCCAGAGGGCTAACTTTTCCATTTCCTGTAATCTCTAAATACTTTTTTGAATCTACAAACTTAGTAGACTTGATAGAGTATAACTTTTCAGTAAATCGTCCATTTAAAGAAAGACTTGAGAATTTTCCATCTACATCAACTTCTTTAGTTGCATATTTTTCACCTACTTTTGGAATTTTCATGAGAATTGGTCTTATGTAATCTCCAAGATTAAGACCCTTCAACTCTCCATTTGTTGCTTTAATATCTGTTAAAACATCGTAAATTGTTCCTTTTGCTGTTAGAGAAAATTTACCATTTGCCTTTCCTGTAAACACTCCTAATACAGCAGACAAAACTTCTTTTGGCAGGAACGGCTTAAGAGCAATGAGATCGAACTTTTTCAATTTAAAATCAAATACTCCATTCGTTGAATTCTGATTTAAATTTACAACAGCTGAAGATGTTCCACTTCCGTTTGAAAAATTAAAGCTTGTATCACTCATCTCTATCTTAGATTTTGATAAGTTTATCTTTGACTCTAAATTAAAAGGCTTAGACCCTATTTTCACATTATTCATCTTAATAGTGAGATCACCAGGTGGAATAAGTGGAACAGGCGCAGGCTCACTTGATTTCTCTACAGCTTTTGAACCTGTGGACTCAGTACTTGTAGATTTATTTATTGAACCTTTATATAACATCTCTTGGATTAAACCTTCAGTAATTGAGATATTTTGAATATTTAAAAGAGTGTTACTTTTTGGAATATTTTTTGCTGAAGGAGGATTGTTAAGATCTAACTCCATTACATTTTGAAAAATCACAGTTCCATCTAATACTTTTGCCTCGGCCTTTGCACTAAAGCTTTTCTTAACTAGTGATCCCGTCAGAGTTGTTCTTGTTGTAAAGTTCTTGTCTACATATGTTAAGTCAGGACCTAGAGAGAATTTAAGATTAGGTGTAATATAGCCCTTCTTACTAACCTTTAAACTTCCGTTTAAGTTAATACTACTAGCTTTTGGAGATAGTGAAGCAATTCGTATATCTCCGATTTCAAGTAGATCGCTAAGTAAGAGTTCAGTGTTAATCTTATCAATTGATACACTCCCATTATTTAGAAGCACAGACATTGAAATCTTATTTTTCTCTAAGAATGAAACTGTTGAATCAATTTTAATTTTCCCACTCTTCTCAACACTAGTACTAACCTCAGCTTTTATTTCTGGTAGTTCTTTAGTAAGTCCAGGGAGCTTAATATTTCTCATTTTTAAAACAGATACTGTTTCAATTCTTTGTTTTGAAATTATTTCAGTAAGATTAAACTGACCAATGAGTAATGCATTTAAGTCTACAGTTTCACCAGACTTCATTTTATAGTTCAGCTTTGAGCTAATTTCATAAGCACTAGAAGTTTTAACTCCAATCTTCTTAAATAGAACTTTCTCTAAGTTTATACTTCCCTTACTTCCATCCTTTAGATGATAGTGCAGGATTAAGTTCTTAACGTTTAAACTTGCAGTACTATTTAATAGAAATGTAGGTATTCCAATTGCTGCGGATGTTGCAACTTTATCTGGTGCATTCTTTACAGCTTCTGCCTTTGAGACTTTCTTAGGCTGAGCGAGGGCCAGACTCCAATTATTTGATTTTTTAGACTCTATATAATGAACATTTGGTGATTTAAGGGAAATTGTTAAATCTCCTCCACCTGTAAGGATAGAAAAGATAGGTACATCAATACTTAGGTTTTCCAAAGTTGCTAAATCATATTTTGGCCCCGTAATTGAGAGACTATCGACATTAACATTTATTGATAGCCCAAAATTTATTTCGGTTTTACCAAGCTCAATTTTAGATTTAGGAAAGGTCTTCTTTAAGAAAGTTAGAGACATTTCTCTGACTTTTTCAGGTGTTACTAATGATTTTGCGTAAAAATAAGCTCCAGTAAAAATAGCTAGAGAGAGAACGCCAATAACCGAGGCTATGATTAATAACTTTTTTGACTTCATGCTTCAAATCCTTTTGAGTTTTGCTAGAAGTCATTATCACAATTTACAGCGACTGGGTCAAACACTAATGATGTACCTGACTAAAGGGAATCAGTACTAAGCGAGAACGAGAGGAGCAAACTTCACTAAGAATTTCTTGCGAGCACCATCAGAAAACTTAATTGATACCTTCTCTTCTGGACCAAAACCACTGGACTCTAGAACAATACCTTGTCCATATAATGAGTGAATGATGGCCACACCTTTAGGGAACTTTGGCTTAGGAGCATTGTTTTTATCTTCATAAGAAGCTACTTGAAATACTGCCTCATCTTCAAATGATTGATCTTGATTAAAGTCATCAAAGCCTTCACTGCTGTTGTTATTCCAAGAAGATCCGGACGTCATTGTTCCACCGCTAGGCTTTTTCCATAGGTAGTACTTCTCAGGTATCTCATTCAAGAACCTACTAGGTCCATTAAATCTTAACTGCCCAAATAACATTCGACCTTGAGCAAAAGTAATATAGAGCTTTTCCATCGCTCTAGTCATGGCAACATAAAAGAGTCTTCTCTCCTCTTCAATTGCAGTATCACCATTTTCAAGACTTTTATAACTTGGAAATATATTTTCCTCTGCTCCAGTTACAAATACATAAAGAAACTCAAGACCTTTAGCCCCGTGAATTGTCATCAGAGATACTTCTCCCGTATTTGACTCTTCCTCACCTTCAGACTTAGTCGTTGTATCTAAAGTAATTGTTTCAAGGAAATTTAATAGTGTAGGATTCTTATTTGATTCTTCATACTGAACAATGGCACTTTGAAATTCTTCAAGGTTTTCCATTCTTGCTTGAGATTCATAATCTTTACTCGACTTTAAAAACTCCCAATATCCAGACTCGTGTAGAAGCTTTTCATATAACGAGCTAGGAGCTACTGAATCGACAGATACTCTAACCTCATTTATAAGAGTCACCAGGTGATTTAGAGCAGACTTTACTTTAGCAGAAAGTCTAATGTGCTTAAAATCTTCAGGGCTTGATACAACTGTATCTAGCATCTCCCAAAGAGAGCAATTATTTGTAACCGCTTCATTTTCTAATTTACGAAGAGTTGTCGCTCCAATCCCTCTTGCTGGAACATTTATTATTCTACTTAATGCTAAGGAGTCTTTTTCATTAACAACGACTCTAATATAAGCAATTAAATCTTTAATCTCTTTTCTCTCATAGAACTTTACTCCACCAACAACTCTGTATGGAATATTACTTTTTCTTAAATAATCCTCAATCAAACGAGACTGAGTATTAGTTCTATAGAAAATTGCCATTTCTTTATGTGGATGGCCTTCTCTTGAAAGTTTTAAAATTTTCTCTGCAACAAACTCTGCTTCTTTCTTATCGTTGAAGCATTCGATAATTTCAATATCTTCACCATGTGGATTTTCAGTCCACATGTCTTTACCTTTTCGTTGAGAGTTTCTCGCTATGACATGAGTGGCAGCTTCAATAATATTTTTACTAGATCTATAATTTTGTTCTAGCTTTAAGATTTTAGCATCTGAAAATATCTCTTCAAAATCTAAGATATTTCTTATATCAGCACCACGCCAAGAATAAATAGACTGATCCTCATCACCAACTACGCAAACATTTCTAGTTTTCTCACTCAGCATTCTCACTAATTCAAACTGGGCCCTATTCGTATCTTGATACTCATCTACGAGAAGATACTTAAATCTCTCTTGATAGCGCTTGAGTACATCTGGAAATTTTTCAAATAATTGAATAACTCCAGTGATTAGACTTCCAAAATCGACAGCATTCGCCTTATGGAGTTCAGCCTCGTACTCTTGGTAAAAAGTAAAAAACGAATCACTCTCATCTATTTCATAGTCACACTCAGAGATATCTCTTCCTGGATAGTGTCCATGATTTTTCAAATTATCCATATAATAGAGGATTTCAAATGGAGAAGTTTCTTTTGTCGATATTCCGTGTCTACCAAGAATAGCTTTCGCTACGGCCTTTTGTTCTGATGTATCGTAGATTGTGAAGTTCTTTGAAAGCCCTAAGTAATTTGCTTCACTTCTTAAAATTCTTGCACAGAATGCATGAAATGTAGTTATCTGAAGGGCCCCAATATCGGCTTCAACCATTGTACTAATACGTTCGCGCATTTCTCTCGCGGCTTTATTAGAAAACGTTAAGGCCAAAACTTGAAATGGACTAACGTGCAACTCTTCTAAAAGGTAAGATATTCTAGTCACTAGAGTCTTAGTTTTACCTGATCCTGCACCAGCTAAAATCATCACTGGCCCATCAGTTCTTAAAACTGCTTTTCTTTGTTGCTCGTTTAATCCACTTAAATCCATTTTATTCTACCGTTACTGATTTTGCTAAGTTTCTAGGCTTATCAATATCTGTTCCCTTATATTTTGCAATGTAATATGCAAGAAGTTGGTTCACAATATTGATATATATTGGTGACAGCTCATCAAGTCCATCAAAGTCAATTCCAAAATAATAATCAGAAAGCTCCGCTAACTCCTCATTATCTTTAGGTCCAATAGAGAGGATTACTCCCTTTCTTGCTTTGATCTCTTGAATATTTGATACCGTTTTTTCAAATAGCTCTGGCCCAACGAGTGCAACATTAACCATATCTTCATCGATCATAGCTATTGGACCGTGCTTAAGCTCACCTGCGGCATAACCTTCAGCATGAACATAAGCGATTTCTTTTAGCTTTAATGCACCCTCTAGTGCCACAGGGAAGTAAACACCTCTACCTGTATAGAAGAAACCTTTATGGTTATGAATAGACTCAGCAATAACTTTAATTTCTTCTGATCTTGAAATTAAATGATCTATTTTTTCAGCGAGTAGAGAAAACTTAGCTGTTAACTTAACTCTAGAAGCCTCATCGTTTAACTCTTTAGTAAGAGCAAGAGAAAGAAGCCTTCCCGTTAGGGCCTGCTGAGTGAAGGCCTTAGTTGATGCCACACCGATTTCTATTCCTGCTCTAATTAAAAGATTATTATCGCAATTTCTAAATAAAGTAGATCCATCAACATTCACTATTGAAAGAGTTTTTAATTCACTATTAGTACATAGCTCTTGCGCAGCTAATGTATCTGCAGTTTCACCTGATTGAGAAATGAATAGTCCACTTTCCCCTTTTTGAAGTAATGGATTTCTATATCTAAACTCACTTGCAAGTTCTGGCGAGCAAGGTATTTTATTATACATTTCAAGAAAGTCTCTAACTAATAAACCTGCATAGTAAGCTGTACCACAAGCAGAAATATGAAACTTGCTTGGAACAAACTCTCCAGCTTTCTTTAGGCTCTCTAACCCTTCACCGTGAAAGTAAAACTGTGTTAAAGATCTAATAAGCTCTGGCTGCTCATGTATCTCTTTTAACATGAAGTGCTCAAATTGACCTTTATCTGTTGGTCCTACTGACATGTCTTGTTTCTTAGACATAAAGTCATCAGTAGGGTTTCCTTCTGAATCATAGAAGTTAATTAAATTCTTGTTTTTTGCACTTAAGTGACAAAGAACATTATCAGCTGGGAAGTATAACTGAGATGCCATACCCGCTAATGCATATGGATCAGAAGAAACAAATGCTTCAGAATCAACAGTATTAATACCGCAAACTAGAGGAGCTCCCTTCTTGATCGACATAATCTCTAAAACATTCTCGTTTAAAACAACAAAGGCTGAATGACCTTCAACAAGCTTAAAGCTATCAAGCATGGCCTGCTTAAATTCTTTTCCAGCTGCAAGCTCTCTTGTAATTAGAGCAAGAAAAACTTCAGAGTCTGTTTCAGACTTAAAATCATAACCTTCTGCTGCTAGCTCTTTTCTAAGACTTGAAGCATTTTCAATAATTCCATTATGAACAATTGAAATATGATCTTTCATATGAGGATGAGAGTTAACATCGTTAACTTCTCCATGTGTGGCCCATCTTGTATGACCGATACACATTCTTGCCTTATAATCTTTATCTTTTAAAAGACCTTTTAAATTCTCTAGTTTTCCACTTTTCTTATAAATTTGAAGACTATCGTTCTCGTCAATAAAACTTACACCAGCAGAGTCATAGCCTCTGTACTCAAGTCTACTTAATCCCTCTAGTACAATTTCGACTGAATCTTTTGGCCCAATATGGCCTACAATTCCACACATATATATCTCCTGGTCACCCAAAAAAAATTACTCAATGATAATTGTAGAAGATAGCATTTAGAATAGAGTTTTCCAATAAGGAACGCCCTGTAAAGAAGCTCTAAATGTCTTTACAGGGATATTATTTATAGTATTTCTATTTAGATTTAAGAAATCTTTTGGCCATAGCTTCTTTTGTAACCTGTTTTGATCGAGAAATAGCAAAACTTCCATCATTCATATCATGAGTAACGGTAGAACCACTGGCCACAAAACACTCATCACCAATATTAACTGGAGCTATAGTCTGTGAATCAGAGCCAATAAAGCTCTTTTTTCCAATTTTTGTTTTATGCTTATTTGCTCCATCATAGTTACAAGTAATAAAACCACACCCAATATTAGTTTCTTCGCCGATTTCAGCATCCCCAACATAACTAAGGTGGGATACCTTCACTCCACGATCAAGCTTAGATTTCTTGATCTCTACAAAGTTTCCAATTTTCGACTCTTCCCCAATATCTGCACCAGGTCTTAGTCTAGCGTATGGACCAACAACAGATTTAGATCTAAGTGTAACTTCCTCTAAGTGTGAATACGCCTTAACTGTCACTCCATCTTCAATCGTTGAGTTTATAATAATTGAACCAGGCTCAATTGTTACATTCTTTCCAATGATACTTTGATGGTCTATTGAAACATTTGGATGAATAAAAGTTCTTTCTCCAATATTGTCTGTATTAACGTAAGTATGCCTAGAATCAACAAAGCGAACGCCTTTTTCTCTTAAAGAAGAAATAATTCTCTTTCTCATTAAGATTTCAGATCTCTCTAATTGCTCTAGGTTATTTACCCCTATAAAAGAAGAAGGATTCTCAAACAATATAGGTGAAACATTGAAGTCATCCTTAAATAGGTCTGTCAGATAAAACTCCCCTGACTTATTCTCAGATCCTATTGAGTAAAGGTGATCTAGGATAAATGATGTTTTTAAAACATACATTCCAGAGTTTACCTCTAGAACTTGTCTCTCTTCTTCATTAGCATCCTTCTCTTCAACAATATGAAAGCCTTTAGATTTAGACCTAATAATTCTTCCGTAACCTTTTGGATTATCCACTTTAAAAGTTGCTGCTACACCGTCAAGGTTATTTGATTTTATCTCATTATATAGAAGCTCTAGTGAATCACTTTCTATTAGAGGTGTATCGGCACACATAACCAGTGTATATTCACAGTTTCTAGCGTCTTCTATTTGATCGAAGTAACACTTTAGTGCATGAGCGGTACCAAGCTGTTCTGCTTGAAATGCATATGAAATCTTATGATTTTTATAATTTTCATTAATATAGTCTTCAACTAATTCTTTACCGTGACCAGTAACTAACCCAGTAAATGACTTTTCCTTGGCCACAATATTCATCATCTTTATACTTTGACTCAGAGGGTAATCAACAAGGCACTTACCTAGAAAAGGAGCCAATGGCTTAGGAAGACTTAAATTCATTCGAGTTCCTGCCCCTGCGGAAAGAATTACCGTACCAACTTCATATTTCATAAACATCCTTTAACTATAATAAAACAAGAGGGAAATGATCGCATATTTGAAACAACCGATCAATTCACATTAATACAGAATCTAAGTAGCCTATTATTGGATAATACCTGACTAAGTTACTTAAATGATTCAAAAAAAATATACCAAAGATTATAAAAAGTTTAAAGACTTAGACAAATATTCCCGATGACCTATGTGAAAGAAGTAAGGTTACAAAAAGACCATCTGAAGGAGAATATATGGTTACTAATTACGAGGGCGATAACATTGAGTTCAAAGAGGAACTTCCCCTCCTACCGATTAGAGATATTGTCGTTTATCCATTTATGATTCTTCCACTATTCGTGGGAAGAGAATCATCGATTCAGGCGGTTGAACATGCTCTAAATAAAACGGATAGATTAATCCTTTTAGCGAGCCAAAAAGATATTACAGCTGAAGCACCTGAGCCATCAGAAATATTTGAGCTTGGAACAGTGGCAATGATAATGAGAATGAGAAAGCTTCCTGACGGTAGAATTAAAATTCTAGTCCAAGGTCTTTCAAAAGCTCGTATTGTTAATTTTGATTCAACAGATCCATTCTTTGTAACAAAAGTTGCAAAAGTAGAAGATGTTGCAGTTGAGTCTGGTGCCGTTGCAGTTAATGCTTTAATGAGAAATATTAGAGAGCAACTTGAAAGAGTAATTACTCTTGGAAAAGTTCTTTCTCCAGATATCTTAATGGTACTTGAAGATATTCAAGACCCAGGTCGCTTAGCAGACCTAGTTGCTTCCAACCTAAATCTCCATGTTGGTGAAGCACAAATGATTCTAGAAGTTCTAGACCCAATAGAAAGACTACATAAGATTAATGATATTCTTTCTAGAGAGCTTGAGATTCTAGCAATGCAACAGAAGATTAAGCACGTTGCAAAAGATGAAATTAATAAGTCACAAAAAGAATATTTTCTAAGAGAACAAATCAAGGCCATTAAGAGTGAGCTTGGTGATGAGGCTGCAGAACAGCCAGAAGATGAATTTGAAGAGTTCAGAAATAAGATTGCTGCTTGTAAAATGCCAGAAGAGGCTGAAAAAGAAGCGACAAAGCAACTTGTTAGACTTGAAAAAATGCATCCAGATTCTTCGGAGTCAAGCATTCTAAGATCTTACCTTGAATGGCTAACTGACCTTCCTTGGTCAGCAAGCTCAGAAGAGATTTATGATCTAGCAGAAGCTCAGGCAATTCTTGATGAAGATCACTTTGACCTTAAAAAAGTAAAAGAAAGAATATTAGAATACCTTGCAGTAAGAAAGCTAAAAGAAGGTCAAATGAAAGGACCTATACTTTGTTTCTCTGGGCCTCCAGGTGTTGGTAAAACTTCTCTTGGAAAGTCTATTGCTAAAGCAACAGGAAGAGAATTTATAAGAATATCTCTTGGTGGAGTAAAAGATGAAGCTGAAATAAGAGGTCATAGAAGAACATACGTTGGATCAATGCCAGGTAGATTTATTCAGGCCTTAAAGCAAGCAAAAACAAATAACCCTGTTATTCTACTAGATGAAGTGGATAAGCTAGGTGGAGACTTCAAGGGTGATCCTTCAAGTGCATTACTAGAAGTATTAGATCCTGAGCAAAATATGAATTTCAGAGATCACTATCTAAACGTTCCTTTTGATCTATCAAATGTAATGTTTATAGCGACTTCTAATGTTCTAGAAAATATTCCAGGACCTCTTAGAGATAGAATGGAAGTACTAAATCTTTCTGGATATACACAAGAAGAGAAAGTTGCCATTACTAAGAAATATCTTATCCCGAAACAAATGACGGAAAATGGTATTACTAATGATCACATTGAGTTTACAGATGAAGGTGTTCAAACAGTAATTAAGAATTTTACATCTGAAGCAGGATTAAGAAACCTTGAGAGAAGAATTGGCGCTCTATGTAGAAAAGTAGCGACAAAGATTGCAAAAGGTGAAGTAACGAAAACACAAATTATTCCAAACGAAGTTGAAACTCTACTTGGACCTCCAATCTATACGAAAGAGGACGAGAAGGAATTTGATGAAGTTGGTGTTGCAACAGGTCTTGCCTGGACAGCACATGGTGGAGAGATTCTTTATATCGAATCAACAAAAATGAAAGGTAAGGGTCTAACTCTTACAGGTCAACTTGGTGATGTAATGAAAGAGTCTGCCCAAACTGCAATTGGATATATAAGAAGTAGAGCTCTAGAGCTACATGTAGATGAAAGTGCATTTGATGAGAATGAAATCCACATTCACCTACCAGCAGGAGCAACACCAAAAGATGGACCAAGTGCTGGTATTACTCTAGCGACAACTATTGTCTCTCTTCTAACAGATATGCCTATTAGAAAAGATGTGGCAATGACTGGGGAAATTACTCTGACAGGAAAAGTTCTACCAATTGGTGGACTAAAAGAAAAGGCCTTAGCTGCGATGAGAATGAATATTAAAACAATCATCATTCCATGGAAGAATAAGAAAGACTTAGTTGATATTCCAGAAGAATATAGAGCGAAGCTAAACTTTGTTCCTGTTAAGACTATTGATGAAGTTCTAGAAGTTGCCCTTGTAGGATGGAAGAACAAAGCAGACAAACCAAAACGAAAACAAAATAAAAATACATTACCGCCTGTTGCGGCATAATTTTAAAGGGAGCTTTTAGCTCCCTTTTTTTATGGTACAATTGTTAAAAAAACACATGGATAAGTGATTTATGAGCAATACAAGAAATAAGAACCTCAAAATTGTCGTAGTGGACGACTCTGACTTTTCACGAAACTCTCTAATTGAAATTCTTGAAAAAAATGGATTTACTGTTGTAGGACAGGCCTCTAGTGCTAATGAAGCGGTGCCACTCCTTGGGACAGACGCCAATTTATTTCTAATTGATATTGTCATGCCAGAAGTGAGTGGAATCGAGCTTTCGAAAATAATTTCTGAAAATTCAAAAGAAGCAAAAATAATAATGATGTCTTCCCTTAATATGGAAAGTATTATAATTGAATCAATATCAAATGGTGCCGTAGATTTTTTAACAAAACCGTTTGGTGAAAAAGATTTAATTAGATCAATAGAAAAAATAGAAATTGAAATGGAAAAGGATAATTAAAATGTTTTTTATGTTTAAGTTTTTTCTTTATTTCTCAATTAGTTTTGTCATTTTATCGTTCCCATTAGCAGACAAACCTATATTTGAGCATATGAATCAATTCACACAACCATATACATCTAATATATACAAAGCTGTTAAGTCCAATTTCAACAATGGTGTTGAACATGGATCAAAAATAGGTAAAGACCTATTTTCTAATACATCCGCCAAGAGTGACCAAGTAAAAACGAAGTACTCATCTGTGAAAAAATCAATGAAGCAAATTGAAGCTGATATTGAAAAAAATCATGATAATTTTACTGTTGAAGAAAAAGAGCTTTTAAGAAATGTACTAAAAAAAGCCGAGTCATATTAACTCGGCTTTTATTATTACACATGGATAATTTTTATTATGATTCTTTAGATGTACTTTTCTTTTGCTCTTCAGCTTGAACCTCAACTTCTTTTACATTCTTCGATGCACGAGCTTGAGTTGATTGATTCTTTATACAGCTAGTGTCTGACTCACCTACTGATCCAGCAAATGAATGAGTTGAAAATCCTGCAATTAGTGCTGTTAATAATAGTAGCTTTTTCATAAATCCCTCCCGAGGACAATATTGTTAGTTACTAATATTAATGCACTAAGTATGCCAAAAATAAGATATGTAATATTAAGAAGTTAGAGGTTTTAACACTGTAGAAATTATTAACACTGTATAAGTTTTAGCCAAAAAACCTCATAAGCCACCTAACAAGACCTATTTTTCCAAAATAAGGAGGATACTTCACTGGTAGATCCATCACCGTAGACGCCTTAAAAACTGATTTCTGATGAGAGAATAGATCAAATGAATTCTTACCATGGTATGACCCCATACCACTTGTACCAACACCTCCAAAAGGTAAGTGCTCATTTGTAATATGCATTAAGGTATCATTTACTGTAACGCCTCCAGCACTCACTCTATTGAGAATTGCTTCTTGAACCTTACTATCATTTGAGAATATATACATCGCTAGTGGCTTCTCACCCTTAACAACATAGTCTATTGCTGATTTTAAATTCTCCATCTTCATAATAGGAAGAATTGGACCAAATATTTCATCTTTCATACATTGATCCCCTTCTTTTGCACTAACTAGAGTTGGGGGAATGAACTTATTCTCACTAGATATATTCCCTCCACAAAGAAGGCTATCTGTCTCTATGAGAGATAGGAGTCTATTGAAGTGAGATTCATTTATTATCCTTCCATAATCCTTACTTTTTGACGGTACTTCCCCATAGAATTTCTCTATATAATTTATAAGTTTATCAACAAGTTCTTCATACTTATCTTCATCGACAAGAATATAATCAGGAGCGATACAGGTTTGGCCAGCATTAAAGAATTTCCCCGAAATAATTCTCTTTGCAACTAAGTCAAGATCAGAATTCCCAAAGACAAAAGTAGGACTCTTCCCTCCTAACTCGAGAGTAACAGGAGTTAAATTCTTTGAAGCCTTTTCCATTACGATACGACCGACATGGGAATTTCCAGTATAGAAAATATAGTCAAAGTGACTATCTAGAAGTTCAGTTGTCTCCTTCACTCCTCCTTCAATACAAGCGACATACTCCTTATCAAAGACTTCATCAATCATCTTCTTTACTAGATGAGATGTATTTTCAGAAATCTCACTCGGCTTAAGTACCACTCTATTTCCTGCGGCGATGGCCCCAATCATTGGAGAAAAGAGTAATTGAAAAGGATAATTCCAGGGAGCAATAATAAGGACACTTCCATAGGCTTCACTTTGAATAAAGCTTTTTGCTGGAAAGTGAATAAGAGGAGTTTTCACCTTCTTCTTTTTCATCCACTTTTTTAAGTTTTTCTTTATAGATCTAATTTCATTTTGAACGAAGATGACTTCAGAAAGTTGCGCCTCATATACAGGCTTACCTAAATCAAGAAAAAGAGAGTTTAAGATTTCTTTTTCATATTTGATTATAGCATCTTGAACTTTAGTCAAAAGTTCAATTCTTTTCTGAAACTCAATATATGAGTTCTCTCTATATTTATCTCTTTGAAGCTGTACTATATCTTGGATATTTTGTTGATACATAGAAGTCCTAATTTTTTTATTAAAATTATACCATCTATATACTCACAAGAAAAAAGGCAAACAAGGCCTTAGAACGGCTTTGTCTGCATTATCTGACAAGGAGTCTATTGTTCACGTGTAGTAGTCTTAGCGGCCTTCTCAGACTCTCTAACATCTATATTCTGTGCGACTTCCTTCTTCCCAGAAACTCTAGCTTGCGTAGACTGGTTCATAAGACATTCGGTAGAGCTTTCTCCAACGCTGGCAAAGCTTGAAATTGATAGTAGTGATAGAACTGTAATAGTAATTAGTTTTTTCATATATTTCTCCCATGTGTGTACCTAAGTATAAGCAGGATACATGCCAAAAATTGATCATTATTTTAAGGACTTACTGTTGAGAAATAGACTACTTTTTTGACATTGATTAAGAAGTAAACAAAATAAAAAAGCCTAGACCGAAGTCTAGGCTTACTGATTAACTATTAATTGTTAACGATTAAGATTCATGATCACTTTTAGGACCTTTATTAGGTCTCTCTTCGCTAGGAGGAGCTATCACACCTTTATTGCCTTGACCTTGAAAGATCTCTTCGCATTTAACGTTATCTTCACTCATTTCGCCTTCAGCAGCCATGACTGGCATTGTGAAACCTAGGACTAGCAAAACTGCTATTAATTTTTTCATGTTATTCTCCTAACTTTATCTATTTTTATTATACGCTTATTTATTTTTTTTTCAAAATCTAACTCAAATAACTAAAAGCCTATAGCATCTAGTGCCAATATTAATTGGCTTTTATAGATTAAGATTAACACCTGCTGGTTTAACAATTGCTAATAGCGATTGAAAAGCTTGTGTAACCTGTAGGGCCATTTTATGTCCGGCCTTAGATTCAACTTTCTTGATCTCACCATAGTTGTCATACTGAACATTGATTTTCCCAATATTGTCCATTTTGATTTCAACTGGTTTACCTTGAGCATTGTAGACAAATGATAGTGATCTCTTTTTCTTAGTGTTCTTATCATAGTCATGCATCTTAGTTATACGACCTTTTCTGTCATAGATAAGTAGAACAGATTTACCAAAGCTATTATCAGCTTTAGCTAAGTTTCCACTTTTCTCGTCATACTTAAAGTTCGTCCAACCTTTCTTATTAACTACTTTAGTAATCTTGTTAAACTTCTTGTGATAAGAAAGTTCAATATAGTCACCCTTAGTAGATGTTTTCTTAGTCAGCAAACCTTTATCGTTATACTCAAAAGATGTTACGTGATTTCCTCTTGTAATTTTAAGCGGAAGTGAACAACATTCAGAGTAAATAGTCTCAGTCTTAAGGTTATTAATCTTTGTTAAGATTCTATATGTATACTGAGAACCATCTGGTCTTGCTTTGATTTCGTACTCATATCTGTTAGATACAGACTTACCATTTGGAGATTTCTTAGTAACAATTGTCCAATAGTGAAAGTCAGGGTTCTTAGGATTTGAATCATACTTATAGCTTGTTAAGTCACCACTTCTACTTTTAACAGACTCAACAAATTGCGTTCTAGGAGTATAATTGATCTCCATTTTTGACTTATCTGAGTAGCTAATTGACTTCATGTTATGATTTGCATCATATGAGTATTTGAACGTATTTCCAGCAACATCTGTTGATTCAACAAGATCATCACCTTCGAACTTATAAGCTGTCTTCTTATTTGCTGTAGAAGAAATACTCTTAATTCTACCATTTTGAAACCAATCAAAGAATAGTTGCTTGGCCTGAGAATCTTTGATTTTAAGAAGGTTACCATTCTTGTATTCAAAAGAAATAGTATACCCGTGCTTGTCTTTAATTTTAGCGAGTTTTCCATCCTTATTAAAGAATTGAACCTTACCGTCATTATAAACACGCTTGAACCCATCTCTAGTTTTATGTACTTGCTGAAGACCTCTTGTGTTTGAATAAAGAACTGTTCCATTTGCAAGCTGTGCTTTTACACTAAACTTTCTAGCATAGGCTTGTCTTAATTCAGCATCATTAGCCAGCTTAACCTTTAAAGATTTTGCGACTTGTTCTGTAACAGAAGTTCTCTTTCTCATTGCTTCAATGATTCTTTGAGCTGCTGCAACAGGATCTACTGCTTCTTTAGGAACAAATCTAGTATTAGCACCACTACCGTTCTCATGAACAATAACAGAACCATCAGCCGAAACTGTCAGAAATGTTTCATAGTCAGAACCCCAACCAAAACCAAACCAACCTTTTTCAGTAGATTTAGAATTGTACGTCCTTACAATTTCAAGATCATGACCTCCACCAGGCACGATAATGTCTGTGTACGAAATGTAGAAGTTTCCGTTCTTAAGATTAACTCCACCAAAAGCTGTGGCAGGAATTAAAAATAATAATAGGAGTAATTTAACAAGCTTCATGTATTAATCCTTTTTTGAGCACTATAATTCTCTCGTATATTATATCGGTACTTTGGATATAGAACTTTAAAATAATTTAACTAACTAGCTAAACCTTTATTTTTACGATCTTTAGAATGACAAACCCACCAGCAAAGTCAAAAGCAAGCGCCGCTAAAGTAAGCACAATTCCAAGGGGATGAGTAAACATAGGTTTTATTGACTCTGGATCAGAGATGAAGTAGATAAGGCCAATCCCATATGGCATGAGAAAGATGGTAGCTCCTTGAAACATTCCTTGAGCTGTAAACGTATCAATTTTTTGCTTTAGTCTAACCCTCTCCCTAATAACATCAACAATAGTATCAAAGACTTCAGCAAGGTTACCACCGGTCTCTCTTAGGATATTAATAGAGGAAACAAACATATCGTTATCTTCAGTAGGTATTCTTTTTGAGAGGTTATCGAAGCACTCCTCCAGGGGAACACCAATTCTATTCTGTTGCAAAATCATATTAAATTCTTGTGAAACTGGTGCAGGCATTTCATCTACAACCATTCCAATAGCTTGAGGAACGGATAACCCCGCCCTAATTCCGTTTGATAATAGAGTTAGAGCATCTACCATCTGGCCTGAGTATTCATTTATTCTTCTTTCAACGAGATAATTTATAAGAGGCTTAGGTATTTTAAAACCAATAAAACCAAAGAATAAACCTAAGATAAAACCTAAAACCCACTGCCCTAATATTCCAAAAAAGAGGAACATAAAACAACCAAGCCCAACGGAACAACCAAGGAGAGCGTATGTAATCTTCTCTTCTGGAATTTCTATAAAGAGAAGCTCCAGCTTTTCCATAATATATGTTCTAGTTCCAAAGGTCTGATTTTCAATCCAATTAAAGATTCCTTGGGAATGCTTATAGCATAGCAGGAATAACGCGATTCCTATTAATCCAATAACACCAGACTTACCAATTAATGCAATAAAGAAACTCATTAACTAGGCCTCTTCTTTACTGGTTTACCTTGACCACTTGGTCTCTGCTTTGGTCTTGGTTTGCCATCGTTAGCACTAGGAGATTTTCCCCCACCTCCAGAAGCCGGAGGAGGTGTTGAACCACCACCTTTTTTCTCTCCAGTATTATTTGTAAATAACCCTCGAGGTACGTTATAACCTTTCCTCTCTAGAATCTCGATAAACTTTGGAATGAACCCGGTTGCTTGAAACTCCCCTATGATCTTCCCATTTTTATCTATATCTCTTTGTTGAAATAAGAAGATATCCTGAAGAGTAATTACCTCTCCCTGGATTCCTCCAATCTCAGAAATGTGAGTCATCTTTCTAGACCCATCATCTAATCTCTTTTGTTGAATAATCATATGAACAGAGTTTGCAATCATTTCTCTAATTGCTTTTGGACTAATCCCAGCCCCTGCATATTGAACAAGGGTTTCAAGTCTACCAATACATTCTCTAGGATTGTTAGAGTGAACTGTAGTCATTGAGCCATCATGACCAGTACCCATTGCTTGAAGCATATCTAGCGTTTCACCACCACGACACTCACCAACAACAATTCTTTCAGGTCTCATCCTTAGGGTTTGCTTAACAAGACACCTAATATCAATTTCTCCATCTCCTTCAAGAGAAGGTGGACGTGTTTCAAGACGAACTACGTGGTCTTGAGGAAAGTTTAGCTCTGCCGAATCCTCACAAGTAATAATACGTTCATTGGCGGGAATGAAGCCTCCAAGAATATTTATAAGTGTTGTCTTACCTGAACCTGTACCACCACTTACAACAATATTTCGATGACCTTCAACAGCAATTCTTAAGAAGTCGGCCATACTTTGAGTCAAAGAACCCCATCTAATATAATCTTTATACGTAACGACTTCTTCAGGGAACTTTCTTATCGTAATACAACAACCATCTAAAGCTGATGGTGGAATGATTGCATGAACTCTAGAGCCGTCTTTAAGTCTCGCATCAACATAAGGAGTTTTCTCATCAATACGTCTACCGATAGGAGCAACAATTCTTTCAATAACATTGAGAACTTGTCTATCATTAGTAAATGTAATCTCTGATTTTTTTACCTTTCCATCTTTTTCATAAAATATTTTATCTGGTCCAACTACCATAATTTCAGAACAATCTTTATCTGCTAAAAGATCTTCTAAAGGTCCTAGACCAAGAGCTTCATCTAGAATCTCTTTTACTATTCGATTCATATCTTCTCTTGATTGAAAAACACTTTTAGTATCTTCTTTACTCAAGAGTTCTACGACCATTTTCTTGGTCTGCTCACGCATAATAATTGAGGCCTTAGGATCATTATCGTCAGAGTTCTTTAAATCCATTTCATCTACAAGAGATTTATGAATTCTTGACTTTAACTCTGTCCAAGCATTCTTCGCCTTACCATCCATCTGCCCCGAGCTATCTTTCTTTGCCCCTACATCTGTGGGTTTATTTAATTTAGCAAGAGATTTTAGAATATTTTTTTGAATTATTTTACGGGAACATTCAATTATCCCTTTTGCAAAGTTACTTTTCTTTGCAATGAGCATAACTGGTTTCTTTTGATTCAGTGCCATCACACATGTCTGATCATCTTTTGGAATATTAGCAAATGGGAGTTTTCCCATAGCTTTACCTACGACCTCAGGTGTTACAGGATGACCCTTTTGATGTTGATTTAAAATTACTTGCATCATGTCTTTAGGGAACATCATAGTAACTAAATCTGAATATAATCTTTTTGTTTGGTTTAAAGCTAAAATATCAGGAGTCACAACAAGAAAAATCATTGTTGAAAACTCTAAGGCCTTAGCTGCGAGATCATTCATCTCACTTCCAGCATCTATTATTGTAAGTGGATAAATATTAGTGATTGCTTTTAAAGTCTTTCCTAATCCATCTGCATTGATACTCTCACTTGCAGTAGGATCACTTGGCATACCGATATAACTCACACCAGCTGGGTGAGCTGTAACAAATTGCATAATAGATCTTGGATCTATAGCTCCAGAGAACTCGGAAAGATCTTTTACTGTCTTTCGAGACTTTATTCCTGTGATAAAGTTCTGATCTCCACTCGCTTTCTTATCAAAGTCTAGAAGAAGAACTTTAGATCTTGATTCAGCAGCATAGGCAAAGGCTAAGTTCGCAGCAATCTGAGACTTACCTTGTCCACCTTTTCCACCAATAATTGTAATTATATGTCCGGCCATTATCTTCTTCTACTTCTAAACTTACGTTTAATTTCTTCAGTTCCTGTAGACGCAGACTCTATTATCTCTGGTGTTACAAATACTACGAACTGAGATTTATTTGTTAAATAGGCTTTTGATTTCACAAATGAAAATAAAGTGTTTCCATCTTCAACTTCATCCACACCTCCAGGAGGGTTTCTATCAAAATCCGTGGATGACTTATTCACGACCACACCACCAACAACAGCACTCTCTTTACTTTTTACGACCAATGCTGTTTGGATAGTATTAGAAGTTGTTTCGGGAGGATCACCAACATTTGCACTAACTGTTATTCCCATACTAAGATCAATTTTCTCTTGGGGAAGAATTGTTGGAGTTATTGCAAGGTCAAAACCTGCACTTGCACTTTCACTTCTAACAAACTCTCCAGTTCCAATTGCAAATGGCTTCTCACTTTTCTTAACAAGCTTACTAGCAATCTTATCTTTAGTTATAATTACACCAGACTGAATAACTCTTGCGTAACCAGCACTTTTAGCTGAGGCAAGTCGTGGGAATAAATTAGATATTGTTCCAGCAAGAGTTCCACTCGAAGAACTTGTAACTCCACCATCAGTTCCCTTTCCAACACTAATGGTTCCACCACCACCAGCAAGAACAGGCTCCCACTTGAATCCAAAAATTTTATTATAATCTTTTGTAAGCTCTACAAATTGTGCTGAAATCTTTATCAACTTAGGAATTGGTGCAGGCTTTTTCTTAGCGTTCACACTAATAAAGTTTTGAATAATGTCTTTTTCTGCCGCCTTTACTGCCTCTGTACGCCTTGCAAGATTTTGAATCATATCTGGAACATAGACAGCTGCAATTTGCTCTGCTCTTGTCTTATCAACATCTGAACTTACAACGCCCTCGAGCATAAATAGTCCATTAGCAACACGAACTGTAACATCAGGCATATTACTTTTTTGAATTTCTTTTTGCATATTCTTTGCAATAACTCTCTGAGTTTGAGGAGAGAGTTCAACAAGTTGAACAACGTCAGGATATCCGCCTAAAACGACAATGACTTTACCGATATCGGAAGGAACAACAATCTCCCCACCAACATAGACTTTGTTCCCCTTAATTCCGATCTCTAGACCCTCTACATCGCCTAGAAATTCTTTTAACTCTTGTACGACTTTAGATTGATCTGTAGCAGTTATATTAACTAGAAACTTTGCCTTTATATCCCCTACTGTATTTCGAATAATTACAGAAGTCTGACCAGGTTTTAGTCCTTTAAATGTAATCTCTCTTTTTTGGGGAATAATCACATGATTTAAAATTGTGTCATTACCAACTTGAACCTTAGTAGATGGAGCAAAGTCAACTTTTTCAACATGATCTATCCCCAGTACAACCTCAACCTTTTTTTCAGGAATATTTTTTCCTTGTTGAGAAAAGCAATTTATAGAAATCATGAATATAAAAATTGAACTTATAAGTCTCATCAATTCCCTTGACCTTTATATTTCTCAGAGAAGAATATCTTCGCTTCCGATGCATCTTCACCTAAGATATCAAATAGCTTTGTCGATTTAATTCGAACGACTTCTTTATCTGTATTATTTCTTAACGCAAGATACGGAGGTGTTCCGGAATTATAACTAAGTATAAAAACAAGTTTCTGAACTTCGTAAGGGTCAAGCTCTAACGTAACAGTTCCATAATCACTGTAAGTATTAAGCTTCATCTTTTTAATTACTCTCGGAGTTTTAACTCCAATAATTGGAAGGTTTCCAGAGATACTCTTACCAGTAGAAAGTATTAGAACATCTTGCAGAATTGTTTTCATCTTTTGTAAGTCTTTTCTACCACCAGCATAATCAATACCTGCGAGGATATCTACTCTATCACCTGGCTTTATTAGCTTACCTACTGAAGCTCTTTCAGAAACATCTAGAGAGATTGCACGTTTACCTACTGCAACCTGCCTCGATAAACCACTTCTTTCATCAGGCCAACTCACTCTAGGTTTTGTAATTTGTTCACCTTTTAGAATTGGTACTGTTGCTACCGTGTTTTGAATTTCTTTAATTGTTTTAAATGCTTTCTCATGCACAAAGTTGGATGGCATCGAAGTAACTGTTACCTTGGAGTCATCGATAAGTTCGAGCTCTTTGATATTTGTTTTTGCGATAACGACTGATTGTTCTTTACCATACTTCTTAATGATTTTAGTTTTCTCATCGTCGATGTACGTGTAAACCATAAACATTGCAAAGACTGCAATAATTAAGGCCAATGTAAGTGCTCTAGTGTTCATTCTCTTACCTTATTAAGTGACTACTATTAATTTTAACAAATAATCTTCACTAGTTAAGAATGGGGAAAGAAGTGTCAGTCTAAATATTTATTTTTGGACACATTGGTCGTATCCGAGCTGGCCAGCGAAGCGGCCATTCCTGAGGAAATTAGTATTTTCTACGTATCCAGAGTCTGATTTCATATATGTTTCACCACATACGCCATAGAAAGTGAATAACTTTACAAAATTTGAAGTTACCTCTCCCTCTCTTAATTCATCACACTCTTCGCTAGTCTCATTACCAAAAAAGTTCATAAACTTATAACATGTACCAAATGACTGAGTGTCTCCAACAGACTTTCTTCTCCATCCAACACTCACTGGTCCAATAACATTCATTCCCCTAGCAACAAGAAACTCAATATCTATTCGATTTGGGGCCCTAGAATCGTTTTTAAGAAGGCGATAAAAGTATCCCCTTGTAGCTTTCTGTTGATTAATTGAACCATTTAACGAATTTGTTAAATTTATTAGGACAGTATAAAGAAAAATAATAAATGGAAGAAACAAGACAAATTCAAAGATTGCCTGTCCTTCTTCATTTAAAAATTTGTTTTTCTTAAACTTAGCAGCCATTATCAAAGAAGGTTATATGAGTATTACATTCTGCACCAATATCTTGCATAACTTTACATACTCTTGCGAGACACTCTGCTCTAGTAGGCTCACGCCCTAAGAATGACTCTGATTTATAATATACTGGATCTCTTCCACCAATTAAGTTACTAAAGGAAAATGGAACAGAGTAATCTACAACAGTTCCAACATATAGAGCATTCGGTGTAGACTCTGGATCATTAACACTTATTCCACCATTAAAATCCTTAATCATGACTTCAGGCTTATAACTCTCAAAAACTTGCTTTGCACTTTCAAATGCAAAATTATCTGACCCTGCAACATTGGCACTATTATTTTCTACTGTTAGGTAGGTTCTTGACGCCATATAATTTGCATAATGGATATAGAATCCACTAGTTGCATCTATTGAGATTTTATATAAAAGAAATATAAACCCAAATGAAAATATAAAAGTCATAAGGAATTCAATCGTAGATTGACCTTCTTCCTTATTAAGAGTTACGGATATTGGTCCCCTCCTGAAAAAAAGCGCGTTTGACCGTCATCTATATTGTAATATGTTTCATGAGGACCACTATAGTTATCATCAGACCTATCTGCTTCACTATTTAGATACCCATGTCTATAAGCATACTCTATTTGTGAACGTAAACCAGCAAAGAATGAAGAATCTTCTCCCATAAAATCCTTAAAGCGATCAGAATTTATAATTGAGAAAGATATTGCACTAATTACTGCAAGTAGCATTATGTATTCAACAACACTTTGCCCATTCTCGTTCAATAGAAGATTTTTGTTCTTATTGTCCATCCAAACCATAGCCAAGAAACAAGTATTACAGGAGCATAAGAAAACCTTTGTCCGAATATTGTTTTAATTAATCTTATATTTCTAGTCTTTATTGCTAGTTTAATAACATCTATTCTCTTAATTATATTTGTAAGCAATAATGAAAGACCAACTACTACTGTTGAGTATGCTAGAAATATAAATGCTGTTTCATGCAATGAGACAGGAATTAATAAATAAAAAGAAAGTAGATACTTCGAATCTCCCGCTCCCATGATCTTCAAGCTAAATAGGAAAATACCTACGACAAGAAAGGCTATCGGGAAGACAAATGTTTCTAAATTAAAGACATACTGATTTGGAAAAACAAAAATACTTATTATATAAAAACCAATATTAATCAAAGGCCAAAAGTTAGAAATTTTCTTATGAGCAATATCATTTGATGCGACAAAGAATAGCTGAACAACAAGAAAGAGATAAACTGCTATTGGCATTACTTCGTCCTATTTTGGTAATCAGAATACCAGCACTCTTCAGCGCAGACACCAATTGTTAACTGTTGTGTGAGTTGGTAACCAATACTCCGAATGGAGTCAGACATCATTCCGCCCATTCCTTTCACCATATTCAAAGCGATAAGAGACATGAATGCGAATAGAATAAGATACTCAATGAGGGCCTGTCCGGCTCTACCTTTTACCATGTATCTAAATTAACAGAAATTTAAGTATGATAAGACACTTAGGAATATAATTCCTAGTAATTTGAGGGTGAACAATTAAGAATAATAGGTCTTTCACCCTAGCAATTAGAGTTAATAACCTACTATTCTATACTGTCTACGAAACCTTCAGCTTTACCAAAAACGTCCTCAGTAATCTTATTTAATCTTGTAGAGGCTACATCTTTGAACTTGAATACAATTAAAGCCACAACCGCAACTAGAAGAATATATTCTGTTGAAGTTTGCCCACTCTCATCTTTCAAATAGGCCAGCAAAGTTTTCTTCATAACTTACTCCTTTGAATAATCATGTCGGTTACTTTTTCATCTAACTTAAGAAAAACTTCATAGTTATCCAAAAAATCAATAACCTAGCTAATTACTCTACTAATATTGATTATACACGCAGAACGCGACACATCGAAGCAATTTCAACTTTTTCCTAGTAAATATAGACAAAGTACTAAAATCACATAAATTTTACCTTTCTTGTATAAATCAGAGAAAAGAACGGTATAATGGTTATGGGTCTTGTAGTTGGCAATAATAGTTTTTTCGCCCTACAATTTCTTTCACGGAGGCGGTCCCTGATTATGGTGAGCAAGCTTGCACTTTGGAGTAATCCTAAGGAGTGAGAAGCCTAAAATAATTAATTACTGCAACCACCTGTCTAATGGCGGGCGGAAGACTCCAAGTTGACAGCTCCTGACCCTCTTTTCTTACTCTTTAATCCACTAAAAATTTGACAGAAAACGAACAGTTACGGATGATTGTAATATGGATCAAATAAACCAACAGAAAGAAGTTTCAACAAAGTGGATAGAGAGCTTAGCTCTTGAAGAGATTAATATGGAAGAGTCTGGAGTCGTGAACTTCAACGACCACCTAAATCCTCTTCATATGTTAGAAGAGTCTTCAATTGAGTATATGGATGATCTAAGAGAAAAGTTTGAGATATTTGTCTCAAAATTCAATGAGTACCGTGGATCACACCAATCCGGCTCGGCCATTAAAATCTTTAAAATATCAAATACGATCAATGACTTCATGCTATTTAGAAATAGCCTTAGACTTATCGTCGCAAGAAAAGCTGCTGATTTAATCACAATTGGTTTTCTAGCTAACGGTAAAGAGGTATTCTCTGCAAGATTAAGATCTACTGACTCTACAGGTTCTCAAGGAGTACATGAAGTAAGAGCTCACCTTGGGCCATTCAATGATATTACTTGGCGATTCAACGGCGAGATTATAGAAACGGAAGCTCTAGTAAGACACTACCTTTCAGAGTTCATTAGAAACTCTGCTAGATAAAAGTAACCTCATCACTATTTGATGACCTACCACTTCTAGTCTTAGCCTTCCCCATAAATCTTTTAAATGTTAATTCTAGAGATTCTTTAATCGAAGGCATATTTATATTTAGAAACCCTTCAATATTAGATATATCAAGCTCAAACTTTAGTTGATCTTCAGCTGGAGACATTGATGGAAAATTCCATCTCCCCTTTTGAACTAAACTTGTTCCTTCATTAAAGACTTCACAATACTCTTTTATAAACTCATTAAATGTAGCTGTATCATTTGAACTTATTTGAAAGAGTCTATTCTTAACGCCTTTCTCAAAACAAATCTTCAAAATCATAGCAAGGTAATAGATATCTAAATATCCGGTTCTAACTGTATCGTCACAGGAGATATTTCTCCTATCCATAAAGTCTTTCTGAATTTTATCAAAAGTTGTTGGTCTATTTTCTAAATGTCCTCTTCCATAAAGCTTACAGCTTCTAAAAATGACATAGTTTAATGATGACTTTTGAATATAGAACTCTGCAGAAGCCTGAGTTTTTCCATAAACAGTATTTGGATCTGGTATATCCATTTCGATATAGTGTTTATCCTCACCGGCAAATACAAATCCAGAAGAGATGTAGCACACTTGAGACTTGTAACGCTGACAGTATTCTACAACATTAAATAATCCACTAGCATTTAAAGCATCTGCCAATTCAGGACTTCTAGCACACTCCATAAGTGACGAAAGACCTACTGCATATATAGTGATATCTGGCTTAAAAGCATAGAGTGCGAGCTGAACTTCTTCTTTATTTAAAACATCACAAGGTAGAGCAAGGACACCTGGTATAAAAACAGGATTCTTATTATAAGTACCTACCACTCGGAAATCTTTCTTAAAGAATTCAGCGAGATTAGATCCTACAAATGATGAAAGACCGAATATTAAAATTGTTTTTTCTTTTTTAGGTACAAGAGTTGTGACATTTTCCATGCTGGTATTATAGCACTATTTAATTTTTTGGAATATAAACGAAAAAATGCCCGTGCTTCATTCGAAGCATGGGCAATAAAGAACAATATTTAACCAAGTAATTTAGTAGCTATGTTCGGGAACTGGTTAGCTTGCGATAACACTGAAGTTCCAGACTGAATTAGGATGTTGTTTTTAGCCATCTCTGCAGTTTCAGCTGCGATGTCTACATCTCTAATTCTTGACTTAGCTGCACTTAAATTCTCATCACTAATCCCCAAGTTGTTGACTGTTGACGAGAGTCTGTTTTGTAGAGCACCCATTCCGGCTCTAATTCCGTTGATTTGCACAAGTGCATCATCAAGTTTTTGTAGCGAAGACTGAGCTCCCTCTTTAGAGGCAACATTGTCTGCTGCGAGCCCAAGCGTTTCAATTGTTGCATCTGCACCTGTACCATCATAGACAAGTCTGTCATTGATTGGATCATTGTGGATACCAACTTGAAACTCCATTCTCCCGCCTGTTCCATCAAGAAGCTTAACTCCATTGAATTCATTTGACCTTGAGATTCTATCAATCTCTTCTTTAAGGTTTTGAAATTCGATGTCAGAAAACTTTCTTTCCTGTGGTCCAAGCGTGTCGTTGGCAGCTTGTACTGAGAGTTCTCGAAGTCTAATAACAATGTTTGAAATCTCATTTAGTCCACCTTCGGCTGTTTGAATTAGAGAGATCGCATCATTAGCATTACGCTTTGCTTGTCTCATCCCTCTAATCTGGGCCCTCAAGTTTTCGCTTATAGCGAGTCCTGCAGCATCATCTGCAGCTCTAGTTATTCTTTCACCTGATGAAAGTTTTCTCAGGTTGTCATTCATTTTTCTATTTGTTGTACTTAACGTTCTCTGTGCTGATAGCGAAGCAACGTTAGTATTAATTCTCATTCCCATGATTAATCTCCTTCAAACATCTGCAACCTCCTGTGGCGTACTTCGAACCTCATGTTCAAAAAAATTATTAGTAGTAGTATATATTTTTGTTCTATTCTTTAATTACTTGTTCTTATTCTTTGTTCTTTTGTATTCTTATTTTTAAAGCAATTGAATCTTGCAGGATAAGCAATTGCTATAGACTATTCATCCATTTGGTCCAAACATATGGTCCTCCTAATACAAAGTTTAAGTTAATTCAAAATCCTAGTGACCGAAGCCACTGAATTACCCTTGAGAGGCCGATTGAATTAAGCTTAGTGCGTTCTTTGTACTTGAGTTCGCTTGTGATAGAACCGATGTACCAGCTGTCATAAGTATATTCTGCTTAGTTAACTCTGCTGTTTCTGCAGCGATGTCTGTATCTCTAACTCTTGAGTTAGCAGCAGATAAGTTTTCTACACTTACTGAAATATTATTAATTGTTGATTGTAATCTATTTTGAAGAGCACCAAAGTCAGCTCTAATACCTGAAACAGAAACAATAGCCGAGTCAATTGATGATAGAGAGTTCTGAGAAGAAATCTTATCTGCAACTGAAGCAAGGTTTAGACCTAAGGCCGCGACATTAACGTCTGCGCTTGAAGCATCAAATGTTAATCTATCACTGATAGGGTCATTTCTAGTTCCGATTTGAATATCAAATACTGCACCAGTACCGTTTAGAAGAGGTACTCTGTTAAACTCTGTTGAGTTAGCAATTCTATCCATTTCTGATGTTAATTGTTCGAATTCAACATTAAGAAATTTTCTTTCTGTTGATCCTATAGTATCCGAAGCGGCTTGTACTGATAGCTCTCTAAGACGAATCAAGATATTTGAAACTTCCCCAAGTGCACCTTCAGCAATTTGAACTAATGAAATACCATCTTCAGCATTTCTCTTTGCTTGTCCAAGCCCTTTGATTTGTGCTTTTAAATTTTCTGAAATTGCCAGACCTGCTGCATCGTCGCCAGCTCTGTTGATTCTTTGACCAGACGATAGTTTTTCTAACGACTTGTTAAGGTTGATACGCGTACCGCTCAAATTTCTCTGGGCATTTAGTGACGCAACATTTGTATTTATACGAAGTCCCATTTCATCCTCCTTGATGTGAGTGTCAGTAAAACTAAGTTTTACTAATCTGTATGTCGTCCGTGACATACCCTTCAACACTCTCTTCGACGCTTCTCAACCTTTCTTTAGAAAAAAGTGTTTAATCTTTAGACAGGCAAACCTTGCCGACCAACCAATAAAAACAGCAACTTAAGATGCAAATATCCATATATGTCAATTCAAACGACTTATAAAGTGATTAAAAAACATACAAAAAAAAATAATTATTTAAGTAATTCTCAGCTAAAATATGAACTATGAGTAAATATATCCAAAGCACACTTGCACATTTTCCCGACTTCTTTGAAGAGACGATTAAACTAATTGAAAAAGAGTTTAAGTATCCTTCTCATCAAAGCTTCCTAACTGACTTCTACCCCTTAATGGGTCCGCTGAACCATCAAAACTGTCATATACTTATTGATGAAGATAAAGTCATAGGACATATAGCTGTTAAAGAAAGAAACTTATCTTATAAAGGTGTAAAAACAAAAGTTGCACTGATCGGTGCAATAGCTTTAAATGAAAAGTATCAACAGCAAGGAAACTTCACCCCTTTCTTCAACAATATTATTGAAAGGTATTCAAACGATAATTCTCTTCTTCTTCTATGGTCAGACCTCAAGCCTCTTTATAATAGATTTAAGTTCTATGAAGCTGGTGGAGTTATACAGACAGGAAAAAAGAAACTTTTAAATGAAAATCTTTCAACAGATTGGATTAAAACAAATTTTAAATCTTTATCCCCTACAGAATTAGATGAAATAAAAAGAATATATCAAAACCAAGACCTGCTTACACTTGAAAGGTCAGAGAATGATTGGGATCTAATAAAAGAAATCACTTCAGCATCTTTATTTATTAAAAAAGATAATAATAAAATCTCATCATACTTTATAAAAGATAAAGGTAATGACTTAAATAATATAATCCATGAGTTTGCCTCAATTGATAATGACATTATATCAGCGACTCAAGACTTGAGTGATTATATGCTTTGGCTTCCTGAAAAATATAACAGTACATTTAACAAAAAAGACATTTTATATGGAGCATTTTTTAGAATTGCAGATATTCAAAAACTTTCATTTTTCTTATCCGCTCTTACAAATGACCAACTCTCAATCTTTGGTCATAAAGACGACATGATTCAAGTTAAATATATAAATGCTGAATTTGATTTTAAAGCAGAGGATTTTATCACAGGAATATTTGGACCTAATCCAATTAGTGAATTTTCAGATATATTACCTGCTATTTACATAGCAGGTTTAGATTCTATTTAGCTACAGTTTACGGGCCAAGCTGTAACCCTTTAAAAGTAAACCAAGAGCAATTGCCCAAAGGATATACGTTACAGTAGGAATATCTGCAAAGTGATCTACTATACGATTACCAATAAGAAATATTCCGGAACCAATAAAGACAGATGCAAGTAGTGAATGACTTAAGAATAGTATAGCAGTTGTTACTTGGTCGAATTGCTTTTCATGTCCAGTATGCATAACCTCAAAGGCATATCCCTTCTTTGCAAAGTCCTTTAAAAACCACTTTATATGCCTTGGTATAACCTTAGAGCTAGAGAGAAAATCTCTACCAAGCCAAATAGCTTCCTCAACAAGATCTTCTTTTTTAAAGCTATTTTTAACAATATTATAGATATCATTTTCCATTAATGAAAATAGATCAATATCCATTCCTAAATTCTTCCCTACACCATCTAATGTAATTAATGCTCTAAAGACAATAAACCATTCTCTAGGTAGAAAGATTTCATGCTTTCTTAAAGTTGTTATTACTTCCCTTAAGACAATTGTGAAATTTGTTTGCTGGACAGTTAGTCCAACAAATGGAGAAAGAGCATCTCTAACATCAGAGATCAACACATCTACATCTGGAATAGATTCATACTCTGCGACATCTAAAAACTCATAAACTAAATTTTCATAATTAAAAGTAAGGAGAGCATATATAATCGCGATGAAATTCTCTCTCCCCTTCTTACTTAAATGTCCCATTAGACCAAAATCAATTAAGCCTATTTGACCATTTTTTAAATAGAAGAAATTTCCACCATGAAGATCTGCATGAAAGAACCCATCAACCAAGAATGTTTTAATAAATGTTTTTAATCCTTTTTGGAGTAAAGGAGTAATCTCTTCAACATCATCTTTAATATTCTCTGACTCACTAAAAGGAGTTCCATCAAGAAGTTCCATAACAAGAACTCTTTCAGAACTATATTCTTTATAAACCTTAGGTATATAGAATAATTCCTCGTTATCATGAGCCTTTAAATTCTTTTTTAGTTTTTCACTATTGAGTGCTTCAATATTGAAGTTCAATTCATTTTGTAATGAGATTGAAAAGTCTTTTACAATTCTAGATATTCCAAGAAAACGAATCTCATCACTTACTTTTTCAACCTGAGCTGATACTAGGCTCATAATAGAGAAGTCAGTAATCATTACTTTTCTAATATTCGGTCTTTGAACTTTTAGAACAACCTTTGTTCCATCTTTCAATTTACCTTTATAAACAACCCCTATAGAAGCTGTACCAATTGGGCATGGATCTATCTCAGAGAAAACATTCTTCCAAGGCTCCCCTAAACTTTCATTAATAATCTTTACGGACTCATCAAAAGGAACAGGCTTCACTTGATCTCTCAAGAGTTTCATTTGAGAGATAAAAGACTCATCAAAAATATCTTCTCTAGAAGAGAGCAGCTGCCCGAATTTAATAAAGGCCGGGCCAAGCTCTTCAAAACATTTTCTTAATCTAAAGCCAAGTAATTCACCCCAGTCTCTATGCCCCTCTTCTTCCAGTTCTTTCTTTATACCTTTTTTACTTTTCGGTAATACAAAGTTTGGAATAAGTTGAGTTATAGACCCTGATATAAATTCATCAAAACCATGCCTGGCAAATATAATGACAATTTCTCTCAAGCGAGAAACATTTCGAATTGTTTTGGTAATTCCGATACCTGTTTTTATTAAATCCATATACTTATCTTAACTCATTACACACTACACAAATAACGGGCAAAAGCATCCCACCGATGTCTATTTTAAAAGAAGGTAATTTAAGTTAATATTGATCTAACTAATTAGGAGTAACTGATTAAAATAATCAAAACAATTATTATATTTATATTTTCTACAGTAAGTGTACTTGCACAAGATACTTGCTCGAGAACAGCAATTATTAATCAACAAGAGGTCTTGATAGACTCAAATGCTACTCAAAAAGGCGAAGGCCTTAGGCATTATCTAGAAAAAGACAAGGTGGCGTCAGACTTCTTAGAAAAGTATCAAGATGGTACTAAAGTGCAGTGGCACAATGCTGCCCTTGGTACTCTTGGAACATCAATGATTATTTCAAGCTTTTTTGTCAATTCAACAGGTAGTAACAAGAAAACTCTATTGATTGGTGGAATTACTTCGATTGTTATCAATTTCCTAATGGCAAGAACCTATGAAGCTTCCAACGAGAAGAATCTAGACAGGGCCATTCAGGAATACAACAAGAGGAACTTACCACAGATTGAATATAACCAGTCAGGACTAGGCAATACTAAAAGTACAAGTTATAAGACAGTTTACTTAGAAAAGAAGTGGAGCTTCTAGTGACTACAGAAAAGAAGATAAACTGTCATTCATGCAACAAGGCCTTGGATCTTGAACAAAATAGTAAGGTTTTAAGAAGTGAAGAGTGCCCATATTGCTATGCAAGTGTACATTGCTGTAAAATGTGTGGGTTCTATGACAAAACAGCATATAACGAATGTCGCGAAACTAACGCAGACCGCATTGTCGAAAAAGACAAGGCAAACTTCTGTGACTATTTTACCTTAGCTGGTAATGGCGCAGCAAGAGACAACCAGAATGATTTGCTAAATGCGGCAAATTCTTTATTTAAAGATTAAGGGTAAATTATGAGTAACGAAACACCAATTACAAAAGAAGGCTTTGATAAAGTTCAAGAAGAGCTAGACCACTTAATAAAAGTAGAAAGAGAAGAGCTAAAAGTTGTTATCTCAGAAGCTAGAGAACTCGGAGATCTTAAAGAGAACGCCGAATACCACTCAGCCAAAGAAAAGCAATCTGTTGTTGAAGGTAGAATCATGCAACTCCAAGGCGTAATTGCTGGGGCTCAGGTGATTGACCCAAAAACTCTTTCAACTGATAAAATTGTCTTTGGCGCAACTGTAACTCTTTTAGATATTGATAAGGATGAAACTGTTGTTTTTAAGATTGTTGGTGAAATAGAATCAAATATGAAAGAAGGTAAAATTTCTTATAAGTCACCGCTTGGAAAATCTGTAATCGGTAAAGAAGAAGGCGATACAGTTATCGTAAAAGCTCCTAAGGGTGATATAGAATATGAAGTCGAGTCCTTCGAATATATCTAATCTCACATGGGATTCAAAATTAGAGGACCTTTCTCGTAAAGGTCCTTCAAAAAGTATCCAGTCACTTATTGATTTCGGACATTCAACACTACAATCACTACTTTGGATAATTCCTCTTCGTATATACCCTATTCCAGTTATAAAGAAATTTGAAAACGCCTATGAAGAGTGCTTATTTACGGGCATTGGGAAAGTTATATCAGTAAGGTCCCTTCCTAGTTTTAAAGGAAGAGGAAGAAACCAAGCTCAACTGCTAAACATCACAGCAATTATTCAAGACCACCTATCTAAACGAACTATGGAATTAAAATGGTTTAACGCCTATCCATCTCTTGCACAAAAAATACAACTGCTAAATTACGTTAAGTTTTCAGGTAAGGTTCAAATATATGGTGAAGCTAAGCAAATAATTAACCCAGATTTTGAAAGTATGCTTTCTGACTCTCTCCCAAATACAGAAGAAAATGACATTCTTCTTCCACATTTAAAAATTCAATATCCAACAATAAATGGAGTGAACTCTACAAATATTAAAAAGGTTATTGATAAAATTCCACAAGAACTATGGGCAAGTATTCAAGATATACTTCCAGTAAATATTTTAAATAAACACAATTTTCTAACTTTGAAAGATTCATTTCTTCTTATTCATGGAAAAACAAACTTACTAAAAGAGTGGAATCTAGGTCTTTTTGAAGAAGCACGTACAAGATTAATTTATGAAGAATTTCTTGAGGAGCAATTTAAAATTCACCTAAGGCGTGTCGAGAATTTTCGCCCAAAAGGAATAAAGATAAATTGTGGAGAGGATTATTTAAAAAAGTTTTCATCAATCTATCCATACACTCTGACCTCGGATCAAACAAGGGTCATTAGTGAGATATGTGCAGACTTCAATTCCGGAGTCCCTATGATGAGACTACTTCAAGGAGATGTAGGTTGTGGAAAGACATCCGTTGCAATAACAACTGCTCTTATTGCTATCAATGAGGGGTTTCAAGCAGTCATTATGTGTCCTACAGAAACTCTAGCCAATCAACATTACAAAGAAATTAAGGAATACTGTGCAGATCTAAGTGTTGAAGCAGAACTTCTAGTTGGATCACTATCTTCGAAGAAAAAATCAGAAGTTCTCAAAAAATGTAAAAATGGAGAAGCTCAATTTATAATTGGAACTCATGCACTAATACAAGACTCCGTAGAATTTAAAGCTCTTGGTTTATCTATTATAGATGAGCAACATAAATTTGGTGTTGAGCAGCGACTAAAACTTGTAAGAAAAGGACCTGGTTCACATTGCTTGATAATGTCTGCAACACCAATTCCTAGAAGTCTAAGTATGACTCAATATGGAGATCTCAATATCTCAACTATAAGTGCGCTTCCAAGTGGACGAAAAGGACACAAAACAAAAATTGTACAGCCAGATAACTTTGGAAACTTCCTCAATTTTATCAACACAAGAGTTCAAATGGGAGAACAAGTTTACATAGTTGTTCCTGCAATTACAGAAAGCCCAAAACAAGACATGCTTAACTTAGAAGAGGTTCTCAAAAAATTTAATCAGTTCTTTCCACAACTCAATATTCAAGGACTTCATGGTCAACTCAATTCTCAAGAGAAAAATGACACGATTACATCTTTTAAGAATAAAGATATAAATATTTTAATTGCCACCAGTGTAATAGAGGTCGGTATAAATATAGTAAATGCTACAATTATGGCAATCATGAACCCTGAAAGATTCGGCCTTAGTTCTCTACATCAGTTAAGAGGTAGAGTTGGGCGAGGAGATAAGCCAGGTTTCTGCTTTTTAGTTATAGACAACAAAGTTTCATCAGAAAGTATAACTCGACTAAAGGTAATAGAAGATCATACTGACGGTTTTAAAATTGCAGAAGAGGACTTAAAGATACGAGGAGCAGGAGATGTATTTGGTAAAGATCAATCAGGTAGTAATAATAATAAAAAAATAGCAAATATCATTACAGATTTTCACTTGCTCGAAAAGGCTCGAAAAGACGCCCTCGAAATACTCAATGAAAATAGTTCTATTACTCAAGCAAAACTAGAGCAATTGGCAAAAGATGCTAAAGTTTTTTCTACTGTTTAGCTTCGAGTTTATTTGATAAAATATCTAATATGATAGATATCGAAATCGTCCATTCACCTAATCCCTACTTACTAGGCCATCATAAGAACTATGGAAATATTATATCACTAGGAAAATCTAGTAAGAATACTATTACTGAGAGTTCATGTGAGAACTTCAAAATCACAGTAGAGAGAGATAAACTCTATATTGAAAATGTGAAAGCAGGTGTTTTTTACATTGTTAATGGAAAGAAAATATCTGGTAAGAAAACAATAAAGGTTGGAGATGAACTTACCTATAACAAGCTAATGTTTAAAATCTCTCATTTTGAATACAGTCATATTGATCCAATAACAGACACAGAACATTTATATAAGAAAAGAATTCAAGAATCACCGGAGCTCGAAGAGATTTTGTCCTTAATAGAACAAGAATTTATCTATCTAGAGAAAATAAAATATAATGAAAAATGAATACCCCGACTATTACTATTCAGATGATGGAACAAGAGTTTTCTATTTAACAAACTTCAAAAAAGAAGAACTTAAGCCTGATGAAGTTGTTATCGTATTCAACTATGGACTTGTGTGTAACCGTAGACACTTTACCCCACAAGAAGAGTATTTTGATAGTTTAGGCTACAAAATATTAGTACATGACTACAGAGCTCATTACAGCTCTTCAGGACAAGATAAAATTGAACTATGTACTTTTGAAAATATCGCAGCTGATATAAAAGGTATTCTAGATACATTCTCTATAACTAAACCTATTATGATAGGTCACAGTATGGGAGTTAATGTCACATTAGAGTTCTGTAAAAATTATCCAAATAATATATACAAATCAATCTTAATATCAGGATCAGTTCTTCCTCCACAAGATATTATGTTTGATTCAAACATTGTTGATATTGCATCACCTTTCATACAAAAGTTTGCAAATAATAGTCCTGCAGTATTTGAATTTATTTGGAAGAACTCTTATAAAAACCCTATAGCGAGAAAAGCTGTGCTTGATGGAGGATTTAATACTAAGAAAGTTGAAGACTCTTTCGTTCAAATTTATATGAAGAAGATAAGTGAACTACCTAAAGACATCTTCTTCCACCTCTTAGAAGAAATGAAGAATCATGACATTATTTCATCATTAGAAAATATCTTCACCCCAACACTTATAATTGGTGGCGATTCAGATAAAGTCATTCCAAATTATCTTCAAAGAATTCTTCAAGAATATTTACCTAATTCAAAATTATATATTTTAAAAGATGGTAGTCACGTACCACAAATTGATTTTCCAGAATTAACAAATTCAAGAATTGAAACTTTTATAACACGAGGCTAGACCTCTAGGTTCTTATACTTAATAAGAGTTCCGAATACTCTCTTCATAGCAGATCGAGTTTGCGCTTTCTTATACTCAGCATGAGAGGCCTCACCTTCAGTATTTTCTTTATGAGACTTAAGGTCAGCTATTTGAACTTCAAAAGGATAGAAAAATCGGACATCACGAGCAATCATAGATAAATCCAAGTTCATTATACTCTTTGATAACTCACTTTCTCCATCTGCTTTAGCTGCCTTACGAACAGCACTAAATTCTTTAAAAAATGGATTCTTATACTTTATAAGCTGTCTGCAAGTGAATTGTATTGCTTTATACTTTTTAGATGTGTGCTTATTTCTATCATCTTTTATAGTTGATTCACTCTCTGCAATCTCTCTTTCGATAGCATTAACAAATCTATCTTCAGCCAGGTCATTACGAAGACTCATTTTAATTATATTCTGGTACTTTTCTTTAAGTTCTTGAAGATTAACTAATGTATTAATCGAACGACTTGGTTTTATATTATGAGGAATAATTATATTCTCTCTAACTAAGAAGTTTACAACTCTTAGAGCATCAAACTTTGTCTCAGTGATAAAACGAACACCTACTCTGTCAAAAAGCTCTTCTGCAACATTTTCAACTTTATGTAACAGCTTAATGATTACACTTTCCCTAGCCTTTTTAGATTTTGTCTCAAAATCAACGAGTTTAATTTTCTCAGTACCACAAGAAAGGTATAAGCTATCAGCGTCTCTAGTTATATATTTATAGAACTTATCAAATATTTGAGTTTGAATCACAGAGAAGTAAGTTGATCTTAAATCTTTATCAACATGAAGAATTGTGTGCATAACTTTTAGAATTATTTCGGCCCAAAGCTCTTCCTCTTTATCAATTCCTTCTTTTTGACCAGTGGCCATTAAAAGAAGATCACCAACATCGGTAATCATATAAAGAGAGTTCGGTATCTTTAAGTCTAAACCTTCATTGTTTCCTTCTTTAAGGAAGTACCTTCTTACAAATTGCATCGCCTCTTGAAAGTTTCCAAAAAGTTCCGCCTTACTAATAGGGTCATTTGGATCTAGACCATAACCTTTAAGAAATTGGTTTACCTGCTCTGCTCCCATCAAAGGAGCAACAAAAAACTTAGAGTCAAGAGCAGATCTACCGCCTACAACAACATCTAAAGTTTCCCAATCGAACATATAATTTGATAAATAATCTGGTCTTACCATTTAATCTATTTCCTTAAAGAATAAAATAAAATACCATAAACTCATGTCAGAACAAAACAAACCAAGCCTAAAAAATATAGATATCATATTCCTTTCAGTATTCGGTTCGGGATTTTTCCCTTGGGCCCCAGGAACATTTGGAACTCTAGTTACAATGCCCTTCTTATATGGACTCGGAACTCTTGGAGCTCCTTTCTTTATGTATATTCCTTTTCTAGTTATAGCCACAACTGGAGCATGCTTTGTAGCTGACTTTACTCAGAGAAACCTCAAAGTACATGATCCTTCATGGATTGTAATTGATGAATCTTTAGGCGTTGCAACAACATGGCTATTCCTACAGGAACATTCTGTCCTACACTATACAATAATTTTTGCACTATTTCGATTCTTCGATATCGTGAAATTTTGGCCTGCAAGTTACTTTGATAAAGAAGTGTCCCATGGAAGCGGAACCATTCTAGATGATATTATCAGCGGAATCTTTGCAGGAATTGTCTATTTAGGTATAAATTCGCTGGGCGTTATTTAAACTTACGCAACTTACGCATTTTATCCTTGACTTACGCACTACTTACGCAAATACTATATTTATAAACCAACTGATTAGTTTATTCAGAATTTGAGTTAAGTGCTATTTAAAATCATTAATTCCAAGCACTTGAATTTCAATAAAGTAGACTTTTTTGCATAAGTTTGACCGTGCCTAACAGCACTTAAAGTGATAGCGTTACGTAATCACACATTAAAAAATAATCAATGTAGGAGTAAGACAAAATGGCTTCAAAAACAACAGACGCAAATAAATCAAAAGCATTAGACCTAGCTTTAGCAACTATTGAAAAGCAATTCGGTAAGGGTGCTATTATGAAACTAGATTCTGAAAAGAAACTAGAAAAAGTGCCTTCAATCTCTACTGGTTGTCTTGGTCTTGACCTTGCTCTTGGTGTAGGTGGTATTCCTCAGGGAAGAATCATTGAAGTTTACGGACCAGAGTCTTCAGGTAAAACAACTCTTACACTTCACGCTGCAGCAGAATGCCAAAAAGCAGGTGGAACAGTAGCATTTATCGATGCAGAACATGCACTTGATACTTATTATGCAGAAAAGCTTGGAGTCGACGTTCCAAACACACTTATATCTCAACCAGATTCTGGAGAACAAGCACTTGAAATAGCTGATATGCTTGTTCGTTCAGCTGCTGTTGACCTTCTAATCGTCGACTCTGTAGCTGCACTTACTCCAAGAGCTGAGCTTGAAGGAGATATGGGAGATTCACATATGGGTCTTCAAGCAAGATTAATGTCTCAAGCATTAAGAAAGCTTACAGGATCAATTTCTAGATCAAATACAACAGTAATTTTCATTAACCAATTAAGAATGAAAATTGGTGTTATGTTTGGAAATCCTGAAACAACAACTGGTGGTAATGCACTTAAGTTTTATGCATCTGTTCGTGTTGATATTAGAAGAATTGGAGCGATCAAGAATGGTGACCAGGTTGTAGGAAATAGAACGAGGGTTAAAATTGTTAAAAACAAAGTAGCTCCTCCATTTAAACAAGTTGAATTTGATATTATGTATGGAGAAGGTATTTCAAAAACTGGTGACGTACTAGATCTTGCAGTAGAGCACGGTGTAGTAGAAAAAGCTGGAGCATGGTTCTCATACAATAATGCCAAAATTGGTCAAGGTAGAGAAAACTCTAAAACATTCCTAAGTGAAAACAATGATATTTTTGAAGAAATCAAAAATAAAGTTTTAGCAAAAAATGGCTTGATAACACTTGAAGAAGAAGCTGTAGACAAAGAAACAGGTGAAATTCTAGAAGAGGAAGTTGCACCAACAGCAAAGAAAACAAAAGCTAAAAAAACAAAGAAAACAATTCAATAACTTCTATCAAATAACCAGGGCCCAAATGAATATTTGGCCCTTGGTTTTATTCTATGAAAAATCAGACAGAATCTTCAGCTCAATCAGCCTATCTATATATAATAAAACTTTTAACTAAGAGAGATTACTCTAAGTATAAGTTACGAGTAAAACTAGAGTCTAAAGGATTTGAAGACTCTCATATCAATGAGGCTATAGAGGTAACGATAGAGAAAGGTTTTTTAAAAGAATATGAGTACGCCACTGCAAGGGCAAAAGCTTTAATGAAAAAAGGGTTTCATCCATCACTTATTGAGAATAAATTAGCAGAAGAGCACCTCAATATTTCTAGCGAAGTAATCCTAGAAGTGTTTGAAGATTATAAAGTCACTATCACAAGCCAATTAGAAGAACTGATTACAAAAAAGTTAAGAACAATAAGCCCTACACAACTCAACAATAACCTTGAAGGAACCAAGCAGAAAGTCATTCGTTTTTGCTTAACAAAAGGTCATGATCTCGAAAGTATAATAGAAGCATTAGAGCTATTAATTCCCGAAGTAAACTCTCTCAATAATTAAACAAAGTTCACACTCAAAATTATTTATGCTAAATTTTAAATGAACAAAGGAATTTTATGAATTTAGCAAAATTATTGATCATTCTATCTACTCTACTCATATTTTCATGTAAAAAAGAAGGTGATCCTAATACTTTAAACGTATCAATATCGGGTGAAATCTCTACACTAGATCCTGCAAATAGCTATGATACTATTTCTGCTTCTATAGTTTATCAAGGATATGAACAACTCTTTGAGTATCACTACTTAAAACGACCATATACATTACAACCTTTACTTGCTGAGTCTCTTCCCCTTATTGAGAACAATGGTAAGAAATACACAATAAAAATCAAGAAAGGTGTTCAGTATCATGATGATCCTGCATTTAAAGGACAGCCACGTTTTGTAAAAGCTCAAGACTTTATAAATCAAATAAAAAGGCTAGCTTACTTACCTACAAATAGTAATGGCTGGTGGCTCTTTGACCAAAAAATTAAAGGCTTAAATAAGTTTAGAGAGTCTGTTGGTAGAGATATTAGTAAATTTAAAACGACAAGCATATCAGGCTTAACAGCTCCGGATGATCACACTCTTGTTATTGAATTAAATGAACCATATCCACAAATGCTTTACACTCTTGCAATGAGTTTCACTTCTCCTATGCCTATAGAAGCAATCGAGATGTATGAAAATAACCTTAATGATAAAATAATTGGGACAGGACCATACAAGTTAGACTCTTGGGTATCATCTACAAAGTTAAGGCTTATTAAGAATCAAAACTACAGAAAAGCCTTTTATCCAGGGCAAGGAGATAGGATAGCAAATAGTAGAAAACTTCTTAAAGACTCAGGGAAAGTAATCCCTTTTATAGATAAGGTTGAATACAATGTTTATAAAGAAGCTCAAACAAGGTGGCTTAACTTTAAAGCAAAGAAAATTGATTTTCTAATTATCCCAAAAGACAATTACAGCTCCGCTGTTGATCCAAATGGAAATCTAACGAAAGAACTAAAGAGTGAAAAAATAAAGCTTCAAATTTTTCCGACTCTTACTTACTGGTGGTTATCATTTAACATGCAAGATCCTCTTCTTGGAAAGAACTTAAACCTAAGAAAGGCCATTGCTCATGCTATTGATGTCGAAAGATATATAAAAGTTTTTACAAATAATATTGGTCAAAAGTCTAACTCAATATACCCTCCAGGAATTCCTGGGTATGACCCATCAGCTCAATTACCTTATGAACACAATATGGATAAGGCTAAGGAGTTTTTGAAGAAAGCTGGTTATCCTGATGGAAAAGGACTACCTACTCTTACTTATGATGTGAGAGGAGTTAGTGCAACAAATAGACAACAAGCTGATTTTGTAAAATCAGAACTCGGAAAAATTGGTATCAAAGTTGAAGTTGCATTAAACAACTTTCCAGCTTTTCTAGAGAAAGCGAGACATGGAAAATTACAATTCTGGCAAGATGGATGGGCATTAGACTACCCAGATTCTGAGAATGTTTTACAGTTACTAATATCAAAGAATCATGCTCCAGGTCCGAACTCTACATTCTATTCAAATAAAGACTTTGATGCCTTATTTGATAAGATGAAAGTATTACCAAATGGACCAGAGAAGATAGAAATTATGAAGAAGATGGAAAAGATAATTAATGATGATCTTCCATGGGTTATGCAATATTACTCGAGAAACTACATTCTCTATCATGAGAGATTGAATAATTATCGTCACTCAGATCTTATCTACAATAATTTTAAATATCTCAGATTGAATAAAAAGTAGGGGGCTAAGTAGCCCCTTTTACATTCTCGCTAGGAAAAATACTCCATACTTCTGTTCAAATTTCACCTAAATTAATTGATCATTTTAGTTTAAAGAAAATTCTTACGATTAGTAGTTATGACCAATTCATTTTGGTTAACCTGCTACTTAGGAATTATAATGAAGAAGATAAACCTGCAAATTATCGCCATATTTATTTTTATGTTTACTGCAAGCATGGGGTTTGCCCGTGACTTTATAATATTTAGTATCGTTCAAGATTTACCTATGGGTTATCAAAACGAAACTATTAATAAGAATTTCTATGTAAATATTGGAAGTGAACAAGGTGTTGACTCTGGAACGACTCTCGATGTTTATAGGACTATTTCAAGATTAGACCCTTATGAAACTAAACAGAGATATCAATATAAAGTTAAAATAGGAGAGCTAGAAGTTCTTCATACAGAAAAAGATACTGCGATTGCAGCTTTAAAAGATATTAATATCGGAAAAGATGCAAAGGTATATGATATTGGAAGCTTTATGATTGGTGACAAAGTTAATGTAAAAGTTAAATAGTCTTCTTACTTATAGAGTGTAGATTTTTTCTACGCTCTTTCACTACACTAATCATTTTATTCATAGCATTTAACGACTTCTCTAATTTCTCAATAACCTTAGGATCAACTTTATCATCCTCTGAAGACTGAAGAGTCCTCAACGCCACCGCTCCCATTCCTTGCGCCACTACAATATGATTGCTTAACTCATGAAGGAATTTTCTTTCACCTAATGCTAATTCTTCTACTGTTGTATCCATAATGACTCCAAAATAAATCATAACACAACATTTATTGTCTTAAACATATTTTTTTAGCTCTCTAGAGGAAAGTAAATGAGTATTTAAAGAAGAAGACTCTAACTCTTTAACGCTTAAGTTTAACAGGTACTGCTTGCCCACTTTAAGCTCCACATTAGAATAAACATTTATTTTATTTATCCTATGTCCATTAAATATTCCTGAAAATCTAAACTCATACATGATAGTTTTTTTATATCCAATAAATCTTTCACAAATAGATACTACAATTATATTGTTCAAACTTTCTCCCATTTCCTTTTCTTCACCAGATATATTAAAATTAAGTATGTAAAATCATTTAATAAGTGATTGATTCTTATCAATCATAATTCTAGGAAAAATAAATCATGACGATTAAAGAAAATATTCCATCTCTTCTTTTAAAAAAATATAAAAAGAACTCTCAGTCTAAATCTATTGGATGGGTTAAGAATGGAAAAATTAATACACTCACGACACACGAGTATTATGAACATATATCAAAAATAGCTACAGCTCTTGAAGAAATTGGAGTTAGATCACACGATAAGGTTTCAATTCTTGCAGACACTTCATACATATGGAATATATATGATCTTTCATGCCTCTGCTTAAACTCAACAGTTGTGCCAATATATCCAACATACACAGAAGAAGAAGTTAGCTATATTATTAATCATTCTGATTCTTCACTACTAATATTAGACAGTGAAAAGCAACTAAAAAAAATATGTGAAGTAATTGATGAAATTAAGAATATAAAATCAATTGTTATTCTTGGTGAGATAAAAAATCAAGAATTGATTCAACAATGTAGTAAACATTTTAAAATTTATACACATAAAGAATTGTTAGAAAAAGGAAAGGTCATTGTTCTTGATAAGCCTAATCGCTTAGAAGAACTTATAGACAGTGTTCAAGACGACTCATTAGCATCCATTGTTTATACATCTGGAACAACAGGACAACCCAAAGGAGCGATGATTAGACATAATGCCTTTTGGTCAATGCTTCAGAATGTACAATCGGCCTTAGGGCATAATATTGATGAATCGGATAGGCTTCTAACTTTCCTTCCTCTTTCACACGTACTAGGAAGATGTGATTCCATGCTTCACCTTTCACTTGGAATAGAAAATATCTACGCAGAAAGTATTGATAAGTTAATAGATAATATTCCACTTGTTCAACCAACTGTTATGATTTCGGTTCCAAGAATATTTGAAAAAATATATGCAAAAACTCAAGAAAAGATTGAGAAGGAAGGAATAATAAAGCAAAAGCTTTTCAAGTGGGCCGAGTCTGTTTCTTCTGAATATTTTAGTTATCTAGAAAAAGATCAATCACCTCCTAGCAGTGTGCTTATCGCAAGAAACTTGGCGTACCAAATTGTATTCTCAAAAATATACAATCGCTTCGGTGGTAAAATTCGCTTCTTTGTTTCAGGAGGAGCTCCTCTTGGTATTGATATTATAAAGTTCTTAAGAAATGCTAACCTCACGATCTTAGAAGGGTATGGACTAACGGAGACTATCGCTCCTTGTTGCGTAAACCCTGTGGCCAAACAAATTCCCGGAACAGTTGGATTACCACTTGGAGATACTCAATTTCAATTTGATGACGATGGAGAGATTCTTGTAAAATCATCTGCTCTTTTTAGCGGTTATTATAAAAATGATGAAGAAACTGAAAAAGCTTTTAAAGATGGATGGTTTAGAAGTGGTGATATCGGTCGATTAAATAGCAGTGGTTATCTTCAAATAACGGATAGAAAAAAAGATATAATTATTACATCAGGCGGGAAAAATGTCGCACCACAAAAAATAGAAAATCTATTAAAGGTTAGAAAATACATTACTCACTTCATGGTGGTTGGTGACAAGAAGAAATACCTCACAGGTGTAGTTGGAATCGAAAAAGAGTCCTTCCTCGATATTCTTGCGGCCCTCAATCTAAAGTCTAACGTTACAATAGAGGAACTCTCAAAGAATCAAGGGGTTATCAACCTTGTCAAAGAGCAAGTAGAGGCCGTAAATGCTGATCTCGCAAGCTTTGAGTCAATTAAGCGCTTCTATATCGCACCTATTGAGTTCACGCCTGAAACAGGGCTAATAACACCATCTCTTAAACTTAAAAAGAAAGTAATTCTAAAAAGGTTTGATAAAGAGATTGATGCAATGTATAACTAGACGAGCTTTTGACATTGAGTTAAAATTATCATATTTAGAAATATTCATATATTTAATTAAACGGAGATACATATGGCCAGAATTACAATTGAAGATTGCTTGGAAAGAGTTGAAAACAGATACGAGCTTGTTCACCTGGCAGTAAAAAGAGTTAAGCAACTAAGAGAAGGTTCTGAGTCTTTAGTAAGAAGCAAGAATAAAGAAGTTGTTACTGCACTAAGAGAAATTGCAGCTGGTAAAGTTAAGCATGCTCCTGTTAGCGAGTATGACTCTGACGAATTCTAGAAAAAATTAAATTTACTTATAAAAAAAGGGAGCTTCTAGCTCCCTTTTTTTATCTCTTCTTTTTAAATGCTATTTTTAATACTTCGTCGAAATGCTCAACAGGATAAAACTTTAAACCTTTTCGATGTCTATCAGGAACTTCAATAAGATCCTTCTCACAATCCTTTGGTAAAATAATTTCTTTAATTCCTGCTCTCTTAGCACCAAGAACTTTTTCTTTAATTCCACCAACAGGCAACACTTTACCAGTTAAACTTAACTCTCCAGTCATCGCAAGTTGAGGTCTGATCTTTTGATTTGTTGCTAAACTATAAAGAGCTAGCGCCATTGTAATACCTGCACTTGGTCCATCCTTTGGTGTTGCCCCAGCAGGTAAGTGCAAATGCACCTCATGATCAGAAAGGTAATCTTCAGGAGTTTCCTGCTCCTCACCTTCTTTAGCTTTTGATTTTGTTTTTGATTTCTTAGAAGACTTCTTCTTCATCTCTTCTTCAATCTCTTGCTGAAGTAGCTTCTTAACATAACTATAAGCTAAATTAGCTGACTCATGCATTACATCACCTAGCTGACCAGTAAGCTTGAACCCACCTTTACCTACAAGAGGAATAGTTTCTATGAAAAGAATTTCTCCTCCAAACGATGTCCAAGCAAGTCCAGTAACAACACCAGGCTTAACAGTTTTTTGAGCAACATCACTTTGGTAACGTGCTGGACCTACAAGCTTTTCTAAATCTTTAATTGCAGGAGAGAACTTCTTTCCTTTCTTCTTGGCAGAAACCTTTAACATTGCAGCTTTTCTACAAAGCTTAGCAACGTATTGCTCCATGATCCTAACTCCAGGCTCTCTAGCGTAATCAGAGATTAACTTCTTAAGAACTGTAATAGTTAGAGAAAAGTCGCTTTTATTTAACCCATGCTTTTTAAGCTGTTTTGGAATTACCCACTTGTTAGCAATAGAAACTTTTTCTTCAATTGTATAACCACTTAGCTCAATAACTTCCATTCTATCTAATAGAGGCTCTGGAATATCTCCTAAGTAATTTGCAGTTGATATGAATAAAACTTTAGATAAATCAAATGGTATATCTAAGTAATTATCAATGAATGTTGTATTTTGTTCTGGGTCTAAAACTTCTAATAATGCAGAAGCAGGATCTCCCTGAAAAGATTGTCCAAGCTTATCTATCTCATCAAGCATGATCACAGGGTTATTAACCTCTACTCTCTTAAGAGCTTGAATAATTCTACCAGGCATAGCTCCAACATATGTTCTCCTATGACCTTTAATCTCCGCTTCGTCTCTCATACCACCAAGACTAAATCTATAAAACTTTCTTCCAAGAGCTTCAGCAACACTTTTACCTAAAGAAGTTTTACCAACACCAGGAGGACCTGCAAGACAAAGAATTGTTCCATCATAACCAGGCTTAAGTTTTCTAACAGCTAAGAACTCTAAAATTCTTTCTTTAGCCTTCTCTAAACCGTAATGATCTTTTTCAAGAATCTTTGCGGCCATATCCATATCAACTTTATCATCAGTTGACTTGTCCCATGGTAGATCAATCATCCAGTTAATATAAGTTCTTGCAACATTATACTCTGGAGATGACTCAGGAATAACTTCAAGTCTATCTAATTCTTCATTAATAGATTTTACTGTATCTTCAGGAAGATTTGCTTCTTCAATCTGTTCTCTCATTCTCTTGAGATCACGAGATTTTTCATCCTCATCCATTCCAAGTTCAGATCTAATAACTTTTAATTGCTCACGTAGAAAGTACTCACGTTGATACTTATTAACTTTATCATTAACTTCATCTGAAATTTTCTTTTGAATATCGGCAACGTCTTTTTCTCTCTTTAAATAAACTAATAGTTTTGCGAATCTCTTCTTAACTACAAGTGTTTCTAAAAAGTCTTGTGCTTCTGGTATATCTAATGAAATTGCAAAAGCCACAAGGTCAGCCAATGCTCCTGGAGAAGGAGGATTGAGCATCGCAAGCTTCATTTCTTCATTAAAGTAAGGATTTATTTCACTCAGTTTTTTAACTTGGTTAATTACTGATCTTGTATATGCATCAAGTTCTTCATCTGTTTCAAGAATATCTTCAAAAACATCTATCTTTGTTAGAATAAGAGGTGCTTCTTGAGAGATTCCAGATGCTCTATATCTTTTAATTCCGTGTACTAAGATATTAACGGAACCATCTGGTAATTTAAGCTTCTTAACAACCTTACAAAGAACTCCAACCTTATAAATATCTTTTGATGATATCTCACGAGACTCTAAATCTAACTCTTCTTCAGGAACAAATGCTCCTGACTCATCTTTTAAATCTGACTTAACAAGGTTTAGTGCTATATAACCAGTTTTTAAAAGTTGCTCATCTAGCTCAGGAGTAAACTTGTCTTCTGTTAGAATAATTGGTGCAATCATTCCTGGAAAAATTGGGCTATTCATTATCGGAATAATGACTACTGACTCTGGAAAAGCCACTTCTTCCATATCGCTAGGTCTAATCTCGACCTGATAATCATTTTCATGATCTGACATGATGTCTCCTTAATTATTTAATATCAAAAACTAATCTACCTGGAGAATTCAGATAGAAAATATCTACATTTACATTTTTGTTAAATGTAATCTCTATAGAAAGTGAATCTTTACTGATCGGGAAAAATTTAATTTCTTCGACAAACTTACTCTTACCCAAAGAATTCATATTTGATCCAAGACTAGTATCGAAAAGGTCTATATATAACTTCTTCTCATCAGAAGATATATTTCCATACACTCTTGGAATTTCTTTGGTATCAAAATCAAATACAATTCTCTCGTATCCTCTTTTTTGAGAATAAGAATGTCTTACTACCTTAAGCCCCGATTTTCTCTTTGGACCACCGTTGTGGAAGATACCACTATCAAAGTAGACAGATTTTTTAGAGGATGAAATTCGACGAATTCTCTCCCCCATAAGATCTTGAGAGAAAGAGCTAAAAGTTAGCACTAAAAGTAATATTGAAAAAATCCATTTTCTCATAATGTAATTTCCTAATGAAATCAGTCATTAACACATTAATATTATGATACTTATACTACAGGAATCCAAGTCCTTTTATTCAACAAACTTAGAAGAATTGAATTTATTGGCCAAAACAGTAAACATTACGAGAAATATTAGTGACACTATAGGCCCATTACCCGGGGGATTTCCTCCAGTACTAGCAATAGTTCCACATGCAACACCAAGAGAATCATCACTCTGAGAAGACTTTCTCAACGAGACAGCTCCCTCTCCCACAACATTTCCAGAAACTGTATATGTAGCACTTGCATCTAGGCAAGATTGATTATCTGTTCTTTCACCGTAATTTTTCTCACTTACTTCAAGATAATCATCACCTACTTTCTCTACAAGCCTAGTTGTAATGAAATAGAAATGTCGTTCTTCATTATAATTATATCTTCCAGATGAGAATATATCTGAAATGATCCCACTACTATAGAGCTGATCAATATTGTTTGGTAAAACCTTTAATGAATAAACATTCTTAGAACTATCAGCATAGAGAGGAATGTTTAACTTTACATCAAGATCATAATTTCCATCAGAGTCTACAGGTATACTACTGCTTAGATCTGGGTATACAGACGGTACAACAAAGTCTTCGTGATCTAGAGTTGTCACAACTCTTAGAGGAGAGAAGAAAGGTTGTGTATGTATTTGAACTTCAAGGTATAAACTCTTACCTGGAAACTTTGAAGAAAGATCATATAGAGATAAATCTAAATTATATTCGTCCTCAGTATCATCAAATACTAGACTTCCAGAATCTAATCTTGAATTAAAAAATCCTACACTTGAACTTCCAACATAGTAGTTATTAACATCAGTAGTAACAAGAGAGATATCGTAACTTCCTCCCTTTGCTCTATTATAATCTCCAGGAACATCTAAACCACAACGAATAGAAACTGTACCAATATCAATATTCTTATCAGAAGAGTCCACTTTGATTCCGTATGGATTTCCTCTATCGCTTCCAAAACATCTCTGGAAAAAAGATCCCTTGTAATCTTTGTTAGAGTCACAGAAGTCTTTCTTAGCTACATCATAATAGCCAGGAAGAGAGCTTAAATTATTTAACGGTTCAGTAAAGATAAAGTATGTATCATCTAAAGGCAGGTTATTAATTGTAAAATCACCATTTGAGTCTGATACAGATGCAGAAATAATCTTTCCCTCTTTTAGGCTAAAAGCTGATACGTGAGCTCCAAATACTGAAGTTGCATCATTACCACCAGCAATTGTTCCGCTAATAGTTCCAAGAGTTGTTGATCCATATAAGTAGCGAATTCCACTATCATCATCTTCATTTATTGATGACTGTCCTTTTCTTAATTCATAAAACATTGAGGCATTGATAACCTGACTGTGACCCATTCCCAGTAAGTGACCAACTTCATGAGTTATCACATTTCCTAAATACTTTGTATTAGTAGAAGTTGAAGAAAAAGTATGAATAGAATCATTTAAAATAATGTCTGCTTCTTGAATATAAGTTGTATTGGTATCTACAACATATTGAGTAACAGCGACAATAGATGGATCACTAAAAAATTCACTATTACTCTGGAAGTAAATATCATTTCTTCCAGAGACTTCTCCATCATTACTTACAGAAATATTAACTGAGTTACTAATTCGATTAGACCATTGATTAACAGAGTTAGATACAATACTTTGAACTTCGCTACTTGATAAATCTGGCGTCGATGTAGAAAGAAATAAATTTATATTCTTGGATGAACTCCATTTTATAAACTCACCACTATCCGTTCTATTTACAACATATCCAAACGTTGAAAACTGAAAAAGAAGAAATATGAGAAAGACGATCTTCTTCATTATTTCATTCTCTTAGATCTTCTAATTGTATATACAGACATTGCTCCAAGTAGAGCAAAGATAACCACAATCCATATTGGATTTCCGGAACTATCTTCTTCATTACTGTCTAAACTCTCTGAGGCCGGTCCTCTTTTTTCACTTGCAGGAAATCTACCACTCGATGGTATTGTTGTTTTTTCTAAACTCTTCAATGGAATATTAACAAATTTATCAGACTGAACAGCTTTCATTCCATGTCCAAATTCATTTAAAATTGCATCTTCGAAATTATTTTTTGATATTGTTCCTAATTTAACATGATTAGGAAAAACTGAAGATTTATAGTATTCACTGTCTTCATTTTTAACAACTTGATACTTCCCCATCCCTAAACCTTTAACGGTATATCCAAGAGAAGTTTTCTTAAGGATTAGTACGGCCTCTTCATTTGGCTGAAAACTAGGTGCACCTGAAACTCTATAATCTAAATTTTGCCACTTTCCACCAGGATAGATTACTTTAAAGTTATTCTTATTTACGATTTCACTTTGTTTAATCCCGGCACTTTTTATAATACTAAAAGTAGCTTCAGTGATAATTTTATTATCTGATATCTTACGATACTCAAGACCTTTAAACTGACCCTTTAAAACACCATCCGCATTTTCCATCTGCTTCTCTAAAGAGAGAGGTATGAATGTCGCAGACACTACTGCCGTGCTATATAAGAGAATAGATAGTGTTATGAAATTTCGTAGCATATTTTGTCCTAAGCTTATTACCCTACCTATATTATCGGGTACTTTTGACAAAACTTTACGAATTCACTCAATTATTACTATTGCTAAGGTACTAGAAACTAGTCAGACATGGATAATTTCGTCCACAAAACCTGAGAAATGCTCATTTTCATCAACTAAAATGATCGTATTGCCTTTATTTGCAAGGCCTTCCACAAATTCACCAAGACGAGAAATCTCTCGATGAGATAGTCCAAAAGAGAGGTCTTCAAAAATAATTAAAGAGTCCACAATCTCCTTTTGAAGCTCTGAAAGTAATTTCAATCGCTGCTTTTCTCCACCAGATAAAGACGACAATGGTCTATCTAAACTCAAATAATCTAGGTTTAAGATCTTTAAGTATTCCCAAATTCTCTTCCCCTTAGGAGTTAATTTTAAATTTGGTAAGACTTCGCTAAGAGGACTACTTAATGTTTCATGAACAGTGTGATACCCATCAGATATTGTGGCTATAAAAGGCTTTAACTTCATTCCATTACAATCTTCACAGACAAATTGTACATCTTCTAAAAATTGCATATCTATACTCTGGATTCCTCTTCCCTCACAAGTTGAACATTTTCCTAACTCTGAGTTTGGTGAAAAATGTCCTTCCTTTAAGTTTAAGTTCTTAGAGACTGCTAAACTTGCAAAGTGCTTCCTAATATATGGAGTTAGACCAATCATTGTTCCAACAGTTGAGCGTGAGCTTACTTTATTAAACTTTGAATTTAAGATTAGAACTTTATCATATTTAAATAAATTCTTAGGCCTACTAAAGTTCACCTCTAGATTAGAGACTTTATCTAAACCTAGTACCTCAGAAACAATATTTCCAAGAGACTCAATATAGATATCTTTCTTTCCTGAATAACTCTTTCCTCTAATCTGATTAATCCCACCAACTTTAAATTTAATCTCACAGTTAGAGTAATCTCCAAAACTAACTTTTGAGATTGTTGTTGTATCAAGTTTAGTCTTCTTTCGAGATGAACTTACCTTTTGTTTTTCTTCTTTGTATTTACCTTGATAAACGATTTCACCGCCCATATGTCCAGCACCAGGACCCATCATGATAACTTCATCACACTTACGTAGTAAGAAGTCATTATGATCGACTAAGATAATCGTATTTTCACCATTCTTTAGCTTAACAAGATACTTCCAAAGAACTTTAACTTCATCAGAGTCTAAGCCTAAACTAGCTTCATCCAATATGAACAGAGAACCTGATCCTTCAAAAGATAAATACTTAACTAATAATATTTTTTGATAATTATTGATGCTCAAAGATTTTACTTTATCCTGTAGCTTAACTTGACCTAAACCTAAGTCAATTGCTACGTGTAAAATTCTTTCTAAACTTGAAATTAACTTCTTAACTTCTTTCCAGTTTTCAATTTTATCTTTCTTACTTTTTATATTGATAATAAGCTCAAGTAACCCTCTAAAGTCAAAGAGCAGTATCTCTTTTAAGGAGTATTTTTTTTCGATAGGAATCCTAACTCGTAGGATATCCTCTTTAAGTCGTGTCCCAAGACAAGACTCACACAGAACTTCAGTCTTCAATGATCTAATAAGAATTCTGACATTCTTTTTATATCTCTTTGATTCTAAATAATCATAGAGCTCAAATAGACCACAATACTGACCAGCCCCTTTCTCTAAAAAGTTCCATACCTTATTTGAAAGATCTTTAAATGGCTTTGTAACATCAAATCCTGCCTTCTTTGCTTCTCTAAGCATCGATGGCTCAATATGACTAAATCTAGAGTACGTTAAGAAATTAACGGCCCCTTCTTTTAATGATAATCTATCGTCTTTAACAATTTTCGTTCTATCATATTCTAAATTCTTCCCATGACCTGAACAATCAGAACAAGCCCCAAGAGGAGTAAATGGTGAAAACACCGAGGGCGAAGTTATTTTTATTTTTTCAACTTCTCCACATTTTTTACATTGCTTATTCTTAGTAACTTTAAAAATTCTCTTTGAATCATTTTCAGGAATATATATAAGAACAGAACCAGTCGCATCTAGCAGTCCCTGCTCTGCAAGCTTCTTCTCTATTGTGTCCAATTTAGAAGCTCTTAATCTAAAAAGCTCCCAATACTTATCATCTTTATTGAACTCACTTACCTCATCAGAAAATGATCTCGCTGGATAAAAGTCTTCACCGTGAATTCTTAAGTAGTCTTCAGAGTCTAGAAAAAAATGAATAACTGCTTTATCAGAGATGTCCTGCTCTTCTAAGTAATTCTTCATTTCAAGTGTAGATAAAACCAACTCAAGAGGAAGCAAGTGCTTTGAACAGTAACTTCTCCCTAACTGAAATAACAACTTAGAAAATATATCTCCCACACCCATTAAGTCTACAGCACTTGGCCTAGCCCCAACGACAGGGTTATGCTGAGCTAAACCCCAAACAGGCAAAACAGGAACGATTTCATCTACATCAGCAGACTGAGGAATGTCCCAGAAAAATTTCACATCATTTGGAAAGGAATTCATGAATCTTCTTTTAGATTCAGTAAGAATAGTATGGAAGGCCAGAGATGACTTACCTGAACCAGAAGGCCCAGCAACACATGTTATAGAATTTAAAGGAAAGCTCACATCAACATTTTTTAAATTATGAGTCTTTGCTCCCTTTATTTTTATATGAGTATGTTTCATATCTCTCAAAATAAAAAAGGCCCACAATGTGGGCCTTTAATATGTAAATTATATAATCTATTATCTCTTAGAGAATTGGTACTTAGCTCTTGCACCCTTAAGACCGTATTTCTTACGTTCAACTTTTCTAGAGTCTCTTGTAAGGAATCCTGCTGCCTTAAGCTCGCCTCTAAGTGCTGGATCAACTTTTAAAATTGCTCTTGCAATTCCAAGTCTAACCGCACCTGCTTGACCAGTAGTTCCACCACCATGAACATTAATATTAATGTCATATTTGTCAGCAAGCTTTACTAAGTTTAAAGGTTGGCTAACAACATATCTGTTAGTTCCTTTATCAAAGTATTCTTTAAATTCTCTTTTATTAACTGTAATTTTCCCAGAACCTTCTGTCATGTAGACTCTGGCAACAGAGGTCTTTCTTCTTCCTACAGCATGCGCATCGTAAGTTTTACCTTTAGTAGCCATTGCAATTCCTCTCAATTATTTAATTTCTAAAGCTACTGGTTGTTGCGCTTCGTGAGAATGTGCCTCACCAGCGAATACCTTAAGCTTAGTTAGTTGTTTTCTACCTAAAGAATTCTTAGGAAGCATTCCCTTAACAGCATTCATAAGAATCTGCTCTGGTTTTCTCTCTAATTGCTCTTTAGCAGTTCTAGATTTTAATCCACCAATGTGGTTTGTGTGCCAGTGATAAACTTTGTTATCCCATTTTGCACCTGTAAACTTAACTTTCTCAGCGTTGATTACGACTACAAAGTCACCAGAATCAGTGTGAGGAGTATACTTAGGACTGTTTTTCCCTCTCAGGATATTTGCTATTTCAGTCGCAAGTCTTCCAACAACTTTATCTTGAGCATCTACAAGATGCCACTTTTTGTCTGCGTCAGCTGGCTTCAATACAAAAGACTTCTGCGTGTACATAAACTACCTTCCAAGTAAAAATATTTTACTGCATTACATTAATTTTTAATAACTCAAAATACGAGTGTTCAACCTTATACTGGATTATTGGGCCACTAGTCAAGACCAAAAATCAAACTCATCCAATTTTATACAAACAAATCTAAATACAATAATTTATACTTAGAAATAACCTATAGAAAGATGAAATCTACCAAAATTCTCTCTTCCTTGTGCATCTCGTCTAAACCTCTTAGTTTTCACACCATAGTCAAAATCGAGAGATCCAACTGGAGTTATATACTTAAAAGTAACCCCTACAGCACTTCTCAACTTTAAAGGCTGGAATTTATCCACAAATACACGACCAGCATCAAAAAATGGACCCGCCACAAAAGTATCTGTAACAGAATACCTAGCTTCGAATTTTAGATTTGCAAAATAGGCCTTATTTCTAATTACTGTATCACCAATATCACTATTATTTAATAGGACATTAATTTCATCCTCAGCAAAACCCCTAACAATATCTACACCGTTTAACCTAAAGACCTTAATAGAGGGAATATAGCCTTCTGACTGTGTATTACCATCTGCATCTAGGATTGGATTACCATCGCTATCTACTTTAAGTTTATTAGAAAAATTCTTTTGAACACCCCAACTCGCACTCAAGGCAAAAACAAAGTTTCCAGAAGGGATATAAAAACGATTTCGAGACACTAACTTATAATAGTTTACCTTTATAGTGTCGTTATCCATTGAACCAAAAAAGCTATTTGCAAACTCTACAGACAGGCTAAAAAAGCTACCTCTTCTTGGGGTGATTGGATCATCTCTAAAATCTAGAGAAACGCCAGGAGTAATCCCGCCAATATTAAAGTCATCATTATTTATTTCACTAGATGCATCATATTGATTAATCCTCTCCCATTGATACTTAAGAGATGCAGAGAAATAGTCATTAAACTTTTTAGATAACGTAGGAGAAATTCTCAACCTATCAGCATCAAATTCGTAATATCTTTTTCTTTCAATTGAAAATCCCATATCTGCTTCGAGCTTTTTGCCAAAAACATCTGGAAAGAAGTATGGCTCAGTTAGGTTTCCCCTAAACAGAAGCTCAAGCATATCTTTCTCTTCATTTTTTCTTCTCAAGTCAAAGGCCCTATAACTATCCCTTCTATTTACTTGTGCTCTCAAAGTACCAATTCTGTTCATACCACTTATATTATTATAATTAGTTCCGACAGAAATTTTATATCCAATATCTGTTCTATAACCAGGAGCAAAGAAAGCTGTTCCAAAATCTTTTTCCTGAACCTGAATTAATAAATTATAAGTTTTCGTTTCTTTATCAAAAAGTGGCTTAATTTCTATACTTGAAAAGAGACCTAACGAAGTAAGCCTATTTTTTAATCCTTGAACTTTCCCCGGTGTAAGTACTTCTCCTGCATCGAAATCAATTTCTCGCTCTATTACAATTCTATTTGTTTTTGAGTAACCAGATATAAGAGCATTATTATATGTAACCTTATCTCCTAAATATATATCGACATTTAAAGTAGAGGTCGTATAAGTAGGATCATATATTAGTACGTCTTCAGCTTTCAATTTATTTGCGACTGCAAAGTAATAGCCTTTTGATTTTAAGAACTCTACTGTCTTATCAATATCACTATCAACTTCAAGAACATTTACTGGGTGATTTTTAACATTAGTTAAAAGATTTCTAATCTCATCTCTATAATCAAGTGGTACACCCTTGAAATCAATTCTTTCTAGAATAGCTTTTTGTCTCTCTTTAATTCTATATTCGATATCAACTCTTGTTCTAAGTTTATTATACGATATCCTTGGTGAACCAACATCAACTTGCACATACCCCGATCTTAAATACTTAGCTCTTAGAAGTGTTGTGAAGTTATTCACATAGTTTAAATCTAAAAAACCACGACTTGCTAACACAGTAGCGTTATCAAAATAGTGTTTCTTTATATCTTCTATAGGTATTTCTATATTCCCTACAAATGAAACACTATTCGCAATGATTTTAATACCTTCGTCTATTTTAAAGAAATAATTAACAAACGACTGACCATCTTTATCAGTTCCTAAATTACTATAAACACTTACGGAAGTGTTAAAGATCCCAATGTTCTCGTACATCTTCACTACGAGAGCTCTTAAATCTTCTTCTTTAAATGCTCCTAAGTTTGATTTAATATTATCTTTCAACGCTAGTAATATTTCTTGATGAGTAAAAATATTGTTTCCATGAAAACTGAAACTATTCTTATCTCCAAGTTCAACCTTGATTTTAATACTTACTTCATTTTTATTTAAGCTCTTAGAAGGTTTACTATCCAAAATAGATACGGAGCTAGAAAAATATCCCTGGTTAAATAAATCTGCCGAGAGTCTTTCTGTTTCAAACTTTAGATCTATTTTATTCCAAACTTTATTTTGAAATTTATTGAATCTACGAGAAATTAATTCAACCGCTCCCTTCGGACTAGTAGATACAATTTCAATATCTTTTACTTTTGTAAAAAGACCCGTATCAACTCTAAATAGTATTGTAATCCTATAATCTTTTTCAAATGTATCAACACTAAGCTTAGTATTTGTATAACCTCTTTCAATAAAGTAATTTAATATCTGCTCTTTTGCTTTTTCTACATCCTCTTTCTTGTAGTAAGAACCTTCAGTTAAGCCAACAAGTTTCTCGATTGCTGAAGTATCAATTTCTGTAAGGTGATTTACTTTGAATACTTCAATTTTTTTATAAAAAGAAATTGTGAGATCTAACTTTTCGTTCTCAACAGAATAAGATAATTTTGAAATTGAATTATCATATAAAACTAAATTCAAATAATCCTTAATTGTCTCAGAGGATAAGCCAATCTTTATCTTTTTATTGAGGTCAGTTCGTATATCTGAACACTTAAGCAAGGTTCCACTACAGTTTAATGTAAACGAGCTAATATCTTTCGCATAAGTATCTGGAACTAGAATGAATATAAATAGTAAAATTATATATCTTAGTATGTCCATTGTATCTTTACATCCACCCCAAATGATCTAGGCTCTTTTGATTGCTCTTCATTTGAAGAGTTTATTTCATAAACTCCCTCAAGTGAAACATTCTTTAAAATATTATAGTTAACATTCATTTCCTGCTTCTGTTCAGCACTTCCACCAACAGTACTTGCAAGAGATAGGTCTACATTTTTACTTATTTTTTTCTCAAGCTTAATTTTTGTAGCACTTTTATATCTTCCAGATTTACTATCAGAAACACCTGACTTCCCCTTCAATAAAGAAGATTCATTCTCTTCAAACTCAGGAAGAACACTTAGCTTCAATCCAAGGTTTGAACTTAACCCCTGGTTTTTTAATAATTGATCAAATAATAAGGTACCAATACCAAGTGTAGTGGCAGATCTTCTTTCTTTTTCTTCAAGTTGGTCAGAGACTTCAGATGTAAAACCAAGAGTAAGTAAACTAAAAATATCTTCTTGATTCAGAAATGGATCTGATGAAATATTGAGCTGAGGATTATTTGCCATCCCATAAACATCTAGATTTACTGAGTATTGATTAACAATACTACTACTTGTAAAGTTCAACTCTGGAACAAGCCCTCTATCTTCAGTAAAAACAATCGTTCCTTCACTTAAAATAAATTCATTACCTTTAAAGAGTAACTTACTTAGACCTGGAACAACCTCTATCACTCCACTGACAGTAGGCTTATAAAGCTTTCCTCTAACTCTACCATTTCCAAGTAATCTTAAGTCGGTCAATAAATTTCTAACAATAATAGGCTTATCAAAACTCACTGACAGGTCGAGATCAAAAAGATCAAACTTATTATCAAATTTATTCTCTGGTACATATTTAGTAGTTATTGTAGCTCCAGAAATACTAGGAGGAGACAAGTCTTGTAACTCGTCGTTAATAGTTCCATTTAAGATACTCACGCTTCCATTTAATAGATAAGGGAACTCTCTACCTTCAACTCTAGCAAGTCCTGAGGCAAGTATTCCACTTTTCTTAAAAAGTGGAATATAGCTATTTGAGAAATTTAAATTAAGATCAATTTCAGGGTAAGGTAGAAGAAACTTCACAAAACCTTTTGCTTCAATATCTCCCTTACCAAAAAGGCCCTTGACCTTATTTACCATCAAACTATTTTTTTCAAAAACTAAGTCAAAAGAGATATCCGAAAATGAACTAGGAATTCCTAGAATATTTAAAAAGATATTACTTCCTGTAAATGAATGCTCTACAGAGAGGTCATCAATTGGCCCTGACAAACTTCCTTCGCCGAAGATATCTCCACTAGACTTTGATATTTTAGAAGATAATAGTTCTAGAAAAGAAGAATCAATTTTAAACTCTTGCTTTAAATCAATTCCATCAGAAAGACTGCCTTTTCCAAAAACAGTAAAGTAATTATTTTTGTTACTTATTAACTTAAAGTTAACAGAATCAACAGCACCATCTCTTAATGAGATTCTTGCATTATTGCCATTAATGCGGACAACCTCATCACTTTTCTTAAAAATAAGCTTTTCTAATTCTAAATCCACAGACATATTCTCAAGATCAAACAAAGAAAAACTACTTTTAAGATTTCCCTTTATTAAGCCCGAAACTGTTTCATTACTCATATTATGATTAGATATAATTCCAACGAGCTCTTTTATTTCTTTAAAGTCTAATGAAGAATTAATATATGACTTTTGAGGATTATTTTTATCAAAATTTAAATAAAGATTGTAAGAAGTTCTATCCCCTAAAAAGTTACCACTTGAAAACACCTCTTTTGAATTATTATATACTGTCACTAAAGACTCTGGAACTTGAACATTTCCAAGAAAACTATTTGTAAACTTTAAGTGAGATCGAGTAGAAAAATCCTCAACTGTCCCCTTTCCATAGAATTCTCCAGAAATCTCTGAAGAGTATCCTAAATTTAAAAATCTATACGTTTCAAAGTCTTCAAGCTGACCACTTATTAGTTTTGCATCGTATTCAAAGAAGTTACTCTTTGTATTTATTTTGAAATTACCAATTACTTCAGAAGAAGACTGTCTTAATTTAATATTATTAAGTGCCAATAAATTATTAGAGAATTCAAAATTAAATAATAATGACTCTGCCTTTTCTTTTAAGACTGTAAAGTCTTGACCACTTAAGATTCCATATACCCTAAGTTCATCTGCAGAAAGGCCTCCTGTTAGCTTAATCTTAGAGCTAAAATTTAAAGATAAGTATTTTGACTTTAAAAAATCTAAATCTTTAGTTATTGGCTCTAAAATATGAAGAGCATCTTCTAACTCTGTTTGTTTAACATTTATACCTAGATTTAACTTATTTTTTTCGAAATCAATAAAGCCACTAGAGACATATGATGTTTTTTTAAAATTACCTGTTACACCTTTTAAAGACAGTACCAGATCCTTCATATTTAATTCTAAATTACCTTTAAGCTTTTCAATATTAAAGTCTAAGATCTTAACCTTAGACATGTCTAATCCAAAATCAAAATTGACATCACTCCCTGCACCTATGATATCCATCTCAAAGTCACCTTCTCCAAAGAGGGGAAGTCCAGAGATTGGCCCAATCTCTTCGAAACTGGCCTTTGATTCTTTTATACTAAAGTTCACTTTATCTCTATCAATATGTCCTTCACCACGAAGTCTTGTGATAAGGCCTGTTCCAATATCAAATACTAAGTCAACTTCACCATTTGATGTCACACTTATAATAGATTCATTTATAGTGATTTTTTCATTTTTTAAAACTGGGGTTTTAGTCTTCGATTCAAGCGTAAATTCACTCAAGCTAGATCCATTCAAGATATTAAAATTAACTCTATCTTCACTCCATTTAGCGACAACATTACCAGATAGTTTCCCTTTTAATATATCTAGAGAGTCTTTAAGAAAGTACAATAGAGAATTCGTATGGAAGTTTGAAAACTTTAGTTTTGTATCTTCTAAGATTATCTTTTCTGATTCAAGATCATATACTTTAATCTGATCTTTCATTTCAATAGATCCAGACTTATCTTCAACAAATATCTGATTAACAAGTATATTCTTACTATCTTTTGTAAAACTTAGATATGCGCTATCTACAATAGCGTATCGAGTCTCTAAATCTACAATTCGAATAGAGCCATCAAGATTAAGTGTTTTTTTAAAGTCACTTTTTATATTACTTTTTATTTCCACTACACCTTTAGGTGATATGTCTTTATAAAATTTATTACTCCTAAGAAAATGTAGATTCTCCAGCATTCCCCTAAAATAGCCTTCCCCCTCAAACTGTAATTTATCCTTAAATATCAAAGCTCCTTCAAATGTAGCACTCTCTGAGTTTTTCCAGAATTCACTTTTTTTCAATAAGAGCTTATTTTTATTTAAATGTAATTCAACAGATAAATAGTCTATTTTATTCAAATCATTATTCTTAATAATTTTCTTATTAATCTCTATGCCATATCCACTAATATTGGCTTCAAGAACACTTTTATAAAGATCTATATCTAATTTTCTAAAGTTCCCATTCAGATACTTTGACCTTAAGCTTGAGCGCTCTAAGATTATTCCACCTACTCTTATAGGTAGATCATTTTGAAAAATGTCTTTTATTTTTGGAAATATATTTTCAGGAATAAGAGGATCTTTATTTTCTTCTAACTCTAATTCAGTTAAATCTATAAATGCATCCTCAAGCCCTATTTTATGAATAGAAAGTTTATTGCCAAAAAAATCACTAAGGCTAAACCCCATCATTAGACTTCCAGCACTAATATCAAATTTATGTCTCTGACTTGAACTTACAATCGTAATATTTTTTAAGCGTGTTGCTGGAGGAAACATGTCAATTTCAATATTTGAAAATGATATTTCTACATCCTGCTTCATACTAATATTTTTATTTATTTCACTAGAGATAATAGAACCAAAGTATTCAGACTGAACGAACTTCCACGCAGACATTATTAAAAATGCCGTAAAAATTGAAAATAGAATTAATATTTTATTAAGTTTATTCAATCTCTTTTAACCTATACGCAACCATTCTATATCTCTTATTTATTGAAGATACTTTAGAATAGGCCTTGAGTGCGTCGCTACGTCTGCCAATCTCTCTTAGAATTTCTCCTTTCAAGTAATAAAATGATACTTTTTCATTATCAGTCATTGCTTTTTCTTCGATACTCTTCTCTACAATATTTAATGCCCCATAGTAATTTTGAGACATTCGTAAAATTTCTATATTTAAATACAGTGCTTCTACTTCTTCTTTTAATTCAAGTTGCCCTTCTTTTATCACTCTTTCAATGACTCTTAGAGAACTTTCATAAAAACCTAACGTGTTATATGAATATATTAATTCTCTATACTGTTGTAAAAGTTCATCAATAGGCATTAAATCGACTGTTTTCTTTGTATATATTTTTAAAAAGCTCTCTTCTTCCTTAACAGCTGAGCTCTCAGCTTCACAATATACAGATAATTCATTAATTAAATCTTGCTCTATTTCGGACAACGTTCTCTTTACTCTCGAAAGCTTTGAACCTTTTATCTTATGCTCTTTTTCTTCAAGCTCTTTTACTAACGTATGATCACTATCTAATACTTTTAATTTCTGTAAAAGTTTTGTTGCACCTTCTAGATCTCTCTCATCCTTTAATATATTTATTTGATTAACTAACCTTCTGATTGTCATATCTTGTTTTTCTACTTCATCACCAAAAAGATCATCTGCTAAATCTATATCTTCAAACTGTCCTCTTTCTTCATGTTTTATTCCTGCAGTAATCGTTCTAAGTTCTTCAGCATTTCCATTGTATTTATTCATTAATGCTTTTGAGACGACTTCTGCTAATACTTTATGTCTCATTTCACATGAATACTCCAACAATAAGAGCAAACATGACTCAACTTCATTATTAACAAGTAAGAGCTCATATATTGATTTTAAAAACTCTTTTTTATCTTCTACTAGAAGGCTTCCCTTATTCCTTAAAACAGTCTCCTTCATAATAAAACTTTGCTTTCTCCATATAGGATCTTCAAAGTCGACCATTACATTACTAAGGATTGTTCTTTTATTTCTTCTTAATGCGTTCTCATATTCTTTTTCAAAATATTCTATATTCCCTTGGCCATAATAAGCGAGCGACAGCTCTTCTGTCTTAACATCAATGTCTATTCCAATACCTTGAAGCTCTTCAACTTCTTTCAAGAAACATGTGTATGCTTTATTCTTAAGTATATTTTTTTTGAACCTTAAAAAACAATTCTCAAAGTCTTCTAACATTCCATTTGATATAAAGTACTCTTTTGCAAATGGATATATATAATAAAAATCACTTTCATTAATTTGTTTTAAAACTTTTAAAATATAAGGACGTAAATTTAATCGATTAATCAAACTTAATTCGATAAGTTTTCTTATTAATGAAATATCTTTTTGGTTAATTAACTCAAAAACTTTTTGTATTTTTTCAAAAAGTTCTTGAGTCAATGTTGAATCTTTAGAAAGGTATTTTTTGATTTCTAAATTGGCCTTAGAAAGCTTATTTTCTAAAACCAATTTATCTAAATTTTCTAATAAGTCATTCATAAAATATCTTGAGTTAAATTATAAAGTATTCAAATGAATACAATTACTTAACTCTTATTTTACTTCAATTTCTTAACTAGAAAATCAGTAGCGTAATTATTGCCCCTAAAGTCTTTATCTCGAATAATCATTAAATGAAGAGACTTATTTGTCTTAATTCCTTCAATAACAGTTTCTTCTAAAGCTCTATCCATTCTGTTGAGACATTCTTCTCTATTTATTCCTGTAACAATAATTTTAGCTAACATAGAGTCATAAAATGGTGAAACATTGTAGCCAGAATAAATGAAGTCATCAACTCTAACACCAAGACCTGCTGGTCTGTGATAGTGGAGTATTCTTCCCGGACATGGAGCAAAAGTACTAGGGTCTTCTGCATTTAAACGACATTCAATTGAGTGTCCAACAAACTTAATATCTTCTTGTTTTAATTTAAGTTTCTCATCTGCAGCTGACAGTATTTGTTGAGCAATTAAGTCAACACCTGTTCTCTGCTCTGTTACTGGATGCTCTACTTGAATACGTGTATTCATTTCCATAAAGTAGAATCTATCTTCATCTTGATCATATAAGTATTCAACAGTACCAACAGAGTCATAATTTACATGCTTAGCTAATGCTACAGCAGAATCACAAATCTCAACTCTTCTTTCTTCTGAAAGAACTGGACATGGAGACTCTTCAACGACTTTTTGAAATCTTCTTTGAACCGTACAGTCTCTTTCTCCAAGATGAAGAACATTTCCATGTCTATCGGCCATAATTTGAACTTCAACATGTCGTGGATTAGTTACAAACTTTTCAATGAATAATGTATCGTCACCAAAGCCAGCTTTTGCCTCAGTCTTAAGTCTTGAAATTGTAACAAGAAGATCACTCATTTCTTCGATCTTCTTCATTCCACGACCACCACCACCAGCAGAAGCTTTTACTAATACAGGTAGCCCCATTTTTTCAACGTCAGCTAAGATATCTTTATCATCTCTACCATTTACTGAAATAGGCTTAAGTATTGGTACACCAGCGGCTTCAGCAATTTGCTTAGAGATAATCTTATCTCCCATTCTTTCAATACAATCTACATTTGGACCGATAAATTCGATTCCCCACTTTGAGCACATTTCTGCAAATTCTTTATTTTCAGAAAGAAACCCAAATCCAGGATGGATTGCATCAGCACCTGTAATTTCAGCTGCTGATAATATACTTGGAATATTTAAATAACTTAATGTTGGCTTTGCTGGTCCAATACAAACAGACTCATCTGCTAGTTTAACATGCAATGAATTTTCATCTGCACTTGAATGAACAGCAACCGTAGAAATACCAAGCTCTCTACATGTTCTTGCTATTCTAATAGCAATCTCGCCTCGATTAGCAATTAGTACTTTTTTGAATTTCATTACTTACTCGTTGTTAAGGTTTTACTTTAAATAAAACTTGTCCAAACTCTACGTAAGTTTCATTTTCAACACAAATCTCTACTATTTCGCCAGCAACATCAGACTCAATCTCATTCATGATCTTCATTGCTTCAACGATACAAAGAACTTGTCCCTTAGATACTTTATCCCCAACTTTAGAATATGCAGGATCCTCTGGAGAAGGACTTCTGTAAAATGTTCCAACAAATGGGCAAGTTACTTCAACAAGTCCATCGTTTGCAGGAGCAGCTACATTAGCGGCTGCAGTAGGAGAAGCTGCAGGAGCACTCATTACTTGTGCCGCAACAGGAGTTGCACCAGCGACTGGAAACGATATTCCAAATTTCTTGTCTTCATTTTGGTACTTTAATTCACTTGCACCTGCTTCTTTTGCAATTGCAATAAACTTTTCTAATTCTTTAAAATCCATATTAATTTCCTATTATTTAGCTCTTTCTATGTAATCGCCCGTTCTGGTATCAATCTTAATGATCTCTCCCTCTTTAATAAAAAGTGGAACTTTAACCTGGAGACCTGTCTCCATTATTGCTACTTTAGTTCCACCTTGAGCTGTATCACCCTTTAGACCTGGATCAGTCTCGGCAATTTTCAACACGACAAAGTTTGGTAAATCAATTGCGATAGGATTACCTTTATAAAATAATAAATCTAATTTAATTCCTTCTTGAAGATAACCTGCGGCATCTCCTACTTGTTCATTTGTTACGTGAATTGATTCAAATGTAGTTTGGTCCATAAAATTGAAACCATCTGGATCAGAGTACATATATTCAACTACAAGTAATTCTAAATCTGGCTCATAAACACCAGTTCCAACACCTGATTTAAATGTTCTATCAAATACAGCACCTGTCTCTAAGTTCTTTAACTTACAAATTGTAAATGCTGAACCTTTACCAGGGTTAGTGAAGTCTGCTTTCATTATGTGGTAAGGCTTACCATCTAACTCTAGTCTTACACCTTTTTTTAACTCTGTTGTCTGTAATTCACGTGCCATTTTCTAATCCTCTATTTTAATAATTGTGAAAGTATTCCAAATAAGTAGGCCTTCTTCCCAAGCCCCTCCATTATGATAGTCGAGCTTTTGGCCGTCAACTTTTCCTGACGATACGCCTCTCTCAAGTGAGTATTACTCATATGAACTTCAACTACTGGTATATTTAACATTTTTAATGCATCTAAAATTGCTACTGATGTATGGGAGTATGCGGCAGGATTTATAATTAATGCTTCAAATTCGTCATTAACTAATTGTTGAATTTTTTCAACGATCTCACCTTCTAAATTTGACTGAAACCATTCAACTTCAACTTCTTCTTCAAGAATAGTTCTCAACTGTTTACAGGTATACTCCTCAATATCTTTTAGAGTATCTTTTCCATAAACATTTGGTTCTCTAGTGCCTAATAAATTTAAATTTGGTCCATTTATAACCATGAACTTCTTTGCCATGAAGTAGCCTCAAATACCTAAATTTACAAAATTGAATAATGCGTCAAATTACCAACCCTACGGCAGGTTGTAAAGTCTTAAGATGTTCTATCAGACAGATAAAACTGTTTTTGCTTTAGCACAAAGAGCTCTATGGAAAGACCATAACTTCTCTTCTACTTCTTTTATTTTTTGCTCTTTTACTGGGTCACCCTTTACAATTTCTTCTACATTATCTGAAGGTTCATTCATCACTTCATCAATTTGGAAGTTATTGAATTTCTTGTCAAATAAGCTCATTAGATTATTTCGACCTTCCAGCTCATCTTCTTCTTCGTTAAAAGTATCTTCTTTTGATTTTGCGTCTTCTGAAAGACTCACTTCTTCTAGATGTGTCTGTTCTTCTGGAATTGTTTCAAATTCCTCATCATCAATAAATGAGTCATTCAAAACACGATCAACTTCTTGTAGCTTTAATTTTGTTTTAAGATCATTTGGATTTAATTCTAAAATCTTTTCTAGTAGATCTTTTGCTTTATCTAAGTAACCTTGATTACAGTACAGATCGACTAAAGTATGAGTAATAACAGGAGAGCTTGGCTGACTACCTGTAGTCTTAGGTTGCTCTACTTTAAACTCTCTTTCAGAAGTAATCTCTTCTTTAAGACCTTCATTTTCATAGCTTGGCTTTTCATTCATTGACCATGAATCTAAGAAATCATCTTCCTTAGCTTTTTCATTTGATAAATCAACTTTAGTCCACTCATCAATACTCTTCTCTTTCTCTATTCCTGTATCTAATTCATCTATATTAAACTGTATACCTTCAGGAGCTGAGTTCGTTGTAGAATCGGAGTCACTTAACGCGTCTTGAAGACTAAATTTTATAGAGCCAAATTTCTCATTACTTGCTTCGATTTCTTTAACTTTTTCTGCGGCCTCTTTGTCTTTTGGATTAACAAAAAGTAAGTATTTTAAGTTTTCAAGAGCTTCTTCTGACTTACCAAGGTCAAGACATGTATCTGAAAACAATCTCAACATTCTAAGGTTATCTCTATTAGAATCAATTAAAGGCTTTAAGATATCATATGATCTTTTTGCGTCACCATTTTCAAAATAGCAAAACGCTAACCCAAGATGACCCAATACATAATCTGGATTATACTTGATGCCCTGATTCAGAGTTTCAATAGCTTGATTTAACAAACCACTTTTTCGATAATATTCTGCTAATGGAGCAAATACCCTAGACTTAGGATCTTTCTCCAGTGCAGTTAAATATTTATCTAAAATTTGACTCTTCTGTACCATACAACCTTTAGATTATTCTATTATTCCGGCTTCTTCTTGATTAACAATTCGAGGTGTTAGAAAAATTAAAAGCTCTTGTTTAATTACTTCAGGAGCATAAGGTGTTCTAAACAACCAGCCTACGAGAGGTATATCTTTCAAAAAAGGAACACCTGAGTGAGACTCTCTCTTTTCATAGTTATACACACCACCAATTACAATTGTCGATCCATTATCAACTAAAACATTAGTTGCAACTCTTCTTTCTTGCTTGTCAGGTGGTGCAGAGGCTGACGGTCTGGTACCAAACTGCTGCTTCAATAGATCTAGCTCTAACGAAATAGAACCTTCATTCGTTACCTGTGGAGTAACTTCAAGACTCAAGCTTGCTTCTGCCTCTTCAAATGTAACCTCAGTAGCAGAAGTACTCGTTGATAATGACTTAGAAAATGACGTTGTCTCTTTTGTTGAAATAATCGCTTTTTTCTTATTTTGTGTTATTACTTTTGGACTGGCTACAATTTTCCCTTTAGATTCAGTTTCTAAAAGCTGTAATGTAAACGAAAGGTTTAACAGCCTATTAAATCTAGATACTGATAAACCGAAAAGAGATCTTGCACCATCACCTGTAGAGGGTGCTGAACTGAAAGAAAAACCAGGACCTCCGTTTGATCCTGGATCTAATGTCGATCCAACAACTGAAGGAGAAGCACTTCCAACTTCTCCGATTGGGTCATATCCAAAGTTTACACCATTTTGTAGACCAATTTCTTTACTGTAACTCTCATTAACTTCTACAATTTTTGATTCAATTAAAACCTGTGGTGTCTGAGTATCTAGAACTTCTACAATCTTCTTGATCCTTTCAATTGTATCAGCTGTATCTTTTACAATTAGTGAATTCGTTCTTACATCTTCGTTTAGAGTCCCTCTCTCTGTCACATAATTTGTAAGAACAGTAATCAATTCTTTTGTCGTTGCATATGATATTGGAAATACTTTTGTTACCAGTGGAACTTCTTTTTCTGTAAGCTTCTTTTGCTCTAACTCTTTCTTTTGTTCTTCAGCCGCTTTTTCAAATGTTGTAACCATTAAGATTACACCATTCTTTTTTGCAACTAGTTTATTTAACCCTAAAATAGTATCAAGGGCTTGATCCCAAGGAATATTTGTTAAATTTAATGAGAGTGGAGGTAGAGTTTTAACCTCATCAGTTAAGATAATATTAAATCCTGAAGCATCGGCAATCATATTTAAAATATCTGTGACTCCCAAATCTTTAATATTGAAAGTAATTTTCTTACCTATATACTTCTTTCTTCCAGACAAAGTTAGGTTTTCTAATATATCTTCCACACTGTCAGACTTTGGAATACTTAACTTCCCAACTTCTTTTTCATCTATTGCTATTTTCTCATCATATGTTTTATTTTCTTCTAGAGCTCTTTGAGTAAATACACCAAAACGACTCTCTACTTCTACAACGATCTTATTTGGTTCTCTCTTAAGGATACTTCTAACGTTATCTCTTAACTGAATTGCTATTCTAAGGTCTTTTGGGTTTGAAGATTTTCTATACGCAGATACGAACACAATACTTCCACTGAATTCTGAAGTATCAAATGCTCTTATAACTCTATCTGTTGCCTGAACATCTTTGAGATCAATTATTATTTGCTTATCTTCAGTGACATGAAATTTCTTAGCTTGTGCATCATTACTGTCAAAGTTTAACTCTAACTTTGCAACTTCATCTTTCAATTTGAAATTTATTTGTTCTAGTGTCGTAGCTTGAACACTACTTGATATGACAAAAGTAATTAACACGAGTTTAAAAAGAAAACTTCTCAACTTCATTCCAACCTCTTCCTAAGGTAAACGTTTCCATTTTAGAAACTATAAATCATTATAATTATATCACAGGAAAAATTTGCGTGTTATTTTTTTTCAATCACTTGCAACTGGAATTATTGTTTCTAAATATTCATCCTGATCATATACATTACGAATTTTCTCAACTAATACGATTCCGCCGGGTAAGATTGCTTTAATCTCAGCACTATTCTCTCCCAACTTCATCCCTTCTTTTAAAATATAAGATTGATCACCTATTTTTCCAGACTCATCAATAGTCTTAGCAACGGCCCTTCTCTCTTTTCCAATTAGAATCCCTGTGATTTTAATTCTATCAAGAGGAGTATTGTCTATTGTTTGTATATTTGAAAATACTGTACGACTACCAGGGTATACTTTCTTACCACTTCTCTTTCTACGCAACTCACGCTTAAAAGGGTCTCGTAATTCAAATGGATTCTTAATCATAGAATTAGCTTTTAAAATACTTGGAGATGGAGATGCGACAGTCCCTGTTTGGGCCGAAACACTTAGAGAAATCATGAATATAAGTACTGCGATGATCTTCACTTTGCCTACTTTTTCTTTACTCTTGGGTTTTTACGCTTCTTTCTTACGTTACTTTTAGAGCTTAACGACTTTTCTATTTCTTCGATACCTCTATCTTCACGGTATCCTGTATTGTAACGATAAGTTTCAATAATAATATCTGCATTAATTATCTGAAACCGCCCTCTTTGCTTTTTTTGCTGATTTTCAAGAGAGATTCTTTTTACGTTTAAAATTGTTTGAGTATTTCCAATTTGCTCCATTAGCATCAAAAACTGTAAATATGTTCCCGACGCTTTCATGCTATATCTTTTTACAACATAGAAACCTTTTGTGATTTCCTCTAGTGGGGTTAGATAAATACTCTTGATATTTAACTTTTCAGCTAAATGTTTAAGTAATGAAAGGTTTTTCGTATCATCAATAACATCTGGTAACTTTTTTTGAATCTTCTCCACTTCTGTTGCGACTAGTTCGATTCTTTCCTTAGCTGCTTCTACATCAACTAAATATGCTGAAAGCTGCTTTTTTTCTTTTTTATTTTTATTAATTTTAGCAGTTAATGCAGGGATTTGCCCCTCCATCCTTTCTACTTTCTCTGTATGCTCTTGGTACAATGTGAACACTTCAAATGAAAGGTAGAAGAATAGAATAATGTGTAAATTTGCTATAAGCTTTTTCAAATCACTTTCCTATTGTGCCCAAGGATCGAACTTATCGATCTTACCTTTAATTGTGAACACTTGAATTCTATATTCTCCAGTTCTACCTTCTTCCATTGTTTTTGATTCTGTTAAACTCAATGGTTGCTCAAAAAAACCTGCACTATTTGCACTTGAGATAAAATCTCCAATACTTTTATAAAGGATTCCTCCTCCCTTAATAGTTATTGATTTGTCTTCATCAATTAAAAAAGAATCAAACCAAATATCATCAGGTAGCTTTCTTGCAATTTTCTCCATTATTAAGCTAGGGTTTCTTTTCTCTTTTAAAATTAAATCAACCTGAACTGTTCTTTTCTGTAGCTTTTTAACTTGCTTATTAAATGCTGCTAGTTTTTCTTTAACACCAGCGTTTTTCTTCAGATCCCTCTGAAGCTTTCTATTATTGTTTTGAAGTCTCGTTATCTGAGCTTGATGTTCTTCAAGCTCCGTTTCCCATTCAGGATAAACAAAGAAGTCTGGAATAAAACTAAGAATTCCAACTAAGGCCAATCCCTTCCAGTTAAGGTCAGCCATGTCTATTCCTAGAACGACTGGCATTTTAAAAGGTTTCTTCTGTTCAAGAAGGTTAATCTTAATCATATTTAAAGAGACCTCATCGCTAAACCAAGAACACTAGCCCCTCGGTAAGCAATTTCGTTTAATTGCTCTTCTTTTATATTTTTTGGATCGTACTTTATGACTTCAAATGGATTCATTATACTTACATTAATACCGAGTAAGGCCTCTAGACCTTCTGTTAAACCAGGAATAAGACTACTTCCACCAGTTAAAACACACTCTATGAATGATTCATCAGAAGTTGAGCTAATATAGAAATCGACTGTCTTCTTTATTTCTGCAAAGAAGCTTTCAACAACACTATCAATAATTTCGAGTATTTCTTCAGGTAAATTTCCATTCTCATCACCGTGATTTTTAAGATCCTCGGCTTCGTAATAGTTTACACCCATCTGTCTCTGAATCTCTTCAGTTATGATTACACCACCAATCATTATCTCTTTGGTGAACATAATTTTATTATTTTTATAAATTATAAATTCTGTTTTTTCTGAACCTAAGTCCATCAATATCCAAGACTCATTTGGATCAACCAATTTATCTCTATATACAAGTTCAAAAACATTAACGACAGAAATAAGACCTAAATCGAAAATTCTAGGCTTTAGTCCTGCTTGTTCTAAGAGGCTACGATATGATTCTACAATCTCACCTTTTGCAGCGGCGACAATAACATCGATACCGCCCCCCTCATTTTCACCAACGACATGGAAAGATATCTTTGATGTTTCAAGACTAAAAGGAATATACTGCTCAACTTCCCAACTTACTTGATCTTCAATCTCTTCATCAGATCCACCTGCCAGCTGAAGTTTTCGAGCAACAGTATTTGGTCCAGCGAGTCCGAAGACACAATTAACTGACTTTATACCTGCATTCTTTATTGCTGTTTGGATTGCTTCAACGACTTCTTCTTCTTTTTGTATATCATCTTCAATTATTGCGCCCTCAGGTAAAGATCCAGATCCATAAGCGACTAACTTATACCCTGTGTCTCCATTTCCATCTAATTGAGCTACTTTTACAGAACTAAGTCCTATATCAATACCAATATATCCAGATGGTCCAATCTTTAAGACCTCTTTTACTTGAGAGATTAAATCGTTAATAATTTTTTTTGAATCCAAAAAATTTCCTTGATGCTTCCGATGCAATTAAATTATAACGCATTAAAACTATTGATTTCAAGCAATTACTGCATAGGATTAAGCTTAAATGCTCCATAATGACGAAAACTGTTTAAATAAAGCAGGAAAGAAGATTTGAAACACCGCGACAATTATTATAAATGGTCCAAATGCTAACTTTGTAGTTCTGGACATTTTTCCAAGGCCCATCATCACAAGACTAAAAATAGCGCCAAAGAAGCAACTTAAGAAAATATTGTTAATAATCCCCACGGGACCTAGGATTATGCCAAGCGCTGCAAAGAGTTTAATATCACCACCACCTAAACCTTGCTGACCCTTAAGGTGGTAGAAGGCAAGAGTTACAAGGTATGGAAATAAAAATCCAATCGCTGCACCTGATAGATAATAAATAGGTGTATATTTTATGAAAGCAATACAGAAAAATATTAATGCCAGATAGATATTAATAGAGTCTGGGAGTATTTGGTGTTTTATATCAATAATGAAGTGGCAAAGTAGAGCACAAAAGATGCTAAAATATAAGAAGTAATACATTAAAGCCATTGAGTCATAAGTCCTAGGCATTAAAAATATAGCAACTAAACCAACAAAAGCTTCTATCAGGGGGTATTGAACACTGTACGGAGCCTTACACTTTGAGCACTTCCCTCTTAAAAATATATAACTAAGAACTGGTATATTTTCATACCAATATATTTGCTTTTTACATTTCGTACAGTGAGATCTTGGAACAGCTATGTTTATTTTTCTAGGAACTCGATAAATCACCGCATTTAAAAAACTACCGATCATGGATCCAAATATAAATGCAAGTATCTTAAGAGTGATCAATCTAAATTCTTCTTGTTAAAGATTAATATTGCAATAAATAATAAAAAACATATGTACACTACACCATACGAGAAACCATAGAGTAAGTTAGGTGTTTCTATCATTTTCTCATAAAGAATATACTCTTTGATATTAAAGTTTGATAGACTTGGTAGAATAAAATTTCCAACTTCAATCATTTTTTTAAAAACAATATTATTGCTTGCAAAAGTTGTTTTACCCACCTCATATATTGCATAACTTGAAACATATACTACTAATGTGTTTACCACTGCTAATATTGTATTTGTCACTAATGAGAATAATATGACGACAAGTAATACAATAATTGCTTCTAATATTATAAAGATAAATGAAAATATAATTAAGTTACTCCACTCCCCACCCAAGAAAAAGTAAAGAGAAAGTGAAACACTTGCAAGAATTAGAGTATTAATTATCACTATTCCAATTAGACCAATCATCTTACCTAGCAAAAACTCTGTTCTTGTAATTGGTCTTGAAGTTATCATATAGAGAGTTCTATTCTCTATTTCTCTGACAATTAAATTTGCTCCTAAGAAAATAGAGATTAAGAGAGTTGATATACTGGCCGCCCCTAATCCAAAATCAAGGGCTACTTTATTTGGAGCACCGTAAGTAAACTCACTAGCGACATAAGTTAACACTAGTAATCCAAGAGATAAAAAGAATATATTATATAGGACCTTACTTTGAATAAATTCAGAGAATGTATACTTTGCGACAGTTAATGACTTCACGATACTGTACCTGTGCTATAAACAACTTCCTCAAGAGTAGGAGTGCTTGTGACTAGTTTTAAAACTTTAGATTTGTTCTGAAGTGCAATCGCTAAGAATTCCTCTCTATCACTCTCTTTAATTGTATAAACTGGCTTGTCGTTTATATTTGAAAGGGAAAGAGATAGCTCCTTAAGTCCTAAAACTTCTCGAGATAAAGTGACCACAACTGTTTGAGAACTATTCTCATTAATTAGATCAACTATACTTCCCTTGTAAACAATTTTTCCCTTATCGAGTACTACAACTTTTTCACACACTTCCTCAACATCATTAACAATATGACTTGAAAAAAATATCGTTTTTCCCTCATTCGATAATTCTACAATCAAGTCTTTAATGTCTTTTCTTCCTTGTGGATCAAGGCCAGACAATGGCTCATCTAAAATAATTAACCTTGGGTTATGAATTAGCGTACATAGCATACCAAGTCTTTGTAGCATTCCTTTAGAATACCCTTTAATTTTTCTATCGAGTGCAAAGTCTATTTTTAAACGCTTTGCGTACTTGTTAATATTTTCATTTATAGCTGTTGAATTAAAATCACAAAGAGTTCCCATAAATTCAACCATCTCACGACCAGTTAAATGTGGATAAAAATAAGGGCGTTCAGGAAGGTACCCAATGTCTTTGGCTACGCTTTTAAACTCTTGATGGTCAAAGAAGTGAATTTCTCCACTATCCATAGAAGAGAAACCCATCATGATTTTAAGTAATGTTGTTTTCCCTGCCCCATTTGCACCGAGAAAACCAACAACCTGCCCTTCTTCAACTGAAAAGCTCACACCAGTCAACACATCATTAGGCTTAGACCAAAAATCTGATTTATAGCTTTTTTTTATATCTTTTACTTCAAACATTTGCCTACCAAGATTAGAATGTATATATGAAAAAATATATTACCCTAATCATAATACCCACATTCTTAATTATATCAAATGTTCTTAAAGACAATATTCGACTTCCTGCTTTGAATATTTCAAGAGAAGAGAGAAGTTTAAACTTCAATCAATCTCTAGTTAATATTTTTTCAGTTGGTCAAAAAAGATTAGTCTCTAGTTTATTTTGGATACATACAATGCTTGAGAGTGACATCGAAAGAGTTAGAGATGGAAACTCTTGGATGTACTATCGCTTTAAGACCATATCGTCTCTCGATCCATTTTTTTATCAAAACTATCTTTATGGTGGACTCTATCTTTCAATAATTAAAGATGATGTAATTGGAGCCGCAGATATCTACAACTTAGGATTACAGGAATATAAAAATGATTTCTGGCTTAACTACAATAGTGCATTCAATGACTATTTCGAATTGGGAAATAAAGAGTCTGCACTAAGAAAATATAAAGTTGCACTTAATTCACCAGAAGCCAAACCACATTCAAGGTATCTTCCAGGGTTAATCAGCAGAATTCAAGCAGAAACGGGAGGATTAGAGGAAGCCTTTACTCTTTTATTGAATCACTACAATAATACTCCGAGAGGAAAACTGAAAGATAGGTTAAAAGATAATCTATATAGCCTAAAGGCTGAAATTGACCTTAACTGCTTAAATGATCAAAAAGAAAATTGTCAATCAGTAGATCTCGATGGAAATAAATATATAAAAATTGATAATAAGTTTAGAGCTGTTAAGGTGTGGAAAAAGTATCGTCCGAGCAAGAGAAAGAGGAAGGAATAATCCTTCCTCTAAATTATTTTTTCTTAGTAACCTTGTACATCGTGAACTAAGTTTTTATTTTCATCAATAGCCCAAATGTCAGCAACGTTAGCTTTTGCACTATCAGAATCAATATAACCTACAGCTCCCGCAACAAATGCAAGCCCATCAGCTTCAACCTGGTTTGTCCCTAAAGTTAGCCCTGCAGTTGTTCTAACAATAGTAAATCCTAAGTTAGCCGACTGAGTTGCTTTTTTACCGGCAACTGTTTTATTTGCATCACCACCAGTATTACCAGCACCTGTAGTACATGCCCCACCGTTGGCTACAATCGTCGCACTACCACCAGTATCTCCTGTACCAAATCCTACAGCATAATAGTTTCCGTTTTGCGGAGGTATATAACCAGCATCTCTTAAACAAGACGCATAAGCATCGTAGTCTGACTGCAGAGCAGTCTCAGCTGAGTAAATAGATGATAATTGGAGTTTAGCTTCAGACGTTTTCGTCTTTGCCTGATACTTTTTAAAGTTTGGAATAGCAACTGCTGATAAAATACCAATAATTGCAACAACCACCATTAGCTCCACAAGCGTGAAACCTTCTTCATTCTTAAAGCTTTTCATAAAGCCTCCCCTTAGTTTTTTTGTCGAATTGAGATCGACCAGTGTTTTTCCACTTCATTTAGAGAAGTGAAAGTATTCTATCTTTACATCTATATCTTTCCTTCGTAGCTAAGTATTGAGAACTCAACTAAAAGAAAACATCTAGTATTGATAAATCTTAATTATTATATCATCGTTAATAATAATTTTAACTTTAGGGAAAATAAATTATATCTTTTATTTTTTCACCTAAACTCAACAAGTTAGTCAGCACCTCCGGCACTCATAAACATTGGTAAATACATAGCGACTAAAATACATGCAATGATCCCACCTAAGACGACAATAATAATTGGCTCTATCATCTTAGTCATACCTCCAACGAGTTCATTCACTTCGTCTTCAAATACGTCTGATACCTTCTCTAACATCTGATCTATTTGACCCGTCTGCTCTCCCACCTTAATCATCTGAGAAACCATATCTGGAAAGTAATCAATCTTCATAAGTGGTTCAGTTAAAGTCTTTCCTTGAACAACTTCTTTTCTAATCACTTTTACATCATTTGCGATGACTCCGTTATCTATGGTTTCAATACATATATCCAGAGAGTCAATCAGTGATACACCTGCACTTAGCATTGTTGCGAGCGTTCTTGAAAATGTACTTAAATTACCTTTAATAATGATCATGCCAAATATTGGCATCTTCATTGTGAACTGATCAAAGATAACTTTCCCTGAAGGTGTTTTAATAAAAGAGTTAATCAAAACAGCAAGTATAAATGCTCCTCCCATCATCTTCATAGAGTGCATACCTAGGAAGTCCGAAGTATCAATAACCATTTGGGTAATCCAAGGTGGCTCTTGCCCTGTATCTTCTAACATACCAACAAATTGAGGAACGACAAAAACCATCATCCCCCAAATAACACCTATACCTACAAGAGTTACAATAAATGGATACATCATCGCAGACTTAACTTGTGCCTTAGTTCTCTCTTGCTTTTCAAGATGAATCGAAAGCTTATTTAAAATAGTATCTAAGATACCACCTGCTTCACCCGCCTTTACTAAACTGCAGTAGAGTTTGTTAAAACCTTTTTGCTTCTCCATTGCTTCAGCAATGGTTTGCCCTTCTCCAACATCCCTTGCAATATTCTTAACAGACTTCTTAAGAGTTGGCTGTTTTTCAGATTTAAATATAATTTCTAATGCTTGAAGGATTGGAACACCTGCATTTATCATTATAGATAACTGCTTAGTAAAATTTGCCAGCTCTTTAGCTCCAAAGGGAGCTGCAAAGCCTTTCTCTACCATCCAATCCCCCAAATCAAATTCAAGAATTGAAGGTGGTATTATTTTACGTGCGCGAATTTTTTCATTACGAAGGATTCTTCGTACTTCTTTTTCTGATGTTGCAACAACAGATCCAGATACACGTTTTCCTTCGCTATTTAATCCTTCATACTTCCAATTGGCCATTACCTACCCTTAACTCCCAATTGCTTTGCAAGCTCTTCTGGATTTGTTGAATAGCTCATTGCTGTTTCAGTATCAATCAATCCAGCATCAACATGCTTCTTAATAGTTTGATTCATTGTCATCATCCCAGATTTATCCTGTCCAATCTGCATCTGAGAATAAATTTGATGTATTTTATCTTCTCTTATTAAATTTCGAATTGCAGGAGTAGGAACAAGTACCTCCATCCCCAAACACCTTCCAGGCTCGAATGACTTTGGAAGCAGTTGCTGAGAAACAACCCCTTGTAAAACAAAACTAAGGAGTGTTCTCACTTGGTCTTGGTGATCTGCAGGGAACACGTTTATAATTCTGTTAATTGTTTGAACACAACTATTTGTATGAAGTGTTCCAAAAACTAAGTGTCCCGTTTCTGCAATAGTCAGTGCAGCCTCAATAGTTTCAACATCTCTCATTTCTCCAACGAGAACAATATCAGGATCCTGCCTGAGTAGAGACCTCATTGCATTCTTAAAGCTTAAAGAATCTGTTCCTATTTCTCTTTGATTAACAATACAACTCTTATGAGGATGAACAAACTCAACAGGATCTTCTAAAGTGATTATATGTCCCGTCTCATTTTCATTTAGACGATCTAGAAGAGCTGCAAGAGTAGTCGACTTTCCTGACCCAGTAGGACCTGTAACTAGAATCAACCCATTGGTTACGTCTGTCATTTCCAAAAGAACATTTGGTAGTCTTAGTGCTTTAAAGTCTGGAATGATACTCGGGATTTGCCTAAAAACAGCTGCCACTCCACCCTTTGAATAAAACACATTGGATCTAAATCGAGCAAGTCCTTTAATTCCGAATGAAAAATCTAACTCTAAATTTTTCTCAAGTTCATTTTTCTGCTCTTCCGTTAGTATTTGATAAATTAGCCTCTTTGTATCAACTGCAGTTAAGGCAGGAATTTTAACTCTTACGATTTCACCATTAACTCTAAGCCCCGGAGGGGTTCCTACAGTTAAGTGTAAATCAGACCCACCACTCTCAACCATTAACTTAAACAGTTGTTGGATCTTGACACCTTCAGCTCCAGCCTTTTTTGTCTTCGTAAAGGTTTTGTCTGGTTTTGTTTCATCACTACACATTTAATACTCCATCAAAACTTATCAGCACTAGAGTTATTTAAAGCTTCTTCAAGTGTTGTTTCACCTTTAGCGACTTTAGTTAGAGCGCACATTCTAAGTGTTTTCATTCCATCTTTTATTGCTTGCTTCTTAATCTCATCAGAAGAAGCATGTTTTAAAATTAATTCTTTTACTTTAGGTGATAAGTCCATCACCTCATAAATTGCAACCCTTCCCTTGTAACCTGTTCCATTACAAGCATCGCAACCTTTCCCTTTATATATCTTTATTTTTTCTGCAGAACTTGGTGCTATACCACATGCAACAATTTCTTCTTTGGTAACTTTAGTATCTACAGCTCTACAAGATGTACAAATCTTACGACAAAGTCTTTGTGCAACTACCACGTTCAAAGCACCTGTAACAAGGAATGGCTCGATCCCCATATTCAATAATCGCGTAACTGTTGAAGGGGCATCATTTGTATGAAGAGTTGAGAGAACCATGTGACCTGTTAAAGCAGCTTCGACAGCAATCTCACCAACTTCTAAATCTCGAATCTCTCCAACCATAATAATGTCAGGGTCTTGTCTAAGGAATGCTTTAAGAGCAAAAGGGAAAGTTAGACCAACTTCTTTTTTTACGTTGACCTGGTTAATTCCCTCAAGGTTAAATTCAACAGGATCTTCTGCTGTAGAAATATTATTACCGACAACATTTAATTCAGCGAGAGCAGAGTATAAAGTTGTCGTTTTCCCTGATCCTGTAGGACCAGTCACTAGACACATTCCATATGGTTGATGAATACCTTCTTTGAATACTTTCAACTGTTGCTCTTCAAAACCAAGTTTTGTCATATCAAGCTGGAGATTCGACTGGTCTAAAAGTCTTAGAACTATCTTTTCACCAAACAGAGTTGGAAGGCTTGACACCCTGTAATCAATTGGCTTACCACCAACAGAAAGTTTTATCCTTCCATCTTGTGGCTTTCGTTTTTCTGAAATATCCATTTGGGCCATAATCTTCATTCTAGAAGTCATTGGGGCCATCAGAGTCTTGGGTGGCTTTGCAACTTCCATTAAAGTTCCATCCACCCTAAACCTTACTCTAAAGTTATTCTCATATGGTTCAATATGTATATCAGATGCTTTTCTGACATATGCATCGGCTAAAATTCTATTCACAAATCTAATGACATCTTCGCCAATATCTTCTTCGTTAACAGACTCTTCTTTTTTAGAGTCATCAGATTTTATTTCTTTAATTGTTTCTAAGAGTTCATCTATTGACTCTGTAACCCTATCGAAGATTTTTGCCCAAGAGCTAATATTAGTTAAAATAAATTCAACAGGATGTTGAAACAATGTTTGTAATTCTGTTTTAAGACTGACAATAGACGGGTCAAATATTGCTAGGCTAACCGCTTTAGCCGTTTTTTGAATTGGTAAAACTCTATATTTCAATACATCTGTTTTACGAATTAACTTTATTGTTTTATCTGGGATTTTTGCTTTTGATAAGTCTATAAATGTTAGATTATAATTTTCTGCAACTTGCTTTGCGAATTTTATATCATCAAAGAAAGTTAGATTTAATAATCCGAGTTCAGATACTTTTGCAGGGCTTTTATCGAGCAATAGAGGGCGTAGATCCTTAATAGGAATCATTCCCGTCTTGCCAATTACATCTGCAAACTCTTTCCTGAACATAAAACACCGTATTTAAAAGTACTTATATATATCTTATCGGAAATATGGAAAAACTATTTAAAGAATTTTAATAGGTTAGAATTGCCCCGGCTTTTTAATCAAGTATTCGCCAAAATTTCAATGCATGCTTTGCTTGTAGATGAAGCATTTCTAGCCCATCTATATAATCTACATTGTGATTTTTGAAGTAATTAATATGGGGAGTATATGAGTAATTATAGTCCCAAAATATTGCATCTGAAGATAGATGATTATTAAACTCAAAAGACCTACTACAAGTATTTATGATCAACTGATTTTTTCCCGATAGATTTAGTCCATTTAGGTCACCATCTGATCTCCGCGAAAATTGCTTAAACTTCACACCTAATTCATCCAGCACCTTGGTCGTGATACTGGCCATAACTCCATCACCTAATATAACTATCGTTTTAGAAAAAAATCTATTAGAAATAATTTCTTTAACTGCTAAATAGTCAGTATTCGTTGCTCTATAATCTGCCCCATCTTTAAAGATACAATTGATTGCACCTAAGCTTTGAATTTCAGGAGTCATTTTTACATCTTTCAAAAAGTGTTTTTTGTAAGGTGATGTAATACTAAGACCTATGACTTCATCAAAGATTGCTTCTATTGGAGTAATATCAACTTCTGAATCAAAGTCTAATAGCCGATAATCAACCTTCTCGTTCAATATACCTTCATACATTTCCTGAGATTTACTATGTGCTATATTTTTACCTACAAGCGCAAGTTTTAGCATGATCTTTCTTTAAAATATGATTTTGCAAAATTAACATCAAGCTTAATTTGATCTACAAGCTCATTCACACTATTGAACTTCTTTTCATCACGAATTCGATGTAAGAAAGATACTTTAAGCTCTTCACCATAAATATCATCATCAAAATCAAATATATATGTTTCGACTGTTTTGTGATTATCTGTTGAGAATGTTGGATTGAAACCAATATTTGTAATAGAAAAGTACGTCATCTCTCTAATCTCTACTGTTGTAATATATACTCCGACCTTGGGAGTAATTCGATCAGTACTATAAGAAATATTTGCTGTAGGGAATCCTATTTGCTTACCACGTCCTGCTCCTTTGACAATTGTTCCCATTAAGAAAAAATTGCGACCAAGAAGTCTATTCGCTTTTTCAATATCTCCAGCATCGATTAATTTTCTAATTACCGAAGAGGATATATGCTCATCTTTTGGGTTATACTCCTTCAATTTTTCAACAAGTATTCCTTTGCAGTAATCTTTTGCAAATAGAAAGTTTCCAGCCTTATTCGCCCCAAAAGCAAAATCATGTCCCATATAGATAGAAGATATATTTTTATTATTAAGAATATATTTATCTAAAAAGCTACTCGGATCAAGTGTACTCAAGTCTCTATCAAAAGGGATTTCTAGAAAATAATCAACACCAAGAGAATCTAAAAGCTTTTCTTTTTCGGCATAGGTGTTTAATAAGAAGTTTTCTTTGGGACAAAGAATTCTTAAAGGGTGTGGCTTAAACGACACTAACACAAAGTGTAGATTGTCTCTTTTGCACTTTTTTTGAATATCTTCAATGATAGAACGATGCCCTATATGCACACCATCGAAATTACCTATAGTAATTGCAAATTTGCCAACTTCAATTTCTTTAAGACTTTCAATTTTTTTCATTATCTCAATACTTGTTGTAGTTCTTTAAAATATTTTTTCTTAATCTTAACATTTTTAGATTTTTCTGTTGAAAATGTATTTTGCTCTAAATCTTCTAATAGTGATAAGAAATAACTCTTTGAGTTTTCTGTCAGACTACTTGATTTGATTTTATCTGTGATATTCATATTTATATCATCAGATATTAAATTAAGAACACTATATAAAGAAGAAAATGAAAGGTCTCCTTTATAAATCTCTTTTATAATACTTTTTGCGATGTCTAACCGGTCTGAAGACTTCTTCTTTACAAAAAATGTCCAAAGCGCAACAAGTAGTAAAATTATAAGAAGAATTATATTAACTATATTTATTATTAAATTAGAACTCTTAGCCTTTCCAAGATTGATACCAACAACTCCTGGTGCAGTCCCAAGAGCTTCATTACTCTCTGTTTTTGGAGTAGGAGTTTCCTTAGACTCAGTATTAGAGTAGCTAGTGCTCTTAACGGCTCCTCCTGAAATAGTAACCTTTGGAACGATTATCTCTTTTGTAATATATTTCTTTTGATTAGGATCAAAATAAGCAACTTTTACAGTATGCTCATCTATATCAAAGGCAGATCGAGCTAAGTAAGTATATTCAAACATTTTCTTTTGAACTTGGTTGTTTACAGGCTGTAGTTCACCTTTAGAATCAAACTCCTCTAGATCTTTATGCTTTAATATTTTCGGCGCTTCAAAGGCCTCAAGAGCTCCAACACCTTGAACCTCGAGTTTAGCTTCTATTGCTTCATTCACAACATATTTTGTTCTAGGAAACTTAAGAGTGAAGTCGTGTTCTCCAACTAAGCCTGTAAAGTATGGCGGTACATTTTCAACAGGTAGTGGCATAACCTCTACTTCAACACGTTTACTCTGAAAGCTTCTAGTCCTAACTTTTCCAAGCTGGATACCAAATCCAAAGTTACTTCTTCTAGAGCCTGCAGAATACTGAACTTTCATCTTTAGGGGATCAAGCTTAGCTGTTCCCGCTTTTTGAGCGAATAGTCGAGCAGAATACTTCAAAGACCTTCTATAAAGCTCTCCTTTATATTTAACTGTTTCAATTGTCTCGTTAACCAGGTGAAATCTTTTTAGAAAGTCTCCTAAAGTTGGATATTTTTCTAACTCACTACCTAGAACATTAACACGTTGGTATAAATAATAATTAACATCAAAACCTTCACCTACATAGACTTTATCTTTTGAAGGTATGGCCATAACAAAAATATCCTTAGGCCTTTTTGGTTCTCGTAATACATTAATTCGTAAGTCTTTAATCTTTTCACTTATTCCTGCTCCAAAATCAACTTTAATATTTTTAATATATAAAGACCCACTTCGAGTAGCTAAAAGATTGTATACATAAGTAACTTCCTTACTTGTAGTATATTTACCATTAATAATAGTTGTTCTAAGAGACACACCTCTATTACTTCTTCCAGTAACAGATGCTCCTCCTGGGTCAAAAGAGATATATGGTTCTTCATCAGCTGAAAGCTTAATTTTAAATATTAATTCAAATGGCTCATTCACAATTGGACTATTTGGTTGAATAGTCACAGATACTTTCTCTGAGGAAAAGCATGCAAATGATACAAACAGTAGAAAAATGCTAATTATTTTTTTCATCATTACCAATCTCTTTTTTCACTTCTTTTATCTTTACCAATGTTTGTTTTCAAAAATCTCTTTTGAAGACCTCTATCGTCATTCATCAGTTGTTTCAAAGTTGCAGGTATTTTAACCATTTTTCGCTTCTTTTTTATTTGCTCTTCTTTATCTTTAACTGATTTATTTTTCTTTTTCTCTTTGTTATTTTTCTCTTTATCTTTATTCTCATCTTCTTTTTTATCTTTATCTTTATTTTTCTTATCTTCTTCTTCATTTCCATCAGATGGTTTCTTATTCTTTTCTTTGCCTTCTTTCCCACCTTTATTCTTTTGTTCTTTCTTTTTACCTTTTTTATCTTTCTTATCTTCTTGATCCTTATTATCTTGCTTATCGTTACCTTGACTGTCTTTCTTGTCGTCCTGATCTTTCTTCTTATTTTCTTTTTCGTCTTGCTCTTTCTTTTTCTGCTCTTGTTTCTTTTGATTTTTATTCAAAATAGCTTTAAGAGTATTATTCTCTACAACCTTCTGCTCTTCTGCTGATAACCTATTACTACTTTTCATTTTTTCAAATAACTCTAAGGCTTCTGGTATTTTTCCGGACTTTAAAAGACTCGTCCCCATATTCAATAAGGCTTCATTTGGGAATTTATTTATATTCTTAATTGTCTCTTGATATATTGTACTCGACTCCTTAGCCTTATTTAGCTTGAGAAGCTCTTCTGCAACTTTTAGTCTTGAAGTTTCATCTAAGTCACCACTTTTCATTTTATTTAAAAGCATTGCAGCTTTTACATCTTGCGGTGATGGTTCTTCCTTATCTTGAGCTTTTGAATAATCTGGATAACTTAAAAGTGCAAAAAATAAACTTAGTGCAACATATGAACGTCGTAATGAGAATATAAAAGAGAGTAAATAAATTAATACTGCAGGTATAACAATATACTTTACAAGCACAGGTCTAACTCTAGTTTGCCCCTTACTTAATTTTGATTGAAACTTAAGCCTAAAGAAATCTAAAATCTCATCTGTCGGCAAGCTATAAGATAAAGATATCCAATACTTTGAGTTCTTTGTTCTATTAACAAAGTCTTTGATATTTTCTTCGTTCAATCTTGAGTTAATCTCCTTGCCATTAAACTTCTTATAACCCTGAAATCCGCCCCCAGTACGACGTAAAGGAATTGGGCCACCATTCAATGTCCCAACACCTACAATGGCAAGATTTACATCTTCATTTAACTTGAAATTCTCTAAAGTATTATGCTCTTCACCATCAGTAAAAACTAACAAGTTACCACCTGTGTACTCTTTACCTAAATTAAAATAGCTCGTAGCCTCTGTTATCGCTAAAGACAACTGGGAGCCACCAACATTGATATCGAGTCCTAAGAGTCCTCCCAATATAGAGTCTAATAGATCTATATCATCTGTGAATGGCACTACTCGTTTGTGTGTATCAGAAAATACAATTATTGATATTTGATGACCTGCTGCTTTTTTTACAAAGTGCCTTGCCATCATTACAGCTTTTTTAAATCTATTAGGCCTTACATCTTCAACAAGCATACTTGCTGACTTATCAATCAAAATAACCGTCTTTTGATCGGGAATAGAGGTCTCAATCTTTTCCTCAGGTCCTCTCAAATCCAATGTCGACAACATTAACAATACAATAAAAATGAAAAATAAAACTCGGCTAACCTTGTTAGACCAAGATCTTTTTAGAAACCAATGGTCTTCTACCCATTGATAAAACTTTTTGTCATTCTTTTTAAATATAAAGAAATATAAAATTAAAAAAGGGGCTATTATGACTAAATACTTTTGATATTCAAAACTCATACTCCTCCCTCTCTCAGTACATATTTTCTAGAAAGAGATGCTAATAAAATCAATGCAACTCCTGATATTAAAAACCTAAGGTATAATTCTTTATAAATAACTCTTGCACTTGAGTTAATTTCTGATTTTTCAAGTTTTTCAATTTCAGCAAGAACATCCTTCAAAGCTTTTTCATCCTGTGCTTCAAATGTCTTTCCATTTGTTTTATCTGCAATTTCTTTCAATGTTTTAAAATCAATGGAACCACCTGGAATATTTTGGTATCTCTGTCGTCCAAAAATATTTTTTCCATATGGAATCTTTGCGTCTCCACGACCTCCAATACCAATAGTATAAACCTTAATTCCCTGTTTACGTGCTTCTTCTGCAGCTTGCACAGGCGTAAGAAAACCTACGTTACTCACTCCATCCGTCATGAGAATTATAACTTTATTTTTTGCAAGAGATTGTGCTCCTCGAGCTACAGCGAGACCTAAAGCATCACCGATATTTGTCCCACTACCTAGCATTCCACCAACATTGATCTCACCAACCATTTGTTTAATTAAATTCAAATCTGTACTTAGTGGGAGTAATGTAAATGCTCTTTCAGAAAACATAATGAGACCAATTCTATCTGTTGGACGGAGTCCTACAAAGTCAGCAATTTTCTCTTTAGCGACCTCTAATCGATTTGGTTTAAAATCATCAGCTAACATTGAACGAGAAACATCTACAACAAAGAATATATCATTAACTTCTATCTTATTTTTTGCAAATCCTTGTGGAACTCTTGGCTGAGTCAAAGAGTATGCAACAAGTAACCATCCAATTGCACCAACTAACCAAACAATAGTTCTTTTTAATCCATTCGATTTTTTTATCATTCCAGAAGGGAGTAACAACTCAGGCTTCTTCATAAGATAATAGAAAGAACAAGTCCAAATAATAAGACCTAAAATCCCCCATGAAGAGTTATATAATGCTGTAAACTCAAGATCTTTCAAAAATACCTCTTATATCATCATAAGCATCAAGGACCTTATGCTCTTCAATATCTGTCCAGTCTCTCTTATATTGAACCCGATCAAGCTCTTCAAAGAATCTCACAATTGGTGGAGTTTCACCTCCAACTAAAGGAAGCCATTCATTTCTTCTTTTATAAATATCTTCTACACTTTCTCTATTATTAGTATTTAAAAATATCTCTCTCCAAGCTTCAAACACTTTCTTTCTTGCTAGTTTTTGATTTCTAACTCTTGAGTATTTATTAAAACCAAACAGCGAAAGTATAAATACAAGAATACCTATAATATATGGGACATATTCAAACGAACGTCCCCAAAGACCATCCCTTTGGTTAAGAATAATAAAATCTTTTTCTAGTGCATTCTTAACAGGCTGAATATTTTTTATTTCAAAAGGTATGGTCAAACTCTTATATGTCCAAATAAAGACACTTTTTCCTTCATATGCTTTTGTTAGCACTGCTTTAACGTGTGCAACGACAACATCTGAATTATTCTCTGAAAAACGTATATCTTGAACATCTGCAATATAAAAATAATCAAGAAACATTTTACCATTAAGGCTTCTTTTTACTTCTTCTAAACTTTCATCCGTCATTGGCCATATTGAAATTTTTGCAAGAAAGCTCTCTCCTTCCAATATAGTAACATCCGAGCCAATATTTTCGACAGAACCAGTCACCTCATAAGAGTGAACATTAAGAATTGAAAAGAATAGTACAAATAAAAGAATTAGTGCTCTCACATCATCTCCTTAATAAACTCTTCTAAATATCTATCCTTAACGTTTATTTTTTTAACTCTCTTACCTAGAATATCTTCAATTTCATTTATTTTAGTTCTGTGAACTTCACCAAGAACTCCTGCTCCAGAAAAGTTCTTTGTGAAAATACTATATGACTGTTTCTTTGCCTCATCTAACGGTCCAATTACTCTAAAGCAATGTACATGTTTCTTATAGGCCATCTTTTTCAACTCTTCAGGAGTTAGAAAATTAATAAAATCAGACAAAATCACAACTTCTTTATTTCTTCTTAAGTACTTGAGAGCTTTTTCTTTATCTACAGAATCATCAGAAGATTCATAGGGAAAATTATAATTAATTTTTCCACTTTTATCTAATATATTCAGCTCCTCAAGCTTTGCAACGAGCATTGCAATCCCTTTCTCACCTGTTGATTTCGGGAGAGAAATTACGCTCTCTCCTAAAATTACGACTTGAACATGATCCTTTGTTTCACTTGCGAGAAGAAACAACAAACAACAAATTTCCAATGATGCCTGTAGTTTTGATACCCCTTTGTAACCAAGGAACATAGAAGAGGATAAATCTAGAACGACTACAATTTCAACATTTCTCTCTTCTTCAAATGTCTTAACAAATGTACTTTGAGTTTTAGCTGTAAGATTCCAATCAATAAAACGAACATCGTCACCATGAGAGTAAACCATGTGCTCTTTAAACTGTAGTCCACTTCCCTTGAAGTGAGACTTCAGCATTCCAATAGAGTAGCCATTAGAGTTCTTAAAAAGAGAACCTTTTATGCCACCTACAATTTCTCTTACATTTTTTAAGTTCATTATATTAACTTTTCAGCTATTCTCTTTGCAATATCAGCACCCTTTAAATTATCAATAGAGGCTTCATAAGTTAGAATTAATCTATGGCCTAGAACACCAGATACAATTTCCATAAGGTGTCCAGGTGTAACAAAGTCATTGTTGTCCATATAAGCTATGAATTTACTTATCTTATATAGCCATATACAAGCTCTTGGAGACCCTCCGGCTAAGATTGCTCCATCAAACTCTTTATCAAAGTGCTCATTTCCAGGTCTTGTTGCATGTACCATTTTAACAATTAGATCTTTAATTTTTTCATCAATATAAACTGATTCGACTTCTTCTTTCATAGAAAGAATATCATCAGTAGTTAATACAGATTTAATCTCATCTAAAAAGTTACCTTTTTGACCTAGAATATTCTTTTCTGCATCAAAGTCAGGATAATCAACATCAATTTTCATCATAAATCTATCGAGCTGAGCTTCTGGTAACTGATATGTCCCTTCCTGATCAATCGGGTTTTGAGTAGCAAGAACAACAAAAGGACTAGATAGCTTATGGGTATTGTCACCTATTGTAACTTGCTTCTCGGCCATTGCTTCCAGTAATGCTGCTTGAACTTTTGCAGGAGATCGATTTATCTCATCGGCTAATAATAGCTGAGTAAATATTGGTCCAAACTTTGTAGAAAACTCTTCTTTTTGCTGAGAATAAATCATCGTCCCAATCAAATCTGATGGGAGTAAATCAGGTGTAAACTGTATTCTCTTATAAGATAGGTCACACAACTTACTCATTGTTGAAACACTCATTGTCTTTCCAAGACCAGGCATCCCTTCAATCAAAAGGTGTCCTTCACACACTAGAGCTGCCAAAATTGCGTCCAGCATTTTCTCTTGACCATAAATAACTTTTTTAGCTTCGGCCAAAGCCTCAATTGATTTTTCTCTAATCGCGCTCATAATCGTCCTTATTTATAAACCTGATATAACAAATATTTAATATAGAATGCTTTACTTCCAAGACTTTCAAAAGGGTGATCCCAACCTTGTACACCAATGTCTAATAGTTGAACTCTCTTACCTAACCTCTTAGAGGCCTTTAAGACAGTTTGATCTAGGTCCTCAACGGAAACACCATGTGTACAGCTAGCTGCTATATAGTAACCTTCATCATTTAAAATATTCATAGATTTAAAGTGTAGTTTCTCATACCCACCCAGTGCTTTTTTTATATTCTTTTCACTTTTACTGAATGCTGGTGGATCACTTACAATAATATCAAATTTTTTGTTTTTTTGAAGACATTGATCTAAAAAAGAGAACACATCCTTTCTCGTAAATGTTCCTCTATCTTCCAACTCATTAAGCTCTAAACTCTTAGTAATATTTTTTTGCATATTCGCTTGATCTACAAACTCGACATTCTGAACTCCACCACGAAGCATGTGAAGTCCCCAGCTACCGACATAAGAAAACAAATCAACGCCACTTTCAAGGGGGGAAATATCCTTCAAGAAGCGTTCTAACTTTAAGCGATTTTCTCTATGGTCAAAGTAATAACCTATTTTTTGAATAGTCTCGCCTTCTATAACATACTTGAAATCACTTTCATTTATTTCAACCTGATCAATACTTATATTTTCAAAAGTTGGTAAGACTTCGTTCTTTCTATAACTTTCATTATCAAACAGAACTACTTTCTTCTCTTTATACATTTCTTCTATCTTATGTTTAATGAACTCTCTATGAGAGTCTATCCCTGCAGTATTAATTTGAATTAAGACATAATTTTCAAAAACATCAATAATCAATCCGGGAAGAAGGTCTGCATCACCATAGCAAAGTCTATAATTAGTATATCGTTTAAACCTTTGTCTTCTTCTTAATGCCTCATCTAAAAGTTTTGAAATTATTTCTTCAGCACTTTCTCTATCAACAAACTCTTTTATTACCCTTAAGACAGGTCCAGCATTCACATTTGGGTTTAAAAACCCTACATAATCTAATTTCTCACCTCGAACCTTGACCCACTCCCCAGGAACAAATGATTTAATACTAGTCTCTATATCTTTTTCATAAAGTGAGACACAATAATTTGAAAGCTGCCTCTCAGCAGTTTTCTTTAATTTAACTTCTCTCAAAACTACCTCTATTTAACTATTTTCAAATATGGAAAAAAGTCATTTACTGTATTTAAAATTTCTTTTTTATTTTCAATAAGTAACCAATTTAAAGTGTCTTCTAGATTATTATCTCTACTTAACACATAACTTATTCTTCTAAGATCATCATAATTTTCATTTTTAAAGCAGGATTCACTCTCTATTGAGCAAAGACTTCTGACAGAGGTGCTTTCTAAGTAATTCCATAGAGAGTCTGACCCGACACTAGATTTATAAGCTATGCCCATAACGTCTCTAAGATCTTCAGAACCTACTTCCTCAACATTTATTAGATATCCATATAAGTCTATTACGAGTTCAAATATTGATGAAGGTCTACCCTTTTTAATGACGTTATTCACCAATGGAGTTATTCCACCCCTTACAAACATTAATTCTCTAATTGCTGAATAACTACTATTAAGCAGGAACCAATATTTCTTAGATGTTTCCTCTTGGCTCAATTTCTCGTAGATAAAACTAACACTATTTAACGCAGGAGAGAGTGCATTCTTTAATACGTACTGATCACTAAAGCTATTCTTTAATAATTTATATTCTTTCATTATTTGATTTAAAATATATATAAATTCAAATGAAGTACTGTTTTTAAAATCTTCAGTATCTCCTACTCCATACACCTGCTTTTCACTACCTAAAAAAGTCGATATATAAATTGTTTTCGCAATAATTTCCTCAGTAATTCTTAACTCTGAATAGCTCAAGCTATTTATCCATTCAACTAAGTCTGCAACAACATCTTGGTCATCAGAACTGAGAGTATTTAGTAACTCCTCAAAGACTTCGACTAACTCTTGCTCGGATACTCTAGAAAATAGCATCTCGTTAACTCTTTTAAACTGGGCTGAATTTATAAAGCTTAAAAACTCTTCTCTTGTTCTACCAACTCTATCATGAACAACTCTACCTAAATTACTAAATCCTGCAATATCAGAAATATATCCCAAGGCCTTCCCATTATGTTTTTTGAGTAAGTGATTATCTAAAGGAAAAAGTTTTACTTCTTGAGCTTCAAGAGCTGATGAGGCTACAAAGCTATACATAAATGCTTGCATCAGTTCGCCATATTTCATTCTTGGTTCAAGATCATTTCCATTATTAACATCTATCAATCCATCATAGGCCCAATACGCATTCTTACCTTTTCTTCTCTCGTCTTTAGTCATCGACTTTCCACACCTCACGCCTGGTGTATTTAAGCAAATCCCCATTAATCGTTTTTTCTCTTTTACGACATCAGTATAATCTTCACCTTTTACTACAGCGTTTAAATATTGCACACCAAGGTAGTTATCCCTAAAAGCAACATTTCGTATAACATGGTCGATCCTCTCTGAAGTAGTCATAGTAAAGTACTGCTTATCCCCATTAAGTCGATCTAGATACTTAACTTTTTCTTTATTAACCTTAAGAGATTTGTCAGATAGATCATAAAGATAATTAAACGATTCATATAAGCTTAACCTCTTATTTTTTGAATCTCTATTATCTAAAGGTATTTGAACTCCACCTTCTGGAAGTGCTGCCTTTAAAAGGTACTGAATTGGTATTCCTTCGGAGTCCTCATAACGTGTAACCATTTGCTTCACAATTGAATTGATATTGTCCTTAGCAACTTCCTCTGTTGGACATACGTTTCCACCAACATGAATATTTATATACTTTTGACAGGAATATTTTATATCTTCTACATAACGTGTTTCCACATAGGTTCTATTCCAGTCTTCAAATTCTTCAATATAAGATGGAAGCTCCTTAAATAAAATATCAACTCTTTCTTTATTACGTACGAGCTCTCCAACGACACCATTTCGTAAACCAATCTCAGAGTCATTTCCCATCCATTCTAACCCAAGACTCATCACAGACTTAATGATAGAAACTCCTCTTGTTCCATCATTTCCAAGATCAAATAAATATTTCTTCAATGTGTTCAGTAAAAAACTTATACTTTTGTCATCTTTTTCATATTCCTCATTCATTGAGACAAGTGTGCTCATTCCCCACATTGTCATTTCTGGAGATAAGATTCCACCCGGCTTAAAAAGATATTCAAAGTTTTGAGTAGGATACAAGTCCTCAAACGCTAAAAGACTTTTAGATATCCCTTCAGATAGATTATCTAAAAAGTATGAATTATTTAAGCTTCTACAGCTTTCTGAATATTCTTTTGATAATTCATATAATGATTTCTTTTCTGCAAGATAACTAACACACTTTACAACTTCTTCACTATTTCTCTGTGATGACGTTACAAGTGTAATCTCTGGAGTCTTGTAATTAACTTTTATATCTACATTCTTAATAGAAAGTTTACGGAGCTGAAAACTCCCATTGTTCCCACTAGTTGTAATCACTTTTAAAAGATTGAGAATATGATCACGCGAGAAGAATTTTTTATAGTCAGCTAAGATTTCCTTTCCAGAAAAATTAGAAACAACTGTTTTTAATGATTGAAATGTTCTTTCCTTACTCTCTTCATCTCTATTATAAAACTCACCTATTTTTGACCAATCAGTTGATAGCTCCTTCAAAAACTGAGAGTAAAACGAAAAAAGTCTTACATAGTCAGTATTTGAATCTAAGTGAACGTCTATAAAGTTAAACAGAAAGTTTTGCTCTTGCTCATTCCAAAACAGCCATGATTTTGCCCAAGCAGATAAATCAGCAGACTCAGGTTGGGAAAAAAGGTCATTTAAAACAAACGCCATTGAGTAGAACATATCTTCATCAGCTTTTTTCAGAATTGAAAGACCTGATGAGTAAAAATCATTACTGTTTTCTGCAACGACTCTGTTTATCTCATTTGAAACATTAAATAGGTCACTTGTAAGGAGTGAGATTAGATAGTCTTGATCATAATCAACTAGCTCTAATGAAAACTTTACGATATCAATTGTTGGCATTTTCGCTAATAGATCAACTGAGTACTTTAATACATTTGCTAGATCCACAGTATGATTAACGTTACGTCTCTGAGTATATTCATAATAACTGACAACTCTCTTGGCATCTGTTAGTTCTGGACATATTGGTCTTGCATATACAACAGACTCTGAAGCTAATATTAAAGAATCAAAAAACTTTACAACATCATCTTTTTTTAAATGCTCTATTGTATTTGCAACAAGGGACTTTAAATCTATTGATAATTGTAAGTTAGAGTCAGAGCAGGATACCTCACTGCTATATAGACTATTCAATACTTTCAAGTCTCTTACAAGTTGAGGTTGCTCCTTTACAGGAATATTCACCAATTTATTAATGTAGTTACTTGTTACATCTTTTCTCTTAACCCAATGACTTATCCAGTTATTATCAGAGATTGGCTCTTTTGCTAAGAATGCTCCCCTTAACAATCTCAAGTCACCAGATCCAAGACCTTCTAAATACTTCTGAGCCAGCTCAGAAACTATCATTATTCTCAATTTATTAAAAAAGCTTGTGCTATTAAACTTAACTATCTCTCTTCTAAAAGTTTCAGCATCACTTCCTAGTGCATTATTAAATCCATCTATAACTTTTGCAATTTCTAGTAAAAGATTTGGACTTCTATCTAAAATTGTAAGCATATTTTTAATATCTGATTTATCTATTAAACCGTTTCTATCCTTACAAGATGGATTTTCATTATCTTCAGCACAATCAAATAGGGCGTTAAAGCCATCATAAAAGTTAGTATCTGTCAGTGCTGTTATCACCCTTCCTAAATCATCGAGAGCACCATCACTATCTAAGTTTTTATAATATTGAATAAATCGATCTCGCCTCTCTCTATCTCCAAAAAACACAGAATCTATTGGAGAGACAAGGTCATTCCAATTATTTTCTGGAGTATCAATTAGGGCCTTATACATTTCGACAAACTTCTTATCCCAACTGGTACATACAAATAAATCAATTAGATTATTTCTATATAGAAACCCTTCATAAAATGTAATATTAGAACATGCCTTGAGCTGATCATAATCACGTCTTGTCCTACTCTGATCAGAAAACACCTCTGGGGCATCTTGCTTAAAACAAGAAACTAATAAAATTAAGAATACTGAAATGAAAAATTTATTCAAAACATTCATCTATTTTTTTATTCCCTTTGTCATAAACCGAACAGCTTTCCCTGTATTAACCTCATATTTTCCAAACTCTAGAGTGGAGTGAATTGTTCTTTTATTTGGTTTACCACTATTGTTAGTTACTATTTCTTGAGTTGTTGATATATCAACTTTTGATGGGAATCCAAAGCCAGAGTATGACTTATAATCAAATTCATTTTCAATAGTCGTTAGTTGAACTCCTTGAATTAGCTTAACAGTCATTTTATCTACTACCCATTTATTGTTACTCCATCCTTTCACTCCCAACTCAAAAGTAGAGGAGTTTACACCGGTAGGACTAAATGTTTTGAATTCTTCAAGCATTCCATTTGGTTTAAACTTAAGTTGAATTTCAGATACTGGTCGAGAACCTGTTCTATCTGTACCTTTAACACCTTTACCGTTACTTGTTTTAAAGTATTTTAATTCATAACTTCTAACTCTAGGTGCTAATTTTAGAGGGACAACAAAGTCTAACCTGTTCTTGATCATCTGTTTTAATTGATACTTAACTTCATCAAAGCCTTTAGGAAATCCATTAACTTGAATTTGATATTGTCCAGGGAACATCCAATAAACTTTAAAATATAGATCTTCAATTTTTCCAAAGCTTTGTCTTTTATTAAGAGTATCAACTAAGTTTGATACTCTTACTTCAAAAACTAAATCTTTTAAACCATAGCTTTCCGGATGATAGTAGCGAATATCAAATTCATTTACTTCCGGAATATTTAATGCAGAAACATTAAGCGACATTATTATCAAAACGAATAAACTTACAACTCTCATTACTACCTCAGATTTGAGTCTTAAAAAACTTATTCTATTTTACATTTTATTCTAACTTCACGAAATGATTGAAATTCTTTCCTTCCACAAAGGGTCAACATATACATCAATTCTCTTTTCTTTTTTAAAGATAACTTTACCAGCAGCCCCTTTGACCGCCTTTAAATTCTTTACCTGAGTGTATACCATTGGTACTTGTTCTCCTTGATAGCCACTATAGTGAGCAAGCACACTCCCTATTAATTCCAGCAACTTACCATCTAACGAGGCCCCTATACTATTTTTTAAAAATACATGAGAACTCTTATCTCCATCAATATGGAACCAAAGGTCTTCTTTTTTACTCCAGTTCTTTCTCAGCCAATCATTGCTCATACTGTCTAGGCCAACAGCAAGTTCAACCCCTGCAGATATTTGATATATTTTTCTATTGACAGTATTTACCTGAGTATTAACGTCTTCTTTTGAGCTTCTCCAAACAGGTTCAACAGTTTTTCCAAGACCCTTAACAACATAAACGTCTCCACTTACCCATTTCCTAAATTCCTCTTTGGTCTTTGACAATCTATCTTCTAAAATAACTTCAGCTCTCTTAAATGCTTTTATTTTCTTATAGATAATATCTCTTTTTTTAAACTCATTGAAATTCATATCTATTTTGAAAGGAACACCTATTAATTCAAAACGATAACTATTTGGTACGTTAAAGTCTGGCTGCTCAATCAATTCTTTCAAATCTCTCCACTTTCTAACTTTGGTAAAGTCTCTTTCGATATTTTGAATTTTTCTTTGGAAAAACTTCTTTTTCCTCTTTGGAAACTTATGTACATCAACATTTTCACTTAACTTCTCAAAGTATTCTTTATCAGAGAATACTTTGCTTGAAGGTTTTTCAGCCTTATATTTACCTGCTCCAATACCATCGTATATTTTCTTAATCGTATTCCCTTCAAGCATTTCCTGCCATCCAAGCCAGCTACAAAAAATCCTCTCAGTGTCACCATTCTTCTCATGCAATGAGAAGTACAGGTCTCTTCCCTTCCAAAAAAGTGTTAAGTTATAATGGAACTCTCTCTTAGTGAAATAAATATTAACAACTCTATCTTCTAAAAGAGTCTCTATTTTATGTACAATTCCTCCCTGAACATACTTTCTACAAAATTCAATAAATCTATCTCTAATACGATATTCTGACGGTACGGCTGACTTACCTATGAATATTCCCTCATACTTTTGGCCTCGGCCAATGTATAAATATATTGATTTACCAGGTAATCGAAGTGACATTGAAATATAATGTGGTGTTGAAAAGATTTTTTGTACAACTGGGGTACGAACTCTCTGGTCAATCACACATAAGCTATTGTACTCTTCTATAATATTATTTAAATCTGCAACAGTTTGAATCATGGCGCTCAACTTATTAAATAATTCATCTTCATTTTTAGAATATCTCGATTGGAATGAGATACTTGATAAACTATGTTCATTTTCTTACTTTGAATATACCAAAGGTATTATTCCTGAATTATTGAATTATAAACCTAATGATATTATAAATCGAGAATTAAGCTTTATAGATAAGTTTATTGAAGAAGAAGAGTTATACAATACAAATATTGCTGATATTTTTAATTCAATTCCGAGATCTGATGAGCTAGAGAGACTACTTTCATCAGTTGAAAAGAATATAGTTCTCAGCCTATCTGAATTAAATACTATTTGTAAGTTGTTAGAAAACTACCCCTCTCTTGAGAGATTATTTGAAACTTTTAACATTGAACATAATTACCCTGATCAATCAATAAAAAGTAAAATTAGAAATAAATTTATTAATAAATTTAGAGTTCTTGTTTCTAAAGATGGACAGGAAAGTCTCGAGAATCATCCTCAATTATCTCCTCTTTATAAAGAACTAAGAGAATTAGAGCAAGGCCTAAGAAGAAATATTTCTATCGCTGCTAAGAAGGATCAATATTCAAAAGTTCTTCAATATAGTGAACATGACATAATCAATGATAGATATGTTCTTGCGATTAGATCTGATTCGTATAATTCAAAACTCGGTGTCATTGTTGCAAAATCTAGCACAGGAATGACTCTCTTTGTTGAGCCTTATGAATTAAGAGAGAGAAGTAACCAACGTATACAAATCATGGCACAGATAGATGCTATTATTAATGAAATTTGTAAGAACTTTTGCTCTACTATTTTAGAATTTGAAAGGGCACCCCTTAATGCTCTTCATTTCTTTTATAAAATTGACTTAATTAGAACAAAAGCAAACTTCTCTTATGAATTGAACTTATCTAGACCCAGCCTTAACACGACAAAAGAAATTTATATTAAGGATTTTTTTCATCCTTTAATTGAGAACTGTGTTCTAAACAGCATAAAGCTACAAAGTAATTCTAAGGGAATTATTATCTCTGGTCCAAATACTGGAGGAAAGACGGTAACACTTAAATCAATCACTTTATGTTATCTTATGTCTTCAATGGGCCTTTATGTTCCAGCACGAGAATGTAATATCTTCCTCCCTGAAGGAATATATTATTTTTCTCATGATCAGCAAGATCTCTCTAGTGGCCTGAGTTCATTCGCTTCTGAAGCTAAAAACTATTTAGAACTTCTCAGTGAAATATCAGAGAATTCATTAATTGTTGTAGATGAAATTTTTAATTCTACTTCATCAGAGGAAGCATCCGCTCTAGCAATTTCTTTTCTTGAGCAAATTCACAGTCGCTCTGATGCAAGAGTTATAATTTCAACTCACCATCAGTTTTTTAAAACTTACATTCATTCATCTAAAGAATATATTTCATCACATGTTGGTTTTGACATCGAAACAAGTAAACCTACATATAAGCTTAATTTTGGGTCGCCTGGAAGCTCCATGGCCTTTAAGATATTTGATATCCTGGCCTCTAAATTTGGTCTCAGTAATACTATCTCAAGTAAAGCTGAGCATATACTAGACAAGAAACAACTCTCATATGAGCAACTACTTCAGGAGCTTTCACAAAAGAAAGCAGAGCTTGATAAGAAGTTGGTTGAAAATAGACAATTAAATATAAATCTAAAAAATCAAAAAAAGTCTATGGACGGTCTTGTTCTTCTTGAGAAAGAGCGCATTACATCTGAGTATAAAAAGAAACTCGATAAAATCATTTCTCAAGCAGAATCTCTTTTAGTTGAAACGAAAAAAGGAAAGATTGATTCTAGGAAGCAATTCAACAAAAAAGTTATTTCACTAACTGGTAGTATTCCTGATCCCAAAAAACAAAAGTTCACAGATCATCTAAGTAGAACAGTTGCACAACAAAAGCTTTCAATTAATGACATTAAAGTTGGTGACTTTGTTTATTCTCCTACATTTAATAGAAACTTAAAAGTTACAGCTGTAAACATACGAAAGAAAGAAGTCCAAATTCTAAACGGAAAGATGACTTTATGGATGAGCATTAAAAATTTATCTCCCTCAACACATCAAAAGGCACCTAAGCAATCTATACAGGTTAACTTTACAAAATCTGTTTCGGGAAAGCTTGAAATTGATGGAAGAGGAATGAGACTTGATGAGTTTCAGCGCTTAACTGATGACTCTATTCATGAACTCATCAATGGTGATATTCCTTTTTTAAATATCATCCATGGACACGGTGAAGGTATACTTAAAAAGTGGTTAAGAACTCACTTAAAAGGTTTTAAAGAGCTAGATTGGCAATCAGAAGATGGTAATGATGGCGCAACGAGACTTACCTTAAAAAATTGAAGTTCCAATACGAGAAGGTCTAAAGATAAAGTCACTATCTTCTCCAGATGGGAAGCTAATAGAGAACCAAATTAATTCTGCTCTTCCTTTGATATATGAAAGAGGTACTGTTCCCCAAAACCTAGAGTCATATGAGAAATCTCGATTATCACCCATAACAAAGATTTCATTTTCAGGAACAGTAATCTTGTCTTTATTTACTAGAAAGTAATTATCACTATCTTGCTGGATAACGTATTCTCTATCTTTATTTTTTACTCTAAAAAATTTAAGCTTATGTTTTTTGAATTTTGTATCCATATCTTTTAAGAAAGGAGCTGATTCGATCTTTCTAGAAATAGTCTCAACATCGTTAACGTATACAACTTTATCTTTAATCTCTATAGTATCACCCGGTAACCCAATAACTCTTTTTATATAATTAATTGATGGGTCTTTTGGGAATTTAAAAACAACAACATCCCCTCTCTTTGGCAGTTCTTGCTTGAAGATATAGTTAGGAGTTAAATTAATATCTCCCATCGCGATATCTGAAAAAGGAACCTTCATTCCATAAGCAAACTTATTTACAATGATGTAATCTCCTATTCTAAGAGTAGGAATCATTGATCCAGAAGGAATACGATATGGCTCATAAAGAGATGACCTAAAGATTAAAACGACAAATATAATAGATATTATTAAAAGTACTTCTTTTTTTAAATTGGTAGGCTTTTTCTCATGAGCTTCAAACTCATTGAAGTCATCCATTATGTATCCTTATCCGATTTAGTCTTTTCAGAAGTTGATACATTATCGTTTAAAGGACTTACTTCTTTATAGTAATATTCTATTACTTTTCTCGCGAGATAAGACGACTTAACATACCATTTTTCAAGATTAATATTCATAACAGCAATAGAGATACCTTTACCTTGATTTTTATTAGTAGGCACTGCGTACGAAGTAAACCAATCTCTTTTTCCAAATGGAACTCCACCAGTTATTGAACCAGTTTTCCCACCGATCTCTAAACCTTCTCGGAGTTTTCTATTCAGTCTTCTGAAAGATCCCCTCGCTGTTCCTCTTTTAACTGTCGCGGCCATAAGCTCTTGTAGCTCTCTAGATGTTCCAACTTCTAAAACTCTTTTTGTTCTATGTTGAGGACTCCATATGACCTTCTGATTTATATTATCATTTATCTCAGTCACAACTCTTGGGTAATTTAGTACTCCATCATTAGCCACAACAGATGCCATCACAGCTGCATGAATTGGAGAAATCATTGTTTTCTTATTAAAACCAGATGCCTTTTCTGCTAGTTCATAATCAGTATCAGGCATTTCAAAGACAGATTTAGATAAACTTATTTCTTCCATCAGTCTCTCATTGAAGCCAAAGTCTGCGGCCATATCAAATAGTCTTTCTCCAGATGAGTTTTTAATCGCAGCTTTTCCAAAAATCACATTATTTGAATAAGCAAATGCTCTTTCAAATGACTGTCTTCTTTGCCATCTAGATTTCTTATCTTTAAGTTGATATTTATAAAGAGTTGTTCCTCTTCCTCTGAATTTGAAAATACTATCTTTAGTAACATCAGACTTTTCAAGAAGGTCTGCTGTTGTCACAATTTTAAATAAACTTGCAGAAGGGTGTGTTGAACTAAAAGGCAGAGTAATATTGAATTGATTTCCCTGTCTCTCATAACCAACAGCTGAAAGAATATAACCAGTTTCATTGTCGATCACAATCACTGACGAATAATCAGAACGATATCTTTTTAAAATTCTTTTTATATATTTTGTTAAATCATTATTAAATGAGTATTTGATATTTACTTGTTCTTCTTTTAAATCAACTTTCTTTGGGAAGGTTTTTTTACTAAAACTAAAAGCTTTATTAAGATTTTCTTTTATTAAAGTACGAGTTGTTATTATTTCCTCGCGCCTTTTTTCTTTCTTCATAGTCTTCCACATGTTGTGGAAACCTAATCCAGAGAAGAAAAGACCCAAGGCCATAATAATATATAAGTTGGTTTTACTTTTTAAGTATTTCATAAGGAATTATTATGCCTTATATCCACGCCCAATGACAAAAAATTCTTTACTCACAGACCTAGTAGATTTTGGTTTAAGAAAATCATATTCTTTAAACATACTCTTTTGTTCCTTTAAGAACTTCTGTGCTTGATGGCTATCAAAGACTTTAATGACCATATTACCGTTTTCTCTTAAGAATACAGGCATTACCTCGAATACTTTTTCAACAAGGTTTAAACTCCTATCCTGATCTACTGAGCGCATACCTGTAGTATTTGGAGCCATATCAGATAGAACAACATTAAATTTATCATCTGCACCTAGTTGTGCAGTAGTATCAACATCAAAAATATCTTTTTCAAATAGAGAGACATTTTTCAAAGGTAGTAACTTTTTATTTAATGGTCTTATATCTATACCAATAACTTTTCCATCAACTCCAACCTTACGGCTTGTATATTGAACCCAAGATCCAGGGTGATAACCAAAATCAACAACGAAATCATTCTTCTTGATAATTTTATATTTTTTATCAATCTCTTCGAGTTTATAAACACTTCTCGCTAAGAAGTCGTCTTTTTTAGCTTTCTTAAAATAATGATCTTGTACTTTAAAACCCATTGAACAAACCTTATCGCATCCTAGGCGATCTTCAAGTTAACTCTATCTATATATTGGTCACTAATACCATATTTACGCAACTTTGCAATTAAGGTGGTCTTACTAATACCCAATGATTTCGAGGCCTTATTAATACCTACCCCCTTATTTACAACCTCATTATATAGAATCTTCCTCTCCAACTCTGAAACCTGTCTTTTAAAACTACTATTTTCAATAGAAATAGAATTAAACCTATACGGTAAATCCTTTAAATTTATTTCTGAGCGTTCAGTTTTTAGCATTACTAATTCAATTGTAGCTTTCATCTCTCTATAATTACCTGGCCAAGAATATGAAGATAGGGCCTCCAACGCGTCTTGATTAAAGCTCATTCTATTAATGTTGTACTTCTTCTTAGCCTCAGAAATAAAATTATTAATTTTCTCAATTCTACTCTCTTCACTTTTTTTACGAATAGGATCCAATGTAAAAGAGACTCCTCCTAACCTATAAAATAGATCTTCCCTAAACGAGCCCTCTCTTACCAATTTTTCTAGATCTTTATGGGTTGCAAAAATAAATCTTCCGGAGAAAGTCGACTTCACTGTTGAGCCAAGCCTATAGAACTCCCCTGTGTCTATAATTTGTAGTAGTTTTTTTTGCTGGCCCAAAGTTATATCTCCTATCTCATCAAAGAATAGAGTTCCATCACCTGCCTTCTCACAAAATCCTTTTTTATCAGAACATGCTCCAGTGAACGATCCCTTCGTGTGTCCAAATAGCTCACTTTCAAAAAGATTGTCAGATATTCCTGCTAAATTACACTCTACATAAGGACTGTACTTATAACTTGAAGTTGTATGAATTTTTTTTGCTAATTTGGTCTTTCCAGTACCTGTTTCACCTTGGATCAGTATTGGATAATTTGAATTAAATAGTGCTCGCATAATAACCTCCCAACACGGAGGCTATCTGCAACTTATTACATATTAAATTACTTTATAATAAACATGAATTCTTATTTCACTAACGAATTTTTGAGAGTATTAATATTCTCTTCTCTACACCAGATTAATTCACCATCAATTCTAACATCGTCTAGGCAATCTACTTCTTTACCAAGTTGGTAAAGCTTGTAACCCCTTTCCCAACAAAGTAATGTTCCTGCGGCAATGTCCCAGATATTTTTAGGTGTCTTAGAATAAACAAAGTCACATGCCCCACTGGCCAATAATCCCAGCTTAAAAGCAATACTTCCTTTAGCAACAATCTGTAAGTTTTCAATGTCATTAATGTGACTCAATAACCCTTTCTTCAAGTCTCCCTTCGAGACATATCCAAAAAGTTTATCATTATTAAAAATAACAGGCTCCACCCACTTAGAGCATGAACTTAACTCAAAGCCCGTGAATGGGTTAAATAGCCAGGCAAACCCTGAACTTGATGTTGTCATCAAGGCAAGTGATACTACACACTCACCTAGCCCCTGAGCCAATTCTCTTGTGCCATCTATTGGATCTAAAATAATTGAAGGGAAACCAAAGCTAACCTGCTCCTCCTCACTAAAGAAATGATAACCTTCATCTTTAACTAGGTGCTTCAGGGTCAGATGTACCAAATCAGAAATCTCTTGATCAACTAACGTCACAATTGAAAAATCTGACTTCTTAGTAATTCCCAGAGACTCCTGTAATGACGAGCTTTTCACTCGTTTTTTTACAATTTCTAACACTTCAGCACGCAATTTATTTAAAATTTCTTCACTAATCACTCTTCATCTCTCTTATTTCTTAAAACCAAAACTAATACCTAACAAAACTAACACTAATACTTACACCAAAAAAAGTCGTGTTTTTAAAATAAATATATTGACAGGATGGTTTTACTCACAAAAACAAGCAAGTTATCCACAATGACCTAGCCCCCCTGTCAATTATTTGAAGCGATTAAGTTAGTCTTTAGAACGTCCTATTTTCAGTATCTTAACACGGCGAGCTTAACACTCTGAAACATTCTTACATTACGCAACAAAAGGTATTCACAAAAAAAGGAAAGTTATCCACAAATTGCTTCTTTTTTATATTTACTTTCTAAAATTATATGTCATCTCGTTATCCACAAAATCATTATAAATTGTTAAAAATTACTAACAATTCAACTCTAAAAAAGCCGTCAAAAACAGTATCAAAGTGACTCTGACTTTGTAGACATACTTACTATAAAAAATAGTAAATAAGTTAAAACTTAGATTTATTCTCTAGTAGAGAATGTTTCCAATTCACCATGAGACGCTACAGAACTTGTAATAATGTCTCCATCAGAATTAGATGACATACCTGTCACAAGTCTGATTTCTCCATTCTGAGGGTCTACGAAAACAAATGGTGAAGAGTGTACCTTTGAATTAGTTAATTCAAATAAGTCTAAGAATTCGCAATATATTTGATGGGTGAGCCCCGATTTAAACAAAGAAACTCCTTTTCCAATGTTAACCGTACTCTCACATAAATTTTATCACAGATTTAATATTTAACTATCAAATAGTTTTAAGAATATTTTTACACGCCCTTCAAAATGAGAATCGAGTAAACAGATAAGAATATAGATCAAGTAAATCATATTACGACTAGATCTTAACCTACTAATATGTAAGAAAATTAACTCTAAAGGAATAAGGCTAAATAAAGTAACAACCCAGAGAAGAGAAAAGCGACTTACCATTGAAGTATTTACAAATGTTCCAAAAATTAAAATTACAATCAATCCTATTACTAACTCTTGCATTTTTACGGCACCAAATTTCAGAACCTGAAAACTCTTAAACTGAGGAAGGGCCTTTCTTACCAGAATAATTGCCATGCCAAAAAAGGACAAAATAAAGAATGCTTTTCTATCGATAAGACTAATTAAATTATCAAAAACAACTAATCCACCAGGGTTATAAACTTTAGAAAAATCAAAATTTATTACAAATGTAATCAGTGTAAGTATTAATCCAAACGAAGCGTACTTAAGGGTTTGTTTTTTAAACCAAGTCGTTTTATCTTTTAGATAGAAATAAATCAGCATTGCAATTTGAATCAGAGAAATAAGTGCATAAGAATGATTGATAATTGTTCCAAAGAATCCTAAAAGACCAATAAATAGACCTGTTCTATAAGTTGAGCTTTTTGTAACCCATAACATTCCCCATATCCAAACTAACGAATATGTATCTATTAAAGTTGTCCCTAAGTTGTTCCCAATAATCTTTGAAACACTCCAAGACGAAATTAATGCAAATACACCCAGCAAGGATAATCTTCTTGATATAAAGAATCTAAGAAGGGCATAAAAGGTGAGGAGGTACATCGAGATATTTACGATGTAGAAGTATGTAATCCAGCCAATTTTAAAAAGGTTAGGGTAGCTTCTAAAAGGATAGAAAGTAACCGTTAAGAAATTCCAAAACAATTGATTAATCTGATGACCTGGATCTAAAAAGAAAATCAAAGCATCACTTTGAGCCAAAGCTGGCATTTCAGGAACAGAGAAAAGAATCAAACTTACAATTAAAAAGACTAGAGTTTTTTCAAAACTATCCAGGTATCTAAACTCTGAAAAGTTTGTGGTAACTGATTCTTGTATTATTTTTCCTCTCGTAGGCCAAGAATAAAATAATCCTAATGAACCCCATATAATCCAGAATGAATTATAAACCCACTTTGATGGTAACAAATAAAGTAGGTTGAATATCAGAATAAAAAAGAACATCCCCAAGAACAGGCGATAAACGACTCTATCAATGGATGAGTTCACTCGGAAGTATATCTTTAGACGATGATCTATCTCTTTCCCAAGAAAAAACCACTGACTCATAATGAATGAGCAATAAAGGATCATAGATATAAATAGATATATAGGTTTTAATTCAAGTGATTTTTGTACATAGACGGGTATTAAAAGGAATGAAAAGTATATAACTATACGATATAAGAAGAACTTAGACTTTAAATAGAATATTCCTGACTTTTTTTCTAAAGTATTATCCATAATAACCGATCATATTAGTACAACATTTGAAAATCTTAATTGATTTCAAATACCCATTACTCGCTCGAAACGGCCGGATCCCCAATCCGGCCATTTTTATTTTAGGCCATTAATTAACTTACCGAAAGTCATTTTAAGTATTTATAATAATTTCTTTTCCAATACACCTTTCAAAGGCGTAGAAAATACTGCCTCATAGTTAGTCTCATTGCGTCGAACACTCCATATGCTATTATTAAAAGGCGTATACCGACTTCTCTTAGGATGAGAGAAGAAACTTCAGGAGGAAGATTTGGGTATTTCTTTTGGCTCCATAGCAACAGGGCTCCCAAAAGATATTGTTAAGCAGATTATCGCTGCTGAAAGGATTCCTGTTAAAAGCATGGAAACCCGTAAAGAAAAGATTAGCGATAAGAAAGCACTCGTTGGTGAGCTGATACAGCTCATGGAAGGCATACGTGGAAGTGTTTTAAAAAATGCTAGTGCTAGGTCTCTTAGAGAGCTTAAAGTCGAAACAAATGAAGATATTCTAGGTGTAAACGCAGATAAGAATATTGCCCAACCTGGAACTTACCAAATTGAAGTATCACAACTGGCCCAAAAGTCATCAGCGATGACATCAGGATTCGAAAACCCAGATGAAAGTTATGTCGGTGTCGGATTCATACAGTACTTTCTTCCAGATGGAGAAAGTAAAGAAATATACATTGATTCAGAAAACTCAAGCCTAAATGCAATCTCAAAACTAATCAATCAAGACACTGGGAACGGTCTAAGAGCCTCCGTTGTCAATGATGGTAGTGGTAGTGATGAGCCTTGGAGAATGATCTTATCTCTTGAGGAGACTGGTGATGAGAAACGTGCAGAGTTTCCATACTTCTACTTTGTAGATGGAGATAATGACCTCTATTTAGAATTTGAAAGAGAAGCACACGACGCAAAGATTAAGCTAGATGGTTTTGAAATAGAGGTTCCTGAAAATAAAGCTTCAGAACTAATCCCTGGTGTAACACTAGATCTTAAAAAAGCTCGTCCAGGAGAAGAATTCACATTAAAAATTGATGAAGACACACAAGCCGTTACTGGAAAAGTTCAAGGACTAGTAGATAGTATTAATTCCGTACTTAGCTTTATTAAACAACAAAATACAATGGACGAAACAACAGATACATCAAGAACTCTTGGTGGAGATATCATGCTTCAATCCCTTGAAGGACGTTTGAGGGCCACAGTTTTTAAAGACATTAAGACTGAATTTGGATTCAAGAGATTCAGTGATCTAGGTATTAAGTTTCAACGTGACGGTATGCTGAAAGTTGAGACAGAAGTCCTTAATAATAATCTTTCTTCTAACTACAAGTTAGTAACACAAATCCTTACTGGTCATTTCACTGAAGATGGAAAGACAAAAGGTTTTATAGATCACCTTGGGGATACAGCTAAAGCGTCACTCCAATTTCCTAATGGATTATTACAGACTAGAAAAAATTCACTGCAGTCTAACATAGATCAAATAGACAGAAGAATCACAAACAAAGAAAGAATGATTGAACAGAAAGAAAAAAATTTAAAAGATAAATTTGCAAGATTAGAAGGAACAATTTCGAGAATGAAGAGTCAAGGATCAGGTATCGCCGCCATGGGCGGAGGATCTAATCCTGTGACTCAACTCGGTTAACCATTGGAGGTGGTTATGAGTTATGGTTTAGGAGCTTATAAAAAAACGTCGATTCACACGGCTAGTAAAGAGCAGATCTTACTAATGCTTTATCAAGCAGCAATCAAAAGCTGTAAAAAGGCAATAGAAGCTATTGATGAAAAAAACATCCCTGCCAAAGGTGAACACATTGGTAAGTTACAAGACATTGTTATTGAGCTTAACAATAGTCTAGACTTTGAAGTTGGAGGAGATATTGCGAAAGAACTCTCTTCTTTATATGACTTCATACTTTTTTCAAGTACACAGGCAAATATAAAAATTGAAGCAGAACCACTACAGGGCTGTCTAAATGTACTGAACACTCTTTATGAAGGATGGGGACAAGCAATTAAAACCCTCAGAAAAGAAAGTGCTCAAAATGAGCAACAGGGGGCTTAATGATAAATCGAATCTACAACCTACTTATGAGACATACTGCCTTACTGGATAGTGGTTTAAAAATTACACATAATATCTATGTTGCAACTTCAAGAGGAGATATTAACCTAGTTAACTTCGAAGCCGACAACAGAGAAAGAATTGTAAAAGTTTTAGAAAAGTTTCAAACAGAAATTGAAGATATGGTCTCTACCCTAAAGGCCGACGAAGTTACTCCAGAAATAGTTGAAATTCTAAAAGCGTGGCAAAGTGATCTTTATAATTGGTCTTGTGAAGTTCAAGCAATAGACTTAAAGTCTTCAGAACTTCTAGAAAATCAAAAAATGGAAACAACAAAGGAAATTGCTACGATATTCACATCTAGGCAGCAGTTCAAGGGTTACAACCTTAACAGTACTAAAAAATAACCTTAATTTTTCCTGAACTCATAATAAATCAAGTCGTTATGAGTTCAGTGTTAATAGGCTAATTTTTATAATCTCATTGACAAAAATACGCAGACATGAGGAAATATAGGAGCGAGAACTAGGATTCGTTCTCCTTCTAAATTCACAGTTTAACCTTAAGGAAGAGGTAACAAGCGTGTCTGATCACTCAAACAAAGAAAATTCAAATTCATTATATATCACTAAGGATAAATCCATGGAAGAACTATCTTTATATAGATATGAAGTAAAAGTATCTAAAACAGAACATAAAGTTCCTGTAGTAAATGATGTACATCTACATTCAATTTACAATCCGATTAAAGAAGCTGCGACTCTACTAGAGAAGAACAAGACTTTAATTAAAGTTAAAAATGAACTTCTCGTTCTTGGCCTTGGATTTGGCTATCACATACAAGAGGCCATTCTTCTTCTTGAAAAAGAATGGGGACAGAATTATAAAATTATCGTTATAGAACCAAATGAAAAAGTTTTTAGTGACTACAAGAAATATTCAGTAATAAATAATTCTAATCTAGAAATCTATGCCGCTGAAGAAATTGTAGAACTTTATAAGAAGAAAGAATTTGTAGATTATCTACTAAATAAGCCAGGGATTATAAGTCACCCTGCAAGCTTCAACCTTTATGAAAACTATTTTAAAAACCTACTTTCATATAAGGCCCCAAGAACAGTTAGTAGTTTTTCAGAATATATTAGTTCTGACTTAGTTAAAGAGTGTGTAAGTACATTAAACCAAGACCTAGATGTAATTTCAGCGATTGATGAAAAACTTTACACAAGTAAATCCTTAAAAAATAATGACGATCACTTTCTTATGGCCTTTCAAGAAATGGTTAAGGGATCACTTCAGTTAGAAGGAAGAGAATAAAATGAAAAAAGTACTTTTAATAAATCTAAGAAGATTCGGTGACATCTATAGCTCAGCACATCTGATTAATTCAATGGTCGCAAACGGAGGCTATGAAGTCTCCATTCTCGTTTACAAAGAATTTGAAAAAGCCGCTTTAAATATTGAAGGTGTCTCTAACATTTATACGATTGATAGAAAAAGAATTATTACACTTACAAAAAGTGAAATCTTCAATAATGGTTATGCCCTTGAAGAATTTAATAAAGACCTAAGTGCAGTAACAACACAGCACTGGAACGAAGTTATAAACTTTTCAAACGAAAGAGTTTCAACACATATTACTTCTCTTCTAAGCTCTGACAAAATGACAGGTCTTCAATTTACACCAGAAATGAAAAACTCATACAATTCAGACTGGGGAATGCTTCTAAATGAAGTTATTACTGAATTAGATTTTTCACCTATGCACTTCAATGATGTTTATCACCAAATGGTTGGAGTAACCACTAGTAAGAATAGCTTAAAACTAAAAACTAGTGCTAACCATAATGAAAATGCATTTAAAAATATAAATTTCCTTAGACAAGCAGAAAAAGGAAAAACTAAAAAGATAGTTGGTATTCAATTATTCACATCAGAAGAATCTAAAAACATACCAGAAAATATCATCATAGAAGTGATCGAAAACCTTCATTCAAAAGACATTGTAACAATGCTCTTGATTGCACCAACAGACGATGAGAAAGAAAGAGCAGCAAAGATAAATGATCACTTTGAAGGTAGGTTAGTCACTGTTGAATCTGACTTTCATGCGCTAACAAGTGTTGTAATTAACTTAGACTGCTTAATCACACCGGACACTGCAATTAAACATCTAAGTGATTTAGTTGAAACTCCTTGCCTAGAAGTAAGCCTAGGAGCATCTCCATTTCTAAAACAAGGATCTATCAACGAACAATCTCTTATTCTATCAAAAAGTATAGAAGACAGAAGCTTTTCAAGCAGCGATATAGATAGCGACTTAAGATCTGAAGATATTGTTAACTCTACACTCCTGCTACTTGGTTCGAAATCTTTCAACAGCACTCATATTGGAGAAGGATATACACTTTATAGACCATATAAAGATACTCTCGGAACTTCATACTTTGCAGTGAAGGGTAATGTTAACACTGAGCTAGAAGTTCAAAGAATTGCTTCTAGAATGTATATTTCAAAAACTCTTCTAGAAACTAATGATGACTCATTTACTGAAATGATTATTGAACTAAAAGGTGAAAATTTTAGACGATGGATTTCAAATGAAAAAGAAGCTGTTACAGAAACAACTAAAGACTTACTAGGTGCAATACGCTCACTGATTCAAATCGGAGATGGAGCTAACCAGTCTAAAAACTTCATCACTTCTCTAGGTCACTTAATGGCCCACTGTGAAGATTCTACAATGACTGCAATCCCAAGCTTATTTTTAAGAGCAAGACTAGAGTCACTATCATCAGATAGTATCGAAAGTTCTGTAAAAGATGTAGAAAAACAACTATATAAAATGAAAAATGAACTTCAAAAAGTTTATGAGGTTCTTAAGATAGTAGAAGAAAACTCTAGAAAGCATGAAGCAGATACTGTGATTGAAAACATGGTATCAAATAGAGTTCATCAAGAAACATTATAATTTATGCCAAGGAAGGTGTATGAGTAATTTCGCAACAGAAGTTGTTAATAAGATCGAAGAGATTAAGGCCAGTACAGCAAGTGGAAGCACTTTATCTCAAGAAGATTTAGAAGTTCTATTCTTGGCCTCATTACTAGAAGAGGAAGGTCATGGAAACAGCTAAAAAAGATAGTACAGAGATACCTCCTGAAAATGTTAAGAAAACTATTGCGATAGTACAAATACTTCGCCTTGGCGATATTATTCAAACAATTCAAACTGCCAAGTCTTTACGCCAAGAGCATGGAGATAAGTATAAGCTATTACTAATTGCTAGAAAGCAATTTGCAAACCACCTAAAAGATCAAATCGATGAAGTCTTTGACGAGTGTATTACAATTGACTTAAAAGACCTTGTCTTAAAAAGCCCTGTAGTAAACTTAGACAACTCTCTTAATAATATTAGAGAACTAAAAGCGAGAATATCTACACACAATATAGATGTATGTGTAAATCTATCCTACTCTAAAACTGCAAATTACTTGATGAGCCTAATTACTGCTTCTCATAAGATTGGTCCATACTATGATGAGAATGCTAACATAAGTATAAAAGATAAATGGTCTCAATACTTATATGCAAATGTTTTAGAAACGAGCTTAAACTCATTTAACCTTGTTGATCTTTATAAGCTCATCATAGGTGTTGCACCAAAAGAAGATGAAAAAAACACAGTCAAAACTGGAAACAAAAACAAAGTATTTATTCATCCATTCGCCTCAGATAAGAAAAAGGTCTGGGGAGATAGCAAATGGGTAGAAGTTATATTTAAATTTCTACGAGACAATGAGAATAAACAAGTATTTCTTGTTGGATCAAAAAGTGATCAGGAAGCTTGTAAAAAGATCATTGAGAATCCTTTATTATCTTCTTTTAAAGAGCGTATCAATGACCTTACAGGTAAACACAATATCACAGAGCTCAAAAACCTCTTAGATGATGACTCTATGTTTATTGGTCACGACTCAATGGTAAGTCACCTAGCCTCACTAAAGAAGATCCCTATAATAACTATATCTCTAGGGCCTGTTAGAACTGCTGAGACTGTTCCTTACGTTGCTGGGGCCTATAACTTATCTCCACAAACAAAATGCTTTCCTTGTAAGCCTGACACTGCTTGTGACTTTTACCAATGCCACGCAGATATTCCATACCAGACAGTCAATGAAGCATTAACCATTGTGTCAAGCGGTGAGGATCTAACGAAAGACTCATTGAATAAAAAGCTTTCTCACTTTCACTTAAATTCAATAAATATACGAAAATCATCTTATAACTCTCTTGGACTTCTTTCATTAGAATCTGTTCTAGAGGACCAAGCGACTTATGATGAAACTATTAGAAAATTCTTTGTTATCACGTGGAGTTACTTATTTAGTGAAGTTGAAGGTCACAATGACTTCCCTATAATTAGCGATAAAACACATCAAAAGCTCTTAATTGATATGCAGGGCTTACAACAGTTATTTGAGCTAAGTGAGTTTGGTAAGAAGTACTCTCGATATATTTTAGAGGAAATATCTTGTGAAACTCCGAATTTAAATAAAATAAAAGATTATTCTAAAAAAGTTGATGAGATAGAAAGACTTTCAGGCATTATATCTGAAACTCACCCACAACTTAGCCCTGTGATAAACTTTGGAAAGATGGCCAGAGCAAACCTTCATGGAGATAACTTAGTTCAACTTACAGAAAGTTCATTCTATTCATTCCATGATCAAGCTAATGCTACTAGTGTAATGTATGAACTTTGTGAAAAAACACTAACTCAAAATCAAAAATCAAAAACAGTTAAACCTCAAACAACTATAAGGTAGGAACCAGGATGGTCTCAGTAACAGTTAACAACAAAACGATATCTAAACCAGAGCAAGATGCTAGTGTTAATGATCTCATGAACTTTGTACTTAACGAGGTACTTCATGATGATGAAGTTATAACTTCAATTGACATAAATGGAAGACAACTATCATACGAAGAAGAACAGTCTTCACTAGCTCTACCAGTTGAAAAGTATGATGATATAAACTTTTCGACAACAAGTAGCTATGAGCTCGCCTTTGATGCTTTAAATGATTGCTCATCATATATTGATACAATAATCCATAAGATCGGAGTATTTATAGAGCTTCAAAATGATAATAAACAAAAAGAAGCCAATATGATGTTTGGTGAAGTTGTTGAAATCATGGATCTATATGTTCAACTTATGGCAAAAATCTATAGAACTGTAAGAAAAAGACATCAAGAGCAACTAAAAAACACTAATACATTTCAAACTCTTGAAATACACTTACTTTCTATTATGAAAGGGCTTATTCCAGCAAAAGAGAAAAATGACATTATTATGTTGAACGACTTGCTAGAGTACGAACTTATAGATAACCTGACTCAGTGGAAAATAAAGGCCATACCAGAACTAAAAAAGCTCAGAGATCTCTAAAGTTATACATATCAGATAGTGTAGGAGTCGGTGTATTTGCACCGTCTCCAAATATCGAATTCTCAAAAGCCCAAATTCATGCAGATTACTCTATCTATAGAAATGATGGCCTATATGATATTCATAAAGGTGGCTCAATTTTAGGAGAACCTGTTCTTAAAGTTTCTTCGTCAACATCACCACACGCTATATATCAGCTTTTAAATGCTGGTCATAGTACCAAGAAACGAAAAACAAGAAAATACACTACGCTTACAACTTCCAATATTTCTAAAAATTCTTCATCTGATTTAAAGTTATTTATTGATATATTAGAATTTAAAAATTTCATTATTAACCAATCCTTAAAAATTAAAGATACAAGTGAGCTTCCAGAATACATCTTGCAGTCTAAGCTCTTCAAAGCTTATCAATCCTGCCAGATACTTATTCATGAAAAGGGAAGTCCTATAATTGAAACATTCTTTTATGATTCAAACTTAGGTCATAGTAAAAAAGAAATTTCAGTTTCAACTTTCAGCAAAATATTTAATCTAGTCAAAAAAAGTAAAAATAAACTATTCAACCAATCTCTTATTTTAGAATCTGACATAGGTGTAGTTGGAACTTTTTTAGCTAAAGATATTGAACTCTCAAAACATTCAATCTTAGTGATCTTATCTAGAAATGACTTTCTTACTCCATCAGACATGGAAATTAATATATTCAATTCATCTATTCACTTTATATCAGATGTAATACAAGGAATATTGATAGCGTCACTAAATAAACTAAAAACAGAGGTCTATAAGTCTCTGTTAGAAACTTATCCTAACCCACTTTTTTTAGACAATACGCCTCTCAACGATGCTGCAAAATATTCAAACATTCAGGACTTAAATGAACTAAGTTCTATTAAAGACCTATCCGGTAAAAAGTTTTTTGAGGTTGGAATAAGTGATGAGGCAAACACATCTGACATATACCATCATCAAAGAATATCTTTACTAGGTGAGCTCTTAAATACCTTGAAGCACGAGTTAAGTAATCCTCTTTTTGGTTTAAATATGGCATCAGACCTTCTTCTATTAGAAGATTTCGATGACGAGATGTCTTCATTCATTAGAAATATTTCTATAAATAGTAAAAGATGTCAGACAATTATTGATAACTTCTCTAAGCTTTATAGAGAAGAAGATAGTTACGACAAGTTTAATATTCAAGAAGTGATAAATGAAACAATTCTTTTAACAAAGAGTGAAAGTAAACAAATTCCAAAAGATTTAACATTTTATAATTTTCAAACAGATGAAGACTATATCATTAATTCAAACTCAACCTGGCTCTCTCAGATTCTTTTCAATCTGATCATTAACAGTTCCCAGGCCATAAAGAGTAATCGCAACGACTTTAGAGAAGAGAAGATTGAAATTACAATAATTAAAAAGCTAGAAGAGATTGAGATCAATGTATCCGACTCAGGACCAGGGATCCCAGCGAAAGTTAAGGATCAAATATTCAAACCATTCATAACAACCAAAGAGAAAGGTACAGGCCTTGGGCTAAGTATATGCTCTAACTTGATAAAGAAACTGAATGGCAAAATTGAAGTAAAACAAAAGGACGATATTGGGACTAGTGTATCTTTCACTCTACCATTAGTATAAGTTATGGAAATTTTAGTAATAGAAGACGAACTATTAATTCAAAAGTCTCTAAAAAAGCTATTAGAGAAGAAAGGTGCTTCTGTAGATGCATGTTCTTCTGGCAAAGAGGCCATTGAAAGAATTCTTTCAAAGAATTATGATCGTGTGATTTGTGACCTAATGCTTCAAGATATTACTGGATTTGATATTATCGAAGAGTCCAAAAAGAAGTACAATATCGAAGAAATTGGTAAGTTATTTGTCATTATAACTGCCTATAGTTCACCTCAAATACTAGAGAAGGCTAACTCCTATCGCTGCAAAGTTCTTGGAAAGCCATTTGAAAATATAGAAGATGCATTAATGGTATTTTTAGAAAGAGAGTAAGAATTGACTACAAAAATAATTAAAAATATTGGAATACTGCTTAAACCAAGAAACGTTTCTGAATTTGCAATTACAATTCCAAATTTAACAGAGTGGTTAATCAGACGTAAGAAAACCGTTTCCTTTCTAGCAAAAGAAGAAGAGCGTATTAATACCATTTTCACAAAGCTACCTAAGAATGTAAGTTTTATAGAAGATGATCAAATCAACAATCTAGATCTCATAATCACTCTTGGTGGTGATGGTACCATTATTGGCGTGACTCGAAAATGTACAAAAAAGTCTCCACCTATATTTGGCGTAAATATGGGAAATCTAGGCTTCATCACAGAATTTTCAAAACTCGATTACTTTGACGAGCTTGCAAAAACATTAAAAGGAAACTTTGAAATTGCAAAACTTCCTCTCTATAGAGTTAATGTAAGTAAAAGAGGTAAGGAATTATTTAAGGGAAGTTTTATTAATGATGTAGTTATTAATAAGAATAATATCTCAAGAATGTTTACCTTATCTGTAGAATGCGACTCAGAACTAATATTCAATGTTTCAGGAGATGGACTTATCATAAGTTCACCAATTGGCTCTACTGCATATTCTCTTGCAGCAGGTGGTCCAATAACACATCCGGATGTGAATGCATTACTCTTAACTCCTATTTGCCCACACAGCTTAAACCATAGACCTTTGGTAATTCCAGATACAAAAGAAATAGAAGTTAAATTCCCAGTTAAAGAGAGTCACTTAAGCCTTACACTAGATGGACAAGAGGCAATTGATATAGAGAAGGGATGTATTGTAAAAATATCAAAAGTGAAAAATAGCTATGCAAAGATAGTTAAAAACAATGACAGAACATACTTCCAAACTTTAAAACAAAAGCTAACACACGGACAAAGAGAAGGCAGATGAAAAAAGAAAAGCTTCTATTAAAATCTCTAACAATGAATAACTTTGCAACGTTTGTAAATCAAGAGATCTTATTCTCAAATGGTTTTAACGTTATAGTAGGAGAGACCGGGTCTGGGAAAAGTCTTATATTAGATGCACTACAGTTAATATTTGGAAACAGAGCTGACAAAAAAATCATTAGAAAAAATGAAGAGTTTGCTACAGTTGAAGCTGTTTTCAAATGTAATCATCCAGAGATAAAGTCATACTTTAACGAATTAGGTCATCCATTTTCTGACGATGAAATTCTAATAAAAAGAATAATTACTGCCGAAGGTTCATCTAAGGCCTATTTAAATTTCCAACAATGCTCTTTGCAAACATTAAGTACTATAGCTAAGAGATATGTCGACCTTGTTGGCCAATTTGATAACCAAAAGCTTTTAAGTGAAGATTATCAATTAGCTCTTCTAGATGACTATAGTAATATGTCATTGGAGAAGAAAGAGTACATTACTCACTTCAAAGAATTATCCACACTAGAAAATGAGCTTTCAGAATTAATTGAAATGAACAAAACAAAGTCACAGAGAAAAGATTATGTTGAGTTTCAAATCGCAGAACTTGAAAAAGTTAACCCAAGCTCAAAGGAAGAAGAAAATCTCATTGAAGTTAAAAATCAAATTTTAGATCATCAAAAAAAGGCAGAGTCCTTCACTGAAGCAAACTATATACTAAGCGAATCTAATACAAGCATTTTATCTCTTATCAATAAACTAGATATTCAAACCAATAGATATGATCTCTTGAGTGAGAATGAAGCTGAACTACTTTCAGAGGCTAAAGAGTCTCTCTCTGAGCTTTCTTTTTCTATATCTAAGAAAATAGATTTTGAAAACAATGATGATGAACTTCAAGATATTATTGAAAAGCTAGATTCATATCAAAAATTAAAAAGAAAATTTAATGTAGATACAGATGAACTTGAAAGTATCTATTTGAATTTCCAGGAAGAATATAAGCTTTTAGAAAATTCTGATCTTGAAGTAAAAAAGTTAACAGACAAAATAAACTTAACAAAAGAGCTTTGCTGGACAAAAGCAAATCAGCTTCACACCAACAGAGTACAGTTTGCTTCTAAACTATCTAGTGAGCTTACAAAGAAAGTTCGTAAGCTCCGTATGAGTGGAGCGACTATAAAAGTTGAACTTGAGGAAGCAAAAACATTATCCAAGAATGGTATTTCAAAAATCTCATTTAATGCTGAGACAAATCCTGGAGAGGGATACTTCAAAGTCAAAGAAATTGCCTCAGGGGGAGAATTATCGAGAATACTTCTCTCATTGAGACAAATATTATCAAAAAGTGACACTGTCTCAGTTTTTCTATTTGATGAAATTGATACTGGAATCGGGGGAGAAACCGCAGTGTCTATTGGAAAAGCACTAGAAGAAGTTTCAAAAGCATCTCAAGTAATTGCGATTACTCACCTTCCTCAAATTGCTAAATTCTCAAAGACTTTGATAGATGTTTCAAAAAGGGAAGAAAGCAACAGAACTTACTCTTACACATCACAAGTTCAGATTAAAGAAAAAGAGCAATACATAAGAGATATGGCACAATTATAAATCAACAAAACTTGCTCCATCTTCAGTTATCTTTATAAAAGATTTTGAAGCTGGGGCAAAACCATTATTTATATAATACCTTTCATCATCTAATTTGTAATAATCCTTACAATGACTATGTCCACACACAAGACCATTAATTTCATTACGCGAGAAATAATCCTCACTAGAACGCCTAAATTTATCTCTAATAAATTCTTGTCCTTCAGCACTTAACTCATACCTATTAACGTTACTCTCACGAGACTTATTAGAGGCGTTATGGCCTATCCACTCTATAAACTTGAATGGAACAATATAATCTCCAAGAAATTTAACAAGTTTATTATTAATTTTTCTCTTATAGTTTTGATAGCGATCATTCTCTATTTCAACATCATCTCCATGAGTAAAACGAACAATCTTTCCAGATACATCAACATCAAAGTAGTGTTTGACGTGAATAAACTTTTCTCTACTTATATTTAGCTTTTTAACTGACTTTCGAATTAACCTTTCAATATGAAAGTCATGATTACCTTCGATATATACAATCGTGGCATTATTCTCTATAGCTTCTTTTACAAGGTGAAAAAAGGCATCATACTTCTTTAAGTACTGAACTTTACCACCTATTAAGATATCAAAAATATCTCCATTTAAAATAATGTATTGTGATTTTCTAACAATCTCGTGGTTGAAGAATTTCTTGAGAAGTTCAAATTTTTCATCTGAAGATTCTTTAACATGAACATCAGAAATAGAAGTTATAATCATTATCTATCAATATCACAGACTAGTTTTTTTTGTCCATTTATCAAACGAAGAACCTCTTTTTTAATCAAAGTAGTATTCCCTTCAAATGTTAATGACAATCTAGATCCACCATAGGGATTCTTTTCATCCTGATAAGGATTCATTTTTACAAGTCCAGACACTTTTACTTTCAGAGTAATTGATTTCAATGGAAATGAAATTTCAACATTCTCTATAATATCTCCAATATCAAACTTTCTCATTTCATTCTTTGTAAGAATTACTGAGAAGCCTCCTACTGCAATATCATTACATGACTTCTTGAAACTTACTCCATTGTGCTTGAAAGTAATATCCATTGGTATGAAAGGATCAATTCTTTCAGACTTACGTCTATCGTAAAACTTATGAAAGTTAGGAAATGAGACAACAAGATCATCATCATAATCCATATACTCAGCTTCAAATAAAAGAGACATCTGAGGAATAGCTAAATTTATTTTTCCACTTCCACCAAGTAAGTCCTCTAAGTAAGATCGACTCATAGTTGTTGGAGATAGAACTATTCTTTTTTGATTGAATTTGATTGATTTGAATTGTAGATCGGCTTTAATGATGTGGCCTCCGAATGAGCCCCACGCATACACGGCATACTTACTTTTAAAAGCTTCCAATAGTTCGTTTTTTATTTTCTCTTGATTTTCTACTTTTAGTAAGCTGTTCATACTTTTCCTTTCCTTCCCTAAGATCCATCCTAGCCGAAGCTAGGATGGATTGGGCTTAAGTGGAACTTTCGTTCCTTAGGGCTTAGGAAGTGTGGGTGACTAGCACCCACATTTTTAATTATCCAATTAGTCTTAGTGCTGAGTTCGGTATCTGGTTAGCTTGAGCTAATGCTGCTACACCTGCATTCTTAACAACGTTACTTGAGGCCATGTTTGCAGTTTCTGCTGCCACATCTACATCTTCAATTACCGATCTTGCACTATCTTGATTTATTGTTTGAGTCTCTAAGTTCGCAACCGTTGACTGTAGTCTAGATTGAATCGAACCTAAATTTGCTCTATGTCCTGATACCGCTGTAATAGCGCCATCTATATCAGCAATTGCATCTAAGGCATCACCTTTATCAGCAATTGATGTTCCACCGACTCCGATTTCATCTGCAGTTGCATTTGTTGAATCTGAATCAAATTGAATTCTATTTTGTTCTCCGGCATATGCACCTACTTGAATATCAAGAGTTCCACCGCCTTCTCCGTTTAACAGATTTGTTCCGTTAAATGTTGTTGAGTCTGCAATTCTATCTACTTCTGTAGTTAGCTGTTGGTATTCCTTATCTAGGAATCCTCTTTCAGTATCACCTACAGTGTCTGAAGAAGCTTGAATCGTTAACTCTCTCAGTCTTACTAAGATATTTGATACTTCGTTTAAACCACCTTCAGCAGTCTGTACCATTGAAACACCATCATTCGCGTTTCTTGTTGCTTGTCTTAAACCGTTTGTTTGTGCTTTTAAGTTAGTAGCAATCGCTAAACCTGCAGCATCATCAGCGGCCTTGTTAATTCTTTTCCCAGACGATAGTTTCTCTAAACTTCCCTGACTTTTACTTGATACTTCATTTAAATTTTTCTGTACGGCTTGTGAAGCCATGTTAGTTGCAATTCTTAAACCCATGATATTCCTCCTAAGAAATATTTATTTTTTATTTTCCCTAAAGCCGCCTGACCTTTTTTGTCAGACAATAACCATATCGCCCACACAGGGAAATACTTTAGCCTTTTGCTCAGATACTTAAAAAAAAGAGTTCATTTTTGAATAATTTCATACACATAGAGTCTGACTTTTTTGGTATGTTATTTGCTAAGCTCGATTTTTGCCAAAGTTGGCATAAGAAATATGACTATTATTATTGTCATTACATAAGAAGAGTTGATTTTAGACACAAAAAAGCCCCTCATATAGAGGGGCCATTCTTAAACTTTGAATTTTTTAAATTTGTGATTAACCAATTAGCTTTAGAGCTGCATTTTGAGAGCTATTCGCTTGAGCTAAAACTGAAGTTGAAGCAGAAGTTAGAATATTTGCCTTAGTTAATTCAGATGAAGTTTGAGCAACATCTGTGTCTCTAATTCTCGAATTTGCTGCACTTAAGTTTTCTGTTTTTACATCTAAGTTTGAAATCGTTGATTGCAATCTATTCTGTAAAGCACCTAAGTTTGCTCTATTACCGTTAATCTTATTGATCGCTGAATCAATGTTTTCTAAGTTCTCTTGAGCTCCATCTTTAGAAGCTACACTTAAACCTCCAACTCCAATTGCATCTGCCGTAGCAGCTGAGTCTTGTGGTCTATATGAGATCCTATCGTTGAAGTCATCATTCATTATTCCAACTTGAAAGTCTGCAGTATCACCTTCTCCATTTAAAAGACTACGTCCGTTAAACTCTGTTGAACCTGCAATTCTATCAACCTCCTGTACAAGGTTTTGGAACTCTAAATCTGAAAACTCTCTTTCAGAATCGCCAATCGTATCAGAAGCAGCTTGAACTGAAAGTTCTCTCAGTCTTACAAGAATGTTTGATACTTCGTTTAATCCACCTTCAGCAGTTTGAATCATTGAAATACCATCTCCAGCATTTCTCTTAGCTTGTTGTGACCCTCTAATATTTGCTTTTAGTTTTTCACTAATCGCTAAACCAGCGGCATCATCACTTGCCTTATTAATTCTACTTCCTGAAGCCATCTTCTCAAGGTTATCACCTTGTGACTTCTTAACGTTTCCTAAACTTCTTTGTGCTGATAATGACTGTACGTTTGTGTTAATTCTTAAACCCATCTCTAATCTCCTCGAAACATAATCTACCTCCGTGAAAAGTTGAATCAAACAGCCGTGTCTGATGTATAAAAGGCTCACCCCAAATGAGCCAGTTAATAACCTAAACGGTTACTCGGAAATATACTTGAGTAAAAAGTGGAAAAAATTGCCGTAAAATCAACAAGTTATACCCGACCAGGATGATCGGGTAATGATAACCTTATGAAAGTATTCAATTATATATTTGAGACTGTAATACCTGGATAAACTACTTACTAAAAGAGGCCATAAACAGACTATAGGTTCTCTGATTCTTATCTATAGAAGAAATCGTTTTAATATCAACTTCAAGGTTTGCTTCTGCAGACCACATAGATAGATCTTCTCTCGAGAAACCAAAATGCTTAACTCCCATTCCTCTATTATCTGGATGAAAAGAGCCATCTTCAGATTCAAGATCTATAATAAATATCTTTCCACCCTTATTGAGCATTTTAGAAAATGTCTGAATAACTTCTGAAGGCCTATCAAGATGATGAAAAGTCATTGAGCTTACAATTAGATCAAATTCTTTATCTAGAGACTCATTTTCAAGATTTATATTTAAAGAACTAACATGCGGTAAGGTCTCTACTTTTTCATCAAAGACTGCCAACATACCTGATGAATTATCAATACCGACTAGTGATTTAGCGTGTTCTAGAAACTCTAGACCAAGAAGTCCAGTTCCACACCCAAAGTCTAAAATATCAAACTTCTTATTAAGATCAATTTCTTCTTTTATTTTATTTGCCATAAGCTGGGCACGTGCAACTTTATCCTCACTATCCCACTTGTTTGCACCAATATTAAAATGTGACATATAAGCTCCCCAACACAACAACCTTTCGATAAAGGTCCAAATCTAATTTATGAATATAAAAACCATATTAAGCTATTAATTATTCATAATATAACAATTATTTTAGTTAAACATTGATTAAGATCAATTTAATACAATAGATTTTAATATATATTATAAAAACTTAAACACTACACAGGCATGGGATTTAATATGGCCATTTATACAACTAAGTCATTTGGTTTACCAGACCAGGTAAATCTAAAGACATCCTCTCTAGGAAAAGATGATTTAATAATCACACCTCCACCAGAGTTCAAAGGACCTGAAGATAGCTGGTCACCTGAAGATCTATTTTCAGCAACCCTTACTAGTTGCTACATATTAACATTTAAGGCTCTTGCAAGATTTAAAAAGATGGATTGGGTGAACTTAGAGGTAACAGTGGACGCTCACCTTGAGAAAACAAATTCAGGGCACCAATTCACCAAAGCAACAATATCCCCCAAATTAACGGTTTGCTGTAAAAGTAATATAGATCCATACCTAAAACTTCTTAAACAAGCTGAAGAAAACTGTCTAATATCAAAATCTATTAAAACGGAGCTTACACTAAAACCAAAAGTTATTTTACAAGCAGTGCAGAGATAAAATTATAAGCTTATAGGATATTTTCTTACTCTCTTCCTTGAACAGAAGAGATTATTCCTGTTGTTGAGTATCCCTCAACGAAAATAAGACTTTTTACTTCTCCACCCTTAGCCGTAACAATGTCATGGCCAACGATATCAGTAATTTTCCAATCTCCACCTTTAACAAGAACATCTGGCTGAACGGCCTTTATTAGCTCATATGGAGTATCTTCAGTGAACACTTCTACACAATCAACACATCTAAGATTTTCAAGAATAAACTTTCTATCTTTCTCTTTATTGATAGGCCTAGACTCACCTTTTAACCTTTTTATACTGTCATCAGAATTAAGACCCATAAAAAGTAAATCACCTTGCTTCTTAGCTTCATTTAAATAAGCAACATGTCCTGAATGAAGAATATCAAAGCAACCATTTGTGAAGACAATTTTCTTGCCTTTATTTTCTTCTAAAAAATTCTTTGCTTGCGGGGATAGTTTAAACATCTTCTGAAACTTTTGTATCAGTTAACTTTCCTTGAAAATCAATTAAGCAAGGTAAGCCAAGAGTTACAAATGAAAGTAATGTAATAAAAGACCTAAGAAAACTATCTTTTAAAAGAATTCCTTTACCATCTTCTCGAACGAGTCTTATTTTTAATAAGCTTTTACCTGGAGTTGCTTGTAGATCTAGGATTGAAAAATAACTCAAGTAAAATATTGAAAACGATACACTTGTAAAAATTATTAAATCTTTCTGTCCTATCACTTCAAAGAATTGAGAGATAGATAATCCAGACACTGCAACAAATAGCGCCATGAGACCAGTCGTTATACATGCAACAACGAGCACATCTATAAGCCAAGCAGAAAATTGCTTAGTTGATGATGTCACTTTAATTTCTACAGCTTTTGGCTCAAAGTCAGAAGCCTTTAACTTTGGTGCTTCTTCTATAACTTGAGACTCTGAATAAAAAGCAGAAAGAGAGTTCATTGACTCTAGACCATTTCTAGTTATTCCCTCATTACTTACACCAAGATTAGAAGTTCTTGTTGTAGAAGAGTTTTCTCTAGTTACTGATATATGTTGGTTTCTTTTATTTGCTTGAGGAAGAATTCCATTCTTTCTTTCTTCATGATGAAAACCAAGGCCTTCATTGAGAGGTTTAAAGTCAAAATCATCTAAATTAAACTCATTATTAAAAACAACGTCTTTATTTTGTTTGTTTTCATTTGAATTTAGATTTTCCATTAACTCACCTATGAATTTTGTTTAAGTGTCTCTTTATAGGTTCTCATAAAAGACATAAAGCATCAATCAAAAACTCTTTAAGATGTAACCACTTGCAACGGCCAATGCTGTCGGAGCTCTCATAATATTTGTATCTAAATTTAAAACAGATACATTTTTAAAACTATTTATTACGTCCTCTTCACCTTCAGAAAATCCAGCCTCAGGACCAATCACCATCAATACTTCATCATCAAATCTGTCTTCTTTAATTTCTGAATTAGAAAAAGTCGAGAAATGAACGACATTTGAATATTTACTAAAAGCCTCTTCAAAAGTTGAAACATCATAAAAGTTGATCTTGAAAGGATTGTTTGATTGAACAATTGCACTTTCTTCAATTCTTTCAATTCGTTCATTTATCTCTATCGGATGTTGAGAAAAATCGGATCGATATAAATAAATATTTTTAATTCCAATTTCAGAAGACATCTTAACAATAGATTCAAAAGCATCTTTCTTAGGCAACCCTAGAAATAGACTAATTCGTCTAGAATCCTGTACTTGTTGCCATGATATAACTTTAAGAGTTAACGTCTTTCTATCAATATGAGTAATTTCTACTTCTGACTTACACCCTTGACCATTAAGAAGTAAAATTCTTTCAAACTTCTTAATCCTTATGACTTTAATCAGATGTCTTGCGCTATCACCATCGAGTGTTAACTCATTACCAATATCATTTTCATTAATTTCTTTATTTAAAAGTACTGCTCTCATAACTTTTTAAACAAGACTGCTGACCAATCATCTTTCACTAATGTAGATAACATTTTTAACTCACTATATTCTTTAACTATTCCTTCGACCTGATTATTTAACAGTCCAGAAATAATCAAGTAACCATTATCTTCAAGAGACTCCAGTAATAAGTCTTTCTCTAAAAGTAGAACGTTTTCTAAAATATTCGCAAATACTAATTTATGTTTTTTATCGTTTTGAAACTTCGCTCGACTAACTAAACTTGTTCCACTCAAGTCTCCACCTTCAAAGTTTAATTCAAGATTCTGAAGGCAATTATTTAAAGCAAGAGGATCAATGTCACAGAAAACCACAGGAATATTTAATTTCTTTATTGCTGCAATCCCTAATATTCCTGATCCACAACCAAAGTCTAAACAAGAATCTTCCTTATTCAGCTCTGGTAGAACATCCATGAAATGCTTCAGACAAAGATATGTTGTCTGATGCTCTCCTGTTCCAAACCCCATTCCGGGGTAGATAAATACACATTCACTATCTTTTCTCGATGTGTTTTCTTTTTCCCACTCAGGAATAACAACTAATTCATCATGAACAAAGATTTCTGAATAGTGTTTTCTCCATTCTTGATTCCAATCATCCCAAGGCTTCTCTGCTAACTCTACAAGAGCCGTAATTTTTAACTCTTTAACATAAGACAGAAAATTCTCTGCAGTAGACTTAGTATCTTCTCCCTCATAAAAATAATAAACAAGGCTCAAATAATCATTACTAGCGACACCATCAACTTCATCAATTACTGAAAAAGGAATATCTCCACCAGAGTACGCTCTTTCCCCTAAGATCTTATCGACAGTAGGTTCATCAATGCTAAACTCTTGTACGCCATCACAGCCATACTCACCCATGGCCTTATAATTTAAGTCTTCAATCTTCTCACGAGAAACTTTATTAAAGACAACTTTTACTTCACAGAACGTTTTATTACTCACAGTCATTAACCATTTTTAAGAGCGGAAGGAAGCTCCCATTTGGTTGTACATCAATATTTTTTATACAACTTCTTCCTATCCAGATAATATTTGGGTGCCAAAGGTTTATATAAGAATATTCACGATTTGAAATCTCTAAAGCTTGCTTATAGTAATTATTTCTCTTCTTCTCATCCTGCTCAATTGTCGCCTTATCTATTAGCTGATCAAACTCTTTATTAATGAAATTTCCACGATTTGCGCCATTTGGAGGCACTGATTCACTATGAAATACAAAACGTAGTATCGCAGGTCCAGTAAAACCAACCCATTGTCCAATAATCAAATCAAAGTTACCTTGCTTCAAATTCCTGTAAAAAGTTCCCCACTCTTGCACAGAAACTGTCACATCAACTCCACCCTTCTTTAAAAAGTCCTTTATTGTTTCAACTGTTTCAATCGTATTTTTATTATTTGAAACTCTAAATGTTAAAGATAGTTTCTTTCCAGATCTTTGCCATATTCCGTCTTCACTCTTTGTAAACCCAGACTCTTTAAAAAGCTTTTCACTCTCTTTCGGATTATATTTATCAAAGCCATTCTCAATATACATAGCAGTAAACGCTTCAGAGAAAAAACTAGATGCTGGAGAAGCAGTTCCTTTTAGTTTATATTTAATAATCTGTTCTCTAGGGATAAGTAACGAGATAGCTTTTCTAATATTTAAATCTTTTAAAAATTCATTCTTATGGTTTACACCCATATATATTAGATTTGTTCCTTCAACATTATGAAAATCAATACCCTTAACATTTTCTTTCAACCAAAATAATTTCCTAGGTGAAATTGAAGCTAAAGATAGATCTATTTCTTTGTTAATTAATTTCAAAGCAAGCGTTGTCTCATCTTTCACGACTTTGAACACAAGGTCTAACTTCCCCTTTACAACAGGTGTTAAGACAACTTCAAGTTCTGATTCAGACTTAATTTTATAAGGTCCTGCTCCAGTTATATCTTTGAAAGAAATATTAGGAACAATTTTATCTTTTTTTATTTTTACTATTTTTAATAGAGCTAAGTCAGAAAGGTTATCTGGGTTATATTCATCATAAATCAATTCAACATGAAAGTTATTAATAACTTTAACATTTTTAATTCTAGATAATCCAAAACCAAACTTTGATTTTATAAATTCTTTATCTGTAAAATATTTCCACGAGTTATAAACATCTTTTGCACTTACAGTCTCACCATCCCAAAATTTAACATCTTGTTTAAGTTTAAAACTTATAATGTGTTTTTTTCCATCCATTCTCTCTTCAAAACTCTCACAAAATCGACAAACAAAACTCATATCCTTACTAAAGTCAGTCAGAGTCAAATGAACAAGCCTATTAATATTTTGAGAATTTGCATCAGTCGCATAGAAAGGACTTAAATTCGATGGCGCAGATGAAATGGCCATTTTAATAGCTTTTGCTTCAACATTTTCAGAGAATGTGAAAAGAGTGATAGTTAATAATAAAATAATTCTGCTAAGTTGCTTAAATTGCATTACAATCCCTGTTTTACAACGAGTATTTTTTATCCTCATTATTGATATAAGTGCATATTATTATTATGTTAGCTTAAGTCGACTTTTACAACTTCAATGGAGAATTATTGTGTATCTAATAGGTATCTCAGGTGGCTCAGGCTCTGGAAAAACTACTTTTGCCAATAAGTTAATAAATATGGTTTCAGAAGATATCTCTATTCTTCATATGGACTCATACTACCTTCACGAGCAACCTATAGAACACTATACAGCAAACGGTAATGCTAACTTTGATCACCCCGCTGCATTTGACTGGGAACTTCTAAGAACTCACCTTACAGAGTTAAAGAAAGGAAATCCTATTGAAGTTCCTGTATACGATTTTGTTACTTCAGCTAGACTTAAAGAAACCAAAACTCTTAAGCCTTCAGATGTAATTGTCTTTGAAGGTATTTTCTCTTTATTTGATAAAGAAATCCGTGATTTACTGGATATCCGTTGCTTCCTTCATGTAGACGCAGATATACGTATTGCTAGACGTATAAATAGGGATGTTAATGAGCGAGGCAGAACACTAGAGTCTGTCATATCTCAGTACTATGAAACAGTAAGACCAATGTATAACAAATTCCTGGCGCCACAAAAAGACTATGCTGACTTTATTATTGGTGAAGAAACATCAATTGCAGCTTCAATTCTTTCAGCTAAGGTAAATGAATTATACAAACTAGGTGAGTATTGCCTCCAACAGACAAACTTAAATAGAGGTGAGCTAGATTTAGATGGCCATCAGGTTAATTTAAATCATGAGTAAAAGTATATTAGAAATACAACCAGTTGGTGGTGTAGGGCAAATAGGCTCAAACATGACCAGGTTCATTGGTGAGAATACAAATATCATTGTTGATGCAGGAATCCTTTTTCCAAGCGAAGACTTCTTTGATATCAACTATCTTATTCCTGATTTATCAGAACTAGATAAAAACCCTCCTACAGACCTAGTAATCACCCATGGACATGAAGACCATATTGGTGCAATCATTCATGTTATCAATAGATATCCAGAAATAATTATTCATGCACCAAAATTTGCGGCCTTATTAATAAGAAAAAAACTAGATTACGCAAAAGTATCTAAGAAGGTCTTAGAGTATTATTCTGATTCTGTTATTAGTTTTAGTGATTTTGATATTCATCCTATTCATGTCAATCACTCAATTCCAGATACCTTTGGATTGTTAATTAAAGATAAAGAAAGCAGACAATGCACTCTAATGGTTTCAGACTTTAAGATTGATTCGAATTCTCCTTATGAAAAAGAATTTGATTTTAAAAAGCTTATTTCACTTTCAAAAGATTGCGAAAAGAGAATTATTTTAGCAGACAGTACAAATATACTTTCTAATAATTTAAATACTCCGTCAGAAGGGGACATCCTTCCTAACTTTCAAAGAGTTTTCAAAGAAGATTATAACAATATATATTTAACTTGCTTTAGCTCTAATGTTCACAGAGTGATGTCTGTAGTTCAAGCAGCAAAAGAGTCGGGGAGACGAGTTCTTCTCTATGGTAGATCTATGATAAGTTATGCTCAATCTGCTGTAGAGAGAGGTCTTATGGATGACTCCGATTTCTATATCGATCAGGCATCCTTACCAAATAAGAATAAACTAGTTGTTCTTCTTAGTGGTTGCCAAGCAGACTTTAGAGGTACATTTCGTAGAGTTGCAAAAGGTGAGGACACTCACTTTAAACCAACAGAGAATGATCTCTTTATACTTAGCTCAAAAGCAATTCCAGGTAATGAAAAAAAGATTTCTCTACTTGAAAATGAAATTACAGAAAAGGGTATAGATATAATTTCCACAAGAGATGAGCTTATTCATGTATCAGGTCATCCAGGTAGAAAGGATCTCTTAAAACTATATGAAAGCTACCAACCAGACTATATCGTTCCAATTCATGGGGAATCACTATTTCTAAAAAAACATATTGAATTCATCAAAGAAAGCTTTCCTTCAGCAAAACCAATTCAACTTCTAAACTTTGATCAAATTAGTATTAATAGTTTACTAGAGCTAAATGTAAGTAAGTCTACGCCATTGCAGCCCGTCTTAATTCACGGGAAAGGAATAGAGATAGAAAGAGAAAATATCTCTAACCGTAGAAAGCTCGCCACACAAGGAACAATATTTGTTTCAATTAAAACGGATAGTCTCTTGAAGAGAAAAGTCCAATTCAAATACTCTTTTAACGGACTTCCGAACTTCTTTAAAAATGACACCGAAGAGTTTGAATATTTATTAAATAGTGAACTTACGGGAAGAAAAGTTAAGCTCCTTGATAGAACTGCAGACGAAATTAGAATCGTAATCAGACGATACGCACAAAATCTACTTGGATACAAACCTATAACCGTTGTCCACTTCGTATAGTTCCGCTATAATTAACCAATGAATCAGACTATAGACACTACATTGATGGTTATCATCATCTTACTTTTAGTTCTTATACTTATTCTTGTTGTTATAGCAGGTTTAATCTTTGTTAATTATCTAAAAAGTAACAAACAACAAGACTCAAAAAAAGAAGTTGCAGAAGAAGAAAACCCTGTAACAAAGCCAGGGATAGGTGTTTGCAAAAATCATGAACATAAAAACTCAGTCGGTATATGCGCCATCTGTGAAGAAGAGTATTGTGTAGATTGTTTAAAACAAATTGATAAAGTAAACCTTTGCCCTGAACACTTTAATACCTTTGCAGATAATATTTGGCATCCAATAACAAACCAAAGAACAACCCCAGACGATCCACAAGATGGTGTTTATATTTACAAATTCAAACAACATCTCTGGAAAGAGAAAGGTATTCCATCTTACATTCTCAATGAATATAAAATTCAAGTTGAAAACGATTATATAGAGACCTATGTTCAACTTCATGTAAAAGAAAATGATCAAGAAACTCTAAAAAAAGAGATCGCTAAATTTAAAGGAAGTTTAACAAATGACAAATGATAATCTAAAGAATGCTATTGATGAGATTATGAATAAAAATAAGGTCAATGCTCCAAAACGATCTTTTGATGACAAAAAAATCCTTCAATACGAGTCCGATCTTCTTGCATCAAATGTTAAAATTGATCATGCTATAACGATGGCAGATTTAATTCCAGGAGAAGGATCTACTCCTTTTGGTGGAGGAGACTTTACGAGAGAAGATTACGCTCTTAGCTGGCAAAACTGGCAAGAAAAAGGCTACCGTTTTGTTTTAACAAATATTAAATATAGTAACTCAAAACTACTAATTGAATGCCCAGAAAAATTCAAGAAAGACACTATCTCAATCCTTCCAAACTTTATTGAAAATCTTGCTAATCACGCGGCAAGCTTAATGAACAAGTAATATAAATTTAAAATGGATTTTTTAAAGGCGCCTATAACGAATTATAGACGCCTTAATATTATTGAGTTGGGGGGCAACTCAACTAAAATTCTGCATTCTTTTGTGAACTATTCTCATCTTTTCTTAAAAAAGCCGGAGTATCTAATTCATCTTCATCAAAGTTAATAAAACCTAATTTCTCAGCGATAGACTTTGCTCTATTTGTAGAAGCATTTTCTTGATGGCTTCTCGCTTGAGTATGTTGAGGTTGTTCAACTTTAGTTGTCTCATATCTTGCTGCTGCATCTTTTATAGATTGAGCTAAAGTGCCTTGTTGGGTTTCCTCTGTTGCTCTATAAGCAGGTTCTTCATTCCAAGACTTTTCCTCTCTCCATGTTTGTGTTGTTTCTTCTGGAGTAGTTTTAACAAACTCTCTCTCTTCAACATGTTGAGTTTGTACTGGTTCAGACCAAGTTTGTTGTTGAGTCTCAGTATGTTGAGGTTCTCTTGCTACAACTTCTTCTCTAACAGTTTCAACAGAATCTTCTTGTCTCCAAGAGTTTGGTGTTTCTTGTTGTCTCTGTACTGGTCTTAATTTCTCTACCATTTGTACTGAACGATTTTGTGGAAGAGCTGCTACTTTTTCTAAACCACCAAGACCTGTTGCAACAACAGTAATCTTGATATTATCTTCCATTGTATCGTCAATAACTGTACCAAAGATTATTTCAGCATCATCATCAGCAGCTTCCATAATAAGTGTTACAGCTTCATTTGTTTCATGCATTGTAAGTGAACCGTTACCAGTGATATTGATAATAATCCCTGTTGCACCATTAATTGAAATATCTTCAAGTAGAGGTGAACTAATTGCTTCTGTTGCTGCTTTAATCGCTCTATCTGGACCAGAACATAGACCTGTTCCCATAAGAGCAAGACCTTTGTTTGCCATTACTGTCTTAACGTCAGCAAAGTCAGCATTGATATGACCAGTTGTATTGATTAGGTCAGAGATACCTCTAACAGCATTCAAAAGTACTTCATCTGCTTTTTTAAATGTATCTACAAGTGATAAACTCTCACCCGCCATATATAGAAGTCTTTGATTTGGAATAGTAATCAATGAATCTACATTTTCTTCTAAAACTTGAATCCCTGCATCTGCTTGACGGAATCTCTTTTTACCTTCAAATAAGAATGGCTTTGTTACTACACCAACAGTAAGAGCACCAAGCTCTTTAGCTAGTTTAGCTATTACTGGAGCAGCACCTGTTCCAGTTCCACCACCCATACCAGCAGTAATGAATACCATGTCAGAATCTTGAAGGATTTCACTTAGTTTTTCATATTCATCCATTGCGGCCTTACGTCCAACTTCTGGATTTGCACCTGCCCCAAGACCTTTAGTTATCTCAGCACCTAATTGAATTTTTGTTGGTGCTAAGTTTGCGTTAAGTGCTTGTTGATCAGTATTAGCTACAATGTATTCAACACCAGTAAGACCGGCCTTAATCATTGTATTAACGGCATTACATCCACCGCCACCAACACCAACTACTCTAATTTTTGCACCATCTGTTAAAATTGCTTGTTCTTCTGTCATCTCAAACATGAGAGCCCCCTAATTAAAAAATTTCTTTGAAAACAGATTTTAGGGAATCACTAAATTTCCCAATCAAATCCATTTGATTGTTATTAATATCTTTTTCATCTACATGAACTAGCTCATTTCTATTTGACTCTATCAATAGGCCAAGAACTGTAGAAAACTTTGGATTTTGCATTATATTTGTCATTCCACCAAAAGGTGCTGGGTATCCAATCTTTGTTGGACGTTCAACAATATATTCTCCAAGTTCTGCAACACCTTTAATAAGTGCTCCTCCACCTGTAAGAACAATACCACCAGTTATCTCGTTACCAAGATTCTTCTCTGCTATTATATTTCTTATAATTTGAAATAGTTCTTCGGCCCTAGCACCAAGAACATCTGCAATTAAACTTAATTGCACTTCTCTAGGTTTTGTTCCGCTTAGTCCTTGAACTGTAATATGAGCTGATTGATTTAATTGTTCGGCAAGAACACAACCATGATTTATTTTAATTCTCTCAGCTTCAGCATGTGGTATTTTTAAAGCTATAGCTAAGTCATTGGTAAAATGGTTTCCGCCTACAGGAATAATCTGTGAGTGAATAAGACTTCCCTCTTTCCAGATTGCAATATCAGTAGTTCCACCACCAATATCAACTAGGATAACACCCATTTCTCTTTCTTCTAATGAAAGTACTGACTCAGATGAAGCTATCGGCTGTAGAGTTACTCTATTTGCAATAACTCCTGCTTGCTCAACACACTTTACTAAATTTTGAATTAATGGAATTGAACCCGTAACAATATGAACATGTGCCTCTAGTCTAACTCCACACATTCCAACAGGATCTTTAATCCCATTTGTATTATCTACTCTAAACTCTTGTGGAATAACATGTAACACTTCTCTATCAGAAGGTATTACAACAGCTTTAGCAGCTTCTAAAACTCTATCTACATCAGCAGGAGTTATCTCTTTACCTTTAATTGCTACAACACCTGAGCTATTGAAGCTATATATATGGCTTCCAGCAATGCCAATAGTTGCACTACTAATATTTACTCCGGCCATCAACTTAGCCTCTTCAATTGAGCTATGAATAGAGCGAACTGTTTTATCTATATTTACAACAGAGCCTTTCTTCAGCCCATGACTAGGGTGAGTACCGATACCAATAATTTCTAATTCTGAATTAGGACCCTGAACACCAACTATGGTGCAGACTTTTGTTGTGCCAACGTCTAGGCCGACTATGATGTTTTTTTCGTTCATGAGATTCCTTTCTCACTGATTTTCAATCAATCCGTTGATTTTGCCCTATTTCTTTTTTTAAAATAAGGTGTTATGAAAATTTTAGAATTTGTCGTTAAACTTGACAACAACTTTCTTTGAATTTGTTAGATTAATAATTGCGGGTATTTTCTTCTTTAATTCCATATAGTTAACTATCTTGGCTAACTTAGTCATTTTCAATGCCCACTCATCTGGGCCCATAAAAACACTTGATGGATGGTTGTTTAACGATAGTATTATTGTCAATTCTTTATCGTCATTAATAATTACTTCTGCCAGTTTTTTTCTAAAACTAATCGGCATTCCAGAAACTAAAGTTGTTATATCTTTTTGAATCTTTTCATCCATATCTCCTACAGGAAGAGCAAGGAATGGAAGTTCATAATTTAACTTATCCTCAGTTCTTAACAATACTTCATATGTAGGATCAAATAGTTTCCCATTATCAACTAGAACAGCTTCATAAGACTCAAGTCCACCTTCTTTATAAATCTGAACTTTCATTAATGGTTCAGGACATTCATATGTGAAATGTAGGTATTTTTTTAAAGGATCATATTTTACTTTATATGAAGAAATAAAATGCTTCTCATCTAGCTTATCTTTAACAATCTTAGTTTTTACATCCTTAAGAGATTTGTTTTTTTCAAAAGATTTAATAAGTTGAAGAGTTAATGTTCCTGCAGCTCTAGATGGGCATCTACCAAATGAAGTTCTATATTTAACCTCAAGTCTTTTCTCAACACCTAAAGAAGTAACTCCTTCCTCCACCATGAATACCAATAACAGTAATACTGGTGTGATTAACAGAAATCTTAATTTTGAAGAGTTTTTTATCATTTATGGCCCTAAAGTTTTACTTCTGTTTCAAATTCGACACCGTATTGAAGTAGAAGTTCATCCTTGATTATATTTATTAGAGCGACGACATCTTTATGTGAAGAAGAATCTGTATTCTCCATAAAGTTGGCATGCTTTGGACTTATTCTCATTCCATTGTATGTAAGTCCCTTTAAGCCCATTATATCAATAAATTTTCCGGCCAGGCAAGTTCTCTTATGTTTACTATTCTTAAAAACACAGCCACAGGTCCATTCCTTAAGAGGCTGAGTACGGTTTCTTAACTCTAAATACTCTTTAATTTGTTTAGAAACACTTGGATCTATTCCCAAATGTTTCATTTCAACCTGATAAATAAATTCACCGTTTTCCAGAAAGTTTTGTTTTCTATAACTAAAAGAATCCTCATTCATTGTATGGATCTTTTCTTCACCTTCTTTAGTAATCGTGAAAACTCTCGTAACCAATGGGCCTATTTCACCTAAGTTTGTTCCTGCATTCATAAAAATAGCCCCACCTAACGTGGCAGGAATTCCAGTAAATGCTTCCCATCCTCTAAGACCATTTCTTACAGCATGTGATGATAAGATACTCAATGTTACAGAAGCTGGTAAAAGGTACGTGTCTCTCACTTCAGACAAGTAAGACTTATCAAAAGGTAGAGCTAATTTTATATATGGGATATTTGATGTCTCAGTTAGTAGTTGATTTGCACCCATGCCTAAAACTCTATACTCAATAGAATTTTCCGCTAACGCTTTCAAACATAACTTCAAACCTGAAATACTACCGACTGTTAATAAATCTCCAACACTCTTTAGTCTCATCGTACTAAACTTTGTTAAATCTTTATTTGCCTCAAAGACTACACCCTCAATATCTTTAATTATATTTTCTACATTCATTAGTTATTTGTTTTCTCTCTAATAATTCGCCCAATTGATCCTGCCCCCAAAGTAACTAGAGTAACATTATCATCTCTATACTTTTTAATAATAGTATCTATATTCTCAATTGAATCTAACTTATGTACTAGCTCCGGATGTAACTGATTAATATCTGAAATTAATCTATCACTTTCTATTCCAGCAATTGGACTTTCACTTGCTGGGTAAATAGGAGAAATATAAACTCTGTCAGCAGAGTTGAAACAATGTAAGAAAGAATCCCAACAGTCTCTTGTTCTACTGTATCTATGTGGTTCAAAAACAACGACAATCTTTTTATCAGGGCGTGTTTCTTTCATTGCCTTTAATGTAACGTCTATCTCTGTAGGGTGGTGTGCGTAGTCATCAATAACTTCAAACTTATCCTCTTTCAATAACGTTTGAAACCTTCTTCCAACTCCATCAAATTTGATAATAGAGCTAGCAATATCTTTAAAAGGAACACCCATATTATAAGCTAAAGCAATTGCACCTAATGAATTTAAAATATTATGCTTACCAGGAATAGTAATCTTTATTTCAACTTTCATCTCTCCATCATAAAAGAGATCATAAATTGCAAAGTTCCCCTCATATCTAATGTTACGAGCTTCAAAGTCAGCATCAATTTCAATACCAAAAGTTACCCATGGCTTTTTAACATCTTTTGTTAGCGCCATTAATCTTTCATCATTTGCATTTAATGCTGTTAAACCATAGAAAGGTACTTTATTTATAAATTCTGTAAATGAAGAAAGTAGGTTAGCTTCACTTCCATAGTGATCCATATGATCATTATCTATATTTGTAACTACTGACATTATTGGATTTAATAAAAGAAATGAACCATCAGACTCGTCCGCCTCAGCAACAAGAAACTCACCTTTCCCAACTTTTGCATGGCCATCTAAGTTTTTAACAATGCCACCTATAATATAAGTAGGATCGTACTTACTCTCGTGAAGAATTGTTGCTAGAAAACTTGTTGTCGTAGTCTTTCCATGAGTACCAGCAATAGCTAGACCTTTCTTAAGTCTCATGAGTTCTGCTAACATTTCAGCTCTTCTCATTATTGGTAAACGTTTAGCCTTTGCTAGGATAACCTCAGGGTTTGTATCATCAATAGCTGATGAGTAAACCATAACTGTTGCATCAGTTATATTTTCTGCCTTATGGCCGATAAAAACTTCTGCTCCAAGACCTCTAAGTTTTGCAACTGTTGCTGATTCAGATATATCTGATCCAGAAACTTTGTATCCAAGAGAAAGCAGAACTTCAGCAATTCCACTCATTCCGATTCCACCAATACCAATAAAGTGAACTTTAATATCTTTTAAAGGGTTAAACATAAGATCTCCAACTTAAGCTCTAAATGAGTTAAATTAGATCATGCCTGATTTCTTAGGTTTTGAAAACTAGATGTAGTAGGTGATTTAGAATTAGTACTAGTATTAAAAGATGAAGAGCTATCTTTACTACGATAAGAACGCAGCACGGCAAAAAATAGACCTATACCAAAGAGATTACTCATAAGTGAGGACCCACCATAGCTTATAAAAGGTAAGTTTAATCCTTTAGTTGGAAGGAGCCCCAACACAACACCCATATTTAAAGCACTCTGAATACCGACAACAAAAATCACTGCAGCCATCAAAAGAGAGCCGTCTCTAAGTTTAACTTTCATAGCTAAAGAAAATCCAAAGAAGATCACGCTAAGAAATAGTAGAACAAGTGCCATAACTCCAACAAAGCCAAACTCTTCACCTATAACAGAGAATATAAAATCGTTGTGAGCCTCAGGAAGATAAAAGAGTTTTTCAATACTATTACCTGGCCCTGTTCCAAAGAAGCCACCGTTAGCAAACCCAATCCATGACTGAATGATTTGAAACCCCGAACCTTGAGCATTTTCCCATGGGTTTAAAAAAGCAAGAAGCCTCTTAACTCTATAAGGAGCTGAAATCAAGACAGCTCCACCAACGACTATCCCAGTAATAAAGGCTGAGTAAAAGTACTTACGAGGAAAAGAGGATAGGAAGCAAACAAAACTCATCGCAAAGAAACATATTGAAAATGTTCCAAAGTCAGGTTGTAGAATTAATAAAATAAATGGAAGACCCATACAAACTAAGTAGTTAATCTTTTTATTTCTATCGAACTCTTGAAACTTTTCAAAGAATACTATTGATACTAGAACTATCGTGTACTTTACAAACTCACCTGGCTGAAGTGTAAAGCCACCAATCCTCAGCCAACGATTTGCTCCCTTAACAACAGTCTTTAAACCTGGAACAAATGTTAAAGTCAGTAGAAAGCATGCTGCATAATTCACATGCAAAGCAAACTTTAACCAAAATTTATATTTTGTTTTTGAAACGACGAAGGCAATTCCAAGAGAAAAAAGAACAAACATAGTTTGCTTAATAAAGAAGTATCCGGAGTTTCCAAATTTCTCTTTCGCATACATATAGCTTGCAGAGTAGACCATAATTACGCCAATTACGATAAGTGTGCCGAGAGAAAATTTTAAATATTTGGAAAGCTTATCGATCCGTGACAAGTCGTTATTCATAAGTTTATTTTAAATGGGTTCTGTAATCGGCGCAAGGAATATAAAAAAAAAGGGAGCTAGTAGCTCCCTATTTTTTCTATAATTGATATATTAATTTTTTAAAGTAACTTCCACGCTCTTCATAATCTCTAAAGAAATCCGATGCTTCATTACCTGGAGAAAGTAATATTACATCTCCAGTTCTAGATTTTTGATAAGCAAGTAGAATTGATTCTTCAAAAGAACCTACAATGAAAGTTTGAGGATGCTCTTGAAGAGCTCTGTTCATTCTTTCTTTACTTTCTCCAACAAGAACAACAACTCTTGTATGGTCAATGATATCAGGAGCGTATGGCTCAAAGTCAAAATCTTCAACGTCTTTACCACCAGCAATTAAAATAACTTGCTTCTTAAACGCTTTAATAGAAGTACATAGGTCTTCCATAGTTTCCGCTTTTGAATCGTTATAGAAATCAACTCCATTTTTTTCCATTAAGAATTCAAGTCTGTGAGGAATTCCTGGAAATTTTGTAATACAAGTTTGAATTGATTTATCAGAAACTTCTAACGCCTTACATGCTGTAATAGCTGCAAGTAAGTTCTCTCTGTTATTTTGTCCAATAATTCTCATTTGATTTACTTTAAATTCAGAATGGTAATTAATGTTAGAGTGAATTCTTCTGTCGTGGAAGTGTGTCCCTTGAATTTCATTTATTACACCCATAGTCACAAATGATTTTCTTGAATACCAGTAAGTCTGACAGTTTGCATTTCTAAAAAATGTATTATTTGCAAGCTGATCAAAGTTCACAACAAGAGTATCATCTGGAGATAAAGTCTTAATGATACTAAGTTTAGTTTCAATGTACTCACCAACTGAATTAAAATGTTTCTCAGGGTAGTTTTCTGAAATATTTGTAAACACTACTAACTTTGGATGAAAGTTTGTCAGCTTTCTCATTTGAATAGATGAAACTTCAACTACTACGTAATCAATCTCATCTTTATTCGGTAGCATTGAGTATTCAATGAATGAACTTTCAGAAGTTCCACCAATGAATACATTTTTACCGTCAAGCTTAAGTGTATATCCAATCATATGAGCTACTGTTGTTCTACCTTGGCTGCCACAAACAGCAATAATTGGTTTTCTACAAAGAATATTTCCAAGAGCAAACTCAGAGTAAACTTCTTTTCCATTTTGACGAGCTAACTCAAGCTGAGGAAGCTCAGGGTTTACTGCTGAACAATAAACAACAACATCTGCTTCTAAGAAGTCTTCTTCTCTATGCTCACCAAATGTCATTTGAGGAGCTGGTTGAATTTTCTTAAGCTTTTTAACGGCCTTATTTAAATCAAATATTGGCTTGATGTCTGTAACTTTAATGTCACATCCAACAGTGTTGAAAAAATGAATAAGCGTAAAGCCTGTTTTTCCAATACCAACAATGAGGACCTTCTTACCTTGAAAACGTTCCATTTATTTACCTCATTTTCAATGTTGCAATTGCAAACATTGCTAGAAAAATACTAATAATCCAAAATCTTACTATAACTTTCGGTTCCGGCCATCCCTTCAATTCGAAGTGATGATGAATCGGAGCCATTTTAAATATTCTCTTTTTTCTCGTTTTATATGAAGCAACCTGTAAGATTACAGAGATAGCTTCAATTACGAAAATACCGCCAATAATTACGAATAGGACTTCACTTTTAGTAAGAACTGCTACAATACCTAGATTTCCACCAAGACTTAGAGATCCTACATCACCCATAAATATTTGCGCTGGGTAAGAGTTGTACCACAAAAAGCCTACACCGGCACCTATTATGGCAGCAGAAATAACCATCAATTCACCAATATCTTCAACATATGGGATATAGAGGTAAGCAGCTATTTCTTTGTGACCCGCAGCATAAGCAATAATCCCTAAACTTGCGGCACTTGTAATTATAGGTCCTATTGCTAGCCCATCAAGTCCATCTGTTAAGTTAACAGCATTACTTGAACCAACAACAACAACCGCTATAAATAATATATAATACCAACCTAAGTCTAGAACAGGACCTTTTACAAAAGGTAAGTAGAGACTAGTATCGATAACTCCTCTTGAGATGAGAAAGTATCCTGCAACAAGTGCTGTTGAAAATTGCCACAGCAATTTCCCCTTAGCAGATATCCCATCAGAGTTCTTTCTCATAACTTTTAGATAATCATCTAAAAATCCTAAGAGGAAGTATGAGAGTGTTACACCCAGCGTCGTAACAACCGGTGCTGACATGAAATTTGCACAAAAGGCCATTGAAAGCATAATTGTTGCAATAATTAAAACTCCTCCCATTGTAGGAGTTCCCGCTTTCTTCAAATGACTCTGTGGACCATCGTCTCTAATCACTTGTCCAAATTGCTTACGCTTCATAAAGTTGATGAAGTACTTACCCCAAACAATAGAAACGATAGTCGCAATTAAAAATGCAACGAAAGTACGAAAAGTAATATATCTAAAGATATTAAAAGCTGAGATATCCTGACTCAGAGGATATAAAAAATGATAGAGCATAAGTCTTCCATGAAAAGGTGAGTCTGACCTATGTTATATCTATTAATGACTCAAGTTGTAAAGACCGACTGGCCTTAATAAATATTGCTTTGCAGTTTTTTGATAACTCTGGCCAAGCTGCTTCAAGTTCAACCTTCTTCGAATACACATGATCACTCTCAAAGCCGAGGCTATAGTAACTCGAGAAATTCCCCACAAATGCTACATGTTTAGCCTTTTTGGAGTTAAGAATTTCTCCAATACGCTTATGCTCACCTTCAGTATATTTACCAAGCTCATTCATATCTCCGAGAACAAATAAAGTCTCTTCTAAAGAAATATTACTTTTGGCCATATTATCTATAAATGAATTAAGTGATGATTCCATTGAAGTAGGATTCGCGTTATAGGCATCAAGAAATATCTTTTTTTCATTTTTCTCAATCCATTCTGACCTATTGAGTGATGGTATTTTATATTCATTTGCGGCCTGTATAAATTTATCAGTATTCTCTGGAAATACACTTAATGATAAAAGTAGGGCACTAATTAAATTATTAAGATTATATTTTTCGTGGATATTCACATTTTTAATAACAATTGATTCACTCACCCTAACTTCATCACTAGAAAAAGCAGGTGAATACTCTTCTTCATTTCCAAATTTAATTAAGATGTCATCTTTAGGAATTTTACCTAAATATGAATCATCACCATTTACAACAAACTTAGATCTTCCTTGATTATTTTCTTTAACATAATCAAATAAAGATTTTTTCTCTTTGAATATATTATCAATATTTCCAAATAGACCTATATGAGCAGCTCCAACACTTGAAATAATTCCATATTCAGGTTCAGCTATCTCACTCAAAGCTCTAATTTCTCCAAGATGATTAGAGCCCATCTCAACAATCATATATTTACAATTACTTCCTGCAGAAAGAATTGTTAAAGGTACTCCGATATGATTGTTAAAGTTACCTTTTGTTGAATGAACTTCATCTCCGAAAGTTGACCTTAACAATTGCGTAAGCATTTCTTTAGTTGTTGTTTTTCCATTTGACCCAGTAATACCGAAAACATATCCACCATGCTTTTTAAACTCATGAATCCTAGCTTTTGCTAATTCCTGTAACGCACCTAAAGGTGAGTCTACTCCTATGAATGTCACTTCACCGTATTTAGTGGAGATGTCTTCCATTTTAATAAGGTTTTGATCTGTATTTTTAAAAATAACAACTTCACACTTTTTCTCTAGAACTTCATCTATAAAGTTAAACCCATCAAAACTATCACCAGTTAAACAGAAAAATACTTCTTCTCCGTTATAAGTTCTAGAGTCTGTTGAAAGACTAACTACTCTTGATTCAAATAATTTATCTTCATCAAATATATTCAATAGATTTAAATTAAACATTCTCACTCTCTTTAATATATTTCAACACTTCTTCTTTATCAGAAAAATGAGTCTTTTTCCCCATTACATCTTGGTATTCTTCATGCCCTTTACCCGCAATTAAAACAACAGATTTAGATGTTATATTTTTCAAAGAAAGCTGTATGGCCTTTCTTCTATCAACTTCTTGCTCAAAAGGAGTTGTAATTCCAGGAAGAATATCTTCAATTATCTTTTCAGGGTTCTCAGTTCTAGGGTTATCTGAAGTCACAATTATACTATCTGCATACTTAGCAACAGCTTCTCCCATAAGAGGTCTTTTTGATTTATCCCTATCTCCACCACATCCAAAAACAACAACTAAATGAAAGCTAGAAAAATCTTTTTTTATTGTTTCACAAATATTCTCTAAAGCATCTGGAGTATGAGCGTAGTCTACTATAACAATGTTATCTTTAAATTGAATTGATTCAAATCTACCAGCAGGAAGAGTGAGAGATTTTAAAATATCTCTTCCAACGACTTGACCTGAAATGAGTTCAACCATTCTCTTAGCTACAGCTAAGTTTGCCTGATTATATGTAGCCTTAAAACCAACATCAAACTCTGAACTATATTCACAAGACACAGGATCAACTAAGTTCCCGCTTCTTTTCAACATACTAATTAAGTCATCTTCAATTGCTGGAACTATAATATTTTTATTTTTAGAATTCTTAACAATTTTTAATTTAGCATTAAAGTAGTCTTCGTAATCTTTATGATAATCTAAATGATCTTGAGAAAAACTAGTCCAAGCACAACACTCTAACTCAGTAGAGTACAGTCTAGACTGGGCGAGAGCATGAGAGCTAACTTCCATAAAAATGAACTTATACTCTTTTTGATATTTATTTATTATTTTTCTAAGCTCTAGATAGCTAGGAGTAGTACTTAAAATATCATCTTCTAAAATTTCCTTAGATGATCTAATACCAATTGTTCCAATTGAAATAGATGGAAATCCGAGAGATGTTGCCATCTGCATTGCTAAATAGCTGACAGTTGTTTTTCCATTAGTACCAGTTATTCCCGCAATCTTTAAAGACCCATCATTTGGATATAGGCAATTTGCAATGGCCTCTTGTGCCTTTAAAAAATCTTTATGATCTATTACCCAAACATTAACGCCCTCAACTTCAACATGTTTAGAAAGAATTAAATTTCTACAATTACTTTCTTTTAAACGATCTAAAAATAATTGATTAGAGTTGGGTAGATCTGTTATGTGATAAAAACATATGGAATGTTCATCAGCGAGTTGCAGGTTAGTAGTTGCACTTGTTACTTCATCACTAACAATAGTGTTTTCAAATACTAAGTGGTCTTTTAAAATTTCTTTTATTTTTGAATTATTCATAGCTCGGTGGTTGGTAGTAAAGTCTAACTAAAGTTTCACCTTCAACTTTTACACCCACTTCAGGACTTTGAGAAGATACTACTCCAATTCCATTGTGAATAATCTTTAGACCTAACTTTCTAGCAAGACGACTTGCAGACTTTTTATCCAACCCCTGAAAGTTTGGAACTCCACCTTTAACAATACGTGTAGAAGAATGTTTGATTCTTACAGTATCAAATGAGTTCTTTGTATTGAATTTCTTTTTAACTGTTAGGTTACCAAGGTTTCTATCTTTATAGAGAATATATTGAGCAATCTTTTTAAAGACAGGACCTGCTACAGTACCTCCATAGTACTTCTTTCCACGCGCTGGTTTGTCTACATAGACATAAACAGTAAACTTATCTTTAGTGCCAATTGGAAATCCTAAGAATCCTGGAATATAGCCACTATAGCCACCATTCTTATCAGACCTTTGAGCAGTAGAAGTCTTCCCAGCAATTGTGAAGTATGGAATTCTAGCTCTACCACCAGTACCATCTTCTACGGCCTCAACTAGCATATCTTTAAGTTCTCTAGATGTTTGAAAGTCTATAATTTGAGTTTTATTTTCATCGTTTAGTTCTGATTTATCTCTTTTTAAGATTGTTGGCTTTATGTAGTAACCACCATTACTAATGGCAGAGTATGCTGAAAGCATCTGAATACCAGTTGTCGCAACACCTTGACCGAAGCTTATATTACTTAAGCTTAAAGGTGACACATTTTCTTCGTCGTTGAAAATCCCTCTTGATTCACCTGCCAGTTCAAGACCTGTCTTCTCTCCAATTTTAAACTTCTTTAAAGTTTCTTTTAATTTTGGATAAGTTAAATCAAATGCTATTTTTGTTGTTCCTACGTTAGATGAGTGTTGTAAAATCTCAGTAACAGATAGCCATTCAAATTTCTTTTTAGCTTCTGCCTCACTAATAACATGACCTTCTACCCTAAGCTTTCCTTGCTCACAGTAGTAATTCGTATCTGGCCTAGCAATCTTGTGCTCTAGTGCTGATGCTATCGTTAATGCTTTAAAAGTAGAACCTGGCTCAAATGGATCAGTTATAAAAGATAGCTTCTTATTTTTAGATGGAGATTTATGTGGCTCATTCGGATCAAAGTTAGGATAATTCCCCATAGCAAGAATTTCACCTGTCTCAGAGTTCATCACTCCAAAACCACCCCTAAGTGCTCCATACTCTTCAACAGTATCTTTTAAGGCCTTCTCAGCAATAGACTGAAGGTCTTTATCAATTGAAAGAACTATATCTTTAGCACCGCTACCAACTTGAGTACTTTCAAATTTAACAGGTCTACCTTTTCTATCAATTACATACTTTGTAATTTTAGGTTTTCCTCTTAATTGTTCATCGAAAGCATATTCTATTCCAGATAAGCCAATATTATCTATACCAACAAATCCTACAGTTTGACTTGAGAGCTCATGGTTAGGATAAAATCTCTTCGCCACTGCTTCTATGTGTACACCCTTAAGATTTTTAAGTTCTTGAACCTGATCTGATGTAAGTTCAATTTTACGCGCTAAGAAAGTAAACTTCTTTCTTTTCTTAATAATGGAAAGAATTTTCTTATACGTTAAGCTTGGAACTATCTTTGAAACTTTTTTATATGTTGAGTAGTCACCTTTTAAATTTTTAGGAATAGTAAAAATACTATAAGTTTGAACATTAATTGCTAGAGGATTTCCATTTCTATCAAGAATGCTTCCTCTTTTTGGATAAGTCGTTCTCTCTCTAAAGAATTGTTTCTTTGCTTTTGAAAGAAGTAGTTCTTTATCAACAACCTGAACAATAAAGGCCTTCACTAATATTGCAGAGAATAGTGCGAAGAATACAAAGAATGATATTTTTATTTTAGTTTTACTATCTTCCATAATTAAGGAATTACAATTACCTGGTTTTGCTTAGGTTGTTTAAGTTCATATTTCCTAGCTATTGTTCTTAAATTTTTAACTGATAGAAGTCTAGCCTTCTTAGCCCTTAGCTCTTTACTTTCTAAAGCGACCTTTTCAATATCTTTATTCATATTAGTAATCTTATAGTTAAGCTCTATTCCCTTCATTCTAAAAAGAACAAATAATACTCCTAACACTGATAATGTCAGCATTATTGGTAATCCTTGGGAACTGAGAAATACTTTTCTAAAAGATTCTGATACAGAATTTGTAATAGTATTCTTTGATCTAGACTTAGATTTGGATTTTCTTTTTTTAGCAGCCATCTGCTGTCTCCTAAGCTTCTTGCCTAATAAAACAACTTATAAAAGGTGGAGCATCATGCCCCTTTATCTATTTTCGCCTATTTTTGAAAAATGTGCATACTTATTCTTTGATTTTTTCTCTTTTATTTTACAAATCACTCTAAGCTTAGCACTTCGAGATCGTGGATTTTCTTCTAACTCCCCATGAGAAGGGACTATAGGCTTTTTACTATACAACTCATAAGGGATCTCACCCTGCACAGCGTCTTTAAACAAGTTTTTAACAATTCTATCTTCTAAAGAGTGAAAAGTTATAATTGCAAGTCGACCATTTATATCAAGTAAGTCTATCAAGCCTGGAATTACTCTCTCAAGAACATCTAATTCTTTATTAACTTTAATACGTAAGGCCTGAAAGCACTTTGTTGCTGGATTTATTTTTCCGAACTGTAGCTTCTTTGGATAACAGTTAATGATTAACTGTTCTAGCTGCTTAGTAGTTTCTATAGGGGCAATTTCTCTTTTTTCTAGAATACTTCTCACAATCCTATGAGAGAACTTTTCTTCACCATACCTAAAGAAAATATTTTCTAAATCTTCTTTTGAATAATTATTTACGATATAAGCTGCAGTTTCTAATTCATCATTATCTGCATCCATTCTCATATCGAGAGGTGCATCAAAGCGAAAAGAGAACCCTCTCTCTCCTTGATCAAAGTGATGGCTAGAGACACCAAGGTCTGCAACTATTCCATTAAATTTTAAATTTGGATGATTTTCTTTTATAAAATCAGGAAACTCTTCAAAGTTCATATCATTTAAGAAAACTCTTTCAGTTAATCCCAACTCTTCGATATGGCTTCTTCCATTCTTAAGTGCATCTGGGTCTTGATCAACACTATACACTTTAATGTTTTCATTTTTTCCGGCAAGAGCGAAAGTATGCCCACCTGCTCCAAATGTCATATCTGCAAAGTTTATATTATCTAGTTGCTCACAATTTTCATTGAGAATATCCACAACTTCTTTATTTAAAACTGAATAATGTTTTTTATAAGTCATTACGCCTTTAGCACTTTGCAAATTTCTTTTTGCTTAGAATTCATAACATCTTCAGGAGTCATTATTGCAAAAGTATTTTCTTTAACAAAATCAAACCTATTACTTTCTATATTTTTCAATGCACTTTTAATTATTTTCTGTGCTGTTTTATTATTACTATTCATAACCTTCATTATTTCTTCAACAGAACAATGATCATCTTCACGCCAACAATCATAATCCGTAACCATCGCTAAAGTTGCATAGGCCATACCTGCTTCTTTTGCGAGGTAAGCTTCAGGAACATTTGTCATACCAATTACAGTTGCTCCAAAGCTTCTATAAATATTTGATTCTGCCTTTGAAGAGAACTGAGGCCCTTCAATACAAATATATGAGCCACCTAAATGATAACTAGCTTCAACTTCTTTACAAGAATCTTCTAACACTTTCTGAAGACCTTTTTCTATAGGACAAGCTGTTGAAACATGTCCAACAATTCCTTCACCAAAGAATGTTCTTCTTCTTCCACCTTTAGTCCAATCTATAAATTGATCAGGTAAAACCATTGTTGTTGGAGGACACTCTTCTTTTAAAGATCCTACTGCTGATACAGAGATTAAGTACTCAACACCAATTGACTTTAACGCGTAAACATTTGCGCAATAATTAACTTCATGCGGTAAAACATGATGATTTCGTCCATGACGCGGAAGAAAATAAAATTCAACACCGTCAATTTTTGCATGAATAACCTTATCTGAAGGGTTTCCAAAAGGCGTCTCGACAGAGAGTTCTTCTATAATTTCAATACCTTCGATATTGTAAACTCCACTACCACCAATAATTCCAATTGCTTTCTCGGCCATCATTCCCTCGTATCATCAATATTTGACTACTCAAATTGGTTAATGACACAATTCTACTCGAGGCACATTCAATTTGAAAGTGGATTTAAGTAATATGGCACCTGCAATAGCGACAAAAGATACATGTATGAAATACCTTAAACAGTATCAATCATACAAACAACACACTAAGAACTTCTTAGAGAGCGCTACTCGTACGTCAATCAGAGACTCAATCGAAGCTGTTGAAGTTTTTATCAGGCAACCTAATATTGTATCAATGGGTCACCTTGTTAAAACTTTAACAAACTCTGGTACTTGGATCTCACACTCAACATTGAGACATCTTCATGCTCATATTGATTTTTTTAATAGAAGAAATAATTTTATAGAAGATGAAGGTTTTCAAGAGATTATTGAAGCTGTTGCAAAATCGGATCGTCATATTTTTTCAAAATATGATGAAGCTGCAATATTTGAAGCAGTATACCTTGAGCTAGATTATTCCCACAAAACGGCTGGGCATACATCTAGAATCTCAATCCCTAAAATTGATTCAACGCTTGTACTTATATCAGGCGTTTTTAATGAAATGTTTTCAACCCCTGCATTTGAAAGAGGTGCTCAACATCTCTTTAAAACTAAGGGTATTAAGTACATTGCTGCTAACGTTAACGGTGCTAAGTCTTCAAAGTACAATTCTAAATTATTAGCTGAACAGTTAAAAAGATATAGTGAAGAAAACCCCAATGAAAAGCTATGGTTATTATGCTTTTCTAAGGGAGGACTAGATACTCTTCACTTCTTAAAGAATGAAAAAGAGTGGGCTGAAAAACATGTTGAAGGAGTGAGTACAATCGCTTCACCAATACTTGGCTCAGATCATTTGAAAAAGAAAATATTCAAGATGATTAATAGTATCCACTTCTTTGAAAACACGAAGCTCTACAAATACATTGATAATAAAAAAGATATTATGATGAAAGAGTTTCAACAATCTCTCTCAAGTGATTACCAATCGAATTGGTTTCAAAGAAATCATAAAGAGTTACCAAAGTTACACTTTTACTCTGCTGTTGGTTTAGAGTCTGAATGGTATGAAAGTCATATATGGATGGTACTAACTAAGCTCATATTTCAAAGTAGTGAAAATAACGATGGTGTAGTAGATACAAAGAACTCACAATACCCAGACTACTTTAAAGGAATAAACCTAGGTATTCTTCGTGGCCATCACTTAATAGGAACAAGATCAAGTTTCTATAACCAAGAAGCATTACTTGAAACTCACTTAGTAATGCTTAACTTCTTAGAAAAGAGCGCTAAACTCTAATATTACTCTACACCACTCTTTAAATTCATAAGTACTAACTTACTAATATGCTTTAGAGATTCGAAAACTCCGTTTCCTTGTGTTGCAATTGCTTCAAACTCTTGAAGATTCCATTTGTTCAACTTTTCAGATAGGTCTTCAGCACTCATAACATTTGGTAAATCTCTCTTATTCCATTGCATAATAATTGGAATTTGAGACATATCATAACCTTGCTCTAGAAGGTTACTTTCTAAACTTTTTAAACTTTCTAAGTTTGCATCAAGCCTTTCAACCTGAGAATCAGCTACAAACACAACACCATCAACACCACGAAGAATTAACTTTCTACTCGCTTCATAGAATACTTGCCCTGGAACTGTATAAAGGTGAAATCTTGTTTTAAAACCTCTAATCTCACCAAGATCTAATGGTAAGAAATCAAAAAAAAGTGTTCTCTCATTTTCATTATTTAATGAAATGATTTTTCCCTTAGAGTCTCCAGATGTTTTCTGATAAACGTGCTGTATATTTGTTGTTTTTCCACCAAGGCCTGGACCATAGTAAACAATCTTACAGTTAATTTCTTTTGAATGATAATTCACAAAAGACATATCTAGTCCTCAATTATTGTATTGTTGATGCAAAGAGATTATCCATCTCTTCATCAGTAATATTATTAAATAAATTTGAATCTTGAACCTCTGGCTTAATATTTACCATTGTCCAAAATTCAGATAATCTCCAGCTAATCTCTCTTAGCTTTGCCTTTACCATACCTGGATTGACTTCATTGAAGTAAATTAATCCTAGATAAACCTCTTCACCATCAAGGTCTACTGGAACTATATAGATTCCTTTGTCAGATGTATCAAAACTTAATCGATACTCTTCTTCCATACTTGAATTAGGAATAAATGAGGCCATCGCTCTCGCAGCTTGCCATACACCACCAAGTAGCGCTCCTACTGATGCATCATCAAATTCAGAATTTAACTCATTCTTCACATAAAGGGGAACTCCATCTGATCTACAAAGAAATAAACTACTATTTGTTAACTGAGACAAATCAGCCACTTCTGAAAAGAACTCATGCGCTAGTTTTGGTAAATTTTCTAGGCTAAACAAAACCACTCCCTGGTTTACATTTTCTTTTTATTTTCAAGTGCCTTTGCAATTGTCATTGTATCTAGATACTCAAGACTTCCACCCATAGGTATTCCAAAGCCAATCCTATCTACTTCAATATTATCAGGTAGAACTTGTTTTATATAAGAGCAAGTTGCATCACCTTCTACAGAAGGGTTCACAGCAAGAATTACATTACTTACATCTAATGACCTTACTCTCTTTATAAAAGAATCAATCTTTAGTTCTTCAGGACCTACACCCATCAATGGATTTAGAACTCCGCCTAATATATGGTAAAGTCCGCTATAATTACCACTTCTTTCAATTGCCAAGCAGTCTGTAACATTTTCAACGACACAGATTGATTGATCTTTTTTTCTTTCACTGTCTGAACATATTTCGCATTGATCATTATCGGAATACATTCCACAATCTATACACGCTTTTAGGTTTGCTAAATTCTTCATAGCATCCCCAAAAGAGTTTAAATCTTCCGTAGACCATTTTGCCAATATAAGAGTTTGCCTAGTTGCCGTTTTATCACCAACACCAGGTATTTTACTTAACTGATCTATTACATTTAGTAGAGTTTCCGGAAGTTCCACAAATTACCTAGAAAAGCCCTGGGATATTTAATCCACCAGTAACTTTACTCATAGCTCCACTAACCATGTCTTGAGATTCTTTAACTGCTTGATTTACAGCTGTTTGAACTAGCTCTTCTAATGTTTCTACATCAGAAGGATCAACACACTCAGGATTAATTTTCATTTCTAATATTTCTTGCTTTCCATTTATTTTAATCTTAACCATTCCACCACCAGCAGAAATATCAAGTTCTCTAGACTCTAATTCTTTTTGTAGAGTAGACATCTTTTGTTGCATTACTTGTGCTTGCTTCATTAAGTGATTTAAGTTCTTTGCCATAAAAAGCTCCTAATTATTTTTATCTTTTGTAATTACTATTTTATCTATCTTAGAATTGAATATTGTTTCAGCTTGCTTAATAAACGGATGACTTCTAATTCTATCCTTTTTATTTTCTTCAATCTTTTCTTCTTCTAATTGTTTTATCTGTGCTTTAGATTTAAATTCTGAATCAATAGCCTGTTCTTCATCTACTGACTCTAACTGTAGATTTACTTTCTCAACTTCAACACTAAAAAAGTTTGCAACAAGCTCTTTTAATTTATCAAAAGATTCTTGTTCTTTTAAATAATCTAAAAAGACTTTACTTGTTTCTGGAAAACCAATTTCAATTGATACAGATGAATCTGAAACAGAAAGAGGAGAGAGAATATTACCTTGTTCAAGGTTTGCGGCAGATGCTGGAGAGACCTTAAATAAGAAGGCTAAAAAACCATCCCAATCTCTAGGCAAATCCTCTACGGACTTCTCTCGAAGTATTTCTTCATCTTTTGTTGTCTTTTGAGCTTCTTCTTCAACAGCTGGTCGTTCTATTTTCTCAGCATTTTCAAGAGCAGTACTCATTTTAGAAAATTCTTCTGTTGCATTAACTTCTTCCGTTGCTTCTATAGGAGATTCCTCTTCCTTAACAACAATCTTCTCAACAGATACTTCGACTTTTTCTATAGGTGTTATTTTTTCTTCAACTGTATTGTCTGGTGTTATTTTTGCTTCAACCTTTTCTTCTTCTACAATCGTTTTATTATCTTTTTTTTTAGGTATTTCACCTTTTTCAAAAAAAGAGTTTCGAAGAGTTACTTTTTGTAATGCAATCTCAGTACAATTTTCTGGAGAGAGTGATGACAATGTCCAGGCCACATCTTTTGAAATACTTTCATATATCCAAAAAACTTCTCCTGGCTGAAGCTCTGAAGAGTTAACCTTAGGCCATCTCTTCTTTAAATTTTCAGTGTGATCTATTTGAGAAATAAATAAATAAAACTCATCCAATAAAGAATGACATATATTTTTTACTGATACATTTTCATTTAATAAGTTCTTATAAAGCTTAACGACATTCTCTTTGTCACCATTAATAATATCACTAACTAGTTCAATTATTACAGATGTCTTAGCAAGGCCCAGAGCAAAAGTAACACTCTGTTCGTTAATCACTCCATTTTCAGAGAAGCTTAAAACTTGGTCCAATAATGAAAGAGTATCTCGAACTGAGCCTTTTCCCTGAATACAGATTTGCTTAATGATTGATTCATCTTCAAATTGAATATTTTCAACTTCTGATATTTTCTTCAAATGATCAACTAAATCAGAAACTACAGCGTTTCTAAAATCGAATCTCTGACATCTTGAGAGAACAGTGCCAAGAAGCTTTTCCGGCTCGGTTGTCGCTAATATGAAAATAGCATGAGCTGGCGGCTCTTCAAGAGTTTTTAAAAGTGCATTAAATGCACTCGTTGAAAGCATGTGGACTTCATCAATTATATAAATTTTATATTTACCACTTGTTGGTAAGTATTGAATATTTCCTATCAAGTCTCTGATATCATCAACACTATTGTTTGATGCACCATCAATCTCAACGACATTCATTGAACTTGCACTATCAAAATCTAAGCAGCTATCACAAGCTCCACATGCGTTAGAGTCTTCAAGCTTATTTTCACATCTAATAGCTTTTGCAAAGATTCTTGCAACTGAGGTTTTTCCAATTCCACGCGTTCCAGTTAATATATAGGCATGCCCAAGCTTGTCTCTAGACAAAGCATTTTGAAGAGATTTTGTTATATGACCTTGGCCAATAACATCCTGAAATCTCTTGGGTCTCCATTTTCTTGCAAGAACTTGATAAGACATTAAAACTATCCACTTAGATTAATAAATTCGTTAGTTAAAGGTAATGAAATTAATGGATTTAGGCAATGAAAAAGGGGGATTGTAGAATCTAAAGGGGCAGCCCAACCCAACGACACATCATACCAAAAGTTACCGTTGCTTCGTTCCCGACCTGGCGGAGTTCACCATGAATACAATTGACGTGAGTCAGACTACCGACCGCCATCATATTTTCTTAGAGGCCTGATGTCAATTAGCAGTGATTATATAGTGAAATTATTGATATTAGAGGGCCAAGAAATGACCCTTCAAAATTATAGGACTTCAAGAATTACGACCTGACCCTTATCGTTCTCGATTATATCTATAGTAATATTCTCTTTTGCGAGCTCTATGAATTTACTCTTTTTAGAAAATAGCTTTCTTTTCTTTAACTGTTCGATTACTTCTTCTGAAAAGAAGTCTATATCGAAGTATATAGATTTGTGTCTTACTGAAAATCTATCAAAGCATCTCTCTTTACCTCTACGATTTTCTACACAGCGAACCTCTGGAGTGCTGTATTTTACTTCAACCTTCACTTTCTTAACTTCTTCAACAATGCTCTTATTACATGCTTTTCTTTTACAGAAAGCTTCTCTTTCTCTTTTAGCTGGTACTTTTTCAACAACAACACTTCTAAGTTCCATATCTGATAACGCTATTCTCTGTGCTTCAGCTTGTAGTTGAAGAATTTCTCTACCAGCTTCAGGTCTTGGGCCACCACCAGAGTCTCCGCCACCCTGAAAAGAAAAAGAAGGGACTGATAAAAATATTAAAAATAAAAACAATGTCATTCTCATAAGCTATCTCTTTTATTCATTATATCTGTGGCCATGTATGTAAATACTTTAAGTCCCTGCGAATCTTTATGCTTTTTTGATATTTCAACTTTTTTATTAAATGCCTCACAATCTACCTTGAGCCATTCATTAAGTCCCTCAGGAGTTAACCCTTCAACATACACTCCGCAAAAGTTATTTCCTTTTTCATCACAATTATCGGCCTTAAAATATTTATTAACCAGGTAAAGTCCAACCTTCTTAACTGTTGAAGGGGAGAGATTTGCTTGATTGCTCCCCTGTATAAATTGGCCATTACTATTTACTTCTAAAATATTTGCTTTCAACATTTTACTTACAACTGTTAATCCATATTCACCAAATTTAAATTGAATATATTCTCTCGTTAAAACTCCAGCATTTGAAAGAAAGTAAATATCCATGAAAACAGGGTCTGCAATAATTTGATCTTCAACATCTACATTAAATTGAACATTTCCAAGCACATCTTTTGGATTTTCCTTAACTAACTCAGTCTTAATTATTTCAGGAACCATCTGTATGAGAACAGAGTCGTTTCTAACACCATAAATTTCACGGTATATTTTATAAAGAGTTAAATAGGTTGGAGTATTTTCTAATTCAACTAATCGTTTTAAAGTTTTTTGATGAATTCCAATCTTAATAGAAGCGAGGCGAATAGCTTTCTTTGGGTCATTGTACTGACTCAAATAATTCTTCAGATCTGTAGCTACTTGCTCTCTAATATTCATATATATTAACTTAATCCTTTCGATTGAACCTCAAACAAGTACCATTTAAACATTTCAAGATCTAGGGCTCCTGAATAATTTTCAAAGATTTCAAGTACCTAAGCCATTAATAATAGAGAAAGATGGACATCATTTCTTATCATGTCCTAAAAACGGCTTATTTTTAGACATAAGTCTGTCTTTTAATCCTCAAAATCTACCTTTTATTGTTTAACAGAATTTATTTTGTAATTGTGCCTTCATTCCAAAAACAACCTAACTTAAATCCTAAAGGAGAATTTATGAAAAGTTTAATTTCTATTATTGCGCTTCTAACAACATTTAATATTTTTGCTGCTACTACAGCTGTAGATATTAATGCAAAAGATATTAAGATTGCTGATATGAAGCTATCAAAAGTAACACTTTCAAAAGTTCCATACGAAACATACTGTATAGAAGACAAAAGAAGAGTTAGATGTACTGAATATGAATATACTTATAAAAGCGTAGTTAACGTAAAATTAAGCTACCGTATAAAAGGTGAGTTTTGCAGACCAAAACAAGGTGATGAAATTTGTTTCATTAGAATGTTAACAAAATACACATCAGTACAATTTGATACTAATGAATTTTCTTCCGATGTAATATCTACTTTAAAAGCTAGAAAGTTTTATTCTAGAAAAAAGAAATATGTTGCTCTTGCGAAAAGCATCTTAAATATAGAAATCGAGAATCAACATAATGCAAAGGTTATTACTGTAGAGCTTAAATAAGTTTAAAAGAATAACAAAGGCCAGAAATAGTATCTGGCCTTATTTTTTCTGTTTATCATCATTCAACGTTTCTAATTAGACCAAAAGTTAAATCTATAATAATATATTATACATGTTCACATTTAATAAAATTGCTTCATTATCTATTTTTATATTTTCTATAATTTTTCTATTCTTTTTCCCGAATAGTATACCTTCTTATACGCACTTCATTTTTGAAGAGAATGGACTATATGAGTACTTATCTTTTATTTTTATAATTGCTGCATCAATCATAACATTTAAACTCTTTCTTAAGTCTAAGTCACTACCATACTTACTTATCTCCCTCGTTTGCTTTGGATACGGAATGGAGGAAATATCATGGGGATACTTTCTTTTTGGAGATATATTTAACTACAGCCCTTTAATATCTCAATTCAACTCTCAAGCGGAGCCAAATCTACATAATTTAAACTTTGGTGATCTCCTGGATTTAAGAGATTTATTACTCCTAGTCTTAAACTTAGTTTTCATTATAAGCCTCTATAAAGATAACAAATATCTGAAAAAGAAATATTCACTTTATCTTCTTCTGATTACTAACTCTCTTTGCTTTTATGCATTTGCATTTTTCTTCGGTGCAGTGATTATCCTGTATTCAAATACTTTTGGACCTACTCTAGAGATGGATTGGCACTCTTCAATATCATACTGGTATTCAATGGTAGATGAAGTACAAGAGTATTTTCTTTCACTGATAATCTTTTTTAATTTCTATGAGAAAAGTAAGAAGAAAAATACTCAAGTGGAAAGCATCTAGTAAACTAGTCGATCTACTATTTAATATGATTGTTAAATTTAAAGGATGTAAAATGGCGGAGAACAAGGGATTCGAACCCTCGAAACGTTGCCGTTTACACGCTTTCCAAGCGTGCGCCTTCGACCACTCGGCCAATTCTCCGCAATAATAATTATATTTTTATCAATTTAGATTTAATGTGTCTATTCTATAGAGGGGCATATGTTAAAGAGAATCACTTCTTATATGATGAACGCTTCTCTCTAAAGAATCTGGAAAGAACTTTTGATGATTCAAAATGACCTACACCACCAACAACACTAAAGTTATGGTTCAATCTCTTATCTTTATAAAGGTTGTAATTTAAACTGATGGCACCACCTTTTGGATCATAGGCTGCAAAGACTAACTTATCTATACGAGCTTGAATGAGTGCGCTTAAACACATTGGACAAGGCTCTAAAGTTACAAAGATTGTACAACCACTAAGTCTCCAATTTCCTCGCTTTTTACAAGCCTCTCTGATTGCTAATATTTCAGCATGCCCACAAGGGTCATGGTTGTGCTCTTTTTCATTATGAGTTTGGCTTAATACGTTCCCAGACTCATCTACAATAGCTGCCCCTATAGGAACTTCATCTATCGAGTAGGCCTTATAGGCCTCATCCATTGCAACACTCATCATCCATTTATATTCTTCGAAGTTATGCATTTGAACCTTGTTTTCTATATCTTGTTTTCTTTTTGAATACCTTTTCATTTGACCAGTAATTGTGGAATTCTTCGTACTCCGACTCAGTGTACTCATCATCAAAGATAAACTTTACTCCATGTGATGCTGGCCTACCAAGAGAATATCTTCTTCTACTCATTATCTCCACTTGAAATCTAAAATCTTTAACACCATTAGAAGCAAATATTTTAACTTTCTCACCAACATTAATATCTTTAAACGCTGCAAGACATCCAGCATTTCTTCTTAAATCTGTTAACCTTGCTTCACATCTCTTATCTTCAAACAAGAACTCTACCTTCGAATCATCTCTATATCTAAAGTCATATTCCCACCAAGAAACACGTGGGTAGTAAATAGGAGAGAGTAGAATATAAGATTCAATTGAAAGAATTACTCCTGCAATTAAATATAAATAAAATAATTGAAGCTCACTCTGAGTCATCACAATATGATAGAGCTTATATAAAATGAATGTTCCAGTTGCAAAAGTAAATGTCCAGAAAGAGTAGTATAAATCGCTCAATGTTTTAAAATAGAGCTTATAGAAAATCATCAATCCGATTAAAGAAAAGAGCGTCCAAAAGATTTTTATATTTAAAAATCCCTCTATTACAAAAGCCAGAGAGATTATTGAAAAATGTCCCCATTGCAATAAATGGACCCTATCTATATCTTGTCTAATCTTTAAATTTGAAATATCAATCATTACTTTTCCCTCTAGCGCTTAAGGTAATATTATCTTAATTTTTGCCCTATTAACCAAGTATAAGACTAATTTTCCGATATAATACTACTAGGAGAATACTATGTTTATACTTCAATACCCAATCAAAATAGTTCTTGTAGATGATGATCCTGAGGCATTGGCCCTCATGAATAACTTTTTAAAAAATAATGAGCAATATGACATCTACGCATTTACCTCTCCCAAGGAGGCCCTTGAGTTCATGACAGAAAATGAAACACAGATTGCCATTGTGGATATAAATATGAAAGAGATGTATGGAGATCGCCTCTTATCAAGGATTATAGATCTCGAAGCGGGTACTGAAGTAATAATTGTTACAGCTTCTGATAACCTTATAAACTTCACTGCTTGCTATAAATTAAGAGCTAATGGATTCATGTTTAAACCCTTAGAGAAAAAGTCCTTTAATGCTATTGTTGAAAATTCTCATAAAAACCTCATTAACTGGAACAATGTCTTCAATGAAATGATTATGAGAAAGCATAGTGCATAACTAAACTTGAAGCTCTCTATCTATGGGCGTTTCAAGACATATAAATGATTCTGTTGATCTAATCTCTTCAATTGCCTGAAGCTTCTTTACTAGGAAGTTGTGATAATGATCAATGTCCTTAGTAACGACCTTAATAAAAAGTGCATAGTTTCCAGTTGTATATAATGACTGAACGACTTCTGGAAACTTTTCAAGTTTCTTTACAACCTTTGAAACGACTTTCGCATTTACTAAGTGAATACCTAAAAGAACCTCTACTCCATAGCCTAACTTCTTATGGTCAATTGTAATTTTACTACCTGTGATTATTCCTCTTTCTCTTAGCTTCTCTATCCTTTGATGAATAGTCCCTCCTGCAACATTACACTTTCTTGCGATATCTAAAAAAGGTCTTCTAGCATCCTTCTGTAGCTCTTCAATTATTCGTCTATCTAGACTATCAATTTGATAATTATCCATCGTTTACTCCATCACTTTTTATCATTTTATCACAGAAACCTACCCAAGATTAAATAATATTCAGGAATTAGTATTATATATTGATAATAACTCACAAAAGTATACCATTAACCGATAAATTAACACCAAGGAGTGTTTATGTGTGGATTTATGGCATTTAGAAGTAAGGATTTAACTCAGATTGAAAAGGATAGTTTTAATAAAATAAAATACAGGGGACCTGATCAATCACAAATTCTAAAACTAGAAAATAATGTAATACTGGCCTTTCATAGACTCTCAATAATGGATTTATCAACTGATGGAATGCAACCATTTCAAAACACAGATAAAGACGCCATTGTCTGTAATGGTGAAATATTCAACCATCAACAAATTAAAGACACATTACTTTCAGATGAAAAATTTATTTCTAAGTCTGACTGTGAAGTGATACTTCCACTCTATAAGAAGTTTGGACTAAAAAAGCTTTGTAAAAACTTAGATGGAGAATTTGCTTTTGCTATCTGGGACTCAAAACTAAAAACACTTCTAGCAGCAAGAGATCAAATAGGGATAAGACCTCTATTCTACGGCCATAAAAATGAAGATAACTCTATTGCTTTTGCTTCTGAAGTTAAGTCATTACAAGACTTTTGCTATGACATAAAACCATTTCCTCCTGGTCATTTTTTTGATGGAGTTAGCTTTCATGAGTTTGACTCTATTCATGACGTGGAGATAGATGAAGACCTTTCTGTAAACAAGTCTCTCCAAGGAATTAAACAGCTTCTTGAACAAGCAGTAATCAAAAGGCTTGATTCTGACGCAAAGGTTGGATTTCTACTTAGTGGAGGTTTAGACAGTAGCCTCGTCTGCGCCATTGCAGCAAGAGAGAGCAGCAAAAAGATAAAAACGTTTGCTGTAGGAATAAAAGAAGACCCTATTGATACAAAGTATGCACAAATTGTTGCTGATCATATTGGTTCAGAACACACTGAGTTTTTATTTTCAAAATCAGATCTCTTAGAAACGATAGATAGTCTAATATACAGACTCGAAAGCTTTGATATAACTACAATCAGAGCTTCCCTGGGCATGGATCTAATCTGCAGACATATTAAAGATACAACAGATATAAAAGTTCTAATGACGGGTGAGTGTAGCGATGAAATGTTTGGGTATAAATACACAGACTTCGCACCATCACCTACAGAGTTTCAAAAAGAAGCATCAAAGAGAATGAAAGAACTTTATATATATGACGTACTTAGGGCCGATAGATGTATTAGCTCAAACTCTCTTGAAGCTAGAGTTCCCTTTAGTGATAAAGCCTTTGTTAAGTTCGTTATGAGTATTCCTCCGAAACTAAAAATGAATACAACTGGACATGGTAAATACTTACTAAGGGCAGCTTTCGATACTGAAGACTATCTTCCTCAAGACATACTCTTTAGACAAAAAGCTGCATTCAGCGATGCTGTAGGACACTCAAGTGTTGATTATCTAAAGACATTGGCAGAGATAACGATTACTGACGAGGAGTTCTCCAAAAGCAATGAGCTTTTTCCACACTGCACACCAACAACTAAGGAAGCGTTCCTTTATAGGCAGATATTTGAAAAGCATTACTCCGGACAATCTCATTTAATCAAAGCGATATGGCTACCAAATCAAGAATGGGAAAACTGTAAAGTAAGTGACCCTAGTGCTAGAGCATTACCTAATTATGGAAAAAGTGGATTATAAAGGAATAAAGAAATGGTGCACCCTGAGAGATTCGAACTCCCGACCTTCTAATTCGTAGTCAGATGCTCTATCCAGCTGAGCCAAGGGTGCACATTTAAAACATAAATTAGCGGTTACTCGATCTGCTGTCAAGACACCAAAAGTAAGAATTTCATACTATTAGCTCCTTTGAGCAAATTTTGTCCTTCTCCAAATAATCTAGATTTAGTTTATAATGAAAGCTAAATACCCCGTAAAATCGGACATTTAGAGTTTAAAATAAATTGAACTTTTCACCCATTTCAAACGTCTAAGGACTATATAGCAACTAAAGCTATTTTCATGGAGATATTTATGAAGCCATTATTCAGTCTTACAATGATCACTCTTTTATTCACTTATAATGCTCACGCTAAAAAAGAGTTTAATTTTGAAGCTAGAAAAGCATCATGCCAAAGCAAGTCCTCGGGAGACGTATGCTCTTTTGAAGGGAAAAAAGGAAAGAGAGAGGGAACATGCAAGGAGGGTAGAAAGGATAAGTCTGTTCTACTTTGCGTAGGAGGTAAAAAAGGAAAGGGAGGAATGTTCAAAGAGTTGAATTTAACAAAAGAGCAGTACTCAAAACTTAAAGAATATAAAGAAACGAAAAAGAAAAATAGAGAAGAGATGAAGGCCCTTAAAGGAAAAGTTAAAGCACTTAAAGAAGAAGTGAAGCAGGGATTTCTAAAGAACATATCAGATGAGAAGCTACTTGCGATTCATAAAGAAATTACAGAAGTAAGAGCTAAGCTAGAAAGCTTAAGATTTTCAAAGATGATTACTATGAAAAATATTCTAAATGAAGAGCAAAGAAAGAAGTTCATAGAGCATGAAAGTAAAAGAAAAGATAAATTTAAGAAGAAGAGAAAAGAAAGAAGTAAAAAGAAGTAAAACTAAAAATAGATAAGGATAGTTCTTGATAAAGATACTAAAAGATATATTAACACCTCTTTCTGAAGAGTCTCTTCAAGAGAAGAAAGAGGTGTTTAATAAGCTTTATTACGATAATGCTGATTTTATTAGATCTGCTATATACTGGATGGTTAGAAATCAAAATGTTGATGACATAGTCCAAGATACTTTTCTTAAGGCCTGGAATAAATTTGATTCATTTCAAAATCAATCATCCTTTAGAACTTGGTTATATAGAATTGCAATGAATACGACATATGATCACTTGAGAAAAAATAAAGTAACCTTAGAAAATGAGATCGACTCAGTGTCTATAAATGAAGATAGTGAACTAAAAGACCTTATTTCTAAAGCACTTCTCAGACTAAGCTTAAAACATAGGGAAGTGTTCATACTTTTTTATAAGTTTGAATATAGCCAAAAAGAGATTGCCGAAACTCTATCAATCTCAGAAGGTACTGCTAAATCTCGTATTCACTACGCGAAAGATAAATTCACTACATTCCTTAAAGACAATGGAGTAGAAAATGAATGATCACGATATAAAAAACTTATTAAAAAGTGATAACAGTGCACCTAAAGTGCCAAAGAATGAATTGAACCAAATCCATCAAAGAATAGAGGATTCTTCATTTGATATCTTTAGAGTATTCAATTTTAAATCAATCGCACTTGCATGCTGCTTAGTGATTGTCGTTGCAGGTGTGAAGTTCAGTATAACTAATCTATCTACTCCACGCCTTACAGAGCAAGAACAGCAAGAGCTCATAGAGTTTATGCTAGAGGACCAATACCTCAGTAATACAGAAAGTTCATACGCATGGATTGAAGATAATAATTAAACGATTAACTTATATTGAAACTTTAATTTTTTAATGAATTAGTAATGATTGAAATGGCGGAGACAGAGAGATTCGAACTCTCGGAACCGTCAAACGGTTCGACACCTTAGCAAGGTGCTCCCTTCGGCCACTCGGGCATGTCTCCGCAATTGTATTTCAAAGAGCCCAAAAAAATGGCGGAGGACACAGGATTCGAACCTGCGGACCCTTTCGGGTCAATGGTTTTCAAAACCACCGCTTTCGACCACTCAGCCAATCCTCCGCTTATTAGGAAATCATATATTACGTAATTCTTAGCAAAATAGCAATACGGTAAAAAGAAGAAAGTTAAAAAAAGATCATTAAAACATGTGCGTCACAATAAAATCTACTTCAAACTCTTCATTAATCTTTGAATCTGCGCCCTATCTTTTGCTGCTGGAGTCAGATCCAAGTAAACACGTAGAGAATCAATGGCCAAAGAACTCTGCCCAATCTCTTTATATATATAACCAAGTGCTCTATGAATCTCACCATTATTCTGGTTTTCTTTAAGAGCTTTTAAATAATACTCGCGAGCACGGTCAAGATATCCCTGCTTCCACTTAATCCATCCCATTCCCATCAGAGCTTCAACATAGCGTCCATTCTTTGAAATTGAACGCTTAAAGTTAAGCTCGGCTTCTCTATAGTTTTTCTCTAAACGAAAAACCTCTCCAAGGATATAGTATCCAAACTCAAGAGTGGGGTTATTTTTAACTTCACGCTCGGCCATAATCTTAGCTTTCTTTATATCTCGCATTCCAATATAAGTCTTAGCTAAATAATAGTTTGCTCTAGGGAAAGTGGATAATCTTGTTAAAATCGACTCAAACATATTCACTGCTTCTTTATACAGCTTTTTCTCATATAAACTTTTACCTAGTTTAATTTGAACATCTAAATCGCCAGGGTTAATTTTAATCAATTCTTTTCCATACTTAATTACATCATCATCTCGATCATCTAACTCTGCTGAATAAATCAAAAACTCATAGAAGCTAGCATCAGTACTAGCTAACTTTTCAACTCTTTGTTTATATTCTTGGAACTCTAAGTTTTGACCATTCTTATAGTAGTAAATAGCGATATCACCTAAGATTTTAGGATTATCTACATTTTGCTTCAGTAGGTTTCTAAGATAGCCAATTGCTGTTTCTGCGCCTTCAAGCTCATAAAGTATATTTGCATAAGCACTATGATATTCAACGTTAACAGGGTCTAGAGCAATAGATCTTGTCAGCATATTTTTAGCTGACTTAAACTTTCTAAACTTAAGATAAATCTTTGCTAGATGAAAGTAATCATCATCATTAACAGGATTTCTTTTAATACTCTCTTTAAATTTAGAAATTGCGTTCTCATAAAATTCACGACGTAAGTAGTACTTTGCTTGTAATGAATAAAATATATAACTATCACTCAATGTAGACTGGGCTATAGTTCTAAGTTCAATCTCTGCCTTATTCAACTTATATGCCTTTATATAGGCCTCTACTAAATAAACATTTATTTTCTTATTCAGAGGATATTCTTTCTTCATTCTATTAAATGTTTTAATAGCATCTTCATAATACCCTCGCTTTACTTGAATATTTCCAAGTAAGAGCTGTGCTGGAATATATGAGCTATCCAGGTCTGATGCCTTGATTGCGTTTATAAATGCAATTTCCCACTTTCTTTCTTTGATCGCACTTTTAGCCTTTTTCATTAATTCTACAATTTTACTTTCTAGAATAATTTTCTCAACATTACTTGAACCACCTAATTCTAAAAGTGAAAGCTTAGATCGTAATTCATCAGATTCATGTATTTTCAAGGCCACTCTAAATAGTTTAGCGGCCTTATTATTATCCTTTTTAATCGCTGCTAAAATACCTGTGTATTCTAAAAATTTTGCATAATATCGAGGGGATCTTCCAGAGTTCAACCCCTTAATGACTTTTAGTACTGCTTCGTACTTTTTATAATCACCTATATCAAATTGATATTTTGCATACATAAGTAATAGAGGAATAGATCTTGGATATGAATTCCTTGCTTCAGTTAGTAGCTCTTTAACTTTATCTTGTAGATCATTCTCTTGATAAAAGTTAAGAAGACTTAAATATGTATCTTCTCTTTTATTTTTTACATTAATAAGTAAATCGAATACTTTTCTTGCTTCTATATAATTACCAACATCAATTAGTACATTTAAATATACTGTAAGAATTTTCACAGTAGGCTTGTTTATACGAATGAAATTTTCGAGAATTCTATTTGCACTCTGAGATTTATTTATTTTTTTATAAAACAATGCACTACCAGCAGCAATATTCTCATCTGATAATAATTTACTTCGAGCTATTTCAATAAGTTTAAACAAGGTTCGAATGGCCTTCTTTTCATCTGAAGAGTTTTCAAATATTTCAGAGTAGGTCAAGATTAAGTAACCAAGCGCCTTGTTGTTTTTAAATTGGTGATGCAAGGATTTACTAAACTCAAGAGATGCTTTAATTTTAGATTGGTATGTACCTTGTGAGTAATACTCAAGTCCTTTATCTAAAGCTTCAAGACTTTTTACTCTATCTAAAAATTCAGCCTGTATTGGAAATTGAATCTTTACTCTGACAGGATCTAAGTCTTTAACTTCTTTCTCAGGAAAGAGTAGAACCCAAAGAATAACAATAAATGCGAGTGCTACAATAGGTGTTGTTCTTTTCTTTTTAGTCTTTTCTTTAACATCAACTTTAGTTTTCTCTACTTTACTTTTAGGAGAAATAACTTCTTCTGCTTTTATCTGCTCTTCAACTTTTTCTTTAAATTCTTCTTCCGCCAAGTTTGCTATTTGATTAATGTCTGGCAAAACTTCTTTTATATTAATAAATTCCGTAGCTTCACTAGTACTTAAAACCTCTACTTTTTCTCCCGGCTCTTCCTCTTCTTGCTCTTCTTCATTCTCATCATCAATTGGAGGTAGTTCTTCTTCATTTATATCCTTTACCTCTTCTCTAAAAGGGTTAGGATTAACTATGACTGTTTTATCTACATCTGTTTGCTTAAGAGCAGCTCTATTTATAATGACTGTTTTCTCTACACCTTCTTCTTCTGGTTCAACAATTTCATCCTCAACAACATGACCTAGCTCTTCTTCAATAGCCTCAAGTTCTTTTGCTTCTTCTTGGAACTTTTCCTCAAGAGCACCGTAGTCAACACGACTTATATCTTCTTTTTTATATTGAAACTCTTGAAAATTTTTATCTTTTACAGCGCTATTTTTCTTATCTGACTTAGGCTTGTTTATTCGTGCAAATGTTTGCGTCTTATCATTGTCATTACTTACAGGAGAATCACCTTCTTTTGTAATTTTAATAATAAGGGATTTTATTTCATCAAAGTCTTTAAGACTTTTCCAATCACCGACAGGAAAAACCTGGCAATTCTCATCACCTAACAAGTGTCCTTTTGCATATAGCTCACCAATCTGTTCAAGTACGAACGGACCTACAATTCTCTTATTTAATAATTTTACTCTATATTTCTTACTCATTAGGGCCTGTTTAAAGTTATCATCACACGTCTAATTATAACGCATAATGACTCCAAGTGTTCAAACAGGACGAAGGAAAGAATTTCCTATTATTTCAGCAATTTATCATTCTTCATCTATGTAACTTAATTCATAAATTCTTTTAGATACAACTGACAGAGTTAACAGAGATGTAATGATACCAACCAAGAGAATAACTTGATTATCACTGTCAGCTAAATTTTTAAACAATATGAAAATATGGCCAAAAGGAGATAGGCCAGAAACAAAACAAATAAGACCAAATATCAATAAAAGTTTAATTCTGCTTTTGTTTAGAAAACTCATCGTTAACTCTAATGCTATAAAGCCAGTAATCAGTAGTAGAGAAAAAAGTGAGTAACTATCCCAAATACGATTTTCTCCAATAATAAGTAAAGGAAATAAAGAAAGGATTACCAAGGCCCTAACTACAGACTTAAGCTTTAAAATATTACTGCTTTTATAAAATTGTAGTGCTAGTCCACACCCAATAATAATAAATAATATTATGATGATATCTAGAATTGAGTGATGCTTTGGAAGCATTGAATCTGTTAAGTCTGATATAATTAATATTGTTTTTAAGCTAAAGATAGAGACCGTTAAAATTTCATAGCCAATAGATTCCATTACAGTCGTGCTCTCACATTTCTTACGTAGAACGAAGTTTAAAATCATTAGAAAGATTAAACTTAAAAGTAAGGCAATCACAAATGTAAACTCTATTCCTGTATTTCTAGGAACAGAGTTAAAATCAAATGAACCAAACGAATTATAATAAGCAAAGAATATTATTATCCAAAAAATATACCTAACATTCTCATAGAATCTACTATTATATTCTTTATAGCTTTTAGTATAAATAATCTTGGAAACTATAAATAGGATTTCTGAAAAGAAAAAATAACTTACTAGATTATTAGATAGATATATAGATAAGCCGACACAGAGTGAGAAAGGTAATGCAATCAAAACTTCTGAATATCGTCTTAGTCTATCAAAAAATAAAATTGAAATTGAAATTGAGAACACAAGTAGAAGCTGTGTCATTAATTGCCAGTCGTATCGCTCTAAAACACTAATCATGACATTCACCTTTTTCTAATAGTCTTCCATTGTTAAATAAACAAATAGAAAAGGTTAGTAACCATACAACTGCTAATAAGAAAGAAACCTTTAAAAATGGTATCAAAATTATTAGTGATGCAAGATATAGGAACATATCGATCATCTTCACTAAACCTTTCGGTTTAAAAGTTCGTATAATGCTTATAATTAACAGTAGAGTTATCCCAGTCAAAAGAAAGTACAAGTCTATTGAAAATGTAAATAACCCTAGCCATAAAAGAAAAGCAATTCTATCTGACTGTAGAGTAAGACCCCTTAATCTATCTTTAGCTAGTAAAACTAAGATCATAATTATCCCTGCTACAAAAAGTGTTACAGAAAATGGTGACTCTATTAATTCACGAGCTTTCATTAAAGAGAATATATTAAATAATATAAACGGGAATGAAATTTTCTTATCAATTTTGAAAGAAGATGTCAGAGCAATAATTGTAGAAATTAAAACATAGATATATAAGATATCCTGTTGAAATACTCCATCAAATATATACATCAGTGACAAAACAAAAAACGAAATAAATTTGAGCTGAAAAAATCTTGCTAGCTTTTTCCCTACGGATAGCATTACTAAAAAGGTAGTTATTTCAAAAGTTGCAAAGAGATAAATTGGTGTATCTAAATATAAATATAATAGAAACGATATCCAGGAAATTGTACTCACAATATAGAATGGAATACATTCTTGAATATTCTTTGATTCTTTTGTTCTTAAAAATAAAGAAATAATGGTGAATATTAAAAATATTATTATCATTTAAAGCTCTATTATTACTAAACTAATTATTAAAAAAGTTGTGAGTATTAAAAATGATACTTTAAAGCTTGATATCTCTATTTCACTTCTTTCATTTTTAACAACACTCTCTACACTATTCTCTTTTAAGGCTGCTTGTTTAACTTTAATCTCTTTCAAAGAAATACTTCTTATAGCTTCATCAAAGTTAAACGCAACCCTCCAAGAAAGCTTGTCGCTTATATTTCTTACAAGATAACCTATAACAATGACTCCTATAAGAAATAGAATAAAGATTAAATTATAATTGAATCCGGTATTTTTAATCATATCGAATTGACTTCCAAACAAAAGTGACTCTAGCCTCATTACATTATTCTTATTTGCTAAATATTGAGATAGATTAGAAAAGATTAGCATAAGAGAAGTTATAAACAAGATAACCGTGACGACCTTAACCTTACTTGTCCCTTCTAATAAATTTACAAATAAATCATCTCCATACTTCTTTAGTGTAAATGCTAAAGTAATCACTGATGCAATCATTGCTATAATTAGATATGAAAAAACAGCAGGGCCACCTGCTAAGCTCAAAGCATCAATTATGCCTAATCCAGAAAAACTCAAAGGAATTGCTGAAAGGTTTATTAAACTAAAGAATGTTATCACTTTCTTTACTTCAGTTTCATTACTAAAGAAGTTCATTGCTTCTCTATAGAGAGTGAATATGAACATCAGAGAAAGAGTAAATGTTAAAGAAGTTTCATATTTTCCAAGTGTAAAATATGCAAAAGAAGTGAACAATGAAATAGATAAGAGATATTTTAAAGATTCCTTTATACTCTTACTGTTTAAGACTTTTCTTGCCATCATTAAAATATAAATTAAATAAAGTGATCCCACCAACATTGAAAGGTCTTGCTCAAAACTATTGGCCAATTTGAATTTATAAGCAAATATTAATGGAACGACAGTAAGTATCGTACTTACATCTCTCTTCATTCCCCATAATCTACAGAATTCAACAAATACAAATAATACAATCAAAGGGTAAAAGATCATCTCTGATACTTCTGTCAAATATAGAAAGTAAGAATCTTTAACTGTAAGAACTGTAGTTGATAATTCGGAAAAATAAATAAGAGATATTAATGAAAGTAAAAATAGGGATATATAGTCTATAAAGTACTTTCGTCTTTTAGATATAAAGATTGTTATCACAAAAAGAGTCGTAACAACTACAACAGGTAAGCTATTTGTAGTGATAATGATTGCTGTCAGTAGAAATAATAGCTCTTTAAAATATCTTCTATACTTGAGTCGTTCAATATCAAATGAGAAGAGTACTGATACTAAAAAGAATAAGAGTGTCGATACACTTTCACTGCCAAGAATATTTGCACTCGGCCCCATATTGTTCTTATATATACAGTATGAAGATATGATTATCTGAAGAGCACGAATAGCAATAGGAATCATTTTGTTAGTTAACTTTCTATCAATTAGAATTAAGCATAAAGATGTAATTAGAATTAACTCAAACATACTATCCTTCTATGTTACTGTTACCACTACTTTGGTATTGCTTAAATCTAATTATTGAAATACTCAACGCCGTCACTACAAAAACGACACCGAAAATAATAATCAATGACCCTTCAAATGAAATCTTTTCTATCAATTCTATATAGTGTGACACTAGGACAAAGAGTGTAAACATATGACTTAAGCCGACAAAACTATCTACTGCATTTTGTCTTGCAAACATCATATAGATAGATACAGCAGATGTTATAAATATTAGAGAGATTAGTAGTATATAAGTCATTATTCTTTAACTCTTTTAACTATATAGAAAAATAAAATTGTTATCGTTACTCCTGTAACAAACATTATATTAAAGTCTTGAAAGTAATTAAATGCACTCTCTTTCATTGATAAGATATCTCTTTCTAAAATTTCATCACTTACATTATTTAATAAGATCACAACTACTAATGTTGATATCAAAGTACTAACTATTGGAATTAGATTATTTGTCATTCTATTTCTAGAAGAGGGAAGTACTCTAACTCTACCTGTTTGTGAAAACTTCACGTAACCTAAGAATATAAAATTCATAAATATAACAAATGTTATATAAAGATCTGAGTATTCATATTTAATATTATTTAAAAATATAAAGACTATTAAACTGGTTAAAAAACTAAATAATATTTTAAAGCTAGATTTGTTTGAAATTACCATTGCAATATTTGCTACGATAAAAGCAAGAACGATCAACATAGTAATCATAGTCCTCCCTTTAAGAAATGTACGAGAACAATATTAAAACCTAGTATTAATATTAAAGGAGTTAAGTCTCTTCTTTTAAAGTCTATTATAGAAGGTAAAAATCTTATAAGTAGTCTGGTAATAATACTAAAGATTGTAAATTTAATAATAATTGAAATTATATTATCTACTTGAACTAACTCTGACGAACCTAGTATTTGTAAGTCCGTTACACCACCTGCGATTGTTCTGAGAAATAAACAAACCATATATATATAGAGTAAGTTATTACTTAAATAATCAAATAGTCTGTCTACACTATTATACCTAAGCGCTACAGATGACTTTATGATTCTTGTATATAGTGAAACAAGAATATAAAAGACGGGAAGGATAAGTGTTGGAAACTCTAAAATACTCCAACTACTTAGTGCATAGTCAGATGATAACCAGAATATTTTCTTTTCAACAATCAAGTTTGAACTTAATTTATAAAGACCTATTAGTCCTAGAGTAAATACAATAGAAAGTGAGATCGTTGATAATTCATTAATCTCATTTTTCTTCTTTGTTTTAAGAAAAAATAGAAACTCACATACAACAATATATGAAATAACATAATTGATACTAAAGAGGTCAGTATCACTTCCAAAAAGCATATTACCTATTGTCTTAATTAGGAGATAGAAGAGTATGTTAAATCTTATGAGCGAGAGTGCTAAAGAAAATAGAGATGTATTTAAAAAGTTAATTTTAAACACTCTTACAACTCTAAAATTTTTTAAGGACTCTCTATATGTTGCAATGGCTTCATGTCTAAATAGTTTATCAACTAGTCCAATAATGACTATAAACAATACGATAATAAATGTTGTTGCTACAACAGGAACCAGCCCATTATTTAAACTATTCAATCTAATTCTTCCGTGATTGAGGATCTATTCTTAAAATTATAATCAATGATAGAATAAAAGGTACTAATAATAAAAGGTTTTCCCTAGTAAATAGCTGTTCTAGAGTCCAATTCTTTATTATTAGAGATAAAAGAAATATCGCCAGGATACTTAGTGATATTTGCATCGTATTACGTAAGTTCTTCACTGAACTCGTTACAAACTGTTTTTCAATATCTGTTTTAAAGTTACTTTTTCGAGTCTTAACAAAAAAGGCCCAAGTAAATAGTAAAATACTTAGGCCAGATGAAATAATTATGAATATATTGAAGTTAAGACCTTCCATTATTGGATAAAGATCTTAGCTCCATTAGCAACAACTATAATATTTTCCCAGAATATACCAAGCACTAGAACTGGTACAGTTAGGATCGCTATTACAAGTTGGTTAGTGAATCCAAAACCACTAACTTTTTCTTCACTTTCAGAAGATTTAAATACCATTAGTCTTACTATTTTTAAGTAATAGTAAATTGCTACAACAGAGTTCATCCCGGCAATTATAGCTAAAACATAGAAGTCTTTATCAATAAGTGCGTTGAAGATATTGAACTTAGCAACAAATCCACTAAATGGCGGAATACCTGCCAAAGAGAACATCGTCATAATCATGAAGATTGCCATTAATGGGTGCTTTGTAATTAATCCATTAAATCTTTCAAAGTGATCATTTCCATATTCATCTTGTACAAAAGAAGTAATGAAGAAAGCTACTAGAGTCATAAATAGGTAAGTGATACCGTAAAAAATGATCCCTGTAACACCAATCTCAGATAAACAAACAACACCCATCATCATCATACCTGCATGACTGATTGAAGAGTAAGCTAGCATTCTCTTAACTGATCTTTGTCCAATTGCTGAAACGTTTCCAACAGTCATTGTTAACGCTGCAATCACACTTAAAGATCCAACCCAAGTCATCTGTAGAGCACTTGTGTCTCCACCAAAGAATGTCATTGTCACTCTAACTAGAACTGCTATACCAGCAATTTTTGGTACAATAGAGAAGAATGTTGTAACTGGAAGTGGAGATCCTTCATAAACATCAGGAGCCCACATGTGGAATGGTACACAAGCAATCTTGTAACCAATACCTGCAAAGAACATTAAGAAAGAAGGCATTAGGATAGCAACTTGCATTGTATCTAATGCTTGTATCTTATCGACGATTCCTGCAAATTGAATTGTACCTACAACACCAAAAATATGACTCATTCCAAAGAGCATAATACCAGCAGAAATACCTCCATATAGAGAGTACTTAAGACCAGCTTCTGATGATCTATCATCGTTCTTCTTTAAAGAAGCGAGAACATAAGAAAGAATTGAAAGTGTTTCAATACCAATATAAAGCATTAACATATTGTTAGCAGAAGCTAGAAGCATACCACCAATCAGAACGCCAATTGCAATAATTGCAAATTCACCTTTAAGTTTATCGTAGATATCATCTGATCTTCTACTTAAGTAAATCGAAGCTCCTGTTCCAATAACCATGATAATTTTGGCTAAAGTACTGAAAGGATCAATCGTTAAAGCATTAGTAAAGATTCCTCCAGGAGCATCTCCTAGAGAACCAATTAATTTTACTAATGTGAAGAGTAGACCTAAGTAAGCTGTTGCATAAAGGTAGCCTTTCTTGCTTCCTTTAGCATCATTACTATATGTAGACTCAACAAACAGAAGACCTATCATAGTCACTACCAAAATAATCTCTGGAGTGAATCGGGCTATACTTGCTAAATAGTTTAAAAGCATTTCTTACACCTTTTTACTGATAATTCGCCAATAAAGTTACTAGAGAATTAACTGAAGCTTTCATGATATCTAAAATAGGTGATGGCCAAATTCCAAATAGAATTACAGCTACACATAATGGCATCATATAGAAAATTTCTCTCGCATTCATATCTGTGTATGACTTACATTCCTCAACAACATCACCGAAGAACATTCTTTTAAACATCCAAAGTAGGTAAGCTGCACCGATCAGAAGACCAAGTAGAGCAAGAACAGTCATAGTTGTAAATTTTTGGTAGATACCAAAGAAGATTAACGCTTCTGAGATAAATCCTGATAGTCCTGGAAGTCCCATTGCTGCGAACATACCAATTATAAAGACAATCGAGAATACTGGTAATTGAGTATATAATCCTCCAAAACCTTTTGATCCATCTGGTCTAACAATCCATCTGTGGTGAGATCTTTCATAAAGAATACCGATAAGAAGGAACATCATCGCTGCAGAAGTACCATGGTTAAACATCTGAAGAACTGCACCGTTAAGACCTTGAGAAGTCATTGCGGCCATACCAATCATTACAAATCCCATGTGAGATACTGAAGAGTATGCAATTAGTTTCTTAACATCTGTTTGTGCCATCGCACAGAATGCACCGTAAATAATATTAATAAGACCAAGGATTGCTATAAAGTTTGAGAAGTAAACAGCAGCTCCAGGAAAGATAGGAAATGCGATTCTTAAGAAACCGTAAGTACCCATCTTAAGTAAAACACCTGCTAGAATTACTGAAATTGCAGTTGGTGCCTGAACGTGTGCATGAGGTAGCCATGTATGGAATGGAAATACTGGAACCTTAATAGCGAAACCAATAAACATAAACATAAAGAATAGCTTATCAAATGCTACTTCTGTTCCAAATAGGCTTACTTTCATTTTAATAAATTCATCAGCACTTGCTTTAAGAGCTAATAAATCGAATGAGTCAACACCCTTACCAGTTGCATGGTAAAGTGCAACCATACCAACAAGCATCAAGATTGATCCAAAGAAAGTATAAAGAAAGAATTTAACAGCTGCATATTCTCTGTTCTCTCCACCCCAAATACCAATTAGGAAGAACATTGGAATTAGCATTACTTCCCAGTAAACATAGAATAGGAAGAAATCTAATGAGAAGAATACACCGTAAATAGTACTCTGGAGGAAAAGAATCAATGCAAAGTAGCCTTTGATTTGCTTCTTAACAGTCCAAGAACTTAGAATACAGATGAATAAAATCACTGAAGTTAAAAGGATCATTGGAAGAGAAATTCCATCTACACCTAAGTGATAGAAGATATTGAATTGCTTAATCCAAGGAATTTTAACAGTAAATGCTTCTTGCATACCTGCAATAGAATTATCAAATCCCATCCACAGTTTTGCAGTTAGAACCATTGTAATAGCAGTATTTGCTAGGGCCCAAAATCTAATAGCGTTTTCTTTTGCTTTAGGAATAAGTAATACACCTAGAGCACCAAGCATCGGCATCCAAAGAATCCAGTTTAATAAATTCGACGTTCCACTCACCGTCAACTCCTCTTTATATAGAAAATAATTTTTATAATGCTAATATGTAACCAGCTAAAACAACAATAATCATGATGAAATAGAATTGAATCTTTCCAGATTGCAATGTTCTTAAAATAACATTGAACAATCTAACACTCGCTCCTGTTCCATCTACCATAACAGTATCAACCCATAAATCATCGAACCATTTTGCGAAAGTAAAGAAACCTCTGTTTACTTTTGCCCAACCATCAACGATATAACGGTCATAGATACCCATATCTAACCAGGCTAAGAAATTGTTTAAAGGTAGTAATCCTTTTCCAATAACACCCTTAATGTATAGATCATCCATGTAATACTTATTCTGAAGTGCTCTGTACCAACCAGAGAAAGTAGTTACCCACCATCCTGGGTTCCATGACTTTTTGATATACATCATAAAGGCAATGAATACACCACTAAAAGCGATGATTATTGAAACGATAGCTCCAATATGGTGAACATGGTGTACATGATGAGCTTCCTCTTCTGTCATTCCATGATCAGGATCGTAGTGAGAAGGAGCAACTTGTACAGCTTCTCTTGTGTCTACAGTTCCCCATGCTTCTCTTTTATATGATGTAAATTTAGATACTTCTGGTTTCGCTACAAGTGTTGAGAACCACTCAAGTTTTCCTTCTGGTGAGGCAACCTTAAGTAATTTCTGACCTGTAAGAGAACCTGAGAACCAAACACCTAAAGTAAATACAGCAAGTATTAATAAAGGTAAGTTTCTGTTCCATGAAAATTTCTCTTCATGAGTATGGTCGTACAGGTCTTTATCTCTTGGCTCACCGTGAAATGCTAAGAACATCATTCTACACATATAGAATGCTGTTAGTAGAGCACCACCAAAACCTAGAAGAGCAGGAACAATCATTGCTTTATTCTCTAATGCCATAATTAGTGCATCACCTAAGATTCTATCTTTTGATACAAATCCTGAGAAGAAAGGAATACCTGCAATAGCAAGAGTACAACACCACATTGCAAACCAAGTAAATTTCATTTTATGTCTTAATCCACCCATTCTTGGCATTTCTTGAACATGCTCATGCGTGTGATGATCATGTAAAGAATGAATAACTGAACCAGCACTTAAGAATAGACATGCTTTGAAGATTGCATGTGTAATCAGGTGCATAAATGCAGCATTATAAGACCCAACACCTACACCAAGAACCATGTATCCAAGCTGTGAAATTGTTGAATATGCAAGTACTGCTTTAAAGTCTGTTTGAATTAGTGCGATTGTTGCTGCACCAAATGCTGTAATCCCACCGATATAAGCAACTAGAGTTGTTAAACCACCTAAGTCTAATATTGGGTAAATTCTAAGTGATAAGTAAACACCACCGGCAACCATAGTTGCAGCGTGAATAAGAGCTGAACAAGGTGTTGGTCCATTCATCGCATCCGGTAACCAAACTTGAAGAGGGAACTGAGCAGATTTACCAATTGTTCCCATAAAGATTGCTAGACCAGCAAATGTTGCTAGAGGAATACCTAAAGCAGTATGAGAAGCAAATGACCCATCAGCTATAGACGCGTAAATATCTACAAAGCTTGCTGAACCAATATTTGTCCAAATAGCAAGAATACCAAGTAAGAAGAAAACATCTCCAACTCTAGTTGTCATGAATGCTTTTACGTTAGCATCTCCGGCCTTTTCTTTTTCGTAATAATGTCCAATTAAGCTGTAAGAACAAAATCCCATTAGCTCCCAAAAGATAAATACTGAGAAAAGGTTATCTGAAAGAACTAACCCCAGCATAGCTGAAGTAAATAGTGACATATACGTAAAGAATCTACCGTTTCTACCGTAATTCATGTCATCTTTCATATAATATGTTGAGAAGATATGAATTAGTGTTGCAACAACAGTAACCATTAAAAGCATAATTGCTGTCATGTTATCTATATAGATACCCATATCAACATTAAACTCTAAACCAGCTCCATTAAGATCAAACCAAGTGAAAACCTTGTGAACATAATGATCAGTAGCATAGTTACCGAAAATAAAATCTTTAAAAATTCTGATTGCCCATACTGATGATAAAGCGATTGCAGCACAACTAATAAATACTGCTACTTTAGTTGCTTTACGAGCTAAGAATGCATTAATAGCAAACGCAAAGAACGGAAATAAGACAATCGGTGCAATAGTTGAAATAGTATAATCCATTTAATCAACCTTCCTAATTAGCTTTGTAATTGAGTAGCATCATCAATATGGATACTTTCTCTAATTTGATAGAATCTAATAACAATTGCTAATCCAACAGCTGCTTCTGCTGCTGCAATAACAATGATGAATAATGACATTACGTGACCATCAAGATTATTGTTAATAAATCTTGTATAGGCCGCAAAGTTTAATGCCGCAGCATTAAGAATCAATTCAATACCTAGTAAAATTGCAATCACATTTTTTCTTGCAATCATCACAGCGATACCTGCAAGAAAAAGAATTAGTGAAACAACTAAAAATGACGGAAGTGATACCATTATTGTTTCCTTGGTCTAGAAATTACAGCAGCACCAACAAGGGCACCTAACAGTAATACTGATGATATTTCAAAAGCTAAGATATGATCTGTTAGTAGCAGTACACCAAGCTTTTCAACTGTTGATGTAAACTCAGGTAATTCACCCTGAACCTGCTTAGTCATTCCTGCTAAAATCTTAAATGCAACAGAACCAAGAACTAAAGCTGACAGTATACCTATTATAAAGGTTCTTACTGTCCCCATAGAAGGTATCTTATTAATACCAAACTTATTAACCGCTTCCTTGTGTCCACCTGTAAGCATTACTGCAAAAAGCATTAAGATTACGACACCACCAGCATAAACAACCATCTGAGTTGCCGCTAAAAAGTCTGCCCCAAGAGTTGCGTATAAACCTGCAACTCCAAAAAGGCTTGCTAATAAATACACACATGCGTGCATAATGTTTCTACTTGCTACCACACCATACGCTCCAGAAAGAGCTAATAAGGCAGATAGTATGAACATGATATTAATAAACATGCTAAATCCTCTTTATTTTAGTGACCACCGCCACCACCCAGAGAGTGGAGCCATGTAGTAAATAAGTCATATACAGAGTGACCTTCAAAAGCCCACATCCAAATAGCAATTGCGATTAAGTTAAAAATACAAATTGGTGTTAAGTATTTCCAACATAATGAAACAAGTTGATCAATTCTTAGTCTTGGTAGTGTCCATCTAATCCAAATTACAATGTAATAAAGAGCAAATGTCTTTGTGAAGAATGAACCTGCCTGAAGTAACTGACCAATACCGTTACTTACAATTGGTGGTGCACCTGTAATATTTGATATTAGTACTCCATTTCCTAAATCAAATGGAACCTTATATCCACCAAGGTATAATGCTGAAGCAACTCCACACACTACAAATACTTCTACATACTCTGCTAAAGCAAAGAATGAAAATGCCATACCTGAATACTCAGTATGGTAACCAGAAACAAGTTCTGATTCCGCTTCTGGTAAATCAAATGGCGCTCTATTTGTTTCAGCCAGTATTCCAATAAAGAAAACAAAGAAACCAATAAATGTGAATGGGTTATGAAAAATGTACCATTGGTGAGGTAAACCACCTTGGCCTTCAACTAAAGTTGTCATTGAAAGACCACCGGCCATTACAACAATAGATAAGATACAAAGAGTAACAGGAACTTCATAAGATATAATCTGAGCTGCTCCTCTCATCCCACCAAGCATTGACCACTTAGAGTTAGAAGAGTAACCACCTAGAAATATTCCGACACCTACTAATGATGAAACACCTAGTAAGTAGAAGATTCCAATATTTAAATCTGAAAGAACAAATCCACTTGAAAATGGAACAACTGCTAAAGTTGCAAATACACCAACCATACAAAGGATAGGTGCAACCATGAAAAGCATTTTGTCTGCTTGAGTTGGAATAATTATTTCTTTTAATACTAACTTAACACCATCAGCAAGAAATTGAAGAATACCAAAAGGTCCAACTCTATTTGGACCAATTCTCATTTGTAAATCTGCAGAAATCTTTCTTTCAGCGTATGTACCTAAACCACCAATAACAGCACAAAGGTTAACTACGATAAAACATGCAAAAGCAAATATTAAAAAGGCTTGAAGTGAAGTTACCTCAATCCCTAAGTTACTTGTAAAAAAACTAACAATAGTAGTATTCATCTATTTACCTTCTTCCTTTTCTGTTTCAGGTAGTTGGTAACTTCTTACCCAGTCAAGATCGCCTTTCTTCCAGCAATAGACTACACCTTCAATCAAGATAGAAATGAATAATAATAAACTCGCAAGAACTACAGTTCCTTCACCAATTTCGTTGAACTTTTTAAAGACAACTGCCACTGGGAACATCAAAGCTCCTTCAACATCAAAGATGATAAAGATTAGCGCGATTACATAGAATCGAATGTTAAAGTTTGACCAAGCTGTCCCAACAGGCTCTTCACCACATTCGTATGCGGATAACTTAAGATCATTAGGGTTGTTAGGTCTTACTAAAATACCTACTACTAAAACTCCGACTACCATAACGACTGCAAAAGCGACGAGGATTAGTACAGGCATGTAGACGTCTAGGTTGAATGACGACATTCATTGCTCCATTTTAAATACTTTTTCGGTCCTAAAAGAATACATGATACTTAACATGTTGGAAACATTTTGAAATCTTTTTTTTCTTATGATTTCTTTTAATAGTTGACTGTTTAACATAGCTTCGCCCTGCGCCAAAACTAAAATAATAGAATGTATAAGATCAAAACTTGGAACTTTTTCAGCCCTGTGTTATTAAAGAAGGCTTAACGAGGCGAATAATATGATCTTTGAATCAGTCATTAAAAAAATTAACTCTTGGCACAATAATAATTCAGACAATCTCCACATAACAGGTTTAAACAGTGCGCAATTTTCATTTATAATAAATGAGTGTGAAAAAGATATAGAGTTTATAAAGAAAAATAGTTTTGTCTTTATTTGCGACTCAGCGGATCAAGCGGAGAATCTTTATGAAAACTTTAAGGCCTCTCGAATAACTAAAAAACTTTTATTTTTTCCAGGACATGACTTAAGTCCATATTCTGGAGCAATTACATCGCAGAGAGCTCTCTTTGAAAGATTCAAAGTACTAAGTTATTTAACAACAATAAATGAAGATGATACTTTTATATTGATTTCTACCTTTGAATCATTTTCGTTAAGAATTCCTCCACGTGATTTCTTTAAAGAACAAAACTTTAAAATAGAAGTTTCAGATATTATTTCTCCTGATCAATTAGCTGCAAAACTAGTTTCTCTTGGATACAGTTCATCACCAAGTATTGAAGAGCCGGGTACCTTTTCTTCTAAAGGTGAAATTTTTGATATTTACACAATAGACTCTACACCGATTAGAATTCTTTATTTTGATGACATGATTGAGGATATTCTTTTAATAGATTTAGAAACTCAAAAATCATTAAAAGATAAGAAACTGGAAAGTATATGTATAACACCGACTCCTCAAATTTTTGGAGTTCAAGATACTTTCGCACATAAGCTTAGAGAAAATATTCCAATGCCTGCAACGATTCAAAAGAATCGATTCAATAAAAGAAAAGAGATACTTGCTTCACTTTCAGATAATTATCTCTTTGATAACTATGCAGCCTATACTCCATTATTTTTTGATAAGAGCGAAGTTCTGCTAGATTACCTACCGAAGAACTCTATAAAAACGCTATTCAATGATGTTGAGTTTTCAAGAGCATATAATGACTTCTTTGAGCAACTGAGAGTTGAATTTGAACTAGAATGGCAAGACCTAGACAATGATAATTTACTGCCAGAACCAAATAAACTATATGACACACATCTTGAAAAAACTCTTCAAGAAACACCACATATATCTATAGATGATTTATTTTATGCTAATGTACTCAATGAAGAACTTCGTAATTCAATAGAGTTAAAAGTTGTTCCCTCTACAGGCTACCTAAATCAATCAATCAATCCATCATTAAGTAAGCCAGAATATACTAAAGCGATGTTTGAGTTTTTAATAAAAGAATTTCAATTAAGTGGTGAGATCTATTTTTCATATGAACATGACAACTCAAAAAATGAGTTCTTTCATCTTATGGAAATTTTTAAGATGGATCCAAATTTAAAAAAGCGTTTTCATTTTACAAAGTCTAAACTCGCACAAGGTTTCTTTTACGAGAGAGAAAAGACACTAATACTTTCAGAAGCTGATATTTTTAGTACTAAACTGAGAAAAACTAAAACTACAAAAAAAGCTAGTGTTGACGTTTTTGCAGAACAACTCTCAACATTAAAGAAGGGTGACTATGTAATTCATAATGAGCATGGAGTAGGTAAGTATGAAGGCCTAGAATCTTTAGATATTGGTGGTTCAAAATCTGATTACATAGTTCTTATATATAAAGGTAACGATAAAGTTTACGTTCCTGTATATAAAATGAACCTAATCCAAAAGCACTCTGATGGTACAGCAAGTGTTTCAACTGATAGTTTAAGAACAAATAAATTTGCCACATTAAAATCTAAGGCAAGAAACTCTGCAAAGAAGCTAGCCTTTGACCTTTTAAAACTTCAAGCTGAGCGACAATCATCTTCAGGCTTTCCTTTTAATCCACCAGACCAAGAATATAGAGATTTCGAAATGGCCTTCCCATTTCAAGAAACTCCGGACCAGTTGAACGCTATTTCTGATGTGTTAGATTCTATGCAAAAACCAATTGCTATGGATCATCTTGTATGTGGGGATGTTGGTTTTGGAAAAACTGAGATTGCAATGAGAGCTGCCTTCAATGCTGTTCTCAATAAAAAACAAGTTTGCGTACTTGTTCCAACTACAGTTTTAGCACTTCAGCATTACAACTCATTTGTTAAAAGATTTAATAAGTTTCCTGTTGAAATAGATTTTCTCTCACGCTTTAAGACAGCGAAACAAACTAAAGAAGTTTTAGAAAAACTAGAAGATGGGAAAATTGATATTTTAATAGGAACTCATAAACTTTTAAGTGATAAAGTGAAATACAAAGACTTAGGACTTGTAATTGTTGATGAGGAACAGAGGTTTGGTGTTGGACACAAAGAAAAACTAAAACTTCTAAAAGCGAATGTTGATTTCTTAACTTTGACTGCTACACCGATACCTAGAACTTTACAGCTTTCATTCCTAGGTATTAGAGAGATGTCTTTAATACAAACAGCTCCTCCAAGAAGACAAAGTATTAAGTCATACCTAATAAAAGAAGATGACCTAACTCTGCAGACAGCCATAAAAAAAGAGCTTAACAGAGGTGGCCAGGTATTTATTGTTCACAACAAGGTCAGTGATATTGAACAATTTTCAAGCTACATACAAGAACTTGTCCCAGAAGCTAAGATTGTTTACGCTCACGGACAGATGTCAGAAAAAGAACTAGAACAGAAAGTTAGTGCCTTTTACAGTGGTACTTATCAAATACTAATTTCTACAACAATCATAGAGTCTGGAATTGATATTCCAAATGCTAACACTATGATCATTGATAGAGCTGATAACTACGGCCTCGCACAACTTCACCAATTAAGAGGTCGGATTGGTCGATCAGACAAAAAAGCATATGCGTATTTTGTTATTCCAAAACACAAACCTATTTCAGAAGTTGCTCAAAAAAGACTTAAAGCACTTCAGACTTATGCAGATATGGGATCTGGATTTAACATTGCAACTTGTGATTTAGAAATTAGAGGGGCAGGAGATATTCTAGGGGCAGAGCAATCAGGACAAATCGATAATGTTGGTCTAGAGCTTTATATGCAACTTCTTAAAGAAGCTATACAAGAGCTTCGTGGCGAGAAAAAGCTCATCAAACAAGATGTTGAAGTTAAGACTCCATTTCCAAGCTATATTCCTGCAAACTATATCAAGGACTCTAGCGAGCGACTCAAGCAATATAAGAGATTATCTAATTGCGATGAACTTGAAACTCTTTTCAACATTAAAGATGAGTTTGTAGATGTTTATGGAGCTATCCCTGAAGAACTAGAAAATTTATTCACTACACTTGAAGTCAGAATGATTCTCATTGATGCTTCACTTAAAACAATTCAAGTAGGTGGTAGGTTAGCAACGCTTAGTTTTGATAAGAAATATATTGAAGAAAATGAAGCTCTTAGAAATAGAATGCTCGACTTCTTCTTATCAAGACCTAGAAGCTATCAGCTTACACCTGACTTTAAGGTAATCTACACGCATAAAGAAACGTTAACTCAGAGTGAATTTCTCAAGTTCTCTAAAGAGCTTGCGGAGAAAATTCTTCCTCCTTGATGTTTTTTCCACAGGTTATCTTTTTTTTTGATAAACTATTAAGGAATAATAACCATTTAGGGATTTGCGATATGCTAAGAAAAACACTCGCTATAACTTCTATACTACTTTTATCGACGGCAACACTTGGAGCAAAAGATCCTGTTGTGGCCACAGTAGATGGGGTTAGCATAAAAAAATCAGAGCTTGAAAAAACTTACCAAGAAAACTTGATGTTTGTTTCAGACAAAAGAGTTACGAGGAAAAAAGTTTTAAATGACATCATTAACAGAAACTTAGGGATTAAAAGAGCTAAGAAAGGAAACCTTGATAAAGATCCTACTGTTAAATATAAGATGGAAGATATCATGTATCATGCACAAATCTCTAAAGACCTTGAACCAAGGTTAAAAAAGATTGTAGTTACTGATAGTGATGTTGATAAGTATTATAAAGAACATCCTGAATATAGAACTGCACATATCCTTTTCAGAGTAAGAACAAATCCTGAAAAAGAAGAAAACGAAGCAGCACTAAACCAAGCTCTAAAAGTTTATAACACATTAAAGAAAAAGCCTGAGTTATTTGCAGAGCTAGCTAATAAGTTTTCTCAAAGTTCTACTGCTCCAAATGGTGGAGATATGGGATTTCAACCAGCAATAAGATTAGCACCTGAATACTTTGCTGCTATTAAAGGCAAGAGTGATAACTTCATTACTCCTCCGGTAAAAACACAGTTTGGGTATCACATCATAAAAGTAATGTCGGTCAAGAGCGTAAAAAGCATTAATAACGCACTTTACAAGAAGATTGTTTACGATCAAAAACGTGACGCTATACTAGATAGCTACTTTTCTGAACTACGTGCAAAAGCAAAAATTAAAATAAACGAAGAATTCCTTAAATAACTTGAATAATGCTTCTTGTTAATCTATTTTTAAATATCGTTTCTGATAAAAAATGGATTAACAATGAAGCAACTAATTATCTCTATTATTTTTCTTACTTACTCACAAACTCACGCAAAGTTATTAGATAAAACAATTGCTGTATTCAACGACACAGTAATTACTTTGAGTCAGATAAAAAGAGTAAAAAATAATATCTCTAGTAGAAAAAATATCTCTCCACTTATTTACAAAAAAACTACTTATACTGACCAAGAGATTTTGGACATTATGATCGAAAGACTTTTGATTAGAGAAAAGTTAAGTGAGATTGGATATATTAGAAATGATGAACAAGTTGAAAGTGAAATTACAAATATTGAAAAGAGGTTAGGTCTTTCAAGAGCTCAACTATTGAACTTTTTAAAGTCTAATAACATGAGTTTCGACGAGTACTTCGAAATCATTAGAGAGACTATTGAATTCAATATATTTAACGGAAGAATTATCAGACCTTTAATTTCTGTAACTGATCAAGAAGTTAAGAACTATTTCTACAAAACTTCAAAAGATAAAACTCTGGCTTTCAAGTATACAATTGTCGACTTTTCACTTGAAGAGACTAAAATGAAAAAAGGTATGCTTAAAAACTTCCCTGAAACGCTAGAGAAGTTTCAAGTTAATGGTGTCCTTCCTAAGAACTACGAAGACGTCCAAACTAATGTACTAGGTGATATTACTGAAGATGGATTAACTAATAATCTAAAAGCATTATTAAAAGCTACTGACGAAGGAAAGTTTACTAAGCCTATAAAGCTCGGTGATACTTTTCATGTCTTCTTCGTAAAGAAAAAAGACCTTGTTGAATCTCAAATTTACTTGAATGCTAAAGCTCAAATTCGTAGTAAGTTAATGGGTGACCAGGCAGGTGAAGTTACAGACCTTTGGTACAAAAGGGAACTTAGCAAACACTATATTAAAACATTTGTTTCTAAATGATTTATGTAACTCAAGGCCATCAACTTGGAATTGGAATTGAGGTTTTTTTAAAATCTTTTAGCCTTTTAAATTCCATACAACAAAAGAGTTTTAAATTAGTAGTAAATAGAAGAACTATTGAACAAAATTTAAAACTCTTAAACTTTAATTATCAAATCCTAAACGATCAAATTCATTTTAATTCAAATATTCTTAACTATATTGAATGCGCGAATGAAGGACTTCCTGAAAGTACACAATCTTTAAATCTTGCATTAGAAAATATTACAGAAAAAGATATTCTACTTACTTTACCTACGTCTAAAGATCAATTAATAGACAGCAATCAATTAAGAAAAGGCTATACTGAATTCTTAAGGTATCGCTATTCAATACAAAACCTTTGCATGGTCTTTAAGGCCTATGAAGATGCCACTCTTCTCATTACAGACCACATCCCACTAGCCAAAGTATCGAGTTCAATAACTTCAGCTCAGATAATAGAGAAAGTAACTAAAACGATGAATGGTTTTAATAAATACTTTTATCCTCTATCAGAAGTAATTTTTGCAGGTATTAATCCACATTGTGGAGAGGGTGGGTTACTCGGTAACGAAGACCATGTAGTAGATGATGCTATTAAAAGTTTAAATAGTGTTGTTAATACAGTTGGCCCAGTCAGTGGAGATACTCTTCACTTCTATACAGGCAATAAAGAGAAACAATTAAAAGTCTATATGTTTCATGACCAAGGCCTACCTCTCTTTAAAGATAAGTATAGAACTATCGGTTTAAACATTACTCTTGGTTTACCATTTTTAAGAATGAGTGTTGATCATGGAACAGCGTTTAATCTTTATGGTAAGGGTGTTGCTGACTTCAGTGGGTGTTACTACATGCTAAAAGAAGCAATAAAAGTGAATAGGAAATTATTAGATGAGCAACAATAAATATATCGAAATCTACAAAGCCAAAGTTCATAATTTAAAAAGTATTTCACTTAAAATACCTAAAGATACAATTACTGTTATTACGGGGCCTTCAGGCTCTGGAAAGAGTTCTTTAGCTTTTGATACTATATATGTTGAAGGGCAAAGACGATATATTGAAAGTTTATCAAGCTATGCAAGACAATTTCTTGGTCAATACCAGCCACCAGATGTTGAATCAATTACTGGTCTATCTCCAGCAATAGCAATAGATCAAAAATCAAGTAGTAGAAACCCAAGATCTACAGTAGGAACAATTACTGAGATTTATGATTATATGAGAGTACTTTTTGCTAGAGCAGGGACTTTATATGATCCTGAATCAGGTGATGAAATTAGAAGGTATACTCCAACACAAATAGTAAGAGAGCTATTAAATTTACCGACTAAGACAAAGCTACATATAATGGCGCCAATCATTAATGGTAAGAAAATAAATTTAAAGTCAGAAATTACTAAATATCAATCGATGGGCTTTGTAAGAGCATTCATTGATGGAGAAGTCGTTCAGTTAGATGATGCACCTAAAACTGCAAAATCTTTCGATATTGTCATTGATAGAGTTCTTCTTAAAAAAGATATAGAAAAGAGAATTACTGACTCTGTTGAGCATGCCCTTAAGCTTAGTAATGGGACTGTTAATATCTTAGTAGGCGATGATGAAGTATTAACTTTTAGTGAAAAAAATATATCTGCTACTACAGGTGAAATTTTTCCAGATTTAGAACCTAGACTTTTTTCTTTCAATTCACCTCTAGGAGCTTGTGAAACATGTAATGGAATAGGTCAAAAGAAAGACTTTGAATTAAATAGAATGATCACAGATGAAGGAATCTCTATTTTAGATGGCGCTATAAAGCCTCTAAGTAAAAAGAACTCTTTTCTCTATAAAATGATCTTAAGTATTGCAGAAAAAGAAAAAGTTGACCTCTCTATTCCATTGAAGAAACTGCCTAAAAGCTTTAAAAATATTTTATATAATGGAAGTGATAAGGTTTATAAATATAAGTTCTCATCTGAAAGTTCTTATTATGAATTCTCAAAAGCATTTCCAGGCATAACAAGCTGGTTTGAAAAAAAGTATACAGAATCAGGTTCAGAGAAAGTCAGAAAAGAACTTGAAGAATATATGAACATAATTACTTGTTCTTCTTGTAATGGGCATAGACTTAAACCAATTGCTTTAAGTACAAAGCTTGCGAAGAAAAATATTATGGATATATCCGAAATGGATATACTTTCAGCTCTTAACTTCTTTAAAGATATTAAGCTAAAAGGTGAAAAGAAGCTAATCGCAGAAAAACTTTTAAAAGAAATTGAAAACAGACTTCAATTTCTTGTTAATGTTGGATTAGATTATTTAACAATCAATAGAAGTGCCTCCACTCTTTCTGGAGGTGAAAGCCAAAGGATTAGACTCGCTACTCAAATAGGATCGGCTCTTTCTGGAGTCCTCTATGTATTAGATGAGCCTAGTATTGGTCTCCATCAAAGAGATAACGACAGACTTATTGAAACCCTTAAATCATTAAGAGATTTGGGTAACACTGTCCTAGTCGTTGAACATGATGAAGATACAATGAGAGAAGCTGACCATATAATTGATATCGGTCCAGGAGCAGGAATACATGGTGGAAATATCGTTGCCGAGGGAAGTCCTAAAGAGATCTTAAAAAACAAAAAATCTCTAACTGCTCAGTATCTAAGTGGGCAAATTAAGATTGATATTCCTGCTGAAAGAAAACAATTTACAGACTTTATTCAACTCAAAAAAGCTAAGCATAATAACCTAAAAAATGTCTCTGTAAAGATTCCATTAGGTGGGCTTGTGTGTGTTACAGGTGTGAGTGGTTCTGGTAAATCTTCACTTATTCACGAAGTACTTGTTCCAGCAATTAAAACAAATATATTAAGAGCTAATAAGAATCTATACCGAAGGTCTAATTACCACTCAATCATAGGGCTAGATCCACTCAAATCTATTATTGAGTTAGATCAAAGTCCAATCGGTAGAACTCCTAACTCTAACCCTGCAACTTACGCTGGACTCTTTGATGAAGTTAGAAAACTTTATGCAAAGACCACAGAATCTCAGATAAGAGGTTATAAGCAAGGTAGATTCAGCTTCAACGTCAAAGGTGGACGTTGTGAAGAGTGTGAAGGTAATGGGGTTAAGAAAATAGAAATGCACTTTCTTCCTGATGTCTATATCACTTGTAGTGAATGTAATGGCTCAAGATACAATAATGAAACTCTTTCTATACTCTATAGAGGTAAGAACATTGCTGATGTTCTAGATATGAGTATTGAAGAAGCAGCAGGATTCTTTGAGAACCATAAGAAAATGAATAGAATACTATCGACTATGGTCTCTGTTGGACTTGGATACATTAAGCTTGGTCAGTCAGCGACAACACTTTCTGGCGGTGAAGCACAAAGACTTAAACTCTCTAAAGAGCTATCGAAGATGACTAAAGGTCATTGTCTATATGTTCTTGATGAACCTACGACAGGTCTTCATTTTCAAGATATTAAGATACTTTTGGATGCTGTACATAGCTTAGTTGATCAAGGACATTCTGTTCTAATTATAGAGCATAACTTAGATGTAATAAAAACTGCTGACTATATTATTGACCTTGGTCCTGAGGGTGGTCGTAATGGTGGTGAAATTGTGGCAGAAGGAACACCTGAGGAAGTTGCCAAGGTAAAAGGCTCTTACACAGGAAAATATTTAAAGAGGATTCTTAAGTGATTATTAATGAAGTGAATGAAATAAGTGATCCATCAATTAAAGAATTTCTTTCTTTAAAAGATAAATCTTTGAATCTTCAAGATCAAATCATTGTAGAATCTGAGAAAGTCGTAAAGAAACTTCTAAACTCTAAAACTGAAATATTAAAAGTGTTTGCTCATAAAGAGTTTATTGAAAAGTATTCAGATATACTTGCAGAAAAGAATGCCCCTATCTTTACTGCTTCTAAAGATATTATGGAACAAATCGTTGGACATAAACTTCACCACGGAGTGATGGTTTTGGCCAAAAGACCTAAGTATATTTCGATAGATGATCTTGAGGATAAAGTCCTAATTCTTAATGGACTTACATCTCCTGAAAACATAGGAACTATAATTAGAAATAGTGCGGCCTTTAATATTAACTCTATCATCATAGATTCTAAAACATGCTCTCCCTATGCGAGAAGATGTATAAGAGTTTCAATGGGAAATATATTTAAGGTTCAAGTTTATAAAAGTGAAAACCTAAATCATGACCTTACTTTATTAAAAGAAAAGGGTTTTAGAATTATTAGTACTGCAAATCAAAGTGGTGCAATTGATCTTCCTTCATATAAGTTTTCAAACAAAGCATGTGTAATTATTGGAAGTGAAGGTCATGGTATAGAGAGTAATATTCTAGAGAATAGTAATGACATTATTAGAATACCTATAGACGATGAAGTTGCGCATTTAAATGCTGCATGCTCAAGCTCAATAGTTCTCTATCAATTTTCTCTTTAGATTTTAATTAGGTCTTCGAAGAAGGCACCAAATTCTTCAGTAGGGTGAGATATTAAAACCTCTAGTACCCATAGGTTACCTTGTGGAATAATATCAGTATCTGCAAGATTTGATCTTGTGAAGATTGCATGTGGGAAGTCACCAAGTCTATGGCCTTTCATTTCTTCATTAAATTTATAACCTAACTTATGAGTATAACTTTCAGTAAAGTCATATAAATCAGCACCGCTAAGTTTATCTTTCTCTGCTGCAATTGAAGCCACTCTAAATATTTCTTCACTAGCTTCTTTAATTTTTAAATATTTTTCTGAGTTACCCACAACAAAAGTTTCTCCATAATCTCCTTCATGATTATAGAAAACAGGTCCTATATCGATAAAGAATATGTCGTCTTCTTTTAAGGTAATTGTGAGATCTGATTTTTCTTTGAAAGATTTTAGTGTATTTTTACCAATTCTGAACTTACTAGGATGCCACTTCTTTTCACATTCAAGTTCATCTAGTGTTTGGTCTATTATTTTATGGCCATCAAGCTCTGTCATGCCAGGTTTGATTTTAGAGGCTATAAGCTTTACGGCCTCTATAGTCTTTGATCTACACTTTAGGAATAGCTCTTCATTAAATGAAGAGCCAACACCTTCTATTTTAGAATCTTTATTCATTAGTTGAATTGGCTCATTAGGCTGGCCATTTCAATTCCAGACATTGCAGCATCCCAACCTTTATTACCAGCTTTTGTTCCAGCTCTTTCAATTGCTTGCTCTATTGTATCTGTAGTGATTACACCAAAAATCACAGGTACTTCTGTGTCTAAAGATATTTTTGATACACCTTTTGCTACTTCAGAACAAACGTAATCAAAGTGAGGAGTAGTTCCTCTAATTACAGCTCCAAGACAAATTACAGCGTCATATTTATTTGTTTTAGCAAGTTTTTGGGCCATTAGACTAATTTCAAAAGCTCCTGGAACCCAAGCAACATCAATATCATTCTCTGAAGCTTGATGTCTCTTAAGGCAATCCACAGCTCCATTAACTAGCTTACCAGTAATAAACTCATTAAATCTTGCAGAAATAATTGCAAACTTTTTTCCTTCAGCCGATAGGTTTCCCTCAATTAAATTGGCCATAGATGTCTCCTAATTTATAGAATCAAGTAAATGATTCATTCTATTTTTCTTTGTTCTTAAGTAATCAATATTTGTATCATTAGCTAATATTTCAATAGGGTGTCTATTCACTATTTCAAAGTTAGCATCCATAAGTGAAGATACTTTAAGCGGATTATTTGTTAAAAGTTGTACTTTATTAACACCAATATCTTTTAACATTGAAATTGCAACATCATACGTTCTTAAGTCATCACCAAAGCCTAGAGCTCTATTTGCATCAACAGTATCCAAGCCTTGGTCCTGGAGAGCGTAAGCTTTTATTTTATTCGGTAAACCAATTCCACGACCTTCTTGACGCATATAAAGGATCACACCAGATCCTGCTTCTTCAATTAACTTCATCGAATTGTTTAATTGATCACCACAATCACATCTAAGAGATCCAAAGATATCTCCTGTAAAGCACTCTGAATGAATTCTAACGAGAGTAGGTGAGTCATTAGAGATTTCACCTTTAACAATTGCTACATGGTGTTCATTAGTATTTTCAACTTCATACATTCTCAACTTGAAGTTTCCAAACTTATTTGGAAAATCAATTTCAGATGTCATTATTGCATTTTTTTTTTCTAAATTTTTTCTATAGTTTACAAGATCTTTAATTGTTACAAATTTAAGTCCATGCTTATCAGCAACTTTTTTAAGATCTCCTGTTCTTGCCATTGTTCCATCTTCATTCATGATTTCACAAATTACTCCTGACGGATGACATCCAGCTAATCGAGCAAAGTCTACAGCTGCTTCTGTATGACCATTTCGTACTAATACACCGCCATCTCTAGCGATTAATGGAAAGATATGTCCTGGCTTAACAAAGTCTGCAGCTTTTGTTGAATTTTCAGTAAGTGCTAGTGTTGTTAATGACCTGTCTTCACAAGATATTCCAGTTCCACCATTATCTAAATCTATAGAGACAGTAAAAGCAGTATTATTAACGCAACCACTTGATTTAACCATTATATCTAATTCAAGTTCGTCTGCTCTATCTTTTGTTATAGGGGTACAAATCAAACCACGGCCATAAGTTGCCATAAAGTTAATTGCTTCTGGCGTAACCTTATCTGCGGCCATAATAAAATCACCCTCGTTCTCTCTATCTTCGTCATCTATTACGATGATGATTTTTCCGAGTTTAATATCTTCAATGGCGCTTTCAATACTATCAAACATTTAAAAACCTTTCGACCTAAGCCACTCTTCACTCATTTGTGATTCTGACGTTTTATGACTTCCCTTATAAAAAAGCAAGTTTTCAACATACTTGCCTAGGATATCAACTTCTATATTTATAATTGAACCAACTCTTCTATTCCTAAGGATGGTATTCATCCAAGTATGAGGGATAATTGAGACAGTAAATGTATTTTGTTCTCTATCTAAATCAGCAACAGTAAGTGAAATCCCCTCAATAGTAATTGAGCCTTCTTTCACAATATACTTCATCTGATCTCTATCTATTTTTGACTTTAATAGATAATTCTTACCTTTATTTTGAATATCAACAATACTTGCCATAGCATTTACATGACCTTGGACTAAGTGACCGCCAAGTCTGTCGCTCAATTGTAGAGCTAATTCTAAATTAACTTCTTCACCAACTTTAAGATTACCAAGTGTAGTCTTTTCAAGACTTGTGTGAATTGTTTGTACTACAAAATGATCATCAGCAACTCTAACAGCTGTCTGACAGGCACCATTGATAGCAACAGAATCATCAATTTCAATATCTTTGATTAAGCTCTTAGAGTAAATAACTAACTCTTTACCTTCTTGGTTTCCATTTATTGATTTAACTGTTCCAATTTCTTTTACTAATCCTGTAAACATGATTGGCCCCCAGAGTATGCATGATAAATAATTTGCCCATCTAAGTTTTCAATCTTCGAATTAGAAAACTCAATTGCATCTTTCATCAATAGGTTAGAGTCATTCTTATAGTAAGAAATTCCATTCCCTATAATTTTTGGGCAAATAAATAGGCTTAATCTATCGAATTGTTTTTGATCTAAAAAAGATGTGATCACACTCTGACCACCTTCAACTAAGATTGACGTAATCTTTAGAGAACCAAGTTTCAAAAGAACATCTGCATGATCAAATGAATTCCCAGTTTTTTCTACTACTAAAATTTTCACTCTATTTGTTTCAAATATATCTAGCGATTCTTGATTACAAGATGAGTATGATTCTGAACTAGTAACTATAATTGTCTTATTTGAGTTTTCGTCTTGAAATAATTTGTAGCTAGTTTCCATTTTATGGATAGAGCCTAAAACAATTCTATAAGGAGTCTTTCCTTTTGAATCTACACCCATTCTAATATTAAGTGTTGGATCATCTTTTTCTAAAGTATTTCTACCAACTAATACGGCATCATATCTCTGGCGCCAAACGTGAACTCTCTCTCTAGCAGAGTCATTACTAATCCATTTTGAGTCACCAGAACTTGTTGCTATTTTTCCATCAAGAGTCTGCGCGAGCTTAATATGCACGAATGGTTTCTTTGTTTGAATATACTTAAAGAAAACTTCGTTTAGCTCAAAGCCTTCTTCTTCAAGAATACCAATTGTTACAGCTATACCTGCTTCTCTTAACTTCTTAACACCTTTACCTGCGACTTCAGGGTTTGGGTCTAAATTAGAAATAACAACTCTTTTAATTTTACTTTCAATTATTAGGTTAGTGCACGGAGGTGTTTGCTTATTTGTATGACAACACGGTTCTAGATTACAATAGAGTGTTGCCCCTTCTACAGATTCTGTGGCGTTTAAAATAGCATTAGGCTCTGCGTGTGGACCACCATAGAACTCATGCTTTCCTTTACCGATAATAATATTATCCTGAACAACTACTGCGCCAACCAATGGGTTAGGTGAGACCTGACCAACGCTCATTCTAGCTAGGCTAAAACACATCTTTATATATTGTTCATCTATCTTTATATCCATGCGTGCTTATAACATAAAATCTATAGCTTTCAGATAGTTATGTCTTTTTTTCATAGAACAAAACATTTATAAATAACTAATATTTCATCTATAAACCCATTATTGTTTATTTTCCTAACACCTTTTGAAAATGTTTCAAAAATCCCCTCCTTGGACCTATAGGGGCATATCATAGTTCTATAAATCTTGTCGGAGAAGGATATGAAAACACTAAAACTATCTGTTTTACTTTTAGCTATAATTTCAAGTACTAACAGCTTTTCCAGAAGTCCTCATGAGTCTGAGTCACTTATAAATAATGAGATTATGCACGGAAAAGTCATCGCAGGTGAAGCAGGACACTTAGAGTCTGAAGTTGCAAGACTAACTACTAAGCTCGAACGTACCCTAGCTTTAATTCCGTTGGATATAGATAAGAATGAGGGAAGAATAATCAGTATTATTGCTGATCAGGTTGAAAGAGATTTACGTAAAATTAAGAAAGATATTGATTCCCTTAGTTACCAAAAGTCTTCGGAATCAATCTATAGAAAGTTAGAGCAAATAGAAAAAGATATTGAAATGATTTAAAAATAAAAAGGCCACTCCGAAGAGTGGCCTCATTAAGATCTTGTTTTAAACTATCTTAATTATCCTACTAGGAAAACTGAGATAAGAGTAAAGATAACAAGTGATTCCATTAGTGCAAGAGCAAGAATCATTGGTGTTTGAATCTTGTCAGCAGCAGATGGGTTTCTTGCGATACCTTCTAGAGCTACAGAAGCAGCATTTGATTGAGCAGCTGTTCCACCAAAAGCAGCGATTGCCATTGCGAAGAAGTAAGCTAAGTACTTAACAGATTGAGTGTCCATTCCACCTTCAGCACCAAATGCTTGCCAAGTGAATAAAAGAGGTACTGCTACTGCGAAACCTAAAACGATATTTCTCATTTTGAACTCCAAAAAACTCGGCATCTCTCTACCGAGGAAAAAATTATAAGTCTATATTCTCTTAGTGGTGCTCAGCATGATCGTGATGAGCAGTCGCTAAACTAATATAAACCATTGATAACATTGTAAAAACATAAGCTTGGATAAAACATACTAATAAACCAAGAAGGTAGAATGGTACTGCTCCAAATAGCCAAGCAATATTAAATCCCATTACTTCAAGATTTAAGAATGTTGTTAAAACTTTGTGGTCACCCATCATGTTTCCGTTTAGACGAAGCGCTAAAGAAACTGGACGAATACAAGTTGAAAGTATTTCAATTGGAAAAATAAGCACGGCCATATACCAAAGTGGTCCAGCGAAATGCTTAAGATAGTTAATTGTTCCTAATTCTTTACAGCCTTTTGCATTGAAGTAAATAAATGAGAAACATCCAAGTGCCATAGTTGTTGAAAGGTGCTCAGTCGGAGGTAAGAAACCTGGGATAAGACCAATCAAGTTTGATGCAAAGATTAAAATAAAAGTTGTTGCTACAAATTTGAAATAAACTGGAGCATCTTTCTCACCAAGAACAGCGTTACACTGAGTGTAAATAAATTTACCGTAAGCCTCTACTAGGTTTCTAAAAGTAAATCCTTTGTCAGGAATTACAGGATTAGAAATAGAAGAAAGCTTCATTCTGTAAATTAACCCTACAGCTGTTAGTAAAATTCCGATTAATACGAAAGTTACTACATGCCACGGATAGTGAGTATGAAGAGCTTCTTGAGCAGCACCTATCCAAGTGAAACCACCTGCAGCTAATGCGTTTGAAGAAGTTAAAAGTGTTAAAAGCGCTAAAATATTTTTCATGTTTACTCTCGACCTTTAGATCTAATACTAAAAGTTAATATAAATATTTGAATTACGTAATTTATCACAGGTATAATTATCCTATTTCCCATAATCTGTCGACTAATTACTAGACTTAAAATGAGAATCGTTAACTTTCCAGCGAATAAATACATGATCTTATCTTTAACATGATGAATATGTCCATCAGATACCTGACTTTTTACAAGTTCAAAGACTGCCTCTGCTAACATTCCCAAGTGTAGGACTGTTGCAACGTAAACAATTAAAATTCCAGTAATATCATTCCAACCTCTTGAGAACAAAAGGAAAAAAATTGTCGTTGGAACCGACATTAAAAAGAATTTTTTAAGATTTATTTTTGTTTTTAAAAGCATAGTAGACCATCAAGTATATTGTATTGAAGATGATGGCCAGAAAAATCAACACCCCTGTAGTCTTACCAAGGTAGCCTTTTTCCACTAATACCTTCATTGCATATGCAGCAACTAAAATTGTTGATGGGAAACTTAACGCCAATCCGGTAACTTGCACCCATTTCTTATCTAGCATTATCTTTTCCTAGAGACTCTTCTATGAAAAATAGAATTCAACCTATTTTGCAATACTTCGGTATTTGGGTATTCCCCTAAAATTGAGTAGTAAAGATTGTAGGCCTTTTTCAATTCTTCCATTGTCTCATAAGCATTAGCCATAAGAAATTTTGTTTGAACTAAATTTTCTTTCTTTGTTTCTCGCTTCAAATATTCTTTCCAATCATCTACGGCTTCTTTCCAGTTTTTCTTTTGGAAGTTGAGAAGGCCTAACTGATAATAAGACTGAACATAGTACTTATGATTTGAACTCGACTGGATTTTTAAAAACTCTTTATATGCTTTCTCGTATTCATTCGCTCTTAGAAAGTTTTGTGCCAATCTAAATTGATAGAAATCAAATTTTTCAAGTCTAGGAGTGAAATCAACTAATAACCTATAACTCTTCTCACTAAGCTTATAATCTTTTAAATAAGTAAAAGAGATTTCTCCAATTCTTTCTTCTGATTTCACTAACCAGAGAGGGGAGTCAGTAAACTTTTTAATCTCTCTATAATATTTTATGGCCTTAGCATTTTCACCAAGGTTAATAGAATAGAGCTCACCAAGTTGGTAATAAATTTTAACTTTAATTTCTTTTGGTGGATTATCTTTAAGTATTAGTTCGTATTGAGAGATAGCCTTTCGATACTCTTGAAGACGTATATACTCCTGGGCACCTAAAATTTTCTTATGAAGCCTAGGAGTAAAGTCACATGAAATAAAAAAGGCGCTGATTAGAATCAGCGCCAATATTTTAACTTTCTGTGTTTGTTTCATCTATATCATCATCTGGTTCTACAATTTTTTCTACTGAAACAACTGCTTCACCTTCTTTTAACTTGATGATTCTTACACCTTGAGTTGCTCTACCCATTAGTGAAATTCCAGAGATCTTAGTTCTTACAACTTGTCCCTTATCAGTAATAACCATTAAGTCATCTTTATCTGAAACTGGCTTAATCTGCTTGATCTCACCATTCTTTTCAGTAAGTCTCATTGCTAAGATACCTTTACCACCACGAGTTTGTTTACGGTATTGGCTTGCTGCCGTTCTCTTTCCGTATCCATTCTCTGTAATAGATAAGATCTCTACAGTGTCATCAATAAGCTCCATACCAATGATTCTTTCACTATCATCAATATTTATACCTTTAACACCTTGAGAAACTCTACCCATTGGTCTTGCATCAGCTTCATCGAATCTAATAATTTTTCCTGATGAAGAACAAAGAAGAACATCTTTAGATCCATCACTAACTCTTACACTACATACAGAGTCACCATCTTGAACTTTGATAGCTCTTAGTCCTGACTGCTTAATATTGTTATAATCAGTAAGTGCAGATTTCTTAACTAGCCCTTTTTCAGTAGCGAACATTAAGAATTTACCTTCTCTTTCTTCCTCTGGAGGAATACACATGATTTCTTTAATTTTATCACCTGGAGGCACAGGAATAAGGTTAGCAATATTTCTCCCCTTAGCTGTTCTTGTACCTTCTGGAATATTATAAACTTTCTTAGAGAATACAGATCCTCTATTTGTGAAGAATAAAATTGTAGAGTGCGTATTAGCTGTGAAGATATCTGTGTAGAAATCCTCATCTGCATTATTTGCACCCTTAACACCTTTACCACCTCTTTTTTGAGTACGGTAAGTGTCCATCGTCATTCTCTTTAAGTAACCTTTATGCGTAATTGTTACGAGAACATCTTCATTCTTTACTAGATCTTCAATTTGAATTTCGTCAGCCTTAGCAACAATAGAAGTTCTTCTTTCATCACCATAGTTTTCAACTATCTCTTCAAATTCACCTTTAATAATACCTTTAATTAAAACTTCAGATCCTAAAATTTCTTCAAGTCTAGCAATCTCTTTCATTATAGCTTCGTAATCAGCTATAATTTTATCTCTTTCAAGACCTGTTAGCCTTTGAAGTCTCATATCTAATATTGCTTGAGATTGAATTTCACTTAGAGCAAATCTTGAAATAAGTTTTGCCTTAGCATCTGCTGGACCTTCAGACTTCTTAACAATTTCTACAACTTCATCAATATTTTCAACAGCTACTTTTAGACCTTCTAGAATATGAGCTCTTTCTTTTGCTTTCTTTAACTCATAAACAGTTCTTCTAATTACTACTTCTCTTCTGTGATCAATAAAGCATTCTAACATTTCTTTAAGGTTCATCACTTTTGGACTACCGTTAGAAATTGATAAGAATATAATACCAAATGAAACTTGAAGTTGAGTTGCTTTATAGAGTCTATTAACAATTACAGACGCTATTTCACCTTTCTTAAGATCAATTACAACTCTAATACCTTCTCTCGAAGATTCATCTCTAATATCAGAAATACCTTCAATATCTTTATTGTTTACAAGGTCAGCAATTTTTTCAATTAGCTTTGCTTTGTTAACTTGGTAAGGAAGCTCAGTAATAACAATTCTTTCTCTTTCTTGTTTTCCATGAACTTCAATATCAACTTTAGCTCTAATTTGAATTATTCCACGACCTGTATGGTAAGCAGACTTAATCCCCTCAGTTCCATGAATAGAACCATGAGTAGGAAAGTCTGGACCTGGAATGTGGGCCATTAATTCATTAATAGTCATATCTCTATTATCAATTAACTCTGATAATGCTCCCATAACTTCAGTTAAGTTATGTGGAGGAATATTTGTGGCCATACCTACAGCAATACCTGATGAACCATTCACTAGTAGGTTAGGTACTTTTGTTGGTAAAACTTTTGGCTCTTTTAAAGAGTCATCATAGTTTGGTTGCCAATCAACAGTATCTTTATCTAAATCTTTCAGCATTTCTTCTGAAAGTTTCTTCATTCTAATTTCTGTATACCTCATCGCTGCAGCTGCATCACCATCAACAGAACCAAAGTTCCCTTGACCATCAACAAGTACATATCTCATAGAGAAATCCTGCGCCATACGAACGAGCGTATTGTAAACAGCAGAGTCACCATGTGGGTGATACTTACCAATAACATCACCAACAACACGTGCTGACTTCATATATGGCTTATTGTGATAGTTATTTAAAGCGTACATTGCATATAGTGCTCTTCTGTGAACTGGCTTTAAACCATCTCTCACGTCTGGAAGTGCACGACCAATGATTACTGACATAGCGTAATCAAGGTAACAACTTTTCATTTCATCTTGGATTGCAATAGGTGCAATATTTCCGTGATTTATTCCGTCACCATTTCCTGGTGTATTATTTTCATCTGACATACTTATTCCTTATACGTCTAAGTTTCTAACGTTCAGTGCATTCTCTTCAACAAATTGTCTTCTTGGCTCAACATTATCACCCATAAGAACAGAGAATACTTGGTCAGCTTCAATAGTATCTTCAATACGTACTTGTAGAAGAGTTCTATTATCAGGATTCATTGTTGTTTCCCAAAGTTGCTCTGGGTTCATTTCTCCAAGTCCCTTATAACGTTGTATATAAGCACCTTGTTTTCCATCAACAATAATATGTTCTGCAAATTCATTTAATGAATCAAATTCCTTGATCCCAGTTTTATCTTTTTCAATAGAAAACTTTGAACCAATAAATGAACTCATTCCATCAAAACCATTTACTAAATCTGCATAGTCTGGAGATTCAATAAAGTAAGTATTAAGTTTAAACTTCTTAGTTCTACCAGTAGTTCTAACGTTAATATTAATCTGATTTGATTTATGAGCTAAATCTTCAGAAATAGAGAATGTATAAGACTTTAAAGTATTAACTTCTTGCTCTTTAAAATAAGCAGTTAGCTTATCTAATTCTGCTTGAAGTGCAACTTTATCTTTTAATGTCTCTGAAGTGATACTTGATCTTTCAATTAATTGTCTAAGAAGTAATGAATCAAAATGAACATCATAACTTTCAATTGTCTTCATATAATTTCTATACTTATTCACAAGTACTTTTGCTTCATTAGCAGAAATCTTTTCACCTTTAGCGATAATCTCAGCATCTTTTAAAGCATTACTAGTAAGGAATGACTCAAGCTCTTTTTCATCTTTAAGATATTTCTCTGATTTTCCTTTTTTGAATTTATAGAGTGGTGGTTGTGCAATATACACATAACCATTCTCAATTAACTCAGGAAATTGTCTGTAGAGTAGGGTAAGTATTAAAGTTCTAATGTGAGAACCATCGACGTCGGCATCGGTCATAATTACAATTTTATGATATCTAAGTTTTTTAATATCAAATTGCTCTTTACCAACTCCTGTTCCCATTGCTTGAACAATCATCTTAATTTCATTATTGGCAAGCATCTTATCGTAACGTGCTTTTTCAACGTTAAGAATCTTCCCTTTAAGTGGAAGAACTGCTTGTGTTTTTCTATCTCTACCTTGCTTAGCAGATCCACCGGCCGAGTCACCCTCAACAATATAAATTTCTGAACGAGCAGGATCTTTCTCTTGGCAATCTGCCATCTTCCCAGGAAGACCAGAAACTACTAATGCAGATTTTCTTCTTGTAAGTTCTCTAGCTTTTCTCGCAGCTTCTCTTGCTGCCGCAGCATCTACAGACTTTTTAATAATTGTTTTTGCTAAACTTGGATTCTCTTCTAGATATTGCTTTAATTGCTCACCAACAAGTGAGTTTACAATACCTTCAACTTCAGAGTTTCCTAATTTATCTTTCGTTTGTCCCTCAAATTGTAACTCAGGTAACTTAATTGAGATTATGGCAGTCATACCTTCTCTCATATCATCACCAGTTAAATTTGATTTTAACCCTTTTAATAAATTATTTTCTTTTGCATACGCATTTAAAACTCTTGTTATTGCAGTTTTAAATCCTGAGATATGTGTTCCACCACCTGGTGTACAAATAGCATTTGCATATCCAGATAGAACTTCAGAATATGAATCAGTCCACTGCATTGCTACTTCTACTTCGTAATCTTCTCTGGCCTGAGAAAATGCAATCACTTTCTTATGCACAGGACTTTTTGCTCTGTTTAGGTATGTAATGAATTCTGCAATACCACCTTCATAACAAAATAAGTCTTTCTTATCAGAACGCTCATCTTTTAAAGAAATACTTAAACCTTTATTTAAAAAGGCCATCTCTCTAAATCTATTAGCTAGTGTATCGTAGTTATATTCGTGAACTTCAAATATTTCATTATCTGGCTTAAAAGTAACTGCCGTTCCAGTTTCTTTTGGATCATCTAAATCACCGATAATCTCAAGAGGAGAAACTGCTTCACCTCTTTCAAATTTAAGAAGGTGTAACTTTCCATGCTTTTTAATTTCCATCTTCACCCATTTAGATAGGGCGTTAACTACTGCAGCACCAACTCCGTGAAGACCACCTGAAACTTTATAAGCTCCACCGTCTTCATTAAATTTCCCACCAGCGTGTAGTTTTGTATAAACTAGCTCAGCAGCTGAACATCCTTCAGTTGGGTGCATGTCTGTTGGAATACCTCTTCCGTTATCGACAACAGTAACTGAGTTATCCACATGAATGATGACTCTAATTTCTGTACAATATCCAGCCAGTGCCTCATCAACAGCATTATCAACAATTTCATAAACGCAGTGATGTAAACCTCTATTAGACGTGTCTCCGATATACATTCCGGGACGCTTTCTAACGGCTTCTAAACCTTCTAGAACTTTAATTTGGTCAGCATCATATTTTTCGCCAACCTTAGAAATTGATGTGTTTTCAGTTTCCAAAGATACTCCTATAAATCCATTTAATATCTAATTCATCTTAAATTAGGCATGTTCGCGATTGAACCTGCTTGGACATAAATTTTATTAGCACCATGAATGGTTTCTAATTCTTCTTTAAATTTTTCATTCGCTGTAGTTATTAAAACTTGAAACGAACTCTTCTCTAAGTACTCTATTAATTTTTGCCACCGGTTTCTATCTAGCTCACCAGAGACGTCATCAATTAGTACCATAGGGAAGGAGTTAAAGTTATACCTAAACAGCTCGATATAGGCAAATAAGAGGCTCAAATAGCTCATTTTTTGTTGTCCTAGAGAACAATATTCAAAAGAATTCAAACCATCAAAAAGAAGCACATAGTCATCCTTGTGAACACAGTAAGTTGTGTGTCCTACAATTTCATCTTTTGGCAACCTTTCTTGCAACATGTTAAATATGTCATTTTCATTAAGTCCAATAACTCTTGAATCAAGTGATATTTTTAGTAAATGTTCCTCACTAAAAATCTCTTTAAATGTCTGCGTACAATAATTTTCAATATTGTTTAAAAAATTGATTCTAGTATTTGTAAGAATGAAACTATATCTAGCAAGCTCTATATCAATTGCTTTAATTTGCTCTCTAAACATTGAAGGCTTCTTACTGAGCAATGAATTTCTAAATCTTAGAGATGAATTATATCTAGATAAACATTTTTTATAATTATTATCTATCTGCGATATATGCTGATCCATCCATTGTCTTCTAAAGCTTGATGTATTGTGAAATGCATACGAGTCAAATGGATTAATGAAAACTATTTTGAGATCAATCTTTTTTTTCATTGGCTGACCATCTACGTACCAATGAGTTGATGTTGAATCCATCTTTGCAGATATACTCATTTTATTTTCGTGGTCATCTAAAAATACAGAAGAAAATATTATCTCAGGTTGTTCACAATCAATTCCTAAAAATTGTGGAAAACCTGTGTTTTTACGAAATGATTTTCTTGTACTTAAAACGTGAAGGGCTTCTAATATATTTGTTTTACCATTTCCATTTTCACCTAGAATACAATTTATACCACTATTGAATTCTATTATGTCTGGCTGCAAGTTTCTAAAGTTAGTTACTTGCAGCTTAGAAATTTTAAAACTTTGCATTAAAGCTTAAGAGGCATAATAATTCCTAAGTAATTAGGAAGTGAATTAGATTTAATAATAATTGGACTTAATTCATTATTTAATTCAAGAGAGATTTCTCCTTCATCAAATGAATGTAAAGTATCAATTAAGTACTTTGCATTGAATCCTATTTCCATTTCTTTCCCATTGTAATCTACGGCCATTGTTTCCATAGCATCACCAAGAGAAGGATGGTTTGCAGTTAAAGTCATTGTTTGATCTGCAAGCTTAAGTCTTACACCATTTGATTTCTCATTAGACATAATCTTAATTCTTCTGATTGCATCAAAGAATGAATTTCTATCAGTTGTCATCGTATATGTTGTTTTATTTGGAATAACAGCTTGATACTTAGGATATTCTCTTGCAATTAATCTTACAGATAGAAAATATTCATTTTTAGCATTTACGTATAGGAAAGTATCATCAACTGATAATTCTATTTCTGTATCTGGATAAGTTTCAGAAATTTTCTTTATTTCAAAGATACCTTTTCTTGGAATAATAATTCCATTTATAAGTGTTTCGTTATTGCTTTCAGAAAGATCAGTTTCTAAAAGTGAAAGCCTATGACCATCAGTTGCTACAGCTCTTAATTTAGAATCAATTTCTTGTAGGTAAATTCCGTTTAAGTATAATCTTGTTTCGTCGTTAAGTACTGCGTATGAAGTTTTATTAATTATATTTGCAAGTTGTTCACTTGATAGTTTGAATTTATTCACTTCTTGGTTAAAAACTAACTGAGGAAAGTCATCTGCTTTGTAAATTAAAAGTGAGTAGTGAATATCTCCACAATTTAATTTTAATGTATTTGAAGAATCGTCTAGTGAAAGTTCTATTTCTGTTCCAGGTAATTCTTTTAAAATATCAAATATATTTTTAGCATTTACACAAAATCTACCAGGGTTATCCACTTCAGCGTTAATAACTACTTTCGAAGAAACTTCTAAATCTGTTGCAGATATATTTAATTGTGCATTTGAAGTTTCGATTAACGTGTAAGTTAAAATAGGTCTAGAGTTTCTCTTGTCTACAACCGATAGAACTTTATTCAAAGCTGATTTTAAATCTTCTGTGTGAAGTCTGATTTTCATTTTTATGTTTCCCTTAATTTCGTGTAGAAATATTTATCCTTATCAGATTACTAAATCAATGTACTTTTTCAAATTCTTTTGAATTCCTTTTCCTTTATATATTTATATTTAATTAATATATATTATATATACGCTGTGGATAAGTTTATAACTCTGGAAATTTCAATAATAAAGGGGAGTTCAGTAACTTTCTAATTATGAGTTAATATGTATAACTTTGTGGATTTGGAATAGCAGTTTCGTATATTATTTTTTCATCCACTAAAATAATTTTTTATACCGCTCTATTCACGGCCTTATTCACAACACTTTGCGTAGCTATTGTTGCTTGTTGTTATTTCTCCTTTTTATTAGGAATTTGTTCACATTTTATTCACTTGTTAATAAGTTTTTTGTTCACTTGGCCAAATCTGTTGATAATAGTTATCCACATCTGTTTATAATACTTAATTTTCTATCAAACCCTCGATCAATACTAGCTTTTGTTATTCACGGCCTATGTGGATAAGTTGTGAGTTTTTCTTTTGGGCCGTGAGTTATGAATAACTCGGTAACTTATCCATAAGAAGGCCGTGGATAACTATTTTTGAATATTCATTTACTCACCAAAAAATATGAGTAAATGACTAATCAAATGTTAATAAGTTGATAAGTGAATGCAGGCCCTCGGATTGAGGGCTACAAAAAATTAAATGTTTATTTGATTTTTATTTATAGAGTATTTTCTATTGTGATTATATCTCTTGATAGTGAAATATCATTGATCATTTTTTCTTTGATTGTTCTCTCTGCATGTACAACTGAGCTGTGATCTCTTCCTCCGTAGAAGCGGCCAATCTCTTCTTGAGTCGCATTTACAATTTTTCTAGAGAGGAACATTGCTACAAAACGAGCATTTACTATGTCTTTGGTTCTAGCCTTAGATTTTAGGTCTGGAACTGGAATTTTAAAATGTTGTGATGTTGCTTTAGCTACAATGTCTAATGTGATTTTTCTTTCTACATCACTTGAGCTCAATCCTAGAATGTCTTTTACCATCTCTGTATCGACCTCTACGTTCATAACGTCTGCGTATGCACACAGCTTCACTAGTGATCCCTCAAGCTCTCTAATATTGGTTTTAATAGAGTTGGCAATCAGAGTTAAGATGTCATCTTGTAGATATAGATCAAGTTCGTAAGCTTTTCTTTTTAATATAGCAATTCTTGTTTCAAAGTCAGGTTTTTGAATATCAATAACAAGTCCCCACTGGAGTCTTGTTTTAATTCTTTCTTCAATACCGTCTATCTCTTCTGGAGATTTATCTGACGTAAAAATTAATTGTTTCCCGTTAGTGTAGAGACCATTAAACACGTGGAACAATTCATCTTGTGTTCCTTTTTTACCTTTTAGTTCATGGATATCGTCTATCATTAGAACATCTATCTTTTTAGTGAACTTTTCTTGAAAGGCATCTACAGTTTTAGTTTTAACAGACTCTATGTATTCTTTCATGAAGTCACGAGCGGTAGTTAGGTAAACAACATATTGAGGGAAGTTATCTTTAATACCGTTTGCAACTGCGTAGAGTAGGTGAGTTTTACCAAGTCCAGAATTTGAATGTATATAAAGAGAAGGATACTTCCCTTGATCACCTGGTGTTCTTGATATTGCTACTGCTGTTGCATGTGCAAGGTTGTTCGATGGGCCAACTATAAAGTTGTCAAAAGTTTTAGTAGGGTCAATATTCATTCCGGGATCACTCATGTGTTGAATATATTGACTTTCAACTTTAGAAAGCTTGTCATTAGTTGTAGGTGATAAGTCTAATGTAAAAGTTGCTTCACTTGCAGACTTAGGCTTTTCTATGACTTGATTTTCTTGTGAAGTACTTTTTGTATCATTTTGATTTTCTATATTAATGATGACTTCGTACTCTTTTCCAAGAACTTCTCTTATTGTCGATCTTACTTCATTTGCGCAATGTTTAAGGATCATTGTTTTTATAAGTTGATTGCTTACATTAAAAACAATTGAATCCATTGTTATATTTGTAAGTTTGAAAACACCTGTGAAGTAAGCATTGTATTTCTGAGGACTTAGACTTCTTTCTAGTGTTTCTAGGAATGATGACTCAATTGTTTCAAACTCTTCAGCTGAAAATATTTCTTCCACATTGTTAGTAGATTGTTCTTCTATGTCATCTTTTAGGAACTTGAGTTCCTTTAAACTTCTGTTATCATTGAAAACATCATTTGTTTTTTGACTATTGTTGGACTTTAGGAAATGCTCGAATGGGAACTCTTGGCTCATCTGTATCTATCTCCGCTGTGTGTAGTTTCAGTCTCTGCTTGTGTGGGTGCAAATTTTTAGCATGGCCAAATGGGATTTCCAAACAAATCTTGCTATTTTTTTCGCAGGGCCAAAAAATATGAAAAGAATGGTAAAATTTTGCAAAGGGCCATTGACCTTTTTAAAAGCCCTGTGTAAATGTTATCCTTCGTAAATTAAAGTTAAATGTTAATACATAGATAAGGTGGAGCGATGAGCAAGAGAACTTGGCAACCGAAAAGAAAGAAAAGATTAAGAGTTCACGGATTTCTTAAGAGAATGTCTACAGCTGGCGGAAAGAATATAATTAACGCTAGAAGAGCTAAAGGTAGAAAGCAACTTACTGTTACTACTGGTTCTAAATAATAGTCTATGGTCGATAATGGCTACGATAAGTCCTATCGTCTCTTATCGGCCCAGGATTTTTCCTATCTAAGGAAGAATTCAAAAAGATTCAAATCAAAGTGGTTAATGGCTTACTACAAGCCTTCACGCGTTCTTACGTCTAATTCTCATTCCCGTATTGGTTTTTCAATCACAAAGAAGGTTGGAAATGCTGTAATTCGTAACAGGTATAAAAGAATTATGCGTGATATGTTTAGATGCTCCCCTTTAAAAGAGAAGGGGCTTGATATTCTAGTTATCGTTTCTCCATATATCACTAAAAAGAATTCTTCTGTAGAGGAACAGGAAAAGTGTCTTAGAGAATCTTTTAATCATTTACTTAAGACATTATAGAATCAAAACTTTCCTAGCTATTACCATTGTGGTATTTATCAAAACAAAAATTTTCATTCCTAATTGGAGTTTATTAAATGAGTAATGATCAGAAACGTATGTTTTTAGCGGTAGTTCTATCTGGACTAGTGTTATTTGGTTGGCAAACGTATTTTGCACCTGTGCAAAAGCCAATCGTCGAAAATGCAGCAAGTGAGCAAATTAAAGCTAAGTCTATGCAGAAGAATATTAATTCTCAAGCATCTGAAGTAGCTCCAGCAGTAGCTAATACTGATGTTTCAGCACCTGTTGAGCTTAAGAGTTTTACTTTAAATAATAATGATCATTCAGTTGTTATTAACTCTGATCTTTCAATACAAGATTTTGTTAATCCTGGTGCAGCTTTTGATTTCTTTGCCACTACTGGTGTAGAGAAGCCTTTTGCTGTTGAAATAAGTAAAGGAGCAAGATTTGCTTCACATAACTTTGCTTTTAGCCAAGTAGATAATGCTCATATAAAGGGTACTAATTCTGAACTTGGAATTGATGTTGAATTCATTATGGATGACATGGGTAAAGTTTCATATAGATTCTCTTCTAGCGATCCATTTGATTTTAGAGTTATTTTCACTTCTAAGAAAAGAGAAGAGGAAAACAGACAAATAAGACAGTTCAGCTATTATACTCAAGATCTTGAACATATGTCTGTTGGTGACATTGATGAAGAAGATGGAAAAATGAGATGGATTGCAATCGATTTCAATTTCCATATCTTTGCTATGACTTTCAAGGAACCACTAGCAGCAAGACTTAGCACTACTGAATCTGGTCAGTTTAGATCTTCTTTCGTTAACTCTGTTCAATCTGTTGAAGGTTCAATTGTTTTCTCTAAAAAGAATTACGATTTACTTGCTAAACTAGGTGATAAATTAGACCTTTCAATTGATTTTGGTTTCTTTGGAATTATTTCAGTTCCTATTCTTAGAGGCCTTCAATTTGTTCATGACTATTTTCCTAACTATGGTATTGCAATAATCATTCTAACTCTTTTAATTAGAACGATTATGTTTCCTCTTCAGTATAAGTCTTTCAAGTCTATGAAGAAGATGCAAAAAATTCAGCCACAGTTAACAAAGCTTAAAGAAAAATTTAAAGATGATCCTCAAAGAATGCAGAAAGAAACTATGGAGGCCTTCAAGAAAGCTGGAGCTAATCCATTAGGTGGTTGTCTTCCATTAATTGCACAAATGCCTATTTTCTTTGCATTTTATCAAGTTCTTTATAATGCTGAAGAGTTCGTTGGATCACCATTCTTTGGGTGGATTCACGATCTTTCGATAAAAGACCCATACTATGTACTACCTGTACTTATGGCACTTGCTATGGCCCTTCAGACACGTCTGAACCCATCTCCAACAGCTGATCCTACTCAGAAGAAAGTAATGATGATTATGCCATTAGTTTTTGGTTTCATTATGAAGGATTTACCTGCTGGGCTTAATTTATATATCTTCACTTCAACTATTTATGGTGTAGGTCAACAACTTCTAGTTTATAGACTTACAGATTAATTATGATCCATTTATACGATGATAGGCCTATTATTGCATGCAGTACTGGTTTACAGACTAATAGTGCTATAGGCCTTATTCGTATCTCTGGATTTGAAAATATTAATTCCTTTCAAAAATTCTTTAAAATAAATCTTCAAAAAATCAAAAAAAGATATAGTCACTTTAGCGCTCTATTAGATGGAGAAACTACAGTTGATGAAGTTGTTTTAACTTACTTCGAAAATCCTCATAGCTACAATGGTGAAAATATTCTTGAGCTTGGAGTTCATGGTAATCAAATAAACATTCAGAGAATTATTTCTCTATTTATAAATAGCGGGCTAGTGCGTGCTGCTAAAGAAGGTGAGTTTTCTTACCGTGCTTTAAAAAACAAAAAGCTTACACTCTCACAGGTAGAAGGACTTGATTTATTACTCAATGCAAGTTCTTCATACATGTTAGATCAGGGGCTACAAGTTCTCTCCGGTGATCTTCATAACCAATATTTAGGTCTTCATGCTTCATTTTTAAAACTTAAGTCATCAGTTGAAATTAGTATTGATTTCTCAGAAGATGTAGGTGAGGAGCAGTGTGAAGTTCTTCTTAATGATGCGCTTAAAGAGTTTAATAAAAAAGTTACTTCTTTATGGAGAAGAGTTCAGTCGAGTAAAAGTGATTTAGTTAGTCCATCTATATCTTTGGTTGGTCAAACTAATGCAGGAAAGTCTTCACTTTTTAATCTGCTTCTCTCTAACGATAGATCCATTGTCTCAGATCAAGCAGGTACTACTAGGGATTATGTATCTGAATATCTTAGTATTGAGGGAAATACATTTAGACTAGTTGATACCGCTGGTATTAGAGAGACTGATGACCACATCGAGAAAATAGGAATAGAGAGAGCACTTGAGATCTCTTCAACTTCCTTCTATAAGATCTTAGTTGTAAACCCACTTCAGACAAAAGTTGAAGATTATAACTCTCTACAAAATGAGACTTTTGATTTGGTTATCATTTCACATTTGGACCAATTAAATAACTTCAATACTGAAGAATTTTTAAATAAGTTACCAGTATCAGATAATGCATTAATCGCTGACTTATCGATGAATACTACCTCTTATACACTTTTAAAGAGTGGTTCTATAGAACCAGTTTCAAATAATGGTTCTATGGGGGCAGTAGAAATTACGAAAGGTGGTTCTATAGAACCAGAAAATATTGGTCCTATGGGGGCAGTTAATAACGAAACTCTTGGTCCTATAGAACCATTAGAAGATGTTATTCAATCACTTGTTTTAGATAAGTTTAATTCTCTATGCAGTGATAATCCTCTTCTTGTCTCAAGGCACAGAGAGTGTATAAATAATATATATTTATCACTCAAGCAATTTCAGGCACTTACTGAAAACATTGACGATATAGCAATTATATCTTCAGAATTAAATATACTAGATGCTAAAGTATCGGAATTACTAGGAATAATCTCTCCTGATGATGTTTTAAATAATATTTTCTCTAACTTCTGTATAGGGAAATAGGGTTTTTTTACAATATTTTCAATTATTTATAGACTTTTATCACCAAAATGTTTAAATCTCTCTACACATTTTTATAATTGTTCCATGTGGAACATATTCTACTTACTGATCTAAAAAGTTCCACGTGGAACAAGTTAGAGGATGTTTATGCAAACTTATGATATCGCAATTGTTGGTGGTGGGCATGCAGGCGTTGAAGCCGCATGGATCGCAGCTCAATTTGACTTGAAGGTTTTAATCTTATCTATGCCTGGTGTTGGACTTGCTTCAGCCCCATGTAATCCAGCTATTGGTGGAGTAGGTAAAGGACAAGTTGTAAGAGAGATTGATGCTCTTGGTGGATTGATGAGTAGACTAGCAGACAGCTCTGCGATCCAGTACAGAATCTTAAATGAGTCTAAGGGATATGCTGTTCAATCTACAAGAGTGCAGGTTGATAAAGATTTATATACAGAGAATGCTGAGGCCTACATCAATAGGGTTAGTAATATAAATGTTGTTAAAGAAAAGGTAGTATCTATAAAAGAAAGTGATGGTTGCTACGCCATCTCTACAGAAAAAAATAATTTCAAAGTTAAGAAATGTATCGTTACTACAGGAACATTTTTAAACGGGAAACTCCATACTGGAGAAGAGTCAACATCCGGTGGAAGAGTTGATTGTGAAATGTCTCCAGGAATGAAAGAGATATTTTCTAAAGTATCAACTCTAGAGACTAGGTTCAAAACAGGAACACCAGCAAGAGTTAATAAAGATTCTCTAGATTATTCTAAATTTGTAGAGCAAAAGAGTGATCCTAAAACAAAAAACTTCTCATCTTTAAATGATCCTTATAAAAGATTTGTTGAACAGGTGTCTTGTTATATTGCACATACTAATGAAAATACATTAAATATTATTAGAGAAAATAAAGAAAGATCTCCTATTTATAACGGACAAATTAAAGGTGTTGGACCAAGGTATTGTCCAAGTATAGAAGACAAAGCTTTTAGATACCCTGATAGACATACTCATCATGTATTTGTTGAACCTGAAGGGCTAAAGGCAAGTACAATTTATCCAAATGGTGTATCAACAAGCCTTCCTAAAGAAGTACAACTAGAGTTTTTACGAACAATTGAAGGTTTTGATAAGTGTGAAATTGAAATTTACGGCTATGCTGTAGAATATGATGTTGTAGATACATCTAAACTAAGTGATTGCTTAGAATATATTGATTTACCTGGTTTATATTTTGCTGGCCAAGTTAATGGAACTTCTGGTTATGAAGAAGCTGCTGGACAAGGTCTTATTGCTGGTGCAAATGCCGCTCTTTCTTTACTTGGGAAAGATAAATTAGTCTTAGATAGATCTGATTCTTATATTGGTGTGATGGTTGAGGATTTAATCTCCAATAAAAGAGATGAGCCTTACAGATTGTTTACTGCAAGATCAGAAAACCGTCTTTATGTAAGAGAAGATAACTCTATAAATAGAATGGCAAAATATAGAAACTCTCTAGGTTTAAATACAGAAGTTGATGAGTATCAGCAAAGCTTCCTAGATGAGTATGATATTCTTTGGAACCTTGTTAAGAAGACAAGTATTTATGCAACTGAAAAGAATAAGAATTACTTTAAATCTGTATCTTATGGTGAATTATCTAAAAATATAACTCTCGAGGAGTTAATAAGAAGAAGTCAGGTTGATCCAGTTGAAACTCTTGAAAGAGAGTTAGCGAACAGAGGAGCATCATTCTCTCCCGAAGTAATTTATGCTTGTGCTATATCAATCAAATATGAAGGCTATATCAATAGATCTACGATAGAAAATGAACGTATTTATAGGCTTGGAAAGAAAGTTATCAATTGGAAGAGTATAGTAAGTGGAAATATATCAAATGAATGTCGACAGAGAATAGAAGAGGTTAAGCCAACAACATTCTCTCAGTTGCAGAGAATAGATGGTATTAGGCCAGCAACTTTAGCCTTTGTGGCAGGAAATATTATTCAATGAAAGAATTTGCAAAGAAGTATCATGATTTACTAACAGGTGAGTACAAAGGTATTAACCTTACAAGAATTACTACATTCGATGAGTTTTATCAGAAGCAGATTGTAGACTCTGTTCTTCCTTTAGAGGTGAGTAACGTTTTTAAAAAATCTATAGAGAGTACTAAGGTAGTAGTTGATATTGGGTTTGGTGGAGGCTTTCCGATTCTTCCTTTAGCATATCTTTATCCTGATAAAAAATTTGTAGGGTTTGAAGCAAGAGCAAAGAAGGCAAAAGTAGTACAAGAGATAGCTGAAAAGCTTGGCCTTAAAAATGTAAAATGTTATCACCATAGAGTTGAAACAGTTAACATTGATGTACCTGTTGTTATTACATTTAAAGCAGTAGGAACAATTGAAAAGTTTCTACCACTAATTAAGTATAGAGAACAAACGACAGTCTTCTTCTATAAGGGACCTTCTTTCTATGAGCTTGAAGAGCTTGAGCCAGTTGAAAAGAAATGGAAAGTCGTTGAAGAGTTGTTCTATGACCTAGAGGGAACGGATGGTAGAACATTAATTGGATTGAAAAATAAAACTGTTCCACGTGGAACACTAAAAAAAGAGATTAAAAATCTTGTCAATCTATCGCAACTAATCTAAATTTTTAAAACACACAAACAATCCTAGGGGAGACCTAAATGGCTAAAATCATTGCTATGATGAACCAAAAGGGTGGAGTTGGTAAAACGACTTCTACCATTAACCTTGCAGCATGCCTGGCAGTTGCTGAAAAGAGAACTCTAGTTATTGATCTAGACCCTCAAGGAAACGGAAGTATAAGTTTAGGGCTTGATGCGACGCAGCATACGGCTTGTAACGTATATCACGCTATGATCGGACAGGCTCCTATTAAAGAAGCTATCTATCAAACAGAACTTCCATATTTACATATATGCCCAAGTGATAACAACCTCTCAGGAGCTGAAATTGAGCTTGTAAGCCTTTTTGCTAGAGAAGCTAAGCTGAAGATGGCATTTGAACCTATAATGGATGATTACGATTATATCTTAATTGATTGTCCACCTTCGTTAGGGCTTTTAACAGTGAATGCATTAAATGCTGCAGATACTTTTATAGTACCGATGCAAACAGAGTATTTAGCAATGGAAGGGTTAGCGCAGCTATTAAATACAGTTAGATTAATTAAAACTAGTTTGAATCCACAGTTAAAAATGGATGGAATTCTTTTAACTATGTTTGATGGAAGATCTAGTTTACATAAGCAAGTTACAGGTGAAATTAGAAAGCATTTCGGAGAGAAAGTATTCGAAGCTGTTATACCTAGAAACGTTAAGCTTGCAGAATGTCCAAGTTTTGGAAAGCCTATTATTCTATATGATATTGAATCAAAAGGTAGTGAAGCATACTTAGCATTGGCCAAGGAAGTGATCTTGAAAGAGAGAGAGGCTGAAGGATTACCGGAGTTACCGGTAGAGGAACAAAATGCAACAGAGTTGCCAGAGGTTCCAAATTTAGAGAACTCTCAAATTCAATCACAAGACCAGTTACAATAGGCGAGGTATTCAATGGCAAAGAAAGTAGCACTTGGAAAAGGTATAGGATCATTAATATCAGGCGCAAATAATGATGCTGTACTTGGTAATTTAAAAAATAAAATGTCTTTTGGTGAAGCTGAGCAGTCACAACAAGAGAAAACACAAGAAGTTAAAACAGTTGTTGAGTATCAACCAGCAATGATTGAAATTTCTGAAATTAAAACAAATCCAAATCAACCAAGAAAAATATTTAAAGAAAGAGAACTTGAAGAGCTATCTCTATCAATTAAAGAAAATGGTGTAATTCAACCAGTGATAGTTGTTCAGTTAGAGAAGGGTTATGAGTTAGTTGCTGGTGAAAGAAGATTAAGAGCTTCTAAGCTTGCAGGTTTAACAAAAATACCTGCAGTTGTTAAAAGAGCAACTGATAGAGAAAAGATGGTTATGGCCATCATTGAAAACGTTCAAAGATCAGACTTAAACTGTGTTGAAGAAGCTCTTGCTTACTACCAGTTAATGGATGAGTACAATCTTACTCAGGAAGAAGTTGCTAAGAAGCTTGGAAAAGAAAGATCTACAGTTGCAAACTTTTTAAGAGTTTTAAAGTTGCCAAGAGATGTAATTGAATTACTTCAGAAGGAATTTCTTTCATTTGGACATGCAAAAGTTTTAGCAGCAGAAAAAGATAGAGAAAAAGCTATTAGATTTGCTAACGAAGCAGTTGCAAATAACTTATCAATTAGAGAATTAGAAAAACTAATTAAGTCTAAGAAAAATTTTAAAGAACCAAAAACTGCAAATCCATTTTTTGATGAGAAGTTAGATTCTTTAAAGCAAAAACTAGAAAAGAAAACTGGTTTTCATTTTCAAATGAACTCAAAGAAGAATGGTGCGGGACAGATTGTTCTAAAGTATTCTAATGAAGCAGAGTTCAATGATATATTCGAATATTTAATGAATAGTTAAAAAACTGGTCCCATAGGACCAGGTAGAAACTGGTTCTATGGGGGCAATAAAGAAATGGTCCTATAGAACCAATAATTGGAAAGCCATATGCAAAACAGTGAAAAAGATATTTCGGCAATTATTGAAGAAGGTTGTAAGTTTGAAGGCAACCTTTCGTTTAATGGAGTTGCAAGAATTGCAGGAATTGTAAACGGAAGTATTTTTTCAAATGATACTGTTATTGTTTCAGAGGGCGCGATAATTAACGCAGATGTGAATGCAAATGTGATTTTAATATCGGGAACAGTGAAAGGTAATATTAAAGCTTCAAGTAGAGTAGAAATCATCAAGCCAGCTAGATTCGAAGGAACCATAACAACTCCAAGCTTAATCGTAGAAGAGGGCGTTATTTTTCACGGTACTACTAAAATGCGTGATCAAGACAATTAGTAAATAAAAACAGTACTAATAGCCGTGTCAGAATTACATTTTTCTTAACAGATAATTCTTAAATTCCTTGACGTTATACGCCCTTAAAAGTATTCATTAAGGTCGTTTATACACATGAATAGTAAAATTAATTCTCCAATATAGAGAGAAATTAATAGAGTTAGGAGCCCAAGCAGTATGGATACTTTCCTTAATATTTTTAAAAGTTTAGGTGCTGATTTTACATTCTTTTATCAGCTGGCATTAGTTTTAGTATTTTACTTTGTTTTAAAGTATTCACTTTTTGGAAAGCTTCAAGAAGTTCTAGAATTAAGAGAAAATAAAACTACAAAATTAGAAGGTAATGCAAATAAGAAATTTGCAGAAGCTGAAGAGCTTGCTCAAAAATATAAGGCTGAGCTTAGCAAAGCCAATCAAGAAGCATTTACTTTTTTAAGTGATAAAAAGAATAATGCTTTAGATGTTCAAAAATCTAAGCTTAAAGAAGTTGAGAACCAATTAAATATTCAAGTAGAAGCTAAGAGAAAAGAATTTATGGCCGAACTAGAAGTACATAAAAGTAATGTACTGAAAGAAGCTGATTCTTTATCTGGTGATCTAGTAAATAAATTAACAAATTAATAAGGATATATAGAATGTTGAAGTTAATTGCTTTAATTCTAACAGCTACTGAAGTACAAGCAGCTGGCGGAGCGGCCCACGGAGGTCACATTTCTGAACTTATGCTTCCAGCATGGAACTTTATTCCACTAGTGATTGTGATGATTGTTCTTTTAAGAAAGCCAATCAGTGCAGCTTTTACAAAAAATGCTGAAGACGTAGAAGCTCTTTATAATGTAGCTGAACAAAAAGACAAAGAAGCACAAATCAAGCTTGATATGTTTGAAAAGAAAATGAACTCTTTAAAAGCAGAATCTGAAAAGATTATGAAAGAAACTAAAGAGCAAGTTGAAAACTTTGAGAAACAAAATGCTGAAGAAACTGTAGCAATGATTGAGAAGTTAAACACTGATGCTGATCAAAAAGTTAACTACGAAAAAAATCAAGCAATCAAAGCAATAAACTCATCTTTAGTAGATGAAGTAATTGCAAAAGCAAAATCTAAGATTAATGAAAATAAAGAATATAAAGACAAGGTTACTAGTAATCTAGTTTCTGAAATCTAACTTTTGGTGGTTAAGTAATGAAAGAACAAATTGTTGCAAAAGCCTACGCTCAATCACTTATCGAATTAGCAGAAGAAGCTAAGGTAGATGCTGCGAAAGAGCTTACGGAATTAAATGTTCTTATTAATAAGAACAACAATCTAGAAAACGTACTGTTCTTAGATGTTTTTACTGTTGAAGAAAAAGTAAGCGTGATGAAAGAAGTTCTTTCAAAACTTGGACTTTCTCCAATCGTAACTAACTTTGTTAATTTTTTAATTAACGAAAAAAGAATAAGTATCTTTCCTCTAATCTTTAAGGAAGTAATTGTGATCGACGATCATAATAAAGGTTTCTTAAGAGGGACAATTGAGGGAAGTGATTCTGATGTATCTCCTGAGTTTAAAACTAAGATGACAGCTTATCTTAAGGAAAAACTAGGTTTAGCAACAGAGTTAACATATGTACAAAATGAAGACATCACAGCAGGTTACAAAGTAACTGTAGAAGATCTACAGCTTGATGCTTCGTTAGATAATCAATTAGCAAAATTTAAAGATTCAGTATTAAGTGAATAATTATTAAAGAGGTATCAAATGTCGATGAACCCAGAAGAAATTACGAGCATTATTAAAAGTAGAATTGCCAATTTCGAAACTAAATTACAAGTGGATGAAGTAGGTACAGTTCTAACTGTTGGTGACGGTGTTGCCAGAGTATTTGGACTTAAGAACGTTATGGCCGGTGAACTTGTTGAATTTGGAACAGGTACTAAAGGTATGGTTCTTAACCTTGAAGCTAACAACGTTGGTGTGGCCATTCTTGGTAACGATAACAACATTAAAGAAGGTTCTACTGTAAAGAGAACTGAAAAGATTGTTGAAGTTCCAGTTGGAGACGCTTTACTTGGTAGAGTTGTTAACGCAATTGGTGAGCCAATTGATGGACAAGGTGAAATCAATTCTGACAAATACGGTAAGATTGAAATTAAAGCACCAGGAATTATTGCAAGAAAGCCAGTTCATGAGCCTCTTCAAACAGGTATCAAAGCAATTGACTCAATGATCCCAATTGGTAGAGGGCAACGTGAGCTAATTATTGGTGACCGTAAGACAGGTAAGACTGCAGTTGCAATCGATACAATCATCAACCAAAAAGGTAAAGATGTTGTATGTATTTACGTTGCGATTGGACAGAAAAACTCTACTGTTAGACAAGTACAACAAAAGCTAAAAGAAGCTGGAGCTCTTGAGTATACAATTATTGTATCTGCAACTGCTTCTGATACAGCTCCTTTACAATATCTTGCTCCGTATACTGGTTGTACTATGGGTGAGTATTATAGAGACAATGGTAAGCACGCAGTTATCGTTTATGACGATTTAACTAAGCAAGCTCAGGCCTATAGACAAATGTCACTTCTTCTTAGAAGACCTCCAGGGCGTGAAGCATTCCCAGGGGACGTTTTCTATCTACACTCGAGACTTCTAGAAAGAGCTGCAAAGCTTTCTGATGAGCTTGGAGCTGGTTCATTAACTGCACTTCCAGTTATTGAAACTCAAGAAGGTGACGTTTCGGCATATATTCCTACAAACGTTATTTCGATTACAGATGGACAGATCTTCCTAGAGTCTGACTTATTTAACTCTGGTGTACGTCCAGCTGTTAACGTTGGTCTTTCAGTATCTAGAGTTGGTGGTTCAGCACAAATTAAAGCAATGAAAAAAGTTGCTGGTACTCTTAGACTTGACCTAGCTTCATTTAGAGAGCTTGCTGCATTCGCTGCATTTGGTTCTGATTTAGATGCTGCTACACAAGCTCAGCTTTCAAAAGGTGAGAGACTTGTTGAGCTTCTTAAGCAAGGTCAATATGTTCCTATGGAAGTTGTAGACCAAGTAATTGGTATCTACGCTGCTACAAAAGGTCTTTTAGATTCAGTACCTGTTAATAAAATTCAAGAGTGTGAAAAAGGTCTTGTAGATCTAATCAACACTAAACATGCTGATATGGTTAAAGAAATTAATGAAAAGAAAGCTATTCAAGATGAAGAAAAGCTAGTTTCAATTATTAAAGAATTCGTAGCAGGATTTAAATACTAATTTGGAAGAAGTTTATACTTCTTCCTCTTTATGAGGAGCCATAATGGCAAATATTAAAGAGCTTAAAAAGAAAATTAAAAGTACTAAAGGTACTTATAAAATTACTTCTGCTATGAAGCTCGTTTCTGCTGCAAAATTGAATAAAGCTCAACAGGCTATTCAGAATTCTCGTCCTTATGCTAAGGAACTTGAAGATACGATCAAGACTGTTTCTGCTTTAGTTCAAGATTACAGCCACGAATATCTAGTAGAAAGTGATAATAAGAAGTCAGCTCTTCTTATTATTTCAAGTAACAAAGGTCTTTGTGCAGGTTACAACTCTCAACTTTCTAAGAAGGTTAAGAATTTTATCAGTCAAACTGATGAAGAACTAGAGTGTTACTTCATTGGTAAGAAAGTAAAAGACTTAGTTAAGAAAGAAGTTGTAGTAGCTAAAGAGTATTCTTTTGAGAAGAATGAGCCAACATATAATGAAATGGTTGATATTTGTGAAGAACTTGCAGAAAAGTTTAAAACAGGTGAAATCGGAAGAATTTATGTTGCTTATAATATCTTTGAATCAGCAATTGCGTTCGAACCTTGTGTAAAGCAGGTTCTACCAATGGCACTAGCTGAAGAAGAAAAAGAAGAGTTAAAGGAAAAGTTTCCATTTGATTTCAAGTACGAGCCTACACCAAAGGAAATACTTGATTCATTAATACCTCAAACTTTTATCAGCTCTATTTATACATCTCTTTTAGATGGTATAGCAGCAGAGCATGGTTCAAGAATGAGTGCGATGGACTCAGCATCTTCTAACTGTAAAGAAGCAATTGAAAAACTAACTATTAAAATGAACAAATTAAGACAAGCGGCCATTACAACAGAGTTAATCGAAGTTGTATCAGGTGCTGAGTCATTAAATGGCTAAGGAGCAGTAATGTCTGAGACAAATATTGGGTACATTAAGCAAGTTATGGGTCCTGTTGTTGACGTGGAATTTCCTAATGGAAAACTACCATCGATCTACAACGCTCTAACTTTAACAAACAAAGTTATTTCTGATGAAAAAAACAACCTTGTAGTTGAGGTTTCTCAACACTTAGGTGACAACGTAGTAAGATGTATTGCTATGGATGCAACTGAAGGTCTTGCAAGAGGTTTAGAAGTTGTTGACACTGGTAAAGCTATTCAAGCACCAGTTGGTAAAGAAGTTCTTGGACGTATTATAAACGTTACTGGACAGCCAATTGATGAAAGAGGAGCTATCGGTAATAAAGCATCAAATGATATTCACAGAGAAGCTCCTACATTTGATGATCAATCGACTTCAAAAGAGCCATTCTTTACAGGTATTAAAGTTATTGACCTTCTTGCTCCATACTTAAAAGGTGGAAAGATTGGTCTATTTGGTGGTGCAGGTGTTGGTAAGACAGTTCTTATTATGGAGCTAATTAACAACATTGCAACTCAACACGGTGGTTTCTCAGTATTCGCAGGTGTTGGTGAAAGAACACGTGAAGGTCGTGACCTTTATGATGAAATGAGTGAGTCAGGCGTTATTGATAAAACAGCTCTGGTATATGGGCAGATGAATGAGCCACCAGGTGCAAGAGCGAGAGTAGCACTTACAGGTCTTACTGTAGCTGAATATTTCCGTGATGTTGAAAAGCAAGACGTTCTTTTCTTCGTTGATAATATCTTCCGTTTTACTCAGGCTGGTTCAGAAGTTTCTGCACTACTTGGTCGTATCCCTTCTGCCGTTGGTTACCAACCAACTCTTTCTACAGAAATGGGTGCTATGCAGGAAAGAATTACATCAACAAAAGATGGTTCAATTACATCAATCCAGGCCGTTTACGTTCCTGCGGATGATTATACGGATCCGGCGCCAGCAACTACATTTGCTCACCTTGATGCGACTACAGAACTTTCAAGATCTATTGCTGAGATCGGTATTTACCCAGCGGTTGATCCTTTGACTTCTTCTTCAACAATTCTATCAGCTGAAGTACTTGGTGACGAGCACTACAACACTGCAAGAGCGGTTCAAGAGATTCTTCAAAGATATAAAGAACTTCAAGATATTATTGCTATCCTTGGTATGGATGAGCTATCTGAAGAAGATAAGCTTATCGTTGGTAGAGCAAGAAAGGTTCAAAAATTCCTTTCTCAACCATTCTTCGTTGCTGAGCAGTTTACTGGTAACCCTGGTAAGTTCGTTTCTATCGAAGATACTATTTCTGGGTTCAAGTCTATTCTTGCTGGAGAATGTGATGATCTTCCAGAGCAAGCGTTCTACCTAATGGGTAACCTTGATATGGTAAAAGAAGAAGCTAAAAAGATTCTTAAAAGTAATTAATTAATAACTGAGGGTGCTTGCATCCTCAGGTTTATTTGGGATTAGTATGAATAATTTTACAGTAGATGTTTTAACTCCATATGCAATTGTTGCTAAGGATATTCCTGCTGAAGCACTTTTGGTTCCTACTGAAAGAGGACAAATCAATATACTAAAAGATCACACACATCTTGTGACAAAATTAGATACTGGTATGCTTTCAATTTTTGGTGGTGCAGATGACCCTGATAGATTCTTTGGAATAACTACAGGAATTTGTAAAATACTTGACCATAAAGTTACTATTCTCGCAAATGTTGCTGAAGAAGCTGTAGAGATTGATAAAGATAGAGCTATGGAAGCATTACAAAATGCTAAGCAAAGACTTGAAGAGTCTCATGGTCTTTCTGATGAAGAAATTGATAAGTACAGAAGAAAAGAAGAAAGAGCTAAGCTTAGAATTCAACTTCATGACTTTGTAAGAAGCAGAGATAATTAAAATTAGTTAAGATTGAATATCCAAAAGGCCACTTTTTAGTGGTCTTTTTTTTTGCCTACTCATTTGCCTATTCACAAAATCACTAGGCAAAGTTTTATTGCTTTAAAATTAAGAAATAAGAGTTGAAAATAGAAATACTAGTAATGAAAAAACATGTATTTCTAACAACCATATTCGCTCTCTTCACAGTCGCCTCAGTCGAGGTTTCCAGGCATACCTATAAACTACTTACAGATAAGACAACAATAAGCTTAGAAGGTGTAATAAAAGCCTCTGAGACGTTATCTAAAACAACTCTTATCATTAATGAATCTGTTAAAGAAACAACTAAGAGTGATGTACTAAAAAAATCATTAGAATCTAAGTATAGAATTTCTGTCGCGAGATTTAATAAGAAAGAATCAGTAGCGAAGACTTACAAGACAATAAAGGTAAGAGAGAGAAATTTAAAAGGCTTAGAAATAAATAATTCAAAATTAATAAGTTTAAAAGCTTACGAGGTTCCAATGGTAAAAACCATCGCTATTGCAAGTCTACTGAATAACTTTTCTCTTCCACTGGATAGTCAATTTAATATAGACGAAGAAAAAGTAGCAATAACTAAATCAGTAAAGAAAGAAACTAAAGTTGAAACAATAGAAAAAATAAATGAAGTAAAAGAAGATGCAATTAAAACAACTCTATCTGCAACAGAAAAGTTAGCTCCAGAAGAAGAGGCCTTAATAAATGAACTTGTAAACAATGTAAGCATTGAGGATGTAGTTGCTAAAAAAGATACAAAGAAAAATAAAGAATCAGTTAAAAAAGAAGAAAGTGATGAACTTCTATTTTTTGACTACTCAGAAAAGAAACAAGAAGAAATTGTAAAAGCATCTAATAAAGAGATGAAGAAAGTAATTAAAAAAGAAATCGTTGCAATGACAGAAAATCCATTAAAGGAAGAAGTTATTTCAATTGATGACGCCATGAAATTATTACCACAAGGAAAAATTGTTAAAGCAAATGTGGATACTCATAAAACTGTGGATACTCAAAAAAGTATGGCCAATCAATTTTTCGAGAGTAATCAAAATAAGCAAGAAGAAAGTATAAAACAAAATGACTACTCACAACTTATACAGTCTTCTTTAAGTGCAAATGAAAAAAGATTTAATCCAACAAATGCAAAGTTAACAGTTAGAACATCTCTTGGAATTATAGATAATGGTTTGAAGAAAAACTCAACACCATTTCAATTTGTAAGTGACGTAAGCTTCGGAGAGCCGATCAGCAGTGGTTCTATAGGGGCAATAGAAATTGAAGAGATGATCAATGAAAGAGTTTCAACAATAAGAGGAACCATTTTAAGTAGTGATACTTTTCCAACAATTGTAGAACTACCTTTAGAGTATGGAGACTTTTTAGTTAATATACCTTTATTAGAAAGAAATGATGTTTTTAAAAGATTTGAAGGAATACGAGGAGCAATGTTACTCGTTGAATTAGATGACTCTACTGATAGTGTGGACATTGATCATAAGTATATAGAAAGAGTTTTATTAAATGATAGATTTAAGCAAGTAGAAGAAGGTGATGATTATAGATTTGTATTATACGTAGGTGTTGAACCAGGAAATACGTTAATACAATACCTTACTTTAAATGATGAAATAGGTGAAAAGATAGTTCACTTAGTAGAAGATCACGTCTTATATGAATCAAATACATATATCCAATCTAAGAAAGAAAAGATTGAACTCTTTGAAACAAAGTTACTTGGTAAAAATGATTTAGAATTAAATATTGATAGTGATGATGTTAGATACTTTAATACTGGATTAGGTTCTAAATCGATAGGACTAAACTTATATGAAGTAGAAAGACCTATTTTACCTCTAGGGATGAGAAAGTATCTAGAGTTAAGACATCTTGGAGAAAGTATATACGTAGGCTATATGGATAAAAAAGCTCTACATGTTCCTAGTAAAGATTACCTAAACTATGTAATGGATACTTTCAAAATTGGAGACCTAGATAATAAATGCTTAATACAAGTAAACTTCAGTAAGAATATTATTGATATGAAAGTAGCAAGTGAAAGTTATAAAGGACCAATAGGAATTGAGCAATTATACTTAGATAAAGATGGTATGTTCAATACAGAAGCAAGTGACTTTGCAAAGAAAGCATTTATGATTGGTGATACAACAGGAACAATTAATATTGAAGTTGAATATTCAGATCAGTCAAAAGATGTAATTCAAACATTTTGTTCATCAAATACAATTATAGTAGAGCAGTTGTAAAAAGCATTACTTTTTACAACGCATTCTAGATACAAGCTTTGACCAATTCTTTGGGTACTTCTTCGTAATATATTTATCAGGTAACTTATAATACTTTTTAGGATTCAGATTAACATCTGAGAATATTGTCTGACCTTTACGAAGTCTGGCCTTTAACTTTCTCTTCTTAAAGTGTAGATTAATCAACCTTGCTTCAGGATCTTGTTTTTTTATATTTCTAAAGTACCAACCAGGTGATTGAGTACACTTTGTGATATATATTTGAACTTTGTCGTGCGGATCGCCTTTAGGCTTTTCAAAGAAGTTCTCTCTATAGGCCAATGAATAGACAAGAGCTAAGAATTCAGAGTAAAAGTTCTTAGAAGCAAATCCGATGTGTGGATGCTTATAGTGAGTTAAAATATACTCAAGGTCAGCATCTTTCTTTTTAAGCTTTCTCTTGGCCCTGATGTAGTGTTTAGGCCCTGAATTGTAGGCAGTGACGGCTAAGTCCCAAGACTTTAAAATCATTTTATTCTGTTTTAATAAGTGCAAGGCACTAATTGTAGATAGAAGTGGATTCATCCTACCATCAACATATTTATTGATATCCATAAAATGACTACCAATATACTTCATAAACTGCCAAGTTCCAGTAGCACCAACTTTCGAGCGAGCTTTTGTGTTGAAAGATGATTCAAGGAAAGGAATCGCCTTAAGCTCTTTTGGTAGCTTAAACTTCTCAAAGTATTTATTCATTGAGCTTTCAAAAGGCTGAATATTAGTTAAACCACTTTGAATATTATCTTTTTGTCCTGTCTGTGCTCTAAGGTTCTGTGCTAGCTTTCTAAAGAAGCTAGAGCGTTTTGATTTTCCTTTAGGTATTTTTATTCGAGCATTCTTTAATACTTTTAAAATGCTTTGTTCTTTAAGTCCTAAGTTCTTGTTTGCACCAAGGTTTTTGAAGACTTTTTTAAGTTCAGCAACTTTATTAAGAGTAAGCTTAGACTGTAGAGCAAACTTAGTATGATGATTTAACCCTGATTTTGCTAAAGAGGTATAGTCTATAACATCATATATAATACTCATATTCACTTTATCATGAAGTACTGAGTAGTTTGAATCGTAGAGCGTATAGATATTAAACCAAAAATGTACTTTATTATAAAAATACTTAGGTATTGGAAATTCATTTGAGATTCGATTCTGAGGGTCGCGAGCATAAAAATGAAATTGATCTCCTTTATAGAGAGGACCGAGATCAAAATATTCTACTTTCTTCTTTAGAACAATACTTTCTATGATGGTTAAATCATCTTGAAAGAAGTTTTCTGGAATCAATGCATATGACTTAGTAACAAATAAAAATACGAGTATTAACTTTCCCATTCGTGCCGTTTGAAAATATTTATTGTTCTTTTATAACCCGCAGATACCATTTCAGATGTTTTGTCAGGATTTAAAGAAAATGAGTTTCTAAAAAATAACTGATAATCATCGTGTTTTGGATAAATATCGATCATGTGAACATTAGGTTTATATGATAATTTACGCTCTAAAATAGAGGTTAATTGTTTTCTATGCTTCTCATCAAACTTATTTGATTTGAGATAATCATTAACAGTACTAATGATATCAGCTGAAAGCTCTCTTCTTGCTCTGTTAGCAACGATCTTCTTTTGAATCATTAAGTATATAGCCTGTGTACAAATCGCAGGGAGGCCATAATTTACAAGAGAACCTATTTCATCGTGAAAATGATAAGGAGTATGTGTCCAAGAAGATATGATAAATTCACAATTATGATCGAAAGCGACGTGAGTTGAAAGGGTTTCTCTAATCTCACCATCAATATAGTAGTCAGTTTGACCAGTGTGAGGATTTTTAATGGGGTAAGGACTATAAAAGGGAGGAACGCTCATTGAAGCAGTTACACTTTCTGCAAGTGGAATTCCTGTATAATAGTTTGCTGTACTGTCATGACTAGGATTTGGGTAGTTATACTTGCTAAATATAACTTTTCTGGAGTGATCTAGTTGAGTAGCAACAACAAAGAGATCGGCCTTAAGCTCTTCAAAAGTTTTTTCAGCAATCACATTCTCAATTAAGTAATCGTGAAGTCCTTGTGTACTAAAAATTCCAGATACATTTAATAGTGGTTTAAATAACCTCTTTAATAAGCTTGGAAATCCTTCTAGTGGGTCGTAAAAGCTTGTAGGGGCTGCATGTGGCTTTTTAAGGCTAAGCATATCCTTGTAGTTAATTGCTCTAATCTTACTGTTGTTCTTATTGATTGTGGCCTCAATAATATCAATTGGCCTAAAGCCTTGAGCAAAGTAGAGCCCAATAAGAGAGCCGGCACTAGAGCCAACATAAGTAGATATCTCCAACTCACTTTCAGGTGAATTATTATTTTTGAGTGTAAATCCAAGCTCTTCAAGAGCTAGGGCTACGCCTAGGTGCCAGGCTGCAGCTTTCACAACACCACCGGACATTATTAATGCCGTCTTTTTATTTTTGAAATTTGATATATCTACTCTTTGCATGAATTGATTATAGACTCGTATTGAATTAAAAAAAAGTAACCTTTTTTGATCAAGTAATACTTATTTTTGATTAATCACCCTAAATTGAATAAAATGATTATAATTACATAAATCATGGAGTGATTATGCAAATTGAAGGTTTATGGCTATCCATCGCTGAGTATTCACAAATACGAAATATATCTGTTTCAACTATTAGAAGATACATAAAGTCTGAAAGAGTTAAATTTAAGAAAGAGAATGGCAAATTTTTAATTTTCATGAGCAATGAGAATTATAAAAAGTATGAAACTAAAAATAATGATGATGGTGAATTACTTAAAGCAAAATTGAAAATTCAAGAATTAGAAATGAAATTGAAATCAATTCAATTAGAAAACGATGAATTAAAAATGTTAGTTGATATTTATGAAGGACTAGCAAAACCAGACAAGCTTCCAGAGCTACCGGCAGAATTATGATTAAAATATTCGCAATACTTTTTACTATAGTAATTTCTTTAAATATTAATGCAAGTCAGTCAATGAGGAGATGTATGCTCCTTCCTGTAAAGGATTCAATAGGTGGAGCTTTAGGTTTTAAAGTATTTGAGGAAGTTGAAAGATACTTAAAAACATCGGAATGGTGTTATTACAAATCAAACTCAGAAATTATAAATATTTTAGGTAACTATAAGAAAAACCTTAATCAATATCTCCATACTCCAGATGTGTTGAAGGTTGTTGCAGAAAAGACAAAAGCTGGAAGTATTATAAGAGTTGAGGTTGTTAGTGAGGGAGAAGGTGTTGAAGTAAAGTTAACAGTTCTTGGTGATAATGGATCTGATATATATTTTAAAGAAAATCTTAAACTAACAAGTAATGATCCTGTTGTAATAGGACAAACTATAAAGAACTGGCTAGACCAATTTGAAAAGAATATTCCTTATGACGGAAGAATTCTTGGTATCTTAGGGAATCAATTTACGGTTGATTTTGGAAAAGGGTACGGAGTCTTCTCTGGAGATTCAGTAGATATAGTAAGACCTGTTAAAAAGAAAAGACATCCTTTATTTAAAGAAATAGTTGATTGGGAAACAGAGAAGCTTGCGAGTGGACGAATTTTCTATGTAACGTCAACACAGGCACAAGGGAAAATAGATAAGTATGAGACTAGAAAAAGAGCAGAGATCAATGATTGGGTAATTCTAAAAAAAGATGATAACTCTCAAAAGGCAGATCTTCTAAAAATCCCATACGAGCAAGCAGATGGAAATAATGATTATGCATTCGGAAAACTAGGAACTGTCGGAATATTTGGTATTTTAAGTTCAAGTAAAGTATCTAGTACAACAGGTACAGCAACTAATAGTCTAAGTGGATTATTAATGGGTGTAAATGTTGAGGCTGAAGTTTGGGCAACAAGAAATTATTGGGGTAGTTTTGAGCTTGGTGCGAACTTTGGATCTCAGAAGAAAAGTAGTGGAAATTTATCTGTTGATTCAAACTCAACAACAAATAGTAAATTTAAACTAAAATTTGGTTACAGATACCTACCTTTAGGCTTTTTCTATGGGCCACAGCTTGATGCATTTATTGGATATGCTAAGTATACTTATGGGCATGATGATTTATCTTCTGACAAAATTGGTGAAGTGGCATTCAGCGGCCTTGTCTTAGGTGGTAGAGGAAGCATTCCATTGATGAAGAAGTTTAGGGCACACCTAAGTTTAGAGTTTATGTTAACTTCTAGCTACGAAGAAGATTCATTGTTGTATGGTGAGGATGAATCTAGTAGTAATTACAGTATAGAAATTGGGGGAAGCCATAACTATAGTCCAAATATGGATATAGATGGTGGTATAGAGTTTAATAGTAATAAGGCGAAGTTTTCAGGGGGACGTTCTATGTCTCTTAAAGATACAGCTTTCAAAGGTGGAGTTAGATTTAACTTCTAAAAAATATAATGAAAAATAGAATTCAAGAACTAGAAGAATTAATAGAGCACCATAAGGTGCTTTATTACCAAGGCCAAACAGAAATCCAAGATCATGAATACGACAAGCTTGAAGATGAACTCAGAGAGCTGTGTCCAGAAAGTCCAATTCTAAAAATTGTCGGATCTCTTGTTAAATCAGAAAAGAAAGTTAAGCATGATGAAAAAATGCTTAGTTTAGCTAAGACTTATAAGCTAGAAGAATTAGAGTCTTGGATGAGCGGAAAAGAAGCTATCTCCATGTATAAAATTGATGGAATGAGCTGTTCTCTAATATATGAAAATGGGCATCTTATTTTAGCAAAAACTCGAGGTGATGGAAGTTATGGAGAAAATATAACTTCAAAGGCCTTGTGGATAAATTCGATTGTAAAAAATATTAGTGAGAAAGAACGTATAGAAGTTCGTGGTGAAATATTTTGTGATGAGGAGAACTTCTTTAAGTTGTCAGATGAAATGATTTCTTTAGGTCTCGAAAAGCCTACTTCTCAAAGAAATATAGTTGCGGGATTAATCTCTAGAAAAGATCATTTACAGTTATCTAGAAAGTTAACCTTTAAAGCTTTTGAGTTAATTGGAAAAGAAGAGATTACAACTGAGGTTGAAAAAATGTCTTTCTTAAAAAAGGAAGGATTTGAAACTTTAGAGTATACACTACATAAGAATGCTAGCTCTCTTGTCTCTACTATTGATGATGCAAAAGAATTCATGTCTGCAGGAGATTACCTTATAGATGGAATTGTTTTTAGCTTTAATGATCAGAAATGGCATAGAGAGCTTGGCGAAACGGCACATCATCCTAGATATAAAATGGCCTTTAAGTTCCAAGGTGAATCTAAGAATACAAAAATTAAATCGATCTTATGGCAAGTTTCAAGAAATGGAATTCTAACTCCAGTAGCAAATGTTGAGCCTGTAGAGCTAAGTGGTGCAAAAATATCAAGGGTTACTTTACATAACTTCGGACTAGTAAATCAATTTGAACTCAAGAGTGGTGATGAGATAGAAATTATTAGATCTGGAGAAGTAATACCTAAGTTTCTATCTGTTATTAAAAGCTCTGATAAAAAGTTTACTTACCCTGAGAAGTGCCCATCTTGTGAATGTGAAGTTAAAAAAGTGGATATTAGATTAATATGTACTAATCAAGAGTGCCCCGCAATCGTTAAGGAAAGTATTCTTAATTATATACAAAAAATTGGAATTGATGATTTAAGTTCTAAGCGTTTAGAGGAACTTATTAAAGCCAAGCTAATTCTTAAAATCTCAGATCTATATAAATTAGATATGGAAAAGCTTTTAAGTTTAGATAAGGTTAAAGAAAAGCTAGCAACAAAACTGTTAAATGCAATAGAAGGAAGTAAGTCAGTTGATTTAATAACTTTTCTTTCAGCATTAGGAATCAGTGGTGGTGCTTATAATAAATGTGAAAAAGTTGTCTTTGCTGGATATGATAACCTAGATAAAATTCGAAAGCTAAATGCTGAAAAGTTACAAGCAATTGATGGCTTTGCCGAAAAGTCATCAGTAGACTTTTTTGAATCATTAAAATCAAAGTTTGATTTAATTGATGAGTTAGAGAAAGAAGGATTTACTTTTGAAGAGCTAGTTAAAAATGAAACAAAAATAACAGATAAAAAAATCTGTATTACTGGTTCATTATCTGAAAAGAGATCTGTAATAGAGTCTAAGATTAGAGATGCTAGTGGTATTGTCGTTAGTTCAGTAACAAAGAATACAGATATTCTTGTAACAAATGATCAGACCAGTGGTTCTAGTAAATTAAAAAAGGCTCAGTCTTTAGGGATTTTAATTATTACAGAGAAAGAGTTAATCGATATGACTAACTCTTAGATAGTTTTATCTTGGACAACCCCAAAAAGAGTTAGTTTTTATGTCGTAGTAAAGACAATCTTTATTACGATATAGTCCTTTAAATAAGTTCTTTGCAATCTTTCGAACACTTTTTCTTAGTTTGAAAATCTCAGACCAAGAAAGTGCTACGGCTTCTTTTGCGTGAAGTGAGATAGATGAGTTATTTTTTAAATTAGTAAATTGTTTTAAAATGTCTTCTTTTGGTTTGTCTGAAGAGTCTCTATTCCAAGACCATTGTTTTAAAAACTCAGCTCTGAAGCTCTTATATAGTCTTTTGTTTCTATCTGTTTTATAGATGACCATATTATCAAATTGATTATGTTCTGCAGTCTTACTTAGATTGTATGAACCAGAGATAAGGGTAGTGTTTTCATAATCATTTTTATCATAATCTATTAATATAAACTTATGATGATTTAGTAACCAGTGCCTCGGCGAAGGTGAGTGAGAGTAATATTTAACCCTAACAGGAGCCTCTTTCTTTGAGTTGCCATCAATTTTTTTCCAGTCTTTAACAAACTGTGGAGTCATTTCTTTATTGTTAATTTTAGATTTAAATTCTTGATTATCTACAGTTAACTTTACATCAACTCCTCTAATAGACGCTTTGATAAGAGCATCAGATATTTCTCTGATATTGAAATGATTCAGTGATAGGTAGATATTTTTCTTAGCATTATTTATGTGCTTAATTATAGTATCTCTAACTTTCCAGGTTTGGTTCTTAACTCCATTTCTTCTAGATAAAGTATAATATTTTCCAAGCTTATATGCTTTTGAGGAAGGCTTGTTGTTTTTGATTGTGTAGTTCATTGAACTAGAGAGAAGTGTGACCTCTGAAGAGTCTGGAAGGTTTTCAAGTTTGTTTAATGGTAACTTTTTAGCGATAGGTTCATTTGATGTGAAAATATCTTTTCCTGAGTTCCAAAGTATAGCGAATTCTTTTTTAAATTGATTTATAAGTGTTTTACCTTCAGAACTTTCATCACTATGAAAAATAAAGTTTTCACTATAGCGATTCTTAGCACCACCTGACATGTTAGCAGATGAGTTTAATAAGAAGTTATCATCAATAAGAAAAAACTTTTCATGCATGTTCATTTTTGCAATTTTTAATTCTGCGCCAAGAGCTTCTAGTTCTGTAGCTACTTTTTGAATTCTACTTTTCTTAGCTAAGCTTGGATGTAGTACTATCTTAACTTCGATACCTTTTTCTAGTGCCTCTTTAAATGAATCTGTTATCCCTTTATCTGACCAAGAGTAGATCGTGGCATATACATATTTTTGAGACTTATTAACTTTTTTATATATTATTTCAAATGCTTCAGCTCCTTCATGGGGAGAGAATTTAGAATAGAATTTAGTATCTGCTTGAGAAGTAAGCGATAGTAGAATTAATAGAATGCTAAATAAGAATCTCATATTTTCACCTAAAAAGAGTAAGTTCTATGGAAATTAACCTTAATAGCGGTAAACATATAAGTTCATGATGCGAATGGCAAAAGACTTGCTTAATGTGTGAAGGAATTACCGATCAGCTATATACTTTCAGTGAGTTAAGCCCCCTATAAAAAAAGGGAGCGGATGTATTTTGACCATTTTGTCTTCTTCATTTGATAGTGTTCTTTTTGATTAATAAATCCACTAAATGAACAATCTTTTTGCCAAAGTTCTGAAATCTTCTCTTTCTGTATAATTCCGGCGCCTATGGCCGAAGCAAGGGCAGCACCATAAGCAGTTGTTTCAATGACCTTTGGCCTTATAATTTCGACTTCAGAGATCGTTGATTGAATATTCATAAGAAGCTCATTTGTAACGGCGCCACCATCTACTTTCAATGTTTGAATATTTGTATCAGTATCTAAGGCCATAGCTTGTAATAAATCATTAATAGATAATGCCATTCCATCTAAGCATGCTCTTGCAATGTGTGGCTTACCAGTGTCCCTGGTTAGGCCAAGAATTGCTGCCTTAGCATCACTAGACCAGTATGGAGAACCAATACCTGTAAAGAATGGTAAGAACATTACGTGCTCCATCTCATCTAAATCTTTGACTTTGGCCGCAAGATCTTCAATGTCGGAACTCTTTCTAATCATATCCAAGTTATCTCTTAACCATTGAACAGCAGCTCCACAAATATATGTACTACCTTCTAAAGCGTAGAAGGTTTTACCGTTTTCTTTATATGCAACAGTGGTAAGGAGTCCTTGTTTTGATTCCTTGATCTCTGTTCCGGTGTTTAAAAGCATAAATGCACCTGTTCCATAGGTACACTTCAAGTCTCCAGAGTTTAAACCAGCTTGTCCAAATAGAGCACTTTGTTGATCACCAAGTATACCTGTAATAGGAATATCATCTGGAAGAAATGAGAGACCTTTAGTTTTTCCAAAATCTGTAAAGGAGTCACAAATTTCTGGTAGAGTTTCTCTTGGTACATTAAATAATTCTAATAATTCAGGACACCAATCAGTTGTCTCTAGATCCATAAGAAGAGTTCTAGATGCATTACTAGCTTCAGTTTTATGAGATGTAGAGCTTGTTAATTTGTATAGGATGAAGGAATCAATAGTTCCAAAGAGTAGGTTTTTATTTTCATATGCAGTCTTAACATTATCATTATTCTCTAGTAGCCAATTCATTTTGGTTCCTGAGAAATATGAATCTAACTGAAGTCCAGTTTTCTTTCTTACAAAACTTTCTTTGTCTTTTAAAGACTGGCAACGCTCACTGGTTCTTCTATCCTGCCATACGATTGCATTGGCAAGAGGAGCACCAGACTTATTGAAGGCACATGTTGTTTCTCTTTGATTTGTTATACCTATTGATACAATTTGATCAGGTGACAGGTTATTTTTTCTTATAATCTGCTTAATGGTGTACTCAATTGATTCCCAGATATCATTTAAGTTATGTTCAACCCAAGATGGTTTTGGAAATATTTGTGGAAACTCTTTGTTAACCTTGTCAACAAAACTCATTGTTTTAGCGTTAATCAAAACAGCTGTCGTTCCAGTAGTTCCCTGATCTATAGAGAGTATGTAATTCATATTATCCTCAATGATTAAATGAAATTTATCTTAATTGTATGTCAGAGGGTGTTGGCTTTGCAATGGCCTTAACAGTTCCAAGCCATCTCTGTGATATTGAACTATTTAATCCCTTGAGCATTCCGAAAGAAATCATGACCATTGCGAGTAGAATAAAAAGGAATTCAATAAAAGCCTGACCCTTATTGTTGACTATAAGTTGCTCTGGGGGCATATTTGCGTCGAGATATTGTAGTAATTCTTGCTGGTGGGAATTGAATTCTTGCTTAAATAAATCGACTTTTTCCATTATACTAAATGCTAATCTAAAGAGACAGGGGTCTCAATGAAGAAATATTTTCCAATTTATATAGCTTTGGCCTTTCTTACAATTCTAGGTGTAGGACAGGGAATGTTTAATCTTTTTGATTTAAAAGCTGATGCGACTAAAACAGAAAAAAAGATACATACTCATTACGAATCTCTTTATAGCTCGTTAGAAGTAACAACAACTAAGAATAAGAAAATAAAGTTTAAAGAAATTAAAGCACCAATTGTTATTCTCAACTTTTGGGCGACTTGGTGTAAGCCATGTTTAATAGAGTTTCCTTCGATTGTAAAAATGAAGGAAAAATATGATGACTCTAAAGTTCAAGTTTTTGGTATTAATCAAGATGATGAAGATCAATTGAAGAACATCAAAAAAATAGAAAAGAAATATAAATTAAATTTTCCAAATGTTGCAGATGTAAATGGCTTTATTCTTGAGCAATATATGGTTTCAGCTATTCCAGTTTCTATTATTTATCATAAAGGTAAAGTTATTCAGGTTTCAAATGGAGCTAAAGACTTTAGCTCCGAAGAAGTCTATGAAAAATTTGATAAGCTTCTAAAAAACTAATTACAATTTTTCATTTTAATGATCTGGGCCTTATCTTTTAAGGCCTCGCATTCGTTTGGATATACTTTTGGTGTAGGCATTACCTGAGTGCACATCATTCCTTCAGGACATTCTTTCATAGGTGGTGTCGCACATACTTCGCCAGAGTTGATATTGCAATCACAGGCGCCTTTGGTGATATTTTCAGCACCATTACACTTAGCAAGACATTGGTTATCGAATTGTTTTCCATTTGAACATACTGGGGCATATTCGAAAGTACATGCACACTCTTGTGGAGCTTCACTTTTACATGAAGAGAGCAGAGTGAATAAAAGAAGAGCACTTATTAGCGAATGCAAAGGTTTGCTCCCCAGTGATACGTGATTTTATCAATATTATCGACATCAAAAATTGTAAAGCGTGGTTTTAGCCCTGGTATTAAGGCCCCTTGTGATTTTAAATTTAAGGCATGAGCTGCATTTAATGTGATTGCAGACCATAGTTGGGCAATATTCATTTTATAAGTTGGGGCGGCTAGAGAAGCAACAAGTAGTACGTTGTCACAATGGCATGATCCTGGATTATAATCAGATGCAATCGCAACTTTTACTCCAGCGCTAAAAAACGCTTGGGCGTCTGCTTGTGGCTTTCCAAGAAAGAATCCTGTACCTGGTAAAAGGGTTGCTACAGTATTTGAATTTGCTAGGGCATCTATTCCATCGGCCTCTGTGCATAAGAGATGGTCAGTGCTTAATGCATTGTTTTTAACAGCTAGAATTGCTCCCTTATTGTCTTTGAATTCATCAGCGTGACTTTTAACAGGGATATTTAAAAATGAAGCTACATCAAAAAGTTGTTGAGTATCAATTTCATCGAAGTAACCAGCTTCATGAAAAATATCTACAGCATCAATAATTCCAATTTCTGATAACTCTTTTAAAAGTGGTATTACAACTTGATTTACATAATCGTTAGATGAGCTAAAATCTTTAGGGACAGCATGTGCTGCCATAAATGTGTTGATGATTTGAACTTGGCCCTTAAAGTGTTCTTTAAGTCTATCAATGATTAGTGAGCACTCTTTTTCTTTTTCATAGTTTAGTCCGTACCCACTTTTTATTTCAATAGTACCAACGCCATAAGAATAAATTTGTTCAATTCTTTTTACACCAAGTTCAAATAACTCTTCAGAGGAGGCAAGGTTCGTTGCATTCATTGTTGAGAGGATTCCTCCTCCTGCGTTTGCAATTTCTTGGTAGTCAGCACCATTGAGTCTCATTGAGTACTCAGATGATCTATCTCCACCGAAAACAAGGTGAGTATGTGAGTCTACAAGCTCTGGAAGTAGAGACTTACCTTCGAAGCTCTCTGCTGGAACAGATAAGAATTCTCCAGGCATTTCTTTATCTTTTCCAACCCAAACAATCTCATCACTATCAAAAACGATTGAAGCGTTTTCAATTACAGATAAGTCTTCAGGACTTAGGTTTCGCCCATCTTTTTGATGAGCTTTAGATAGAGTTACAATCTGAGAAAAATTTCTAAAAGCTTTTAAACTCATCGTTTAGTTCCTAGTTTATTTTTTCTACATGTGCGCTTGCAGCGTCTACAATTTCATTAGAAGAAATTAATCTTTTTATATTATCCATATCTTTATAGAATATTCTGTCATCCTCAATTGGTGGAACATGTTTCCTAACAAGCTTATGAACGGCTTCAAGAGCATTTGATGATTTAAGAGGTCTTTGGAAATCTAAAGCTTGTGTATTACATAGAAGCTCAATCCCTAAAACAGTTTTTGCATTATCAATAACTTCTAAAAGTTTTCTTCCTGAAGTTACACCCATTGATACGTGATCTTCTTTGTCTGTTGAAGTTGGAACACTATCAACTGAAGCTGGATGACAAAGATATTTATTCTCAGAAGTTAAAGCTGCAGCTGTTACGTGAGCAATCATTAGTCCTGAGTTTAATCCTGAGTTTTTTGTAAGAAATGCTGGTAAGTCAGAGAAGCTTGGGTTCATCATCTTTTCGATTCTTCTCTCACAAATATTACAGATTTCTGCAACTCCCATTGCTAGATAATCCATAACAAGTGCTAATGCTTCACCATGAAAGTTTCCACCACTTACAACTTTATCTTCTTCAAGAAAAATAAGTGGGTTATCTGTTACAGAGTTGAGCTCTATAGAGATAACTTCTCTTGCATGCTTTAGAGTCTGTCTACATGCTCCGTGAACTTGTGGAACACATCTTAATGAGTAAGGGTCTTGTACCTTTCCACAATTATCATGGGAGTCTTTTATTTCAGAACCTTCTAATAGGCTATTTAGATTGTTGCATGCATCTATTTGTCCTGGGTGTGGCTTAAGGCCTGTGATCCCTTCGTAGTAAGCTTTAGAAGTTCCACGAACTCCATCAAGAGTTAGAGCTGCACTAATATCTGCAATTTTCATTATATTAGTAGCTTCTACAACAGCGCAGGCGCCTATTGCAGCCATAACTGCTGTACCATTTATTAGAGCAAGTCCATCTTTAGGACCAAGTACTGCAGGCTTTTTACCTATCTGATCAATGGCAAAGTTTGAGTTTGAATGTTTTCCATCGTAAATAACTTCGCCTTCTCCAATAAGGGCTAGGGCAATATGAGAGAGAGGAGCAAGGTCTCCTGATGCCCCTACAGAACCTTTTTCAGGAACTATAGGATTGATGTCATGGTTAATGAAGTCTAGGATAAGCTGTACAATCTCTGGCTGAATACCAGAGTATCCAGAAATGAGACAGTTTGCTCTTAGAATCATAATTGCACGAGTAATTTCACGGCTAAACGGTTTTCCTGTACCAGTACAGTGAGACCGAATTAAGTTGAGCTGTAGAGTTGCTAGCTCTTCTTTTTTGATATGCATACTTGAGAGTGCACCAAAGCCTGTGTTGATACCGTAGACAGGCTCACCTTTTTCTACAATATTGTGAACATAGGCGCGGGACTCTTTCATTCTCTCTAGTGCTTTTTCACAAATACTTACAGTAACTTTTCCAGGTTTTGAAAAAGCAATATAGTGCACTTGTTCTATTGTTAATGACTGTCCATTAAAAATAATGTTTTCAACGTTAGACATTCTTATCTCCTTAAACTTTCAATTTTGTCTTTGTAAGTTAGTGGTCCGTCTTTAAATATATATGAACCAGCAACTAAGTTATCAGCACCCGAATCTCTAAGTTTCTGTGCATTGTTATTACTTACTCCACCATCAACTTGAATCATTAATTTTGGAAATTTACTTTTAAATTTATTAAAGTATTTAACTCTTTCGTAACTATCTTCTATGAATGATTGCCCACCAAAGCCAGGCTCTACAGACATAATTAAAATTAGATCTAACTCTTTAAGAATTTCATCTGTAATGTCTGATAGGGGAGTCTTTGGTTTTAAAGAAATTCCAACACTTGGATATATTTTCTTAGCTTTCTTTACTAGTTCGAGAGCGTTTTCTGTAGACTCAATATGAAACGTAAAGTTATGAATATTATAGTCTTTAAAAGTATCAATAAAGAATTCAGGATTACTAACCATAAAGTGAGCATCAAGAGGTATCTTTGTTTTCTGAGATATTAATTTAACAATAGGATGTCCAAAAGTTAAATTTGGAACAAAGTGTGAATCCATAATATCTAAGTGAAACCAAGTGTCTTTAAAATCTTTAAAACAATTAAGTTCAGTTTCGATATTCAGAAAATCACATGCTAATAAGCTAGGTGAAATTATCATAGGTACTCTCTAATTTATTTTAAATTCTTTTGTTGAGTTTTGCATTCCGTTTATTAGTGAAGAGTCACTTGCTCTTTTCTTACCTTCGATTTGTATATCGGTAAGTCGAAGAGTTCCGTCCTTACAGCCAATGAGTAAGTTTCCATCACTTGTATCACAGTTTCCTAGTGTTGTTGTTTTAAGTGATTTTTCAACAGCGAATACTTTTAATCTTTTTCCATTTAGCTTACACCATGTACCAGGCCATGGGATTAATGCCCTTACTTGGTTGTGAATTTCATCACAAGTTTTATTGCTAAAGTCTAGAAAACCATCTTCTTTTTTTAGAGTTGGTGCAAAAGTAGCTAAGTCGTGATCTTGTGGCGTATAGGTTACAGAGTTATCAAGTATTTCATAAATTAATGTATTCAAGCTTAATGCTGCTTGAAACTTAAGGCGTGTGTAAAGTTGTCCACCTGTTTCATTAATATCAATTTTCATTGGAAATGAATGAACTAAGTCTCCAGCATCCATGGCCTTAACCATTCTCTGGATACTTACTCCACTTTCTTTATCACCATTTAATAATGCGTATTGAATTGGAGCAGCTCCTCTATACTTAGGAAGAAGAGAAGTGTGAATATTAAAGCAACCAATTTTTGGAAGTTCTAAAATTTTTGAACCCAGAAATTGAGCAAATGCTAATACAACAATAGCATCTACTTTTTCTGTTTTGATTTTATTTAAGAAATCTTCCTCTCTGTTGATATTTTCTGTCTGTATGAGAGGAATTCTATTTTCTTTGGCAAAAGTTGCAACAGGAGGAGATTGTAGTTTCTGTCCTCTTCCTGCAGGTCTATCTGGCATAGTTATGACATGTGATAGATTAATATGAGGATGATTGAATAGCATTTCTAATGCAGGAACTGAAAAGTCTGGAGTTCCACAAAAAATAACATTCAATTTTTTCATATTAAAGACCTTCTTTCTTTTTCTTCTTTAAAAATTTCTTCTTCAGTAAGTTTTGCTTGAGCATACTTAATCTTTCAAGAAATACGATTCCTTCAAGATGATCATTCTCATGCTGAATACATATTGAAAGAAGTTCTTCGGCATTGATCGATTGCTTTTCGCCATACATATCTTGGTAGTCGACAGTAATTGATTCAAATCTCTTAACTTCTTCATAAATACCAGGAACACTTAAGCACCCTTCTTCATAAAGAACTTCTCCGTGAGTATTGCTAATCACAGGGTTAATAAAAATAAGAGGGTTGAAGTTTGAAAGAACATGATCAACTGTACCGTCTGCTCTTGTTACTTCTTCACGATCAAAATCTATATCCATTACGAAAAGGCGAATGCTTTTTCCTACTTGAGGAGCCGCAAGTCCAATTCCTGGAGCATGATACATTGTAAAAAGCATATCTTTGCAGAGAGTCCTAAGTTCGTCATTAAATTCAGTTACAGGCTCTGCAACTTTCTTGAGAACTGGGGCCGGGTAAGTAAAGATTTGAAGGAGCTCGCCTTCAAGTTTATAATTGTCTAAAAAGTTTGAATTTTCCATGAGCCCTTATAGCATGGAAGCTGCGCGTAAGTCTACTTCAAGGGCTTGTTTTCTAAGAGATATACAGTATCTTTCAGCTGATCAATATTTCTAGTACTTAGAGCATCTAGGGCGTCCTTTGCCTTCACTCCACGTCTCCATATTTTCCAGGTAGTTACAACATTAGTGAGGTCTCTAAGGTTGTACCTATCAACTGTAGCTTGGTGTGTAATATAGTAGTGGTTATTTTCTAGAATATATTGTCTTATTTTGGTTCCACCAATCCAGTGAACTTTTCTCTCTAGTGCTTCTTCAATAAAGTAGGGCTTTCTTACTGCAGCACTTACTTCCGCTTTACCAATTAGTGAAATAACTTTTTTGGGCATATAAGGAAGTATGAAAGATGGAATAAAAATATTCCATAAGTTACCAATAATAAATAGAGCAATGAAGTATTTAGAGAGCTGTTTCTTACTCTTTATAAATAGAAAAGCACCTAGAATAAGTAAGCAGACTGTCGCAATAACTTTTAAAGTAAGTGATGTTGAAGAGTTTACTTCACTGAAAACTAGTAAGAATGAAAATAGGCAAGCTGTAATCGCCATCAGTCCAGCAATAGTGTAATTGGCCAGATTCATCATTTTTTGTCTCTTTTCACTCAAAGTATAATTATTTAATAGTGTGAAGTTAGAAATCAAAAAGAAAATGAGTGAAGGCATTGCATAGTGATGGGACCTCTGCGATGGAATTAACCAAAGAGTAAAAAATACCAAAAAGCAGCAATTAGAAAACATTAAGAATCGATCATTTCTTAAGTCTTTCCAGTGGTCTTTTATTTGGGCAATACTTGTAGGTAAATAAAGACTCCAAGGAAGAGAAAAAATGAGTAAGCCTTGGAAGACATGCCTGATTGGATAAGACTTTGAAGCAAATTTTCCAAGATTTTCTCTTAGAAAAAAGTAATCAATGAACTCATGACCGTACTTAACTGTACATATGATAAACCAGACTGAAGCAATGGCTAATGAGTAGCAAAGGCAGCTCACGGCTTTTTTAAGTTCCGAAGATTTAAAACCAAACATATACCATTGTATTAATAGAAAGATTCCGATTCCACCTGCGGCCATAACTAGAGACACTGGGCCTTTTATTAGTACAGATAGGCCTAAGAATATTGATGCTAGATGAATTGCATGTTTTCTATCGTTTAGGTACTGATAAAAGTAAAGAGTACCAATTGTGGTTAGCATCGTAAGAGGCATTTCCATCATAAAAATACGTGAATATTTAAACATTCCAAGAGTTGCGGATATATATACAAATATTAGTAAGAATGGTTTTTTTAAAACATTTGAAACAATGTTTGAGGCCACAGCAATTGTGAAAATAGAAAAGAAAACAATTACTAGCCTTGATAGGAATATGCTTGGTCCACCACCGATGAGGTAAAAGAAGTTTGCCATCCAAAATTGAAGAGGAGGTTTAGACCAGTGATTCTCTCCATTATATAGGGGAGTCAAAATAGAGTTATTCTCAAACATCTCTTTAGCAATTTGTAGGTAGAATCCTTCAGTCCCTTGTCGTATGGCATCTAAATTACCAATGTCCCAAATATATAGTGAGAAGACTAAGAGAATTGAAAAAAGGGTAAGCTTTTTTAGTGAGCTAAGAGAGGTCATTTAGAAAGCTTCCTATTTTTAGAGAATATAAAGATTAAGATTAGAGTAAATGATAATGGAACAGAAAAGGTCGCTGCTACAGGTATAACCTTAGAGTTATTTCCAAGCTCTATTAAGTAAGAGTAAACTAGCCAATATAGGATAGTGAAGAAAAAGACAGCTCCAATATTTTTCCCAAATGAACTACTTCTTCTATTTGGATTGAATATAGATACTGATGCCAAAATCGCAAATATTATACAGATCACTGAGTTAGCGAACTTATCATAAAAAAGAACAAGGTATTCATTGATATTAATACCACTACTTCTAAGTTGCTTTATATATTCCCAGAGTTTTACGATATTTAATACTGTGATATCGGCTTCAATCTGTCTCAACTCATTAGGTGTTTCATATAAGTTAACTATTGCTTCTTTATTGCTATCAGCTTTAGGAAATGACTTTTGATTTAAGTTGTCTAAGCGAATAACATTTCTTCCAACCCAAATACCTTTTTTCCATTGAACCTTATCCATCGCTTGAATTTCTTCAAGGTAGTTATCTACAGAGAGTTTATATAGATTAACGTTATATAATTCTTTTTTTATTTGATTATAATTTGTAAAAGAAATGAAATAATCCTCAGATTTATACCACATCTTTCCACTACCAATAGTTGAAGACCTTAGGCCTTGGCTTCTTAGATTATTGAACTTCTGTGTAGATCCAGAAATAAGTGTTTCTCTATGTGATTTAAAGAAGGGCGAAACATATGAACTCATTAGGAATTGAATAATAGTAACAACTAAAGAGGCAAATATTAGGTCAATGATATAGCTCTTTCTAGAATATCCAGAGGCAAAAATAGCAGTTAACTCACTTCTTGTTTTTAGTTTGTTGATACTAAATAGACTGGCCATCAAACAAGAAACTGGAAATATTTTATTTAAATAACCTGGGATTTCAATGAAGTGATTAATCATTACTTCAGTCGCTGTAACATTCCCTCTTAAAAAACCAGAAATGAGGTTTGCAACTGAAACTAGCAAAAATAAAGAAATTACAGATCCTATAAAGAATCTGAACCACTCTTTTAATATAAGTTTTCTAATGATTCCCATTTATAAGTTTCTTACTGATTTAGATATTAATAATAGTACTGGTCTAATAATTACTTTGTTTAAAAAAGACCCGACTAGACCTGACCTCTCTAATATATCAACAATTAAAGGAGAGGTACTATAATACGCTTCAACAAATTTAAGGCCAAAGCGGTAGTTTAATATGTATTGCTTAAACCTTCGAAGGTCATTTGTTACTACATGATCTGTTCCGTAGCTATAGCTTGCTATAAAGCAACCCTTCGATTCAATTTGTATCTTAGTATAAGCATTTTGAAATGCTTTTAAGTTGTGGGCCTGTTTTCTTTTAATAAACTTTTTAAGCATTTGGGCATTGATATGCTGATACTTGAAACCATTTGTAAATTTAACAAATTGATCTAAACATCTAATAGATTCTTTGTGTAAGTTTGGACTTCTGTCATAGGCTTTAGAAAGATCCCAATATGCATGACTGATAAGAAGTAGTTCAGATATTTCTTTCTCTGTATCAAAGAAGCTAGGTGATAGCTTATCTTCAGTAACACCAAAGTATGATGCTAGTGTAGAGAGATATGTAGAATATCTTTCTACAGCTTTAGGAATATCCCCAGCTGCAGAATATTGTCTCGCCTGTTTTAAGGCCTTTAGTCTGTCTCTATATGAGTTTGTAATTCCCTCTGGTCGCTTTTTTTCTTCAGGAGGATTATTGTTTTCACTCATGACTTAGAACCTATAAGACATTGAAAGAGAAGTCTCTTGAACTTTTTCTCCAATTTGATCTAGTTCTGTATCTTTTTCTAACTTTGAGTTTTTTAGTGCTACTTCAATTGTAAGCTTTGGTTGTACCCAGCTTATACCGGCTCCAGAACCACGCTCTTTAATAGCTTTATCTCTATACGTACCAAACCTTAAGTAGAAGTTATCTAAAAATTTAACCTGAGCAGCAGTTTTCCAAACAAGTGTTGAAGATAGATTATTTTTCCAATCTGCTCCACCATCAAGCATTACAGCAATAATATCTTTAAATACATACTGGAAACCAATGATTGCTTTAGAGTCTTGAGGTCTTTCTCTTAGTGGGTCAATAGCAATAATACCCATTGTGAACTCTGGAGAAAGTATTCTAGTAACTCCAAGTGTAAACTTCTTGTAGTCCTCTTCAGTTGTTTGTTGAAAATCATCTACAGTTGTTTCTGTAATGTTTTGGTAACTAACTCCAAATGATGCTGTTTTCCCAAGAGGTGAAGCCATTGAACCAGCAATAGTTTTTCTATGCTCCAGTCCTTTATTTTGTTTAGTATAGGCGATAGCACCTTTTAAGGCACCTTTAGTGTCTGCAGCAATAAAGCTTACAGCATCAGATTCAGCCACTTCTCCACCATCAGGAGTTTGTTCTGTACTAATTTTTTGGAAGTAGAAAGTACTTATATTAAAAAATGAAATAGATGCAGGATTTAGAAAAATAGATTCCTCAACTAATAGAGAAGCTGCACCAGCTCCAGCTGTAGACTTTAATCTAGTTGTTTCATATTCCAATATTCTCCCCTGAGCACATAGCGTAAAGGCAAGACAGATGGACAATAGTGATAAATGTGATAATCTAAATTTCATAAATTTTCCAAATTAAAGTTTACTCAAGGATAGTATAGTGAATATTAGGAAGGCCGTCATCCCTGTTGCAGGTAAAGGAACAAGGTTTTTACCAGCTACAAAGCAAACACCTAAAGAAATGTTACCAATCATTAATATACCAATGGTTCATTACTCCGTTATGGAAGCAGTTGAGTCAGGTATTGAACAATTAATATTTGTTACATCTTCAGGAAAAGGTTCAATTGAGAACTATTTCGATAGAAACTTAGAGCTTGAAAATTTTCTTGAGCAAAATGGTAAGATAAAAGAGCTTGAATTAATTCAAAATATTAGTTCGATGATTGAGATCATTACTGTTAGACAAAAAGAACAGCTTGGACTTGGTCATGCTATCAATTGTGCAGCTCCAATTATTGGAGATGAGACATTTTCTGTTATACTTGGTGATGATATAGTTAGAGGCAACACTCCAGCTACAAAGCAGCTGATGGAAGTATCTAAGAATAATAATGGTAAATCTGTTATTGGAGTTATGGAAGTTCCAAATTCTGAAACTTATAGATATGGTATCGTTGATGGGAAATTCATTGATGAAAAGAAGCTAACACTTCTTATGAAAACCATGATTGAAAAACCTAAGCCAAGTGAAGCTCCTACAAATTTAGCAACACCAGGAAGGTATATTCTTTCAGGTAATATCTTTGAATGTTTGAATGATATTCCACGTGGTGTTGGTGGTGAGTATCAGCTAACAGATGCAATCAATATGCTTGCAGGTAAAGATGAAGTCTATGCTCACATATTTGAAGGAGATAGATTTGATACTGGAAATATTGAAGGCTTTTTGAATGCAACGGTAGAGTTTGCTCTAAGAAATGAATCTACTAAAGATTTAATGATAAATATTATTAAAGAAAAAATGAAAACGTATGGGATTTAAAATGAAAATACTCTCTTTTATTTTACTGCTTACTTTAGCGTCTAATAGCTTTGCTGTGGCACCAAGTGTTGAAGGACTTTTTAGAAATCCTAACAGCCAGGATATTGATGGCAATTTAATTGTTTTAAAAGCAATGATTGAAAGAGAAGCAACAGAAGAAGAGTATTTTAAGCCTTCATACTATAAATTTATCTTCAGTATTGAAGGTGAAGATAGGGTTAAATTTCTTCAGGTTGAATATAATGAAGGAAGAATGAGTAATGACGATATTGTTAGTACATTATTTTTAAATAACTTTCTTCCAAAAGTTAAAAGTGATGAACTTGTTGAAAGGTCTTTGTTCTATTCTCTGCTGACAATGTATGGGCTAAATAAATCAGAAGCGATTTCAAGTATTTTAAAGAGATACTCACAGAATTTTGTAAGTAATAAAAATTCTCTAAATAAAGAAAAAGTTGAATTATTTGATAAATATAAAAAGTATTTAACGGCCATAAAAGAAAATGAAGAAATAAAAGAAGAACTTCAGTCACCACTTGAGAGTGAAGATGAAGAAGAGAAAAAGAAGATTCAAGAAATTAAAGCAATGAGTATGTACTCTGAAAGCCAGTCATTAAAGCTTGTAAAAGAAGGTCGTAATTTCTTTTTAAATTTAGATCTTAATGGAGTAACTGCAAAGTTTACAAATGAAGAGCATAGACTAGTAAAAATGAAGATAGTTAAGGGAACAGATGAAGTTGAATCATTTTTTTCAGACTACATATTATTTAACGGAAGACATGAGCTACCAAAGCAAATCCTAATAAAAGATCAAGGACGAGTTAACTACCATGTACGTTTCCTTGGTTTGAATATTTTTAATAATACTGGTGATAACTTACAAAAAAGAGCTCTCAGGTATAAAAAACTTGAAGAGGCTAATATTTCTAAAAAAGAGCCTATTCAAGATAGCGAGCCGGTAGAGAATGATAAAGGCCAAAAGATTCTTGTTAAGCGACCAATTTTAATTTATTGATTCCTGTTTTGAGGTGTCTAAGTCTCTGTTTTTAGACACCTTTAAGCCTTTTATTCAAGTTTAAATTCAAAACCCCGATAATGTTATTGAGATAGAATTTTTTATCGTAAATGATAATTGGGAATAAACTATGAGCCTTAATAAAAATCTTTTAATACTTCTAACAATTGGTAGTTTAGCGCCATCTGTATTAGCAAAAGAGTTTTCCATCAAAAACATTAAAGTTGTTGGTTCTGGTGAGAAGGACGGAAGGCGTTCAAACTCAGATAAGCCAGGTCGTGGAAACGTAAGTGCGGATACTGTAGTGACTTCAAAAATTCCAGTTGCTCAGTGTAGAGAAAAGGTGAAAGAGAATAATATTATCTCAATGAATGAGTTGAAATTCTTAAATGGGGGAGAGCTCCCAATTATAGAGGCCCACTCTAAAAAAGAATTTAAATTAGAGTTGAAGAAGTTTGCTTCCAAGTGTGCAACACTGAAAGTAAATAGAATACTAGATAGTGAAAATAATCATATAATTCAATTTATAAACTTAAAAGAATTCACAGAAGACGATGTCTTTATTACAGAAGAAGAAAAGAAAGGCGACGTTGGTGCATTGTTAAGCAACATGACTATGGATGAAAAAGTTACTAGATGTTTAGTTAAAAATGAATATTTAGTTAAAAAAGGTTCTGGTTATGAAATGGATAGTAATTCAGAGAAGTTTGATTACTCTAAATCATTCTTGAAAATGCAAGAAGATATGGACACAGATAAAAGTTCAAAAATACTTTTTGCAAGTCCTGTGTTTGAAAATAATAACTATTCCACATATGAAGATAAAACAATCGATGACTCAGAAGGTGCATGGGCATGTACTAAAATTCAAGACTATGGTGTTGAGAAAGACTCAAGTGAAGATGCAAAGTTTGTATTCAAATCTGATTTTGATAAGCAATGGGATTTAGCAAGAGCAGCCTGTCAATCAGCAAAAGAGGGCGATATTTATGCCATCGAACGTTTGATTACAAAAGACACTGGAAATAGTTCTGAACTACAAAATAGAATTCAAGATGTATACGCAAGACTATTAACAAAAGATATCAAAGATAAAAGTGAAAAGATTGTAGATCAGATAGAAGAAAAATTAAGTCAGATTGAAAAATACAATGACCCTTCAAATAAGTCACATAAAAGAAAGGCTAAGAAGATAGCAAAAGAAATACAGGCCTTATCAAGAAAGTATAATAGTGAAATTGCTGAGCCTGCCAAAGAAGTATTATCTAGATCGCTGGCTAAGTACGAAGAACTTGAAGATTCGGAATCAGAAGCAAGTGTTAAGCAAAGAGAAATTCTAGAGAGTAGAATTGAAAGAGTCTCTGGAGCGCTTGCAGGTCTTTCAGAAGTTAGTATGACAGATGGTGTGGAGACTATGAAAGTTCACAACCTTCACAGTACAGGTAAAGACTTATTAACAGCTTATTCAAATTCTTCAGAGCTATCTAAAGTATGTCTTGATTGTGATGGACAGCAAGATATGGAAGATGCAGAAAATAAAATTGCAAAAAGAATTAAGAAGTATAAGAGTGAAGATAAAAAAGACTGGAGCTTTGTGTCTCAAGCAGCACAAGGAAAGTCGACACCAATGTATCTTACTCAACAAATGTATACAAATGCTCAGAAAAGCATGCAGACTCAATATACTCAGTTTCAGCAGAATGAGTATTCAAAATATCAAGAGTATTGTGGAAGTAGTATGTTTGGTGGGATGAATAATCCAATTAGATGTCAATACTGGCAAGAGCAGCAAGGCATGAGAACAAAAATGTTTGAGAGTAAGATGTCAGCTCTTCAAGCAGATGTAGATGGTTATAATCAGAAGTATTCTTACTATCAGTCTTATTATGACTCTGCTCAAAGAAAGCTTGCAGAACAAAATGATAGGGACGTCGCTTCATTACAAACGACTCCTTCTCCTTATGATAGTTTCAGTATTCTTGGAAACGCACCCAGTTCAATGGGTCAGTCTTCCATGTACAACATGGGAACACCTCAATTTGCTATGCCTTTATTAAAATAGATAATAAAAAAGCTCCTTTCGGAGCTTTTTTTATTTTAAGAATTTAAATTATAAAATTAAAATTCAATTGATGAATTTAACTGTAGAGCAAAAGAATTGTCTGCAGTATTTTTATTTGAAGGATCATTTGTAAAAGAGAAGTAATCTCCAGCAAATAAGTATCCAAGAGATCCACCAACTTTCACAGCACTATTCCAGTGGTAGTCAAAGTTTAAGTCAATTTCCATACCTAGATCACTTTCTTGAGTATCATTAGCCGTGAAGACTTTATTGTTAGTATGGTTATAAGAGCTCTCTCCTAGCTTAGCAGTTTCATTTGCTTTGGCCCAAATCATTGCTGCAACCCATGACCACTTATCAGACTTGTACTCACCAGCAATTTTAGCATATGTAGCATTTGTCATATAAGAATCATAAATATTGTGATTAGTATTACCAATGGCTTGAAGATTATATCTGAATAAGAGATTAGCAACTTGATAGTTTGGATTTAAAAACATTGCTTCGTAACTTGTTCTAGAACCAGAGTGTCCACTTATCGAACCAAAATCAAATGCAATAGTCCAAGAATCACTAACTTTATATTCTGTCTCAAAGATAAATGATTTTGAGTTTACTTTTGTTGAATCAGTATTGTAAACCTTTCCAAGTTCTCCACTGATGATAGGAACTTCAACTTCTAATTTAAAGTTACCAAAAATTTTCTTAAAGTAGATATCTGTTACTTTAACATCTGTTTCTCCAAGAGCGTATGCACTTGAAGCACCTGTTGTGTTTGTATCAGTAGTTGGATTGTCTTGCTTATTATTCTTTTTTGAGTAAAGAAGTCCAAAAGCAATATCTCTATCAACGTTGTCATAAAGAAGTCCAGCACCAATCTCGCTAGACTTTGTATTTCTTGAAAGAGAACCTGTAGAGTCAATCTTTGCCCAGTAAGGCTCAATTAAGAAGTTACCAATCTTAATTTTTGCTGTCACACCATCTCTAGAGAAGGCGTGTCTATCCCATGTGTCTTTACCAGAATTATAAACTGCACCAAGACCCCAATCACTAGAATGACGTCCAATAATATAAGTAGCTGTGTCAGAGTATAGCTCCATATAGGCTTGATTGATTACAATGCTTTTTGAGCTCGATGACTTATTTTGAATATAAAGAGCATTTCCAAAATTATCATTTGTGTTATCAGTAGTACTATCATCTCCTAAACGACCACCTCTTCCATATCCAGAAGTAAGCTCTGCTTTGAAACTAGCAGTATCGTTAACAATAATATGTGGGTTAAGTCTAAAGATATAACTTTGAAAAGATGCTTTTTCATTACCACTTCCAAGACCAATCTCTTGTGAACCTATGTTCGAAGCAATTGGCTTATTATCTGTAGTATTTTTAATTTTTCTATAGTTATCGATTAGAGTTGTATCAACACCAAAAACACCATGCCAGTCAATTGGTAGTGCTTGAGTCGTATTTATTGTTAATGCAGCTAGGGCCGCAAACTTAGATAAATAGATGAATTTCTTACGTAACACAAGTTACTCCTTAATAAATGAATTTAAGTATTTGAACGTCCCATGATAATATATGAAAAGAAGAAATGAAGTCAAAAATGTAGAGAAATACTTTGGTAATGGCGCGTCATATAAAATCAATAATTCTAGTACTCTTAATCGCAATGGTTATTGCTCTCGTAGGTGCGTCAATTTTTGTCATTCATACAATAAGTGAAGTTCCTGCTCAGAGAATTAATAGGTTTGATAAAAGTAAATCAATTGAGGTCTCTAGATCCAAGATAGACAGTGATGTCTATATCAATAGAACAGATTTGTATGACTACTGGCTCTTTACTGAAAGTGAACTGAGTTTTGATGAGTATATTGATTTACTAGTTAGTAGAGATAAGGTTTCAAAGTATCAAAAAGGTTTTCTAACGAAAGATGAAATAGAGCTTCCAAGAGTTGCTCTGAATGAATGTGAGAAGTCTTCTTGTTATCAAAGAAGAGTACTTTTTGGTGAAATGCCTTCTGTCTTTTGGAAAGGCTTAATTGGAATTGAAGACTCTAGATTTCTGAATCACTTTGGTGTTGATCTAAAATCAATCTTTAGAGCTCTGGCCACAGATATAGTTGAGTTAAGGTTGGCACAAGGTGGATCTACACTAACTCAACAATTAGTAAAAAATCTTTTTTATAGTAATGAAAAGTCTTTCAAGAGAAAGATTAAAGAGATGATTGTTGCTATATATATTGAAACGAAATTTTCGAAAGAAGAAATTCTGACGTCTTACTTCAATGAAGTGTTTTGGGGAAGTTTCAATGGCGTTAGAATAAAAGGGCTCTATTCAGCTTCTCTATTTTACTTTGGAAAAAAGCCTAATGAGGTTGATCCTTTTGAGGCCGCTATCTTAATAGGTCTTCTTAAGGGTCCATATTATTATAACCCTCTCTCTCACCTAGACAGGTTGAAGTTGAGATCTAAAGTGGTCTTTAATAAATTAGTGGACATGAATCTCTTCTCAAAGAGTGCAGATAGAGTCTGGGAAGATAGTGACTGGGAAAAGTGGTTAATAGATCTTAAAACGAGGTCACTTAGCGATAGATATAGGCCCTTGATATATATATCAAGAGAGCAAGAGGATAGTGGGATTAGTTCTTATGAACAATATATCTTAGTAAAGTCATCAATCTCAGTCTTAAGTGGGCTAAAAAAGAAATATAAAGAAGAAGATATCGCCATTAAGATGGTGATGGGAAATCTTAAGAATAAGCAATACTTCTCATATTATTCAAAATGGGAAAGAGATAAAATTAAGGCAATAAGTGCAGAGAGAAATTCTGTTGGTAGTGCGCTTAAGCCTATTTACTATACATTAATGACATATTTAGGCCTCAAGTGGAGCGATGAAGTAGAGTCAAAAGAGATCACCCTTAATCTTAACTCTGGTGAATGGTCTCCTAGGGAGTCGCATAAAGTTGAAGATGAATATGTCACAATATCAAGAGCATTACAGGAGTCATTGAATAGGCCTCTTGTTCGCCTGGCTAGAGATTATGGTTTTGATAAAATTGAGAAGCTAACACTAGACTATATTCCTTCGCTACAAGTTCCTCTAGCTCAATATCCAAGTCAATTATTAGGCTCTATTGAGCTATCAACGTATGAATTATTTGAAGTTTATAAGAGAATTCTCAAAAGAGAGTGCGATGAGGTTCGAAGTGGGAAGAAGTCCTGGGAAGATACTATGCTTTATGTATTGGGTGATCCGACCAAGACAACGATTAAAAGAATAGTCTCTAAGAATCTTAAAGATTTAAACTTCTTTGGAAAGACTGGAACTTCAAATAATGGCTATGACAACTGGTTTGTGTTCTATGATGGTTGGAATTTGGGTGTTATTTGGACCGGAATTGACTCTAAAAGAAGTGGAGATGGGCTAAGGCTCTACGGTAGTACCACTTCATTTAAGGTGTTTCAGCAGTTTTTATTGACTCGTGGAAGAAGAATGGGTGAGTTAAACTGTGAAAAAAGTGGAGATTTGATTAGATAGGTACTTGTCAAATAAGCGGTATATCAGTATATTCATTGATAATTCTAAAATATGTTGGGCTGTCGACAAGTGGTAAGTCATCAGATTTTGATTCTGACATGCGAAGGTTCGAACCCTTCCAGCCCAGCCATCTTTTTTTTTGATGGGAGTTTATATGAAGCGGATCGTTCTTGTTTCCGGATCTTCAAACCCGAAGCTTGCTTCTCGGATCTCCCAATTCCTCGATGTTGCATTAGTAGACCCACAGTTAGTAAGATTTGCTAACGGCGAAATATATTGTGAAATAGAAAAGAATGTCCGCGGAGCGGACGTTTTTGTTATACAGTCAACAAGTTCACCAGTTAATGACCACGTAATGGAATTATTGATAATGATAGATGCACTTAAGAGAGCATCTGCAGCTTCAATTACCGCCGTAATTCCTCACTATGGGTATTCTAGACAAGACAGAAAGGCTTCGCCTAGAACTCCTATTTCAGCAAAGTTAATAGCAGATATTCTAACAGCAGCAGGAGCTACTAGAGTTATCACTATGGATCTTCATGCTAGTCAGATTCAAGGCTTTTTTGATATTCCATTTGATAATATTTATGCTTCGCCTGTTCTTTTAGAATACATCAGAAGTGAAATTTTTAACGATAATACAATCTTTATTTCTCCAGATGCTGGTGGAGTGGAGAGAGTGCGTCACTATGCAAAGAAGCTAAAAGCAGATATTGCAATGATTGATAAAAGGCGTATCGGAAAGAATGTTGCGAAGGCCATGAATATTGTTGGTAACGTAGAAGGCAAGGAATGTATCATTATTGATGATATGGTTGATACGGCCGGAACGCTAATAGAAGCGTGTAGAGCGCTTAAAGATAATGGTGCCCTTAAGGTTTACGCATGTGCAACACATCCAATATTTTCTGGTCCAGCACTTGATAGAATAACTTCAGCAGAAGAGTTGGATAGAATAATTGTTACTGATACGATTCCTCTCAGTCCTGAGGCGGAGTCTGTAGATAAGATCCATGTGTTGGATACCGCCGAAATTCTAGCAAAGGCCATTCATAGAACTTTCAATAATGATTCTGTAAGTTCTCTATTTATATAATCGGGTGAGATGATGACAAAATTAATAGTTGGGCTGGGAAATCCAGGCTCAGAGTATAGAAATACGCGCCATAATATAGCGTGGCAAATCTTTGAGAATTTATCTTTTGCAGCAGATTTGAGATGGCAAGATAAGTACAAGGGTGAGATGGCAACTTTAGAGGTTGATGGTGAGAAGATAATCTTTATAAAGCCGTTAACTTTCATGAACTTAAGTGGAGAATCAGTTGCTCCATTAGCAAATTTCTTTAAAATTCCTCTAGAGGACATTTTAGTTGTTCACGATGAGTTAGATTTAGACTTTGGAACTGTCGCTTATAAAGATGGTGGTGGTCTAGCTGGTCATAATGGGCTTAAATCTATTGCTCAATGCTTTGGTAAGCAGAATTTCAAGAGGTTAAGAGTAGGTATTGGACGTCCAGTACATGGTTCAGTGAGTAATTGGGTTCTTTCTGGTTACCATGGAGAAGATGGTGAGTTTTTAGAAAGTTATTTAAAAGGTGCAGCAAAAGCGGTAGAAGCTTATATTGAAAAAGGTTTTCAAAGCGCAGCTAGAACATATAGTAAAAAGAAAATAATTTAAGAGGATATAGGTATGGCATTAAATTGTGGAATCGTAGGACTTCCAAATGTTGGTAAATCAACAATTTTTCAAGCATTAACTTCAGCTCCGGCAGAAGCAGCAAATTACCCGTTTTGTACTATTGAGCCAAACGTAGGGATTGTAAGTGTTGCAGATAGAAGATTAGAGCAGATTACATCTTTAATTAAACCAAGTAAGACAATTCCAACTATCGTTGAATTTGTTGATATTGCAGGTTTAGTAAAAGGTGCAAGTAAGGGTGAAGGTTTAGGAAATCAATTTCTTGGTCATATCAGACAAGTGAATGCAATTATTCATGTTGTTAGATGTTTTGATGATGGTGATGTTGTCCATGTTCATGGAAGAATTGATCCAATTGATGATATTGAAACTATTAATATCGAGTTAGCACTTGCTGACGCTGAAGTTGTAACTAAAAAGCTTGGAAACCTTCCAAAGCTTATGAAGAATCAAAATAAAGACATTTCAAGTAAGGCAAAGGCTCAACATCCAATATTAGAAAAGTTAGAAGCGCATCTTACTGAAGGTCTAGCAGCGAGAGCTCTTGAGCTTTCTGATGATGAGAGAGAGCTTGTAGCTGAACTTAACTTAATCACTATGAAGCAAGTTCTTTACTTATGTAATGTAGATGAAGACTGTGTTGATGGTGATAATGATTACATAAAAAGTGTTCGCGAATTAGCAGCTAAAGAAGGTGCTGAAGTAAGTGTAATTTGTGGAAAGTTAGAATCAGAAATTGCATCACTTGAAACAGATGAAGAAAAGAAAGAATTCTTAGAGGCCGCAGGACTTGAGCAATCAGGACTTCAAACTTTAACGAAGACTGCTTATGAAATGCTTGGTCTTAGAACTTATTTTACTGCTGGTGAAAAAGAAGTTCGTGCCTGGACATTTAAGGCCGGAGATAAAGCACCTCAAGCAGCTGGTGTAATTCACACAGATTTTGAAAGAGGATTTATCAAAGCAGAAATTTATCACTGCGATGACCTTTTTGAACTAGGTTCAGAGCAAAAGGTCAAAGAAGCAGGTAAATTTAGAATTGAAGGTAAAGAATATCTCGTAAAAGACGGAGATGTTATTCACTTCAGATTTAACGTTTAGTATTTAAACTTACATAGAAGCTGTCTTCGAGTGATTTCTCGAGGACAGTTTTATTTGAGAGTAAGTTATAAAAGAATATATTCCTATAAATCAACTTCACATACTTTCTAGTTTCTCTAAATGGAATGGATTCAATAGTTACCATTGGATCTTCATTTATAAAAATATTCTTCTTCCATCTTTTAACACGTGATTCTCCAGCATTATAAGCAGACAGTGTATAAATTAAATTACCATCATATTTTTTAAGAAGTTTCTTCAAATAAGTAATCCCGATTTTAATATTAACATCAGGTCTTTTTAAATGAGATGTTCTAACGTTTCTTTTATATTGCCTCGCTGTAGCAGGCATTAGTTGCATCAAGCCTCTAGCACCAACATGAGATCTTGCTTGAGGATTGAAAGCAGACTCTTGTCTTATTAGAGAAATAACAACAAGAGGGTCGATTGAGCTATCTATCTTCTTTATCTTCTGAAGATATTGAAAAGGAAATAAATTCTTCAAAGTAAAAGCATCTAATTCAAATACATCTTTCTCAAGAGAGTTATGAACTAACTTAAATGAATGTAGATATTTTTTTTCTTTAGTAAATAAAGTAACTAATTGTTCAATTAAATACTTTCTAAGCTCTTTATTCTCAACCTTCTTAGCTACTTTCTTATCTTGAAAAACATACTTTGAATCTCTAGAAATAATTTCAGCAATTTCATTGTTTGAGAATGCATCCAAATTAAGATCTAGCCAAAGAGAAAGTCTTTTTAGAGATGAAATAAAGTTCTTAGAATACTTTTTATTCTTAGGTACATTTGGCTTAACTTGCTCTGTGTACTTTCCTAGTAATTTAGCCTTATCTTCTACATCAAAAATATCAAGTAATTTCTTATAAGAAATAATAGCGTAGAAATTTAAAGGAGAAGATTCTGTAAGTGTCGTAAAAAGGTGTTTTGATAACTCATTTTCACCGTTTTTATAAAGTGTATAAGCAATCCAAAATTTAACTTTTGAGTTGTACTTAGTATAATTTTTTATTAATTGAAATTTTTCAATAGTGCTAACAGCTTTTTTATACTTTCCAATTAAAATATCTGACCATAGAAGTTGAAAAATAGATTCATCAAGTTGGTCGTTTGTAGAAATTGTTAACGCATATTCAAAGAAGAATCGAGCTTTGTCATTTTCTTGTTTGTAGAGAAAGTTTTTACCCGTTGTAAGAATATTTAACCATGCTTTATCTGCATTGATGTATTGTTTATTAGAATCGTAAAAGCTTACTAGTTGATGTCCTGTTTGATACGCAAGATCATATTGCTCATTAGCAATGAACTTCTTTATGTCAGCTCTGATTTCGTAAAAAGCTTTTGTGAAATAATTTCTCTCTGAAGTGTCCTTGAGTCCTGTAGATTGAACATAACTTGTGAGAGCGTTATTGATTTTAATAAATTTTAAGTGATCAGAGTTTGGCTTTAATTGATTTTCTAAATACTGCTCAGTCATAAGATCAGAAACTAATTTATGAAGGTTAGACTTTTTATCAATTTTTGATAAATAACTCGCAAGATTACTTCTACTCTTTTCTTTTAAGTAATACGGAAGGGCATACTTTAGAAAATCTAAATTCTTAAATGAAATGGACTTAGTTTTTTTACTTTTTGAAACATTTTGTAAAAACTTCCATCTACAGTAACTATCTAAGTGAGCATATGATCTTTTTACTAAATCAGGAGTATTCTTAGGGTCAAAACTCTTTGGCTTACAAACAGTATGAAATTCGTCAGTACTAAGCTTTGCTTTTTTGAACTTAAGTAATGTTTTTACAAGTGGAGAATACTCTTGAAAAGCAGAAGTATACTTCAATCTCATTCCCATTAAGGCAATAGAGTTGTAGTGAAGTTTATTTCTCTTTATGTTTTTGTAGAACTGTTGGAAAGATCGGGCAAACTTCTCATCATTTTTTGATGTTTTAATAGAAAAGGTTTGTGAACCAGTGCTTACAGCAAATGTACTATAAGAAATTAATGTATATGCAGCAATCGTTGCTAATTTTAACAAAGATGACCTCCTGTCATTTTTGTAAGTTTCTTAGTATATCGTATGATACCTATCTTGAATTTCGTTTAGCTTAGAAGTTATTTCATCTAAAACGACTTTCTTATCTTCTGGAACCACCATGGTAAGATTGTTAATGTATGAGGAGACTTCGCTCAGGTAGACCATATCTTTCTTATAGTCCTCTTGAATGACTTCAAATGTATCGTTGAAATCATCTGCCAGCTCTTGGAAGTAATCCCCTTGCCTGAAGTATAGTTTACCATTTCCTTCACCATCTCTGATAGCGGCAAGATATTTCTGGGCTTTGTATATTGGTCCTGCAATTTTGTGGCTAAAGAGTAGGCAAGCTATGAAAGTTACTGCAGTAAAGCCTAATTGAAAAAGTGCAAGAACAAAAACCAGGTTATTTTTATATGTGGCCATTTTGGCCGCCATATCTGGGGATGTAGCATTAGCTTGCTCTACTAATTTTGTAACTAGATCATAAATTGTTAGTGGATAGAATACACTCGAGATAAATAAAAATAGACATACCAAGATACTGAATTTGATCTGAAATCTTGGATTGATCAGTATGATACTTCTCTTATATGGTTCAGACATTCGGTCGATTCCTTTCAACAGATTGAGCTTTGTACTCTTCATGATATAAGAGAATGATTCTGAGTGCTACCAATAAATTAATTCGTATTATTCAACAATTTCAGTCAAGTTTGGATCATTGTCCTTAACGAATAAGTTATTTCGAGATATAAATATAAAGACTAATAAAGAGGTAATACATGAGTGATAAGATCAAGAATTTAATTCGTACAATTGCGAACCCAGCAACAGGGATGACTCTCGGTGCAGAAGAGAGAATTACAGAGGTCAAAATTGATGGTGAGAATATTCTTATCAAATATGATCGTGAAGGAATTTCTCCTGCTCAAAAAAGAATAATAGAAGATTCTATCTATGGGCTCTTAAAAGCTGACTTTGAAGAAGATAATATTACAATAATGACCGTTTCTAAAGACTCTAAAGACGTGTTCAGTGGAACAGCAGCTCCTGCAGCTCCTAAGAAAGAGCAGGCGGCTATAAAGACTGGGCATGGGCCTGTTGGAGCAAACAAGAAGCGTATACCAAATGTTAAGAACGTTTTAGCTGTTTCTTCTTGTAAGGGTGGTGTTGGTAAATCTACAGTTTCTGTAAATTTAGCAATGTCTCTAAAGAACCAAGGATATAAAGTTGGTATTCTTGATGCAGATATTTACGGTCCTTCAATGCCAATGCTTCTAGGTAAGAGAGATGCTAAGCCTGAGGCCAATAAAGATAAGAAAATCCTTCCAATAGAGTCATTTGGGTTAAAATTTATTTCTTTTGGATTATTTATCCAAGAAGATGATGCTGTAATTTGGCGTGGACCAATGCTTGGTGGTGTCTTAAACCAATTTCTTTTTGATGTAGATTGGGGAGAATTAGATTACTTAATTATCGATCTTCCTCCAGGAACTGGTGATATGCAGTTGAGTATGGTTCAGGCGACTGAAGTAGATGCTGCTGTAGTTGTTTCTACACCTCAGGAAGTGGCCCTTTTAGACACTAGAAAAGGGATGAAAATGTTTGAAAAAGTAAATGTTCCAATTTTAGGAATGATTGAAAATATGAGCTACTTTGTTCCAGATGATAATTTAGACAAGAAATACTTCATTTTTGGAGAGGGCGGAGTAAAGAAGGCCTGTACTGAGTTAAAAGCAGATTTTCTAGGTGAAATCCCAATGGAAATTGCTCTTAGAGTAGGATCTGATACAGGTATTCCTTATATGTCTTCATCAGAGCATGAGGGAAGGCCTGTTTGGAAGTCTTATATGGACCTGGCTACAAAAGTAGATACTAAAATGAATGGTAAAGAGAAAAAGGGTTTCTTTTCTAAGATTTTAGGTAAGTAGGAGATTAATTTGTCATTACTTGGAACCATTGAAGAGCAAACTACATTTGGATTTACGGGAAGAATTAATATTTTAAACCGTACAAGTGGGCAGTATTTGGGGATTGTTTTAATTTCTGATGGCTTCATTGTAGACTGTAGTTACGGTGGTTTAAAGGGTGAGAAAGCTTTATATCTGTCATTATTCGACGATATGGATCACACTCCACTAAAGTTTATTGTTGAGCCTGAAGTTGTACTTGATGAACATAAGAACTTCAGTCTTACTTATGAAGACTTTAAGACTAGTTCTCAGTCTTTATATATAAAGCACCGTGAATCCAAGGCCTTAAGGCCGGCAATGGATTTACGTTTAGTTTTGAATGGTGACTTTGTCTCAGAAGGGGCAAATGTCACTGATACAGAATTTAAGCTAATGAGCGTCTTGACGGAATACTCATTAGTATCGGATATTTATAGTAATAGTGATCTCTATGATTTTGAGGTTACCGCCGGACTTGTTTCTCTAAGAAAGAAAAAGGCTATAAAAGTAGTGAGTAAGTAAATAAAAATAATATAACTGGAGAACTAGTTTGAAGACACAAGAGCATAATAAAGGTGAATTAAAAGAGTTAACTGTTAATGTTGAGAAAGAAATTGTTGATGCATTCGAAAGAATGGCAGAAAACACAGGTTATAAAGTTGATGACCTTGTTGTAATCGCTCTTAAAAGATTTAGAGTAAGTCATAGTGATTACGAAGGAACTAAAGTTCAGCCAGAATAGGCTCATTGTTCAATAATCTATATACTTTTTATACAGGCCGTCCAAATAGTAGACGGCCTTTTTTATTTCTAGAATCCCTATCAATTTTAATTAACGTAATATCAGTAGTTTAATCGTCCCGGCTAGTGTAAATCGTCTTGTTTTTAACCTATGACGCTTGGCACGGTACTTGCTTATATATAAGTAAGTTTGAAAGGGAGAAAATCATGAAGTCACTACTGACGCTTAAAACATTAACAGGATTCTTAACTGCTAGTTCAGTACTTGTTGGAGTAAAAGCGGTTAGAGATGCCAACTTTAACTCAAATGAGTTTATGAACAAGAACACTGTTCAAGTTGTTAAGAGACTAGATGATCAAAAAGTTGTTAGACATGTAGCTTCTGAGTCAGCAAAGAGACCTGCTGTTCAGTACCTTCCATTAAACAAGCTAAACTCAAGCATCATTGATGGTGAGTGGGAAATTAGAAGAATTCAAGATGAGAACAATGATGTTGTTTTCAATGCAAATGAGTCAGAAAATACAGTAGAAATGAACTTTGAATTAGTTGGTACTTCACTTGTTAAAGTTGGTGAAGAAGAGCCAATGATACTTAGAGTTTCTTACTTAGATGAAAGTGGAAGAACAATTGCTCTATTTAGACAATTTGGTAAAGGTTACGAAATTATAGAAGCTGTTAAAAAGATTGAAACTCAAGAATTAACAAGAGTTGCAAATATTGAAGAAGTTGTAGAAGTTGAAGAAGAAAATACAACTGGTGTAGTAATCGAAAGAGTACAAGACTTAGTATTAGAAAGAGCACTTCACCCAACGAAAGATCCAAATGTATTAAGAGGTGAAAATATTGTTTCTGGTAACATTGTAGTTGGATCTGGAAGAATTGAAGAGTTTAGTGTTGTAGTAGGAATTGGAAAGAATTACGAGCAACCACTTAGTTTTATCAACTCACCAGAAATAAAAGCCGGAGGTCAGTTCTCAGGTGAAACAAATAGTGGTGAAGTAACAGGAATAATTACTAACAACGGTAAAGATGGATTTAGAGTAAGATTTGCTACAGGTCCTCTTCAAGGTGCAATGTTAAACTTTGTTACTACAGAAAAGATGGATGAGTTAAATAGAATTGAAGAAGAAGCTGCATATGCAAAAGAAGAAATGAGAGACCTTACTTCTGATAAAATTGAAGTTGTAGAAGAGCAAAAAGATGCAGAGTTTTCAAGAGCAGCTCAAGGGAACAATATTTACGAGATCGATGAAGAAGCATACTACGAAGACGAAGAAGAAGAAATTATAGAGCCGGAAACAGAAGAAGAGTTTGCAAGAATTACAGAAGAGAGAGGATTTTCTTTTGGACAAACTGAAAGAGCACCAGCATCTAAATAAGATATAAAATTCCCCCCAGATATAAAAAAAGCCAGTGTAGCGAACTACTCTGGCTTTTTTGCTTTATGTAAAGACCACCTAATTAAAGATGGCCCTAAAAAATTACATAATCTTCTTTAGTTCTTCTGTAAGAATTGGAACGATTTGAAATAAATCTCCAACAATTCCATAATCAGCTTTAGTGAAGATTGGAGCATCAGGATCAGTATTGATTGCAACAATACATTTCGATGTTCTCATTCCTGCTAAATGTTGAATAGCACCAGAAATACCACAAGCAATGTAAAGTGATGGAGCAACAGTTTTACCTGTTTGTCCTACTTGCATTGAGTGAGGAGCATATCCAGAATCAACTGCAGCTCTTGAAGCACCAACAGTTGCACCAATTGCATCAGCTAGCTCATCAAGAATTTTAAAGTTTGAAGCTTCTTTCATTGCTCTACCACCAGAAACAATAATATTTGCTTCTGTAAGGTCAAGCTTCTCAGAAGCACCTTTAATGATCTCTTTAATTGCTGCTCTTATTTCTCCAGCTGCTACAGAAGCATCTGCTGCTGTTCCTGCTGCTGGGGTTTCAGATGTAGGCATACCTAAAGCATTTGGTCTAACAGTTACAAAGTGAGGCTTTGGACCTTCAATTTCAACTTTTGCTAAACACTTTCCAGCAAATAGTGGTCTTGTTCCTGCGAAAGTTCCACCATCCATTGTAAAGTTAGTAACTTCAGACGCCATACCAGCATCAAACATTCCAGAAAGTCTTGGGAATAGATCTTTTGCTAGAGAAGTAGATCCTGCGAATACATAATCATATCCACCATTACCAATAAATTCTTTTAGTGCATTTGCGTATCCTTCAGGAGAATACTTGTCTAAATTGTCACCCTTAAGAGAGTGAATATTTGCTGCACCATACTTTGCTAGTTCTGCTACGGCTCCTGCAGGAACTTGTCCTACAGCTGCAACGTCAACATCATTACCAGCAAGTTTTCCTAAAATTTCATATGTAACAGACTTTACATTATCAGATGTAACTTCTGTAAATACTAATACCTTTGCCATGATTAACTCCTTAAATTACCTTCGCTTCATTTCTTAGAAGGCCTACAACTTCCGCTACAACTGAAGCTTGAACAGCTTCGTCCATCGCTTCAAACTTTTTCCCAGCTGGTTTTTCCGGTGGAAGTTGGAAGTTAGAGTATTTAACTCTTCTGTCAGCATCACTAACACCAACATCTGCAAGAGAGTGTTGTGCAAGAGGCTTTCTCTTTGCTTTCATGATTCCTGGAAGAGAAGCATATCTAGGAGTGTTTAGACCCTTGTTACATGCAATTAATGCAGGTGACTTAACTTCGTAAACTTCTAGTGCTCCACCTTCAACTTCTCTTTTAAGAGTAAAGGCTCCACTTGCTTCTTCACATCCAACAACTACTGATACTGAAGGAATATTTAACATTCCTGCTAGAAGTTGAGGAACTTGAAGACAGTCGTCATCAATAGCTTGCTTTCCTGTGAAGATAACATCAGCAGACTTTCCTGACTTCTCAATAGCACCTTTAAGTGCTTTTGCAGTCATGAAAGAATCTAAATTGTCATCAGACTCAACAAGAATTGCATCGTCAGCACCCATCGCTAAAGCAGTTCTTAAAGCTTCAGTGTCTTTAACACCACCAACTCTAACAACTGTAACAGTAGAACCACTGTTCGCTTGCTTAGTTAATAGGGCCTGCTCTACAGCAAACTCATCATAAGGGTTCATAATCCACTTAATCGAACTTGTTTCGATGTAAGTACCATCACCGTTTGGTGTAATTTTTGTTTCCGTGTCCGGAACTTGTTTTATGCAAACAAAGATATTCATTTGTTAGCTCCTTGAAAAAATTTCTTTAGCAATTACCAATCTTTGTATCTGAGATGTCCCTTCATATATTTGTATAAGCTTGGCATCTCTCATGATCTTTTCTACTGGGTATTCACTACTGTAACCGTATCCTCCGAAGATCTGTACGGCATCAGTCGCCACTTCCATAAACTTGTCAGCTGCAAATGCCTTAGCATATGAAGCTAGTTCTGTATTAGACTTACCTTGGTCTAAAAGCCATGCAGCTTTGTAAACAAGGAGTCTTGAAGCCTCAACTTTCATGGCCATATCTGCAACCATTAACTGGATTGCTTGGTGACCTGCTATAGGCTTATTAAACTGTACTCTTTCTTTAGCATACTTTACAGCGTGATCCAATGCACACTGCGCTCCACCCACCGCGCTAGCGGCAACCATCGGTCTAGAGTGATCTAGCGTCATTTTTGCTAAGTTCCATCCATCTCCTAAATTTCCAATCAAATTTTCTTTAGGGATGCGTACATTTGTAAAAGTAACTGCACGAGTATCAGAACTTCGGTGTCCCATCTTCTTTTCTTTAGCACCAATTTCAAGACCAGCTACATTTTTGTCATCTAGTACAATACAAGAAATTCCCTTGTGCTTTAAAGCCGGATCAGTTGTGCAGTAGATAACAAATAAGTCAGCGTATCCCGCATTTGTAATCCACATCTTTTGACCATTAATAACGTAATGATCTCCGTCTTCCTTTATAGTAGTTTTGAGTCCTGCTGCATCTGAACCATTTCCAGGCTCTGTAAGACAAAAAGAAGCTATCTTATAAGACTCTGTGAATGGAGTTAGGAACCTTTTCTTTTGTTCATCATTACCACCGAGTGCAATTGGAAGAAGTGCCAGGTCATTTGCCATCAATGTTGTGTTCATACCAAGGCAGCCGTAAGCAAGAGCTTCAGTAATGATCATCGAGTCAAGAGTAGAGAAGCCTGTTCCACCAAATTCGGGAGGAATGCAAGTATTAACTAGTCCTAGTTCCCAGGCTTTTGTGAGGATATCCATCGGCATTTTACCCGACTCATCAAACTCACCAGCTTTTGGCATCATTTCATTTTTAGCAAACTTCATTGCCATCTCTTTAATTTCTTTCTGTTCACTTGAAAGGTCAAAGTTAACCATAATTGCATCCTTGCATTGGTAAATTTACTGAATGAGTATGAATAAAATTATAGGAGTATAAAGATTTGGGGTCAATGAGGGAGCAATTATTTTAGTTGTACAGTAGTACTGTTGCGGAATTGTTGAACGTTTTACTAAATTCATAGTTAATACTTAATTCTTTAAAGCAAGATAGCTCCATTAACGGAAGAACTACAAAGCTTCGCTCAAAAAGTCTTGGATGCGGTAGTGTGAGATGATCAGTATTTGATGTGTGGCTATCAAAAAAGAGCATATCAATATCAATAATGCGTGGTCCTTTATCGATATCTCTAGTTCTACCTAGTTCTGACTCAATAGAGAGTAATTTACTCATAAGATCATCTGGGTGAATATTTGGGCTTTCAAAAGAGAGAACTTGATTATAAAAGTCCGGCTGGTTTTCATAATCAACTGCTTTAGAGGTATAAATATTACTTTCCTCTATTAGCTTAAAGCATGAGGAAAGTGACTCTTTCGCTGTTTGAAGATTTTTTAATCTATTATCTAGGTTAGAACCGGTAGCTATGATTAAAGACATTACTTACTAACTTTTTGTTTTGACTCTTCTTTGTTTGATTCTTCTTCTGAAGACTCAAGAGCTGCTTGGTTGCTCTTCTTTAGGTAAGAATCCAAGTAAGAAGGAACAGCTGTGCCAGCAGGAGGTCTTGGAGGACCTTTTACTCCACATCCAGTCGAGAGAAGCATTAGAAGAATTATTGTTTTAAAATTCAAGACTAAATCCTACGTTCATTATATCTGAGCCTAAGTCTGCGCGAATAAACCACCCTGGAACAAGCCTTTTTAAAACTGTAACACCAAAAATAATTTGTCTCTTTTTCAAATTTTCTACTAGCAGAATTTCATTATCAAGTTCTGCTTGTGATGGGGTAATGTCATCAGTAGGATCGTCAACTCCTGCTTGTGGACTTGAAGCACTGATCATTTGAAAACCAACATATGGCTGAATATAAGAATAGAGTGGAGCACTGATTGTATATTTTGCTCTTACAAATAAGTTAGACATTGTTGTGTCAAAACCTGGGCTAGGATAGTCGTTAATAATATTTTGACCATATCCAATTTCTGCCCAAATATTATCTTCAAATTGGTACATCCACATACCATTAAGGTGAGTATAGTTTTGGCTAGTGCCATCGTTATTAAGTCCAGAGATAAGACCAACATTTAATGAAAGAATGTTATCGGTTTTTATTTCTCTATTTGTGTTTTCATCTAATGAGAGATCATCTTCAAGTAATGTACCATTGAAAAGGTCTTCTTCTTCTTTAAGAAGGTTCGCTTCCTCTCTGTCTTCCTCAGTTTCCTTCTTGGCCCCAAAGAAACTATCATCGCCACGTATAATTTGAACTTCTACTCCTGGATTAAAGCTTTTAAATAAATCCAATGAGTATATTTTTATAATCTTTATTCCTGCTAAATTATTTACATTCTTAGCAACAATCGCTCTAGCAGCAAGTTTGTTTGCAAGGACAAGAGTAATGAAGTCACCCTTGTAGAAAGACTGGTTATCATTTGTGATGATGTAAGTTCTTTTAGAGTTAGATACTTTTGAAATCTTTTCTGTGACAAGTTCAGAAGCGAGCTGATTACTTTCAGAGTCTTCATTGAACTCATCTACTATAGATTGCGAAAAAGAATTGTTTGCAAATAAAATGAATGTAAATAGAACTAATAGATTTCTCATCATTAAAAATATAATACCTTTTAAGTCAGCTTTATTGAATAGGGCAATACTCTCTTTATTATTAGATAAAAAAGGAGGATGAGCAAAGTTTTGTGATGAAAGAGGCAAGAAATTGAGTAATTTCACAAAAAATGCCTATTTTATTTATGGATGCAAGGTCTAAGTGCTTGTTTTTTGTTATATCAAACAGCAAAGATTAAAAGCTTAAAAAAAATTAAGTACTTGATATAATTATCCGACAAGTATCAAAAGTAATGGAAAACCTTTTAGATATCACGGGGAGATGTTTATGAAAGTATCAAAAATACTCATAGTGCTAGCACTTTTAACGCTAGGAGTAAGTTGTTCAAGTAAAAGAAAAAAAGATGATGCAGCAAATGTTGCTGATATATCACAGGAAGTAAGTGCAGAAGATGCTGACTTTATCGTAGACTCAGAAGATGAGGATCTACTATTAGATGAAGGTAGCTTAGGTGCAGTTGAAGAAGTTGCAATGTCAGAAACGTCAGAGCCATCTCCTTTACTTACTGAAGAGACAATGGGCGAGGGAGCTGTAGCTTCTGATATTAATATCGTTGGTGGTCAATATACAGTTGAAAAAGGTGATACATTAATGTGGATTGCTTTCAAGCTTTATGGTGACTATAGACAATGGCAACACCTTTCATCGCTAAACTCAAATGTTTCAGCTAAAAATCTTGTTCCTGGAATGATGTTAAATCATGACTCTGCAGGATTTGCTTACAATCCACAAGGATTACCACACCTAATTAAAGTAGGTGAATCTCTAGGTTCTATTTCTGGTGAAAAGTACGGAACTAGCCAAAGATGGAGAGAAATTTGGGATAATAATAAAGAGATGATTCATAATCCAAATATTATTTTTGCTGGATTCACTCTACATTACTTACCGGATAGAGACATTGCATCTGAAGATATCTAAAAGTTAAATAAATACATAAATAATAAAAGGGCCTACATTATTGTAGGCCTTTTCATTTGCCTAGCTTGTATTGTAGGAAGTCATTGGTATAATTGAAAGAATGACTAAAATTATATTATTACTTTCAATTTTGCTAAGCTCTTGCTCTTTATTTCAAAAAAATGAGTATGAGTTCGATAAGAGTATATTCTTAACTCAAGACAGAGATTATATAGATCAACTCTCTTCTGTAGGTGATAGTTACTTAAGAACAGATGGGATTCAGAAAATTTCATTGAGTAAGAAAACAAAGAAATACCTAGAATCAATATATTTCAAAATAGTAACAAATAATAAACTTCTATTAAAAGAGCCTGAAAAACCTAAGTTTAATTTTATCAAAAGTGATATTCCATTTTTATTTTCTTTACCTAAAGGAAATTTCTTTTTTTCAAGTGGCTTGATTGTAAACTACATGAAAAATGAAGAAATATTTATTGCTGCATTTACTAAAGAAATCATCGTGAGCCAGAGGCAAATATATGCGGCTAAAACAATTATTCCTAAAGGCTATATTAGTACAAAAGATATTCTTACATATACAAGACTCCCTGTAGCTATTAAGGCCGAAGTAAATAAGTGGGCGTATTATGTGTTGAAGCGCTCAGGTCATGACCCATATGCTTTATTAATTTGGTTACAGACAATGAATAAAAATACATTGGACTTCACTCTTCAGTACGGAAATACACAACTTATTTCTAGAGAAGAGTTTTTATTTAAAAGTTTCATATCAGAATTGAAGAATAAAGAAGCATTTTCGGGAAGGCAGGCTAACTCAACCCCTGATTACTACTACTTTGTTAGAGATATAAAAAGGAAGGCGAAGTGAGACCTGAAGAAAGTGAAAGACTTTTGATTGAAGAGTTATTTGAAAATACGAGAACAAGAATAAAAGATTTCGATTTGTCCGCTAAGGAGATAGCTTCCCTTACTGGTGATGCTTCAACAAGAAGATACTATAGAGTAGAAACAGAAAAAAATAGTTATGTATCATGCTTGAGTGAACCAATGGAAAACGACACAGATAATGATTTTTTAAATGTATATAATGTTTTCTCGTCATCAAAAGTAAGAGTTCCAAAAATATATGATCACAATATCAAAAAAGGTTATTTTTTACAGGAAGATCTTGGCAACAAAACATTGCTCTCACATGTTTCTCTAATCCAAGATGAAAATGAAATCTTCACTACGTATAAAAAAATAATAGATATACTTATTAACATTCATAAAATACCAGCTAATAAAGAATACTCTTGGGGTAGTTTAAAGTTTGATGTTGATAAGTTTATGTTTGAAATGAATTTTACAAAGAAATATTTTATTGAGTCCTTTCTTGAAGTTGAACTAACTTCTGAGGAAGAGAATTTATATGACAAGATGTTTAAGAAACTTGTTGGTGAATTATCAAATGAAGAAATGGTTCTTTGCCATAGAGATTTTCATTCTAGAAATATAATGATGAAAAATGATGAGCCTGTTGTTATCGACTTTCAAGATGCGAGACAAGGGATAAGTCAATATGACTTAGTTTCAATGCTAGAGGATTGTTATTTTCAATTATCCTCTCAAAATATAAAAAAGTTAAAAGATTACTATATTGAAAATTCCTACGATCAAAAAATAGATAGAGAAAAGTTTGAAAGGCTTTATGACCTGATGACTATTCAGAGAACATTTAAAGCAATCGGTAGTTTTGCATATATAAATCAAGACCGTGATGATAATAGGTATTTAAAGTATATAGGTTTTGGAATGGAGAAGCTTAGAAATAAGTTTAAGAAATACCCTGAATATAGAGAACTATTTAATCTAATTATGAGTAAATATTATGAGTCTTAATGTAGCATATATCTTAGGTGCCGGTCTTGGCACTCGAATGGGACCAGTTGGAGAAAAACTTCCAAAACTACTTTGGCCAGTATTTGAAAAGAGCTTATTAGAGCTTCAAATAAGTTACGCTACAGAATGTGGAGTCGAAAAAATTTATCTTAATACTCATTTTCAAGCAGATAAAATTGAGAACTATGTTAAGTCGAAAAAACTTAATGTTGAAATAATATTTGAAGAAGAACTTCTTGATATTGGTGGAGCCGTACATAACCTCGCAAGGAAGTTAGATTATAAAGGACGGATCTTGATCCTAAATGGAGATCAGTTTTTAATGTTATCCGATCAAACAATGGCAGACTTTAGATCAAAGAGTGAGAACTATGTTGCGAGTTTGTTGGGATTAAAAGTTCCAGCAGAGTCACAATACAATGAACTTGTTGTTAAAGATGATACTCTAGTTTCAATTGAGAAGCCTTCATCTGAAAGGGATTATTATACGTATAGTGGAGTAAGTATCATTAATCTTGATATGCTTAAACCTACTGTTGGTGTTAGTAAATATTTTGATACTGTGGCAGATTATAAAAATGAAGATATTTTTGTTTATCACCCCGAAAGTCTAGAATATTGGGATTTTGGAACAACAGAAAGATATATAAAATCAATGAGAAAAATACTAAAAGAAAGTCCGTCAGAATTTAAAGATTTTCTGATAAGAAATAATGCTCTAATGGAAAATAAAATAAGCCCACATTTTTGCTACAATGCTGCAGGAAGTGAATATAGTGTTAATTTAAATAATGACTTTTTGAAAAAAGGTTATGGAAATATAGTTATTGCTGGTGAGGATAATGAAGAGAATAGTAAGGTAACAGTTATCTATAATGAAGTAGCTTCAACTTATTAATCATTACCTTTTTCTATAAGCTTAATACAGTCTACAGGGCACACTTCTATGCAGATGGAGCACAAAGTACAAGACCAAGTATCGATAGCATAAGTATCCTTAAATTTTATAATGGCCTTTTCTGGACAGATTAGCCTACAATTATCACAGGAAATGCACCTATTATTTATTTCAAGTTCTGGTTTCATATAGGCATTATAGCCTTTATAAAATTGAATAAGTAATTAGCAAATATTACCGGGTAACAAATGAGAATATTAAAAAGAAGTTCTAACGTTTTTAATCTAATTTTATTTCAAATTTTTTCATTTGTTTTTCTTCACGTTGTGATTTCTCTAAAAACTGGATACTCAGCACTAAACCTAGAACAATTTTATACATTAACAACGAACTATATTTTTGTTGTTCTTTTACTATTAGCAAATATCATCACTATTTTCTTAGTTAAAAAGCTCTCTTATTTTCAATTGATCATAAATTGTTTAATTATCAGTATCATTTGCTTTTTCCAGTTTATTGAATCTTTTGATAAAACAATATTGTTTTATAATCTCTTTTATATATTTCTTTCTTTCTTTTTTGTAATGATTTGGAAGTTAGAGTTAGAAGAGTCTGTTTATAATCCGAAGTTTGATAGAAGAGACTTAAGAAGTTCTGGTTTGCAAAAAGTAAGAGTTACTTTATCAGATGAGAATGGCCGAGAAGCTGCAGGTATTATTCAGAACTGGTCTAGGGAAAGTTTCTTTATATCATGTGATACTCTAGATCTAAACGTGAACAGTAGAATCTCAGTAAAGATGTATTATCAAGCAATAGAGTTTAACTTTAGTGCTAGAATCGCTACGCAGTCCAGAGATGGTTTTGGCCTTTATATAATAAAGGAGCAAAATTCTTCTAGTCTTAACTGGATAGATTTCTATGATATAATTAGTGATAGAGGAATTTACCCAGTTAATATTTAAGAGGTTAAGAAATGCGTAGGCTTTTTATTGTTGTCATTGCACTTTTACTTTCTGGTTGCTTTAAAGAAAAAGGAGCAGAGGAAACATTGAGTGTTTTTGTTAATGCGAGATTTAATGGAGACCTAGATCGTAATGAAATGGGTGATTACTTAAGTGGTCAAATTAAAGACTCAATAATGGCAATGGAGGAGGAGGATTTTGATAGATTCTCAGATCTATCAAAGCTAAAAAAGAAAAAGTTTAAGATTACTCATTCTAACTGCTCAGAAGAAAAATGCTTTATTACGTATATAATTAGTTATGACCAATACGGTGACACCACTAAAGACTTTAGAGTAGATAATAAGAAAATTGCAGAAATGATTAAAATAGATAAGTCATGGAAAATAGAAAACGTAACAAACGTAAAAACATATATTGATGCTGAAAAAGCATTAGAAATAGAAGCAAAATAATCTAAGTACTCAGGATTACTCAATCCTGAGTAATTCACTAAAGTTCTCTGTAAAATACCCGACAAGTAAGCTATGAAATCGAATAAAAATGATGATTCATTGCTGGCTACACTTGTCTCAGAGACTTACAACTCTGTAGATGAAGAAAAAGAGGATAGTTCTAACTTATCAGCTTACTTTGAATCAAGATCAAATTTAAATATAGAAAATTCCAACGGTGATCACTTCTTAGAAAATAAGCTAATTCGCTCAAGTGTAAGCTTTGGTTGTATGAGTTACTTTGAGGGAACATCTTCTTTTCATTTTGATTTAAAAGACGAGAGCTATACATGCCCAAGAAATTGGGGTGAGTTTTCATTGATTTATTCTGAGTTAAATAATAGTGAATATAAGATTTTCGAAAATTTTAATGAAGAATTTCTAATGAATGAGATCTTCAAATCAAATATTGAATACGATTATAGAACAATATGTTTCTGTGGCCGAGGTGAGAGTTATTTAATTTTTCTGCCAAATGAAAATGAAGATATTTTACATTGGCTTAAAAGGTATTCTGAGTCTGGAGACATTGCAGCTTAGATTATAGTTTTAAATTTTGAAAATAAAAAAAAAGCCCTCAAAAGAGGGCCTTTTTATTATAGTGAATTATAAAATTCTTTCATTAGGAGAGCGTCTTCTTCAAGATTAGGGCTGTTACAAATAATGTAACCACCACAGTTAAAATCTTTTAAGCTCTTTAGTAAATCTTGCCAGTTAAATTTAGACTTCGCTAGATTTAGGTGCTTTAAGTCACCTTTAGAGTTAGAGCTAATTCCTGAAATATGAATATGCATATTTGCTAGAGATTGTTCCCCGATCTCATCTTTAATTCTTGTAAGAACTTCTTTGAACTCTTCTTCTGTGTTGTATTTTCCAGTTCTCGCATATAAGTGAGAAAAGTCCATACATGGAGCACATGATGATACGTTCTTTGTTAAAGTAATTAGCTCATCAAGAGAACCAAACTGACTTGTCTTCCCAGTAAGTTCCGGACGTAGTTCAATCTCAATATCAAGTCTACTTAGTCTTTCTTCAATTACATTCATACTTTTTTCTACAAGATCAAAAACATCAAATGGAGAATCTTTCATGTAGAAAGCAGCATGGAAAGTCATAGACTCTGCACCACAAAGATCAGAGATCTTAGCAGTTTGAATAATTCTTTCAACAGAAGAGTCAATCTTATCTTGCTCTCTTGCGTTAAGGTTAATGTAATAAGGACCATGAGAAGTTAAAGGTACTCCTAGCTCATAAGAAACTTTTCTTAGTGCTGAAGAAACTTCTTCCTTCATTCTTACACCATGAGCAAACTCTAATTGCATACAATCAAGCCCAAGAGCATGAATTTGCTTAACACCTTCGATAGGGTTGTTTTTCTTCTGTGTACTATTTGGAACACCAGCAGTACCGAACAATAACTTATTTGCTTGCATATATCTCCCGTGTGCGTTTATTAAAATGATTTTGCAAAAAGTGTCATATCACACTATTGCGCCAGGTGATAGACGCACCGTGAAAACCTGTGTAATAATAAAGAGTTACAGGCTTGGTGGAATATTTAAAACACTTGACGTGGTGAGTTATATCCCTATTACGAATTCTTGTCTATACTTTCATCTAAAAGGTGTAATAAAGTAAGGATAAACCTTCTTTGTTTGATGTGTAATATGTTGTTTTTATTTGGATTTCTTTTATTCTTTTATACTGTAACAAGTGCTCTAGGCTTTATTGTTCTTCCAAACTTTGGTGAAATATATGCTTCAACTATCCTTAGTGTATGGATTTTAGTTGAATTCCTATTTGGTGATCGTATTTTACTTGGCTTTATGCGAGCAAAGCTAATGGTTGATCAAAATAGAATCTCATATATGCTTTCTAATGTTAGGCTGAAGTTTTCAATACCAAGAGTAAGTCTATATTCTTCAAGAAGGGTTAGAGGTTGGCACATAATAGATAATGCTTTTTCTAGCCCTGTTATAATTGTAAACCCTGATACGATAAAGAAGCTTAGTGATAAAGAGTTAGAAACAGTTCTTAGCCTTGCTTGCTATACGATAAGTAACGGTATTGCTCGAAAGAACTCTATTTATTTAGTCCTCTTTAGTATCATCTTAAGTCCGTTGGCCCTATGTAGTCTTTTAGAGCGCTACAGGCTGGATGCTCTTTCCGTATTGATCAAATACCTACTTATGCCATTTGTAATCCTCAAGGATTATGTATTAAATGGCAAGGCCATAGAACAAAGTGCAATTGAAGGTTTTTTAGAGAAGTTTGACGTAAAACATGAGCTTGATGCAGGTCTTTTTAAAATAAATACTAATACTGTAGAAAAAAGGTCTTATCTATTTCAAATTTGTACTGAAACAATTTCCCTCACTCACCAAGAAGGGAAAGAGAAGTTATCATATTACTTAAAGGTAAAACACGGCCTTTAATAAAATTAGTAACTTTGGCTATTCATTGAAACAATTAAAAGCATTGCTCGGCTATTTAAAGAAAATAGATACTTCAAGACTATATCCGCTAGTCTTTACCATTATCTTTATAGTGGTTTTATTTCAGTATTCATTCGCATCCTTAGAATCAATTTTTTATGATTTAAGAATTAAGTATGATTGGGGTATTTCTTTTAAAGATGAAGTTGTTCTAATCACAATGGACGAAGAGAGTGATCAGTTTCTCGGTGAGAGTTTTCCATACACTTATGCATCCCATGAAGTCTTAATTGAAAGATTGCTGAGTGATTCTCCAGCATCTGTAGGTTACATGATTGGACTACTAGAGCCAGATTCGCCTAGAGAGGGTCAGGCTCAAAAAAAGTTTAAAAGCTTAACTCAGGATTATTTGAAGACTGGTGGTATATTTAGATTTGGTACAAATATGGATAACTGGGATGAGCATCTCCCTCCAAGGGACTTGAGAGACCTAGGTTATTCCCTATCACTTCTGAATAAAGATAATGTAACTTTCTCAAAGGATGATATCTCTAGAAGAGCTCTGATAAATATATCAGGAGAAGAGTCTTTTCATCTTTGGATGGCCAATGCTATTAGAGAAAAGCGTGGTCTTGAAAGGTTAGATGCTACATCAATACAAGGCTCTTATTATCTCCAGGAAGCTGACGCAACTTTTACACTTTTTAGATATTACACAAATCCAGTTTCTACTAAAGGTAAGATAAAGAAAATACCATTTCATAGAGTTCTGGTTGGTAATTTTCCGAAAGGATTTTTTGAGGACAAAATTGTCTTAATTGGTCCAAGTTATATATCAAATGCAGATGATACCGTTCTAACTCCATTTAACAGAGAAGAATATATAACATCAAAACTTGCGGTACATGCTCAGATTATTGAGTCTTTTATTCAGAATAAAACAATTCTACAAGTACCAAGAGATATATCTAATGTGCTGGCAATTTTAATATCTTTATTCTTATCAGTAATAATTTCTAAGATGAGGCCTACAACTGGTGTTGCTATGGCGTTAGCTTTAATGTTTGGTGTAATCATCTTAGCCTACTTACTATTTTCGATGTTAGGTTTATGGCTTTACGTGACACATATTATACTTACTGTGTTTGTCGTTTATTATATTTGGGTTCCATTTAGGGCAATTGGTGAATACCAGAGAAGATATGCAATTCAAGAAGAGACAAAACTTTTAAAGAAAGTTGAAAACTTAAAGCAAAATTTTATTTCATTAATGAGTCATGATTTAAAAACACCAGTCGCTAAAATTGCAGGAATGGCAGATGTGATGAAGCATAAGAACTCTGGCAACATAGAACTAGCAAATGGACTTCAATCAATTATTGATGCGACTAAAGAACTTAATAAGTTTATTTCATCAATATTAGATTTAACAAAAGTTGAATCACGTAATATTTCGTTGAATATGCAATCTAAAGATATAAACTCAATTGTTGAAAATACAATTGATAATCTTAGATATGAAGCCTCAACTAAAAATGTAAATGTAGTATTAGATTTAGCTCCTCTATACCCAATTGAATTTGACATAAACTTAATGAAAAGAGTTTTTGCTAACCTTGTTGAGAATGCCATAAAATATTCTGGAGAAGGCTCGGAAGTAAATGTTAAGACATGGGACGATGAGCAATGGGTATACATAACAATTAGTGATAACGGTGTTGGAATACCACCAGAAGAATTAGAATATATATTTGAGAAGTTTTATCGGGTAAAAAATGATGCAAGTCACTCAATTAAAGGGACCGGACTCGGGCTATATCTGGTAAAATACTTTGTAGAGTTACATGGTGGAACAATTGAAGCAACTTCAGAAGTTGGTAATGGAACTACATTTAAAATAAAATTAAGAAATAAATAAACAAAAGGAAATATTATGCACAAGGTACTTGTTGTAGATGATGACAAAGTTTTACAAGATTCTGTTAAACAAGCTTTAGAGTTTCACCACTTTAAAGTAGATACTGCAGATAATGGTAAAGAGGCCTTGAGTTGTGTTTACAAGGAAAAGTACGACTTAGTTGTTATGGATGTAAATATGCCAGAGATGAGTGGTATTGAGGCCTTAACAGAAATAAAAAAATATGACCCATCAATTATAGTTTTAATTTTAACTGCTTATTCAAATGTTGGTGATGCTGTGAAGGCCGTCAAAGAGGGTGCTTATAACTATCTTGAAAAGCCAATATCTTCAGAAAATTTAGTGGCCTTAATAAAGAGAGCATTAAAAGCACGTAGTTTAGTTGAAACATCGATTTTCTCAGCACCATCCCTTTCGTTAGGAACTGGAGATGATAAGTTTGTTGGTGAATCAGATGTAATGCAGAAAGTATTTGGCGTGATATCAAAGTTAGCTCAAGTAAATACTCCCGTTCTTATTCGTGGTGAGTCTGGTACAGGTAAAGAGTTAGTTGCTAAGGCGATACATTATAATGGCCCACTGAAAGATGAAAGATTTGTAACGATAAACCTAGCAGCAATACCAGATAATCTAATAGAGTCAGAACTATTTGGGCATGAGAAAGGTGCCTTCACAGGCGCAAGTGAAAGAAAGATAGGTAAGTTTCAATATGCTGATGGTGGAACAATATTCTTAGATGAGATTGGAGATATATCTCCAACGATGCAGGTTAAGCTTCTAAGAGTACTGCAAGAGAAGTCATTTACTCCTGTAGGGTCAAATAGAGATATCAAGAGTGATGTAAGAGTTATTGCAGCATCTCATAAGCCATTTGAAGAAATGATTAAAGAAGGAACATTTAGAGAAGATTTATTCTATAGATTAAATGTTCTCCCAGTTTATCTTCCACCACTGAGAGAGAGAAAGTCAGATATACCATTTTTAATAAATTACTATGTGAAATATTTTAATGGTATTCATAATCTAGAAATGAAAGGGTGTGTACCTGAAGCTCAAGAAGTTTTAAAGAACTATACATGGCCAGGAAATATTAGAGAATTAAGAAATGTAATTGAACATGCGTTCATTATTGAATCGTCTGAGCAAATAAATATTTCTTCTCTTCCAGATGTTGTTAAAAAGAGTGCAAATATTGTTGATCGCCCAGAAGAAGACACAGATGAGTCAGGCGTACAGATAGACTTTAAAGGAATTCAAGATTCAGTAGTTGATAATATTGTTGAAGATTCTGAAGTAAGCAAGTATCAATTTACTTTTGCAACAGTTACTGAAGATAACGAGATAAAGTTAGACTTCCAAGTTGCGAAAGATCTTTTTGAAAAAGAGTTTATTATTCACGCATTAAAAATGAATAAGGGAAAAATTAATCAGACAGCACTTAAAGCAAATATACCTAAGAAGACATTACTTAGAAAAATTGAAAAGTATGAGATTAACCCTAAGTCGTATTATTAGGAATAGATAGATGGATAGAATTTGGAAAATGTCTCTCATGATTGTGGGAGTAATTCTTTTAGACCAGTTTACTAAAGGTGCTATACAGCAGAATTTCACATTGGGTGAGTCTATTTCGGTAATACCAGGCTTTTTTAATTTAGTTTATGTGCAAAACTCTGGTGCTGCTTTTGGAATGGGAGCTGGGTCAGGGGACTTTGTAAGGATTACCTTCTTCTTAGTTTTACCTACAATTGCTTGTATATGGTTACTATGGCTGATTTGGAAAACAAGACACACGAGTGCTTGGCTGTGTACTACTTATAGTTTGATCTTTGCAGGTGCTGTTGGAAATTTAATAGATAGATATAGCCTACAGTACGTTGTAGATATGTTTGACTTCTATATAGGAACAAAGCATTTTGCAGCATTTAATATTGCCGATAGTGCCATAAGTATTGCTGCGGGAATGTTGATTATTGATTTTATATTTTTAGAAAAAAAGAGAAATGAAAAAGCCGCTTCATAAGAGCGGCTTTTATATTTAATTATGCTGTAACTTCTTGGTCTTCTGTTTCTGCTTCAACGCCGTTCTTTTCATTTAGTTCTTCGAGAACATCTTCAGTAACATAAAGTTCCGATTTTAATGTCTCATTGCCCCAAGCTGTAAAAGCGTCATCAGTATTATACATTGTAATTGTTTCCCAAGGGCAGTCCTGAGAACAATTTTGACACCCAATGCATCTAGCAAGGTCGATTTCAACAGTTTGGTTAAAACCAGGGTTTTCTGGGTTTGGTCCAGCAACTAACTCAATTGAGTCAACTGGGCATCCAGCGATACATACTTCACAACCAGTACAGCCACTTTGGTGTACAATTGCCAGTAATTTCGGTGGTTTCTTACCTTTTCGAACAGGTTTAACTCTGGCCGTGTGAAAAGGGTTCTCAACAATTATCGTTCTGTCATCACTCATAGGAATAACCTTTCTGCGTAAATATTTATCAGTTTAAGCTCCATAATAGCCTAAATTTGCATATGTATAAAGAGATTTTGCAACCTCTGGTTTATACGATATATTCCCTCTGGTGTAAATTCACTAGTGTTAAATATATTTTATGGAGAATTCGTTAATGAAACGCTTAAGATTCGTAACTGCAGCCAGTTTATTTGATGGTCATGATGTATCGATCAATATTATGAGACGCCTACTACAGGCCAATGGAGTAGAAGTCATCCACTTAGGTCACAATAGATCAGCAAAAGATGTTGTAGATGCTTGTCTTCACGAAGATGCTAACGCTGTTGCTCTAAGTTCATATCAAGGTGGTCACAACGAATACTTCGCTTATATTAGAGAGCTTTTAGACGAAGCTGGTGCTAAAGACGTGAAGATCTTTGGTGGTGGTGGTGGAGTGATTACTCCGTCTGAAATTAAGGCCCTTCATGAAAAAGGTATTACTAAAATATACTCACCTGAAGATGGTATGAAGCTTGGGCTAGAAGGAATCATAAAAGATATGATTGCTAAGGCCGATTACTCAACTCTTGAAGGTGTTAACTTCAAAGATTTTGAAAATAGAAAACTAAATACTTTAGAGATCTCAAAAGCAATAACTTCAATTGAAGATGGTGTAGATTTACCATTTGAAATTAAGTCAAATGACACTCCAGTTCTTGGTATTACTGGTACAGGTGGAGCAGGGAAGTCTTCTCTTATTGATGAAACGCTTCTTAGGTTTCATAGATACTATAATGATTGCAATGTTGCTCTAATCTCTGTTGATCCAACAAAGAAGAAGACACAAGGTGCACTTCTAGGTGATAGAATTAGATTAGGTAGTTCAAGCTATGACAACTTCTATATTAGATCATTAGCAACTAGAGATTCTAAAACAGAACTGTCTCCACAGATAGAAAAAGTTGTAAACTTTTTAAAATCTCAAAGTTATGACTTAATAATTGTTGAAACATCTGGAATTGGACAAGCTTCTGATGCCATTACAAAAGTGGCTGACAAGTGTATCTACGTAATGACTCCAGAGTATGGAGCCGCTACTCAATTAGAAAAAATAGAAATGCTTGAACAAGCAGATTTCATTGTTTTAAATAAATTTGAAAAGCCAAGATCTGAAGATGCTTTAAGAGATATCAGAAAGCAGTACAGAAGAAATCATCTTCTATTTGCGGGCCACCCAGGAGCTCCTACAGATGATGAGTTACCAATCTTTGGGACTATGGCGTCTCAGTTTAATGACTCAGGTGTTAATGCATTATTTGCAGAAATTGCATCTCAATTTGGTTTTGATACTTCAAAAATTGAAGGAATTAAAACAGAAAGAGCACCAAGAAATAAGACAAAAATTATTGCTCCAGAAAGAAGTCTATATCTAAGGGATATTTCTTCGACAGTTAATTCATATAATGAAGAAGCAAAAGAAAATTTTGAAAAATTAAAAGATTATGAAGCTCTGTTAAAAGCAACAGAGATAATGCCAGATAGTGAAGACTTAAAGTTAAAACTGGCTGAAGTTAAAGAAACAATAAACCCAGAAGTATTTAGTGAGCTTAAGGTTTGTGAAGATGCTATAGCACAATATAAATCAGGTGAGTTTTCATACACAGTTAGAAATAAAGAGATAAAGGTTCCAACTAAGTTTGAATCTTTATCAGGTTCAATGATTTCAAAAGTATCTTACCCAAGGTTTGATTCAATATCTGAAAAATATAGATTTATTAAAAGGGCCAACCTTCCTGGATATTTTCCATATGCTGCAGGAATTTTTCCTTTTAAGAGAGCAGATGAAGACCCTAAAAGAATGTTTGCAGGAGAGGGTGGACCTTTAAGAACAAACAAAAGATTCCACTATTTATCTGAGAATGATCCGGCTAAACGTCTATCAACAGCTTTTGACTCTGTAACTTTATATGGAGAAGATCCAGATAAGAGACCAGATATCTTTGGGAAGATCGGTGAAGCAGGAGTTTCAATTGCAACTCTTGATGATATGGGTGATTTATTTAAAGGGTTCTCATTAATAGATCCAATGACTTCAGTATCTATGACTATCAATGGGCCTGCACCAATTATTCTTGCAATGTTTATGAACACAGCAATGAAACAATCTCTAAGTGATAATGATTTCTGGAACGAAGAAAAAAGAATTGAGATCATGAGACAAGTTAGAGGAACTGTTCAAGCAGATATTCTAAAAGAAGATCAAGCTCAGAACACTTGTATCTTCTCCCTTGAATTTGCTCTAAAACTTATGGGAGATGTTCAAGAATATTTCTGTAAGGCCGCAATTAAAAATTACTATACAGTTTCTATTAGTGGATATCATATTGCTGAGGCAGGAGCGAATCCTATTTCTCAACTTGCTTTCACACTTTCAAATGGATTTACATTTGTTGAATATTACCTTTCAAGAGGAATGAAAATTGATGACTTCTCTGGAAACTTATCATTCTTCTTCTCTAACGGTTTAGATCCTGAGTATACGGTTATCGGACGTGTTGCAAGAAAGATTTGGGCAGTTGCGATGAGAGATAAGTACGGAGCAAATACTAAGTCTCAAATGTTTAAGTACCATATCCAAACTTCTGGAAGATCTTTACATGCTCAAGAAATTGATTTTAATGATATTAGAACAACGCTACAGGCCTTCTTAGCACTAAGTGATAACTGTAACTCTCTTCATACAAATGCTTATGATGAAGCAATTACAACACCAACTGAAGAATCTGTAAGAAGAGCAATGGCAATTCAGATGATTATCAATAGAGAGTTTGGATTAAATAAAACAGATAATCCAATGCAAGGATCTTATATATATGAAGAACTTTGTGACATTGTGGAAGAAGCTGTTCTTGCTGAGTTTGAGCGTATTTCTGACAAAGGTGGTGTACTTGGTGCCATGGAAAGTATGTATCAAAGAGGAAAGATTCAAGAAGAGTCTCTTCACTATGAAACTTTAAAAGATAATGGTGAACTACCAATCATTGGTGTTAATACATATATTGCAGATAATTTCGAAGAACAATTGAATCAAGAAATTGAGATTTCAAGATGTTCAGATGAAGAGAAGAATGAACAAATTGCAAGATTGAATGCATTCAAAGAAAAGAACATCGCTCAATCTGGTGAAGCACTTGCAAAGCTTCAAGAAGTTGCTTTAAGTGGCGGTAATATATTTGAAGAACTTTTAAAGACTGTTAACTATTGCTCACTTGGTGAAATAACGAATGTTCTTTATCAAGTAGGTGGTAGATACAGAAGGAATATGTAATGACTGAGAAGTCTAAAGTTTATACTCGATCTGGTGATAAAGGAACGACAGGACTTGTCGGTGGAACGAGAGTGTCTAAGGGAGACTCTCGCATACATATCTATGGTGAAGTAGACGAGTTGAATTCTCATCTTGGGATGGGAATTTCTTTAATTGAAGAAACTTCTAGTTCTGAGCTTTTGGACTTAGTTCCTTATTTAAAAAGAATTCAATATAATCTTTTTGTTATAGGCTCTATTTTTGCCTGTGAGAAAACGAAGAGAGAGAGTTACTCTCTTCCTCAAATCACTGAAGAAGATATCAAAACACTCGAAACACAAATTGATTTAATAGACTCTAAACTAGAGCCTTTAAAGTATTTTGTTCTGCCTGGAGGACATAAGATATCTTCACAATTTCATATTGTAAGGACAAGCTGTAGAAGAACAGAGCGCTACGCAACTTCATATGAATCTCAACATAATGGAGAGCTTCCGGCCGAAACACTTAAGTACATTAATAGATTATCAGATTATTTCTTTATAATATCTAGGTATGCTAATAAAGTTATGGGGTCTGATGAAGTTTGGTGGATACCAGGAAAGCCTACTTCTTAAAAGCCTTCTTAATCTTAGATGCAAAGGATTGCTTCTCTTTCTTTTTTCCTGGAGTTGTAGAGTCATCTAGTTTTATAAACTGAGTCTCGCCACTAGACTCTTCAAGGTCTATTTGGCGCTCATTAGAGACCCCTGTATTGCTTTCAGGTTTCTTTTGGCTAATCTTTTTACCTTTTGCTGCAATTCTATCTTTCAGTGAGCTTTTAGTATTTGTGTTATCCGTGCTTTGAGATTCAACTGGCTTCTTTGGAGTACTTGCTGCTTTGGCTTGATCGCTATCTGGGAAAAACTTCTTTGGAGATTTCGATACTTGAGGCTTTTGCGACTGCTGAGCCTTCTGTTTTGCACGAACAACCTGAGAAGGTTTAACTACCTTTTTATTAGATGGGAGGTCTACAAATTTAATCTGTGCTGTAGGTTCATCTCTAGTTAAGAAAGCTTTTTCCTTTGGAGATAGACCTGCGTGGTCAATAAAAATTTCGCATTCACCAATCTTGAGAATATCATCTAGCATCAGGTGAGAGTCCATAATCTGACAATCATTTAAATATGTACCATTAGTCGACTCTAAGTCTTTTACGAGAACCTTAAACTGATCAGTCAGTTTGAAGGCACAGTGTTTACCTGAACACATTTGATCTTCAATTTGAATATGAGTCTTACTTGATCTTCCGAGCACAAGGGGACGAGAAGTGAGTTTGACTCTCTTGTCCTGATTATTTTCTCTGATTATTAAGTGCACGGGCATAATGATCTCCAATATTTATGATAATTCACCTTTACGATTTGGACAAATGGGGAAAATTAAGGCGTTTGTCTTTATATTGTTGTATGATAGAAGTAGATAAATGATACGGATTTAGTCCACTATTGAGAAAATGGAATAATTATGAGTGAAAATAATCAAATTGTAGGTATCACAGATAAAGCTTTAGAGCATATTAAGCATATATTCGATAGCGAAAACAAGGGGTTAGATTATGGTCTTCGTCTTGGTGTTATTGGTGGTGGTTGCTCTGGACTCAATTATAAAATTGACTTTGATCAAAAGAAAGATAACGACAATGTTTGTACTTTTGGCGATGTGAACGTATTTATCGATCCTAAGTCTTCAATATATTTAAAAGGCGTTATCTTGGATTTTAAAGATGGCCTAAATGGAAAAGGCTTTGTTTTTGTTAATCCTAATGCCAAAAATACGTGTGGTTGTGGAGAATCTTTCTCAGTCTAATGGAATAAAGAAATGAACAAATTTGAATTATTTACAGAAGGTCGAAAGGGAATTCTTTCGAATTGGAATCTTTGCGTAGTTACTGGAAAGGATAGAGAGTCTTTTTTTCAAGGCCAAACAACAAATGATATCCTCTCCATGCCTTATAATACATTTAATTTAAATTCCAGAGTTGATAGAACAGGCAAGGTTCAATTCTTCTTTATCAACATTAAGACAGAAAATGAATTATTCCTATTATTTCCAAGTGATATTAGTGAAGTTGCAATCGCTGAATTTGATAAATATATAATAATGGATGAAGTTACTCTTGCTAAAGATGATAGAAAGCTATTTTTTACTATCTCTGGAGTATCTGAAGCTAGTGACAATATGACGGGACTGCTATTTGGAGTACCAGCATCTATATCATTCACTGAAAACCAATCAAGTATAAAGCAACTTACGAAACAAGAAGAGCTTGAATTGAAAATTGAGTCTGGATGGCCAACTTGGAATGAAGATGTTCAGTCGGGAGATTTGATTAATAACACAAGACTTAATGACCTCGCCGTCTCGTATACAAAGGGATGTTTTTTAGGTCAGGAAACTGTCGCTAAAGTTCAAAACGGAAGAGGTGCAAGTTTTTACCCTTCTTTTTTAGAGTCAGATAGAGTTGAGGAGCTTGAACTTGGTCCTTTTCAGATAAATGGAAGAAAAGGTGGCGAAGTTATTTGTAAGTCTGGTCGTATTGCAATGGTTAAACTCTTTAGAGAGTTTAGAATTGAAAATAGATCATTCGACGTTATTCAAAATGAAAAAAGTTTAAATCTTACCTTTAAAAATTATCCAACAAGTCAAAGCTTAGAGGATTTCTCACACGAGCTCTATTTATACGCTGTAAGCTGTTTTCAAAATGAAAAAGTGGATATAGCCATTTCAGCTCTTCAAGCTGTTATTCAGTTAACACCGGCCTTCTCAGACGCTTATGAGTCACTTGGTGTGATTTATGGAAGACAGGAGAAGTTTGAGCTGGGAATAGAGTTGATGGATAAGTTATTGGCGACAGATGAGACTTCAGTTATGGCCCATACAAATAAATCTCTCTATCTAATGAGGCTTGGTAAAATTGAAGAAGCTGAAGAGGAGAAAGGGTTAGCTACAGTTAAATCTTTTGCCCAATTTGGTAAAGATGCAAAAGAGAAAAAGATTAAAGAAGAGCAAGAAAAAGAAAAAGAGAATCAAATTAATCAACGAGAGGCCATGTTTAAGCAAGTCCTAGAGATTGATAAAGATGATACGATTGCTAACTTTGGTATGGCAGATGTCTACTTTTATAGAAAAGAGTATGAGAAAGCAAAAGAGCATCTGATGAATGTCGTTACTGTGGATGAGAAATATTCTACCGCCTATACTCTTCTGGGAAAGACATTGGAAATTCTCGGAGAAATAGAAGAAGCAAAGAAAATATATGAAAAAGGTATTGAAGTTGCCAGCGCGAAAGGTGAGCTTATGCCTGCAAATGAAATGCAGGCAAGACTCGTTAAATTATAATCTATAGTGAGTGCCTTCTTTTTTTAGAAGGCTTTTCAGTTCATTTAAAGAATTAAGACTCTCTTCATCAAGAAGGTTAATCGCTTTTTGAGTAAGTTCTTTTTTATCGAAAGTAAGTTGCTCAATAACCTTTATAAGTTTTCTTCCTTCCTCTGTAACTTTCTCAGCTTTATAGGCAGCATCTAAATCTTCAAAGCAAAATGTTAGCATTTCAAACTCTTCTAGGAATCTGAGTGTAATCTTATTCTTTTGCTTTTCATCGAAGTTATTAAATTTCTTTTCTAGAACTTCATTTTCAAAAAGAGTTGAGAATAGCTCAAGTGCCCAGTAAAAAGTAAAGGCACCATGATAGATACCTCTAATCGGTCTTAATGACTTTCTCCACGGAGAAAAGAATATCTTTTCATCATCTTCATTGATTAATTCTTCTGAATTTAAAAGAGTATTTAAATAGTGATGTCCATTTTCATGTAAGAGGTCATCAATTAGATCTACAAAGTCTCTTTCAAACACATTAATACATGAGTAACCAGGGAGTTGTTGTTGTGAGTAGCTAACAATGGAAGGTTCATCGATTGGTATAATAGTATGAGAAAACTTTAATAGAGTATTGTAAAGATTTTCAGAGTTCTCTTTAATAATACTGAATGCTTTAATAATATTTGTTCTTATTTCTTCTACTTTAGAGAATCCTTTTTCACAGTTTGGAAGAACATGAAACTCTTTCTCTCCAATAGTAAGAGGATCTAGACCTTCTGTAATAACATATCTCTTATCACCCTCAAGGTAGATAAGGTTTTGATGTTTATTTACACCTACAATAGGAAGAGTAGGAAAGGTTTCACAAGCAGGCTCTAGACGAACTAGTTGATTAGTACTTCCAAGATATAAACATTGATCATTATCTCCTTTTTCAGGAATAGCTTTATAGATATAACTCTCTTCACCAAGTAGAGGGTTCTTAGAGATATTTAAATAGAAGAATGAAACAATTTGATTTTCAAGTATTGGTTGAAGAACTTTAGAGGCATCTAAGATTGCATTATCCGCAGAGAGTAACTCTAGAAAACTTTCAGTTAAGTCACTATCATTCCAAAAGTTAAATAGTTCTTCCTCTACTTCTGTGAACTCTTCATCATCTTTAGCTGTTTTCGCTTCCATGCACTCTTCATGAAGTTGAACTAGGTAAATGACATTTTCAAGGAGTGTGGACCAGTAAAAGTTTAAGTCACTATAAGAGTTTAATTCTTTATCTCCAATAATTTCTTTTAAACGATCAAGAAAACCTTCGCTAAAAAAATCATTAGTGTAGCCAGCCGTTAGGTCTTCTCTTAAGTCATGAAGTAACTCTTCATATGAAGTCGAGACTGCTTGCTTTACTTTTGAATGTGTTTTTATATCGAAAATATTTTTCTTTGTGATCATTAGTTAACCCCTTGAGTTTTAAACCTTTTAGCTTAATAAAATATTGATTGTAAACTAAGCAGGAAAAGAGGATAGCATTTCAATTTGATTTGAAAGATTTTAAATAATAATTTAAGTGAAAAAAAATGGCTGGGGTGGAGGGATTTGAACCCACGACCAACGGATTAACAGTCCGCTGCGCTACCGCTGCGCCACACCCCAGTAGATGTGAGAGTTACATTTATAAATGGCATCTCTATTTTTGTCTACACCTTTTTATAAAAAATTTGCCAATACTATATGTTTATTTTTGAGGATTGGTCTATGTTGTTGATTTTAAAGGGAATTATTTGCTAAAGTTATTTCTATTAATACCCGATGAGTTTAGTAGGTTTTATCCAAAGGAAGCCAAAATGAGTGCTAAAAATTTCTTATTGTCATCAGTGTTTAGAGTACTCACCCCGGAGGAAATTAGTGAACTGACAAGTTCCTCAGATGGAGAGAATAGATCTTCTTTAACAGATATTATTAGGCAAAGACTAGATGGCGTAAGTCATGATTTCTCTGATTCAGAAAAAATGGCCAAGATACTCCCTTTTAAAAGTAAGGGAGAGGTAGAGGAGTCAGAAACTTTCAAAGTAGATGCAGGTGCAAATGTTGCAATTTACATTGAACGCTTTTTTGAAAGAAGAAAAATAAAAGATACAGCGCTGAATGAAAATGGAGAGCTTGTAGAGACTTCAAGTTTCATTTTTAAAGAGAAGGAGAGGTTCGCTTATTCCCAGTCTAAGTTAAAGCAGATAGAGGTGTTGAGTTTATATAAGAAGAACGCAGCTGTTGATGTCGATCAGATGCGAGCAATGAAAGATGACTTCTCACAATCTGTAGAGTCTGGTGTATTAGTAAATAAGAAGCACTATTGATGGCCGTATTTAAAATATTAGTTTTCTTTATTTTATTATCCTTTAATTCACTCGCTAGTGAATTGCCGAAAGAAATAGAAAATGAAATCCCTAAAAATATTCATAGTGTAATCAAGTTTCTTGGCAAAAATGTGAAACTAGAAGAACTCGTGAAGTTTACTGGTGACCCTGCAGATGTAAAAGATGAGAAAATTTATTTTGAAATTAAAAAGTATAAATATGCATTAGTGCTAACTTTGAAAAATGATAAGTTGGTAGAAGTGTATTACAAATTTGTAAACCCAAAGGTAAAGCTATCTTCTTTAAAAAATCTAGAAAGAAAATATAAAAAGAGAAAAGATAATAGTCACAGTAGTGGTTACGAATCCTATTATGAAAATGAAAATGTGAAATTATTATTTAGAGGTAGTGTCGAACCAACATTAAGCTCAATTAAAATAACAGGACCATTGAAGTGAATGGCTTATTTTTGGTTGTGTTACTGACCTTTTCTTTTTCCGCCAGTGCAGTTAATCCTTGTGAGAATAAAATTTCTGAGAAAAGTCCCGCGGTAGAAATGGCCGAGGAAATCCTTAAACAGCTGAAGCTTCCTGGCTGGTCTGCTTCCTCTAAAGATATAGAGAAATCACCTTGTAAGGGAAAAGTTCCAACTCTGAGTGAATTAAAAAGAACCAATGATAAACTATTAGAGGGACCCATAGAGAAAGAAAAGACTATCGTCGGTGCGAAGTTTGAAAATGAAAGTGAGCAAATGCTTAGAATGTTTGATCTCTTAGTGCAAAAGAGAAAGTATAGTGGTGAAGACTTTGTATTACCAAACCAGAAAGACTATTCACATTTAACATCTGGAAGTTGTAAGAAAGTTAGGTGTGCTTTAAATCAATTATTCGGTGAAGAGTATTCTGAAAATGCAATGTATCTTCTCTCACAGTATGAATTAAATGTAAGTCCTATTGGGCTTGCTGGCGATAAAACAATGAAGTTTCCACTAGAGGAACTTAAGTCAATACATCAATCTGTTGCAGATCTTCCTAAGGAACTTTTTCCAATTCGTAAAGCGAAGTCACTAAGACGTTCAAGCATGAGTTCTGGAAATGTTATTGGGAATGCAACAATTATGATTTTTGATGGTGTTAAAGCTTATGATCATCATGAAAAAGCAGGAATATGCACGCATGAATTCGCTCATAATTTTTCATATAGGGGAAACTTAGATGAATCTCCTGACTGGTTAAATATTTCAGGTTGGATTGATGATGGTGGCAAATGGAAACGAGATCCATCTACTGATAATAAATTTGTATCAAAGTATTCTAAGGTGAATCCTGCTGAAGACTTTGCAGAGAGCATCGTTGCTTATAGGTATAATCCAGACGCATTAAGGGCCGCTTCAGTCGAGAAGTATAACTTTATTAAGGAACTCGTATTTAAAGGAAGAGAATATACAGCTTCTGGTGATAACTCATGTCAGGGTAAAACGTCTTTTATAAAAGAAGTAGAAGAAAAGTTAAATGAGGCCTTCAAAAATGATAGTTTTAAAGATGATGAGTTTCTTTTCGATCAGTCTATTGCAGAGTGTAGTCGAGAAATATTGAATAGGTTTACTGGAGGATCATCAGAAGAACTTCAACAATGCTTGAGTGTGATTAAGCAGAGAGGTTTACTACATAAAAATTGGAATCATGTAAAAGATAAATTTAAATATCCTGAGAAAGCGAAAGAGTTAGTTGATAAAAACTTCATTAAACTAAAGTTAGAGGTGAGTGAAGATTATCTAAATGGATATACAGAAAAAATAGATCAGGAACTTGATGAGATAGAGCGTAAAAGTATGACAAAGATTGTAGAAAGAATGAATCTAATGCGTAAACTTTCTAGAGCTAGCTCTGTTGAAGAGTTTTGCCGTGAAGATGTCTCAAAATATAGCTATCAACAATTCAAAGGACTAAATGATAGCCTTTCTCCATTTTTCTTGTTTGCTAATAGAGAACAAGTGCATGAAAAAGTAAGAAAGACTTGTCTCAGTGTATTTAAGGATTTAGATGATCTTAAGAATGAAGTAAAATTAAGCGATGTTCTTAATTAAGAACACCGCTTAGTTCATTATTTCTTTAAACCAACGATATTATTTAAATCAACAGTTTCTTCTTTAAGAATTTCTAGAGATGCTTGTTGGTACACACATGCATCTATTGTTGTAACTGCTGCTGGGTGATAGTTTCCAGAGTTTTTGACACCACCAAATGGTAACTTTGCAGATGCTCCAACTGTAGATCTGTTAAGGTTAACATATCCATGGTCGAGGTCTCTTAAAGCTAGTTCATATAGAGAGTGATCTTTAGTAAAGATTGAGGCTGCAAGTCCATATTCAGTTTTATTAGCAATTTCAATTGCTTCTTCTATCTCATCGTAAGGGATGAAAGTACAGTTTGGACCAAATATTTCACTTGATAGGAAGTGACTCTTGTCGTCCCATTTTTGTGCAAGATGAATTGATGGAGATACGTAGTGGCCGTCAAATTTCTTTTCAAGCTTCTTACCTCTCATCACTTCTTCAAGACCCTCTCTCTTTGCCATTCCAACATAGAGTAAGTAGCTGTCTAGTGCTTGTTGATCTACTAATGGACCCATGAATGGTTTTTCTTCATGCTCGATTGGATGGTCAACGATTATCTTTTTTGATAACTCGTGAAACCTTGATACCACTTCATTGCAAATACTTCTGTGAATTGGCACAATTGCAGTTGAAGTACATCTTTGTCCAGTTGTTAAGAAAGACCCTTTGATCAGTTCACCTAAAACGTAATCAATGTTTACATCACTGTGAACGATTGCAGGATTTTTTCCTCCGAGCTCTAGTGATACTAATTTTCCTAAGTCTTCATGAGTTTGTTTTAAAATTGATCTACCAATATCTTTTGAACCAGTGAAGAATACAGCTTTAATATCTCTACTCTTTAAGATTCTTCTCGCAATCTCGCCGTCACCCTGAACAAGGTTGATAACACCTTTTGGGAAACCTGCTTGTGCTAAACACTCAAACATTAACTGGGCAGAGTAGCATGTTTTCTCTGAAGGTTTAAAGATAATAGTATTTCCGGCCATAAGAGCACTTGTGATCTGACCATTCGCGAGGTGGCATGGGAAATTGAATGGCCCAATAATAAAACAAGGTCCAATTGGCTTATAGTGAATATATCCGTTTGTTGACGGCATAATGTCGTTATAAACTTTAGAAGTCACTCTTGGAAGAGAGTCTGAGATTGTTACGTCAATCTTAGCAATTAGAGCTCCAGCTTCAGTAAGAGCTTCCCAGTAAGGTTTACCCATTTCAAGTGAAATTGCTTTTGCAATTTCTTCTTTCTTTGTAATGAGTACTTCTTGATATTTTTTTAAGTGTGAAATTCTGTCTTCAATCGAAGACTTTCTCCACTCTTTGAAACCATTTGCTGCTGACTCAACAACATCTTCAGCATGTCCGTAATGAATAGGACATTTCCATAAAGTCTTGCTTATGTCAGCAGGACTTGTTCTTGTAATCCATTTTTCTACAGCATCTGGTCCTGAGAATGGAGGTTGTATAAATTCATTGTTAAAGAAGTTACCTTTTAATTCGTAAGTCATATATTCTCCTAAAGTGGAATTGCATTAATTTTTGAATTATCCATGATACTTAAGTCTTCTATTTCTTTCATGCTAGTTAAAAGTTTACCTGACTTTATAGTGCCACTTATCTTTATTGCCATGAATTCATCACTATCTTTTAAAGAAACAAGGTAGTTCTTATTATCTTTTTTATCGACATCTTGATTTAATTTTAGTTGAAGATCTTGAAGCTCTTTCACTGGCTTAATTTCAGATAGTTTAGAGCGATAATGAGGACCACCATCAAAAGGGTCTACTTCTTTTGTATATTTGAAACCAATACTTTCAAGCATTCTTTTTACAGGTAAAGTGTCTTGTCCTACTTTACCAATTGCATTTCTAGCCTCAAGAGGTAGTAAAGTTTCATATATAGTGTCAGAAGGGTAAAGACTCAGAATAAACTCTTTATTACTTCGACTTAAGAGATCAGCATCATGATATTCCATGTTTAAGAAACGTCTTCCAATTGCTTCCCATAAAGGTGAGCGACCATCTTTATCAAATGGAGGCATAAGCTCAGAGTGAATAGTCTCTTTAAATCTCTTCTTATTTAGTCCCATGTATAGGAAACGTACAAAGGATAATTGCTTACCTAATTTGTGATTATTATTCCTATAGTTTGGATCTAGAATAAGCCCACCAATTTCAGTTGGCCCGTCTGTATCGTAACCAAGTTTTAATGTTCCGTGGATAAAGCCTGTGTTTATAGATTCACTGAATTTGTTTTCCTGTGAGACTGTAAGGAAGAAGTGTGGTTCTTCCTCTGTTCCATGCTGGGCATGGATCATCGAACAACCAATTACTTTTCCTTTTGACAAATCTTCAAGAACAAAAATATATGTATCTTCACTAATATCTTTTGAAGCTTTCTTAAATGCTTTTATAGAGCTTTTAACTTTTTTTGTTATCAGATCTTTATCCGAAGGAAGACTTATAAAAACATAGTGCTGACTAAGTACAAATAAGTCTTCAATATCACTAAGCCTAGCTGGCCTTAGATTAAACATGGATTCTCCTAAAGAACTTCGTCAGCAGTTTTTACTATAACCTTAAAAATTTCATCAATATGTTCATCTGTTAAACACGTAGGCAGTAGAAACCTTACTCTTGTAGGTTCTTTACCGGCCATAAATGAAATAATTCCATTTTCATAAAGTTTCTTAATAAATGATATAGTTGTCTCTTTTGATGAGTCTCCAACTTCAAAAGAAATCATTGATCCTACACCGCCAGAGTATCCAATTTTACCTTTGCAAACAGTTTTAGAGAGTGTTGAAAGTCTTGTTAAAAACTGAGTTTCTAAATATTTCATTCTACCGTCTTCACCGTAGAAATTTCCTTCTCTTAAGTAATTCACAACTTTTTGACCAGCATTAAGTGCAGCAGTAGATCCATTAAATGTTCCTGCTACAAGACCTGGTTTAGGATTTAGTTCTTCTGTAAATAATGTCCCACAAGCCTGTAGGGCCTTACCCACAGTTACGATGTCGACATATTCATCTAGCTCAAACATTTGAAAAGCGAATAGTTCAGTAGTTCTTCCAAAAGATTGTACTTCATCAACCCAGATGTAGAGATCATTTTCTTTCGCCCACTTGAAAACACCTTGGTAGTATTCTTTTGATCCATATACAAATCCTGCTTCACCTTGAATAAGTTCAAGCATGATTGCACAGTATTGACCTTTATTCTTTTTAACTAATTCGTTTAAAGCAGCAAGAGTTTTATCAAGAGATCCTTCTGGATCATTTTGGTCAAAGTGAGGCACATGGTCTACGTCGATAGACTTAGGCTGTCCAACTCTGTAATCTTCATTATAAGTAATGTCTTGAGTCGCAATACTTCTTCCTGCAAATGCTTTTTCAAATGCAATTAGCTTATGTGCTGGGTCTTTCTTTTGCCAAAGCATTTTCAAGGCTGTGTCATTTGCAAAACTTCCAGATCCTGAAAACCAAAAGTGCTTTAATCTGCTGCCTTTTACTGATTTAATTATTTCTTCTGTAAGTTTTTGCGGTTCTTGGTGAGTTAATAGGTTTCCACACATCATTACATCACCTGTAGCAGCTTCAAGGTGAGCTTTGATATATAATGGATGAGAATGTCCAAGTAGGTTTGGTCCTATAGCACCAATAAGATCATACTTTATTGATCCATCTACTAATTCTGTGAAAGGTCCATGTCCTCTACCCGAAGATACATATTTGAAGAAGAATCCTCTTCCTTTATCTTTTTCATATTTGTTTAAAATTTCTTCATTCATATTTTCTTTTCCAGCATCTGGACCTTTAAGTCCCATGAACTTTTTTTGTTCAAGAAGAATGCTTGAAAATAGCTTATTAGAAAGGTCGAGAACTTCCTCGTTTGAAACACCAATTGTCATAAAAAACCCCAAAATTTTTAAGTGTATAGATTACCGCAACTTGCATTATTAATTTGCTGAGCTGATAATATGTTCATGGCGAATACTAACATAAATGAAATATCAAAGTCATTAGAGACACTATATTTAGATGGCAAGTTCGATAAAGCTATTGATTTACTTCTTGAAAGTAAAAGTCAGCTAAGTGCCGTCGATTTTCACTATAATCTAGGAACGGTATATACTAAAATGGGAGACCTTGGTCCAGGGCGTTACCATTTAGAGTTAGCAATGAAAAAAGGCTATATAGGATCTGACTTATTAAATAATTTAACTGTTATTAAGTCTAAGATTCAAGGAGCTGATCTTTCATTATCCAATGATTTAGGGGATCAGTTTATTGGGCTCATGTCTCAAGTACCTGTTTCGTATGCGATAAGTATTACTTTGGTACTTTTGATTCTTTCTATTCTACTTTATAAATTCAAGCAGGTTAAAGGTAAGTTTGCTCTTAGTATATTGTTACTTCTCTCGTTAGCTCCTATCGGAGTACACCAGGGAGCATTAGCTGGTAAGACTTTTGCGATTAATCTTAATGAGATGAAAATTTATGAAGGACCTTCGGCGGTATACGATGTAAAAGCAACGATACCTGGTGGGTTAAAGTTTATATTAGGTAAGCAAGATAGCGAATGGTTTTATATAGACCATCCTGTAAGCCTGGCCGGCTGGGTCAAAAAAGAAGATATTGGTTTATTATAAGAGGGCAGGATGACGTATAAAAGTTTTGAAAAAAAAATTGAAGACGATAAAGAGTTGCCTGCGAAGCTTGATATTCCAATCTTAAAGTATTTTTGGCAATCAAACCCATTATTTTCATCCAATAAAAACTCTATTCCAAAATTCTTAAGAAGAATTAAAGTTTTAGAAAACTTTTCTGATAATGAACTTAGGCTACTTTCAAGCTCTCTTCATCTAAGACAGTTCGATGATGGCGAAGTTATATTTAATCAAAATGATATTGGTGTAGGCTTCTATTTTATCTATAGTGGAAGAGTTGATATTATTGTTGAAAATAATCAACGAGTTAATGACGTATCCAACGATTCAAAATTAAATCACATAGTATCATTAGAAAAGTTAGATTACTTTGGTGAACTTGCACTCTTACAGCAGCAAAGTATAAGAAATGCTTCAGCGCTTGCTAGAGAGTCATGTCAATTATTAGGTATCTTTAAACCAGACTTAGAAAATTTAATTAATTCAAATCCAACAATAGCAACAAAGTTGTTACAGGCCGTATCTATAATAACAGCGAATAGACTATTTTCGGTTACTAATGAAGTTAGGCGCTTGAAATATAAAATCAAGCAACTAGAAGGGAAGAATGAAGAGTCAAATTAATAAGCCAGAGAAGATACGGCTATTTATCTTTGTTTTTGGTATTGTTCTATTTTGTTTCTCGCTATCGCTCTTTCCAAGAGTAACGATTCCCTTAAGTGTTGCTTATGTCATAAGCCTGATTTTTACCCCTGTCATTCCGATGGTTATGAGATTTGGAATTAAAAGACCTGCTGCAGTCAATCTTGTATTTGTTGCAATTTTATTTTTATTTTCTTATCCATTAATAAAAATAACACCAACAGTTACTAATGAAGCGAAGAATGTTCAGTATTATCTTCCTAAAATTGAAAGTTTTTTAAAAAGTGAATATAAAGAAATTACCTCAAAAATTGAGTCAAAGACTGGTTATGAAGTAGGTGATGAAATTCTTAATAATTCATTGGATTATGGGCAGAAGGCAACGACTGAAATACTGCTTCAAATTCCTAAGTATCTAGGTTCGGTCATAGAGTGGATTTTTCTCGTTCCGTTATTTGTGTTTTTTATACTGAAAGATGGAAGAAACTTTAAGAATAGTTTTTTAAAGATTGTTCCAAATTCGATTTTTGAACGCTTTTATTACCTCTCCCATCAATTTAATAGGCAGTTAGGAGACTACATATTCGCAAAGTTTGTTGAGGCCAGTATTGTAGGGGTTATTATCTCTACAGGTCTGTTCATTCTTGATGTTCGATTTGCTCTATTGTTGGGGCTTGTTGCGGCACTGACAAATGTAATACCTTACCTAGGTCCAATTCTTGGGACTATTCCAGCAATCGTATTTGGACTTGCTGAATATGGATGGGGACCAACATTTGGGGCGATAGCTATTCTATATATTGTAGCTAACTGCATTGATATTGCTTTAGTTTTTCCTATCTTAGTATCAAAAATTGTTAACTTGCATCCGTTAATGGTTGTTGTAAGTGTAATACTTGGATCTACGTTCTTTGGGGTAATTGGTATGATTATCTCAATTCCACTTGCTGCGGCGTTTAAGTTGATTTCTATCGAAATTTATAATGAGTTATACGGTGTAAAATCCAGATAGTTGCTTTGACGGTGCTACGCCGCAAATGATATGCTTACTCCTATATAGCTACAAAGGAAGTAAGTGTGCGCTTGTTATTAGTGACATTTTGTTTGGCCCTCATCTCGTGTTCAACACCAAGGCCAACAGGTAAAACAGAAGCAGAAGTTCTTTATAAAGAAGCCCAAGATTTAATGAAAGAGTCTAGATATATCTTAGCGACAGAAAAGCTAAATACAATCAGGTCTCAGTATCCATATAGTTTCTATGCTACTCATGCAGAGCTTTTACAGGCTGATATTTTATTTAATCAAGAGAGTTTTGTAGAGGCTGCAGCTGCTTATATTCTATTTAAAGACTTTCATCCAAAGCACGCTAAGAAAGCCTATGTAACTTTTAGAATTGCAGAGTCTTTCTTCGCTCAAATTCCTGATACATTTGACAGAGATCTGTCAGCAGCTCATGAGGCCGTTAAGTATTATCAAGAGCTTCTGAACTTTCATGAAAAATCTGAATATACTAAGGGTGGTATTGAAAAGATCAAGCTTGCTCAAGCTATGATTTTAAATAAAGAAAAGTATATTGGAGACTTTTATTTCAAAACAAAAGTCTTTGATGCTGCTAGATATAGGTACTTATCTATTATTGATAGATTTAGAAATGAGCCGGACTTGTTAGCACACTCTATGATAAGAGTTATTGAAAGCTCACATAAATTAAAAGAAAAAGAAATATGTACTAAATATTATAATCAGTATAAAGAACAGATCGACCAATCTCAGATTAAGAAATTACGAAGCGTTTACAATAATTGCGTTAGGTAATAGGGGAAATATGGAAACTTTCAATTCAGCAGAACTTCTAGAAAAAGCAAAGCATTGTTACAATAATGGTGAATATAAGAAAGCAGCCGCTATTTTTAATGAAATTATAGAAGTTGACCCAAAATCTATTGATGCTCTTTTCTATCTTGCGAATATTTTCCATATCAATGGAGAAATAGGAAAGGCAATCAAGGCCTTCAATAGAGTTATTAGCCTAGATCCTACTCACACTGATGCAGCTATATCGCTGTCTGTTCTATATAATGACATTGGTCACTACGAAGATGCTAAGAAGGTGTTCAATCAGGCTAATGAGCGTGTTAAAACGCGTGCTAGAGGCAATGAGGGAATAGATGATCAGCATGTTAATAAGAAGTTTGCATTAAAGCACCTGGAGCTTGCAGACCTTTATATGACTTATAATAGATTCGATGAGGCTCTATTTGAATATAACAAGGTTGTTGCTCTAGATGTAGAGAATGTAGAAACTAGAATTAAAATTGCTAAGGTTTATGCTAAGAAAGGTTTTGTTTCTAAGGCGATTGATGAACTTAAAAAGCTTAGAACTGAAAAGCCAAACTATACAAACGCTAGAGTAGCTCTTGGTGTTCTTCAGTATGGTAATGGAAATATTCTTGAGGCCCAAGCAGAGTGGGAAAAAGTAATCTCTTTAGAGCCAATGAACTCTGAAGCTGCAATGTATTTAAACTTATCTAAGACTGCAACAGAAACAAATTTATAGAATTTTTTATATTAAATTAGATATAAAAAAAGCCAGCTTCAAGCTGGCTTTTTTTTATTTAAGCTTCTGGGCTAATTTTTGTAGGTGATGTTTGAGGAGTAGTGTCCTCTTGAGCTGTTGTAACTTCTTCAGTTGGGTTAGAAAGCTTAACGTTAGTTCTAACTGAGTCATCTGAAGTGTAAGCAACAATGTATCTCTTAAGGCTAGTGTACATTTCAAATTTAACTTCAAGCTTTGAATCTTGAAGAACAATTTGTCTTGCTAACTTAGTCTTATTGTTAATTACGATTGGAGCTTTCATATTTGCTGACATATCCGTTACTACTTGTGGGATAGTAAGAATAGTGTAAATACTTGCTTCGCTTAGGTTTTCTAAACTTAGACTAGTAAGCTCTGCTGGTAATAATTTAACAGAGTAGTCTGGCTTAAATATTTTTGGTTCTATAATAGGAAATGCTGTACTTGCATCATCGATTGACTGAATCCAAAGAATTAGTGTTTGGTCACCCGGGTCAACAATGAAGAACTTAGTTAGTTGTTCAAAACCTAACAAGCCGTCTTTAAAGGTAATAATGTCACTATTATCTACTTCAAGTTCACCAAATCTAGTTGTGTTGATTTTCACTTATGGCCTCCAAAATTCGAGCCTCAATAGCTCGCCTCATGATTCTAGCAGCCGTAGGACCAGAAGTGCAAGAAGGAAATTCTTGCTTATTTCTTTAACTCGTCTGCTAAATCAGAAATTGAAGATAGGTCTGCCTGAGCAGCTTCAGTATTTTGATCCTGAATTGACTTATAAACTTCTTCTCTGTGAATTTTCGTTTCTTTGGGGGCTTTGATACCTAGCCGGACTTGCTTGCCCTTGATTTGAACCACAACAATTTTGATGTGATCATCAATCGCGATGCTTTCTCCTAGCTTCCTTGTCAAAACGAGCATAATAAACCTCTACTGTGTGAACCTTCCTGATTCGATCCGCAATGGTTCATATATTACCTCATTTTTCAAAAGGCAAGTAAAAACAGGCAAAAACTATCAAATACTTGTATAATATTTGTTGTATAGGGCCTTTATTGCGTCAATCTACAAAATTATCGGTCTATCTTAAGAAATCCATTAGATTTTGATTCATTAATCCTTGTGAGGATTTATAAGTCGTTTTTAAGACATTCTGATGTTTTGTTATATCAGAGAATACTTCAGCTATATCTGCATCTACTAATTTACTTTTTCTTGTTGCTCCCTCAATATTTTCTGACTCGAGGCGTGACTTAGAATTCATTACAGAACTTGTAATAGATCCGACCCTTGTTCTTAGGGTAATAAGTCTAGAGATACTGTCATCAAACTCTTCGAGCAGGCTTTGTATTAGGCCTGCGTCATTTGTTTCTAGTGCAACAGATAAACTCTCTAATTGAGCAAAGATATTGTCTCTCTTATGAAGTTTTTCTTCATTAGTAGAGGCAAGTTCTCTTTTATTGTCTACTGGTTCTTCATTTACTGACTTCTTAAGATTCTCAAGAGGGTGAACATTTTTGTCTGAAGTATCATCTGATGAATAAAATACTTCATGCCCATTCAAGTTGAGTGGTAAAAAGAAGTCTTTTGCAACCTCTACGGTTGTGTGTCCCTTATCGCCTTTGTAGCTGCCGTCAACAGCAAAAGGTTGAGTCAGGGTTGCGTAGCCAGAGAAGATGTGTTTCTGTCCGACTCTTTTGTTACCAATAGAGAGGGCCAGATTTCTAAGCTGGTTTACTTCGTTTGCTATATTTTTTCTAACATCAGCGTTGTAAAAATCTGATGATTGAGAAATCGCAATTTCTTTAGCCTTTACGAGAAGGTCAGTGAGTTGTTCAAGCGATTTCTCTGTTACGTTTAAATGTAAAAGAGCGTAATCAGCATTTCGCTGATATTGCTTATTATCAGACATATTAGAAGTAATTGAGAGTGCCTCAACATTACTAATAGGATTGTCTGAAGGACGAGAGATATCCTTAAGGGTTGACCCTTTCATTTGAAGATCCTCAAGTTTTGCTTTTGCTTTTCCTAGGGAAAAGTTTAGAGCAGCACTTGAGCTATTTTCTGAAACTCTCGACATCTATATTATCTCTTTATTCCGATGACTGTTTTAAACATTTCATCAGCGGTTTGCATTATTTTAGCAGAAGCGTCATAAGCATGTTGGTACTTGACCATATTTGCAGCTTCTTCATCTATTGACACGCCAACTAGTCTTTCTCTGATACTAATGGCCTGAGCCTTTAGTCCGTCTGCTTGTTCACTATCTAGTTTAGCTTTTCCAGCTTCTAGACCAATTTTACCAACAGCTTGTAAGTAAAACTCTTCAAGAGTGGATTCTTCATCTCCGACAATTCTTTCATGTTGAATTTTAGATATGGCGAGAGAAATTCTGTTATCACCAGGACTATTAGGTCCAAGAGCTGTAACAATATTTGAAAGATCTTCTTTTACTTCACTACTTAAAGACATGTTTAGAGCAGAGTCTTGTGGTCCAGTAGGTTCTTTAAAGAAGTTAATTCCTGTAGTCATTCCTTTTGAATCAACATCTGAAACACTACCTTGCTCACCAACTTCAATTTTTCTATTTACGTAACCACGTCTATGTATCGCGTTTACACTCTTAGTTAAGTTATATGCAATAGAGTCAATCTTATTTTTTATATCAACGATTTCTTCGTTACGAACTTTAGCCAGTGAGGCTAAGCTACCACCTTGAAATTTCTTAGTTAAAATATGTGCTGGTTTTCCTTCAAAGAATATATCGGCAGATCCAGGTAACCCATTTGTAGAGTTTTCTTTATTGCTTGTACCTATTTGAAGTCTTTGAACTTGTGTAGCTGTAACGAGAGTACCAACTCCACGAGCTGCAACTACAAATTGTCCTTTGTTATCTTGATAAGTATGTACTTTAAATGATTTCGCTAAGTTTCTTACTGCAAGATCTCGCTGATCTCGTAAGTCTCCAACTTCCTCATTTACGGCTTCTAATGAACGTATTTTAGCATTTAGGCTGGCAATGTGTTCAAGAGTTTGGTTGATGTCCGTTACTTCGGCTTCCATATTTCCATCAATACCTGCAGAAATTGAATTAAGACTTCCTTGAATTCTTTGAAAGTCTTGAACAACTAGGTTAGCCTGGTCACGAACTACTGATCTGATTGTTTCATTCTCTGGCTGATTAGCTAATTCTCTAAAGCTATTAAAGAATCTGTTAATTACTTGATTCAGACCATCGGTATCAAGGTCATTAAAAATATCTTCAACCTGAGACATTCTGTCCATTCTTTGTTCAAAGAACTTACTATTAGAAATAGATTTCTCTAAACGTTTATTAACAAAGTCATCATTGATTCTAGTTACAGACTTTACTCTGGCACCAGTTCCGTGGATTGTTCCACCTTTCGTGATAGGGATATTGGTTGTTTGATTTACTCGCTGTCTTGAATAGCCTTCAGTATTAACATTGGATATATTATGCCCTGTAGTCTCGAGAGACTTTTTTGAAGCATTTAAACCTGTACGTCCAATATTTAATAAATCTGACACTTAAACCTCTATATAGAAAGACTTCTTGATTTAGAAGAACCTCTCGAGTTGTATGTAGAGTAGCTTTTTTCGCCAAGAGCTTCTTCTCTAATACTTTTTAGTGAGCCAAGAGCTTTATTAATAAAAAGCTGATTTGTTTTATTCTGTGCTTGGATTTTTTCGATAATATCTATTAAAAGAGCATTAAAATTAAATAAATGTCTGTGCTCTAAATTTTCTTCAAAAGTTTGAAAATAAGAAATTAGATCAGAAACATGTTTGATGTTTTGATTCAAATCTTTGTTAACCCTCGAAATGATAGAACTTCGTAGATCTTCAAGAAGATTTACTCTATTTATCGTTTCTTGTTTTTCAGCAACTTTAAGCTCTAGGTTGTCTAAGTCACTTGCAAGAAGCAATGAGTATTCATCACATGTTTGATCAAATAGATTAGAATGCTCTTCGCACAATCTTTTCCATAGATCTGTAACTTGAAAATAATATAGTTCTTTTTTTTGTTGTTCCATAAATTAGATTTCTTCGTTAAGGATCTTGTCAGCAATTGCTTCAAAGTTCATTTTATAAGTTCCATTTTGAATTTGATCTCTTAGTTTTGCAATTTTGTCTGAGTTATCAACTTCTGGTGCAGCATCAACAGCTTTTCTTATTCTTGAAAAATCTTTAACAGCTTCAGGGATAGTTACACTACTATCTCTTTTTTCCATATCTTTAAGCTCATTGAATCTACTAGCATCATTTCTTTGAAGAGCTTTTATCTTAGCCGCATTTTTTCCTGTTACATTTGTTTGTGTATTTGGAAAAAATTTCGATCGTGTCGAATCAATATTATTCATGATGCGCCTCCTGGCCTAGTCCAATTGAACCTGAATTTTTCTTGCTGACTTGGTATAGCTCAGCTTCATTACGTCTGTTGACGTGAGCATTTTGCATTTCTACTTTTGGTCTACTTATTTGATTTGTTTGTTGTAGATATGCATTGTAAGCATATGGGTTACGCTTATTTTCTGGATAAATACGATCTAAGATTAAATCTTGCAGTCCTACTTGATTTCTATTTACCATGGCCTTTGAACGTTCTTCGTTCTGTAAGTCCATATAGTAATCCATACCTGTAGATGTAGGTTCTGAACTACCTGAGGTCTTTCTCATTTCATCAATCATTAATTTAATAAATTGTTTTTCCATTCCCTGAGCCGCATCTAAATATGGCTTTGGAATATACTTTTTGTTCTCAGACTTGTTTGAGATAGGAGTATTTACAGGAATTGAATTATTGATTTCTGACATAGTCTTCCTGACCTTGTTTTTGGGATGATAAATCCTTTATCACCGCTCTATTAGCTATATTGTAACATTTTTTAGGAAATTAATCCAGTTTATATAAATTCTACATCACCAATAAGAGCACCATTGCTCTTTAAGGCCTTAAAAATTGAAATAAGGTCTTCAGGTGTTGCCCCAAAAGCATTCAAACTTTTTACTAAGTCATTTAATGTAGTCTTTTTGTCAACAAAGTAGAGAGAGTTAGGCTTATCTGAGCCTCCCGCTTCATCGCCCTTGACTTCTATTGTTAAGTCTCCGTGACTAATCGCAACTGATGTCAGTTGAACATTACCACCCGCTACAATTGTTCCAGTTCTTTCATTGATAACAATCTTTGTAACTGAGTCTGAATTTACTTTGAAGTTTTCTACTATTGCTACTAGATGAACAACTTCTCTTTGGTAATGAAAAGGAATAATTAAGTCTACAGTAGTAGCATCTTTAGCAATTGCATACTTTCCACCTAGCTCTTGATTAATAGTTTTTTCTATACGAGCTGCTGTAGTGAAGTCAGGGTTTCTAAGTGCAAAACGTAGCGATTTCTTTTTATCGAAATCTATTTTGATTTCATTTTCAACAATTGCTCCGTTTGGAATTGTTCCTGTTGTTGCAAACTTTTTACCTTTTTCAAGACCTCCAATTGAAAGTGGTCCAGATGCAACAGCGTAAACTACGCTATCACCACCTTTTAGTGGAGTAACAAGAAGTGTACCACCTGCTAAAGAAGAAGCATCTCCTATTGAAGAGACTGTAATATCAATTTTTTGTCCCTGTCTCGCGAAAGGTGGAAGTTTTGCCGTAACAATTACTGAGGCTACATTCTTTGATGAAACTTCATTTTGTGGATTTAAGCCAAGCTTTTGAAACATTCTCTTTAAAGACTTATTTGTTACTTCTCCACCGCCATCACCAGTTCCATTGAGACCTATAACTAGTCCATAGCCAATGATAGGGTTATCCCTAACATCTTTTAAAGTAATAAGATCTTTTAATCTTGTCTCTGCAATAGCTGAGAGCGAGAGAATTAAAGAAATTGTAAAAATAATCTTTTTCATAAATTACCTTAAAATATGCACACTTGATTCAAGTATGTTATCAGAGTTAATAGTATCTTCATCTGTAATATCTCTTCTAGAGACTAAGGCCTGAATTTCAACTAGCCTTTTTCTTTGCTGGAAGAGAACACTTTTTTGTCCACGAAGTAATAAGTGATCTTCATTAATTTCTTCAACAATCACACTAGATACACGGTCATAAATTTTATTACCATTTGTAGCATCATTATTTATAAGAGCTGTATCGTCTTCTTTCTTTTCTGTGTCATCTTTTTTATCTGCTGAACTCACAGGTTTAGGCATTTCTGGAAATGCTCTTTTTAATTCAAGAGTAATATCATTTTTCAGAGTTTTTTGAACATTGATTAGTACAATGTCGCCATTTCTTTTATCTTTTAAAACTGTAAAGAGTTGACGATTGTTCCCACTTCCTGCCCACAGGCTAGACTTGTTTTGTGAGTTATCTAAGAGATCATCGGCCTTATATCTTTTTTTAAGATTTTGCTGTGCTGGCTTATAGTTTCTTCTAACTGCCGGAGGTTGATTTCTATTATAATACGGTTGGCTGTTTGCTGCTGAAGCAATACGACCAGAATCTGTTCCTCTTCTGTAGCTGGTTGGAGGATTTTTATATTTCTCAAAAGCATCAACAGGTGGCTGGTTTCTTACCATATCTTGTCTATCTAAATCAGAATACATCTTGTTAATGTAGTTACTACAAGAAAAGAGTAGTGATGTTGAGATAATAAGTAGTACTTTATATAACTTCATAGTGATACAGAAACCTTGTTGTAGTCGATGACTTTACCGACAATGATTTTATTACTTCTTGATGATCTTAGTTGAACTGTTTCTCCAAATTTAGCACTTCTTAATGGAGTCGCTGTGCTTTTTAAAGAAATGACTCCGTTATCTAAGACTACACTTGTAGGCATTCCTGCTTTTACTAGTGAAACAGCTACAAGATCATTTATTAAGAGTGCTCTATTGTTTATAGATTTATTAACTTTATAAAAGACAAGAGAGTTTATATTTGTAAAAAGAGCTGAAGGATTGTCAGTGAATACTTCTTCTTTCTTGAACATTGATTTAGAAAGAGGTTGGTTATCAATTTTAATAATCCCTCTAGGCACTAATGCCATTGTCTTTACTTGGAGTTTGGCGTTTAGCATATGGTATTTGTTTGTACCTTCTAATGTATTGTTGATCACTAATCTTATCGATTTATTTCCAGGATAGCTGCAAGAAGGACAATCAACATTCATATTTTCATTTTCTTCTAATGTAATTGCAGATAGGTGAGAGGGGACCTTTATGTTTTTTATATACCAGTTTTTTGTAAAAGAAAGTCTCTCTGTTAAATAGTCTTCAAGCTTGAAGATTGTAATTCTGTCAGGTGTAATTTTTATCTTCTGATTAACAAGTGAGCTGAAAACTCTTGAAATCTGCTTTCCAGAAGTATTTCCTTTAGTATCAATTAGAAATCTTATTAACTCGTTGTTGATTGAGTTTTCACATGTAGATTTTTTAATTAGTGTCTTTGTTAGTTTAGAAGAAATATTAGTTAATAAGTAACTTTTTGGATAAATATCAATTTGGCATGGTTTAGACCATGCCGAATATGAAGATAATAATGTGAGTATAAAAACTAATTTTATCATTAATTACCTAATGTTATTTACGGTTTGTAGCATTTGATCTGCTACTCCCATAACTTTTGAGTTCATTTCATATGCTCTTTGGGCCTTAATTAAAGCTGTCATTTCATTCATAATACTAACGTTAGATGATTCAAGAGCTCCTTGAGCAATTGTTCCTGCGTTTGTACTTCCTGCAATATTTTGAATAGCTTGACCACTTGAGCGAGTAAGTGTGTAAAGATTCATTCCTGTTGATTTTAGTCCTACAGGATTAATAAATGTGAAAACTGGTATTTGACCAAGTACAGTAGGTTCAACTTGATTTGAGAGGTAGGCCTCAACAGTTCCATCGTGACCTATGTGTACACTCTTTGTTCCTGGAGGGAATATGAAAGATGGAAATACTTTATATCCCTGCTTATTTACTAAAGTTCCTGTTGCATCAACATTAAATGAACCATCTCTTGTATATCTTATTTCATTGTTTGGTAGCATAACTCCAAAGAACCCTTCTCCGCTTATCATTAGGTCGTATGGATTATTTGTTATTTGTTGAGAACCTTGTGTGAATTCTTTTCTTACGCCTGAAACCTTTGCTCCTGAACCAATTTGTACACCAACATTATTCATCGTTTCGGAGCTTGATCTTGATCCTGCTTCTTGAATTGTTTGGTAGGAAAGGTCCTGAATTTCTGTTCTCTGTTTCTTATAACCAGTAGTGTTAACGTTGGCGATATTGTTAGAGATTGTAGAGACGTTCATTTCTTGAGCGGCCATACCTGTTGCAGCAGTATTCAATGCTCTAGACATTCCTAAAGACTTAGAAACTTGTAATAAGAAAAGTGATAAAATAATTGTTTTCATTACTGTGTACATTTTAGTCCTTAGAACTTTGCTATTTCGTTAACACCTTTTCCACTTATCGTGTCATAGGTTTTGATTACTCTTTGAATACTTTCAAAATTACGATTTGCTTTAATAAGATCAGACATTTCTTGGATAGCATTCACATTTGATTGCTCAATAAACCCTTGATAAACAGCTGTCTTATTTTGATTAGTACTTATATTGTTTATGTTTTGATTGATGTAAAAAGAGTTTCCTTCTTTTTTTAAAGCGTGAATATCGTTGAATTCAACAATTGATAGATCTGAAATTTTCCCATTATTGTTAGATAACTCGCCCTGAAAATTGATTGCTAATCTTCCTGCAGATTGTGGAAGCTGAATTGTTCTTTCATTTGGTGAAGGGAGTTCTCCTCCTGCCTGAATAAGAGCTGGATCGAGTTTAGATAAAACTGGATCTCCTCCATCTGTAACAAGTAGCCCTGCTGGATTTATTGAAAGATTTCCTTTCCTTGTGTATCGAACACCATTAGGAGTTAATACCTCAAGAAATCCTTTACCTTTTAGAGCAATATCTAGTGGGTTTCCTGTTGGAGAAGTTTGTCCCTGTTGAAAGTCTGTAAATGAACCATCAACTTTAACCTTAGCGTGTTCTGCCCCATAACTTCTATAGAAGTCTTCAGGCTTCCATTCTTTGTGAGGTAAATCTATATCTTGATTATGGCCTTTTTCAAATTGGGTTAAGTATTCCTTGAAGACTACTTGATCCTTTTTAAAACCAGGAGTATTGGCGTTTGCTACATTATTAGCAATAGTCTCAACTTTTCTTTGTTGAGCGATTGCGCCTGAAAGTGGGACCCAAAGTTCTTTCAAGTCATCTCTCCTAGATTTTATTTAGTAGTGCCTTCATGGCATCTACTGCATTTCTAACCTAACTATAGCAACCACAGTGCCAAAACCTCTACATGGGCAAAATTATCCTTTATTACTAAGTCTTTGAAATTTTATGTTTTGAGAGCTTTCTGATAGTATATTTTCAATAATTAATGGAAAAAAATTCACTATAGTGGTGACATTTTTGCCCTTCCTTATGGGAAGTGGTGTCAAAATAATAGCGGACGGTTTTACATGACTAAAGAAAAGAAAAGCTTTGAATCATCATTAGAAGAGTTAGAAAGTTTAGTGACAAGTCTTGAAGATGGAGAACTTTCTTTAGAAGAGAGTTTAAAAAAGTTTGAAGAAGGAACAAAGCTGTATACATTTTGTAAGGAGCAGCTTGGTAAGGCTGAAAAGAAAATTACAAAACTATCAGACTCTTTAAAGGAAGTTAGCATAGAAGAATGAAATACCTCATACTTATATCTTTAATTCTTTTATCATCATGCTCTACCAAAAGAGAGTATAGCTACTCTTCTGTATATGAAGGTGTTGACCTTTTAAGTACTGAAGGGAAACTAGTCCCATTGATAGAGTCAAAAGGACAGACTCAAAGTTATGGTCCTATCCTAAAAGGTGATGCAGATTTTGTTAATCAAAAGTCACAAGAGGTTAGAGCACTATTTCTTTACCCTGGAGCTCTACCTTCCATAACTTATTTGAAGTTTGTTGATAACCTACAAAAATATAACTTGGGACCAAGTGTTTATTCTGGTGCTGGTTTTGGAGCCGTGATCGCAGCATTTCTAGCAAAAGGATTAACTACTGATCATATAGAGTGGAAATTCTTTTCATTATTAGAAGAATTAAAAGGTAAGGACTACTACTCTGATGAATGGAGATCGGTTCTCTATAAATTTTTGAAGAGTGAGTTTAAGGATTTAAGAATAGAAAGTCTTAAGAAGGCCTTAGTTCTTCCAATATATGACAAGAAGCTGCAACAGATTAGATTTCTTTCAAGAGGGAATCTATATAATGTATTACTCATAAATCTAGAAGTGGATAACCTTTCTAGTAAGGAGTATCAGTCTCCTCTGATTAATGGAAAGCTTAAGATTGAAGAATTAAAGAGAAATGGAATAGACTCAATCGCTGTTTTAAATATTTTAAGTGAAAATTTAAACTTTTATAAAACGAATCATTACTTAATTGGTCTTTATGGTAAACTGATAGGGTATGCAAAGATTGAATCAGTGCAGAATCGGGATAAAATCCAGTGGTTTAACTTAAAGAGAAATAATGTTGAGCTAGATAGAATTATAGACATGCAAGAGTTGCAACAAACAACAATCAATAAAAATGAAAATATTCTAAAAGAATTACGTGATTTTTTTAAAAAGGAATAAGTTTTAAATGAAAAAAATACTCCTAAGGCTTACGGGCTTTCTTCTAGGCTCAGCTGTACTTGGCGGATTAACTGTTATTCTCGTCGTAGTTTACTTCTCTTTTGGTTTACCAAAAATATCATCTCTAGCTGACTATAACCCACCTATTCCAAGTCAAATCCTAGCAAGAGATGGAACAGTTCTAACAGAAATAGGCAGAGAGACTCGATATATTGCAGAAATGGATGAGATTCCAAAAAGAGTGATTAATGCATTCTTATCTGCAGAAGATGATAACTTCTATGAGCACAAAGGGGTTGATTACTTAGGTGTATTAAGAGCGTTTTTAGCAAACCTAAAGGCCGGAAAAGTTGTTCAGGGTGGTTCTACGATTACTCAGCAGGTTGCAAAGTCATTGCTATTAAGTAGAGAGCGATCAATCAGTAGGAAAATAAAAGATTTTCTACTGGCCCAAAGAATTGAAGAGAAATTTACAAAAGAAGAAATTCTATTTCTATATCTAAATCAAGTATATCTCGGTGGTGGCTACTATGGTGTAAAGGCTGCTATAAAAGGATATTTTGGAAAAGAGCTCTCTGAAGCAACTGTTGCAGAGAGTGCTATTGTTGCAGGACTTCTTGTTGCTCCGGGGAAGTATTCTCCTTATATAAATCCACAGTATGCAAAAAAGAGACAAAACTATGTTCTTGGAAGAATGTATGCAACCGGAAAAATTACAGAAGATGAATACAATGCTGCCTTGGTTGAGAAAATAAAGTTTAGAATAAAGAAAGGTGGAGAATTTAAGGCCGGTTATTTAACTGATTGGGTTCGTCAAAGAGTAGTGGAAGAAGTTGGTAATGAAAGATTCCTTACTGATGGATTTAAAGTCGTTACGACTATTGACTTTGACCTTCAACAGGTTGCAGAGAAAGAAGTTTATAAAGGTGTTAAAGCAATAGATAAGAGGCAAGGTTTTAAAGGGCCTCTTAGAAGTTTAGATAGTGAAGAGAAAATTGCAGAGCTTTTAAAAAAGCAACGTGAAAAACTATATGAGAAGAAGTCAACATACTTTACTCTGAATGACGATTTAACGAGAAAGTATGAAACAGAAGTAAATGAAGAAATATCAGAAGAAAGAGAAAAACATCATTTAGAGTTTTTAAATAAGCTTAGAAGTAAGAGATATTACCCAGGAAACATAAAAAATGATCCTGTTTTATCTATGCTCAACACAGATAAGATGTTGGAAGCAGTTGTTCGAAGAGTTGATAACCGCTCTCGAATTGTATACGTGTCATATGCTGGTCTAAATGGATTTATTTCATATGAAGGGTTTAGATGGGCACATGAGAGAAATATCTCTGAAGAGAGACAGTACTTTCCTTATGTTACAAAGCCTTCTTCAATTTTAAAAACTGGAGATGTTATTCATGTTTCAATAAAAAGAAAATCTACAGGAATAAACAGACATATTTGGAAAGGGTTTAAATCTAGTTTTGAAAAATCTAAAGATTATGATCTAGTTAAGGGAGAGAAGTACATTCAATTTAACTTAGATCAAGAGCCAGAAGCAGAAGGTGCCCTTGTATCTCTTGATCCAAAAACAGGTGAGTTGATTGCATTAGTTGGTGGAGCAGATTTTGAAAAATCTCAATTTGATAGGGCCATACAATCTCATAGACAGCCTGGATCATCTTTTAAGCCTATCTTGTTTGCTGCAGGACTAGAGTACGGATTTACTCCGGCCAGTATTCTTATGGACTCACCGGAAGCTCTAGGTGGCGTAGATTCTTCATTGAATTGGAAGCCTAGAAACTATGATGGGAAATTTAAAGGACCAATGACATTTAGAAACTCATTAGAGACTTCAAGAAATATTCCAACAATTAGACTCGCCTCTGATATTGGTGTTGATAATATCCTCGAATTCACTAAGAGAATTGGATTTAATGCAAAATTAGATGAAGACCTTAGTTTGGCCTTAGGTTCATTTGGTGTGACTTTAATGGATATAGTTGCAACTTATGCTTTATTCCCTAATGGCGGAAAGATTGTAAGACCGAAGTCCATAATTTCAGTTACTGATAGATATGGAAAGAATTATGAGATCAGTGAAGGTAAGAGCGATACTGAAGAAGAGGAAGAAGTAAAAGAAGAAGAGGTTATAGCGGATAACCAACTTGATATTGATGTTGAAGAAAACGAAGAGAAAGTAGAGAAAAATCCATATCACTTAGCTTTAGGTGGTGATCAAGTTTACGACCCTAGACTTGCTTATATTATGACTAATCTAATGAAAGGTGTTGTTCAAAATGGAACAGGTCGTAGAGTCAGGGATATAAGTGCCTTTATCGGTGGAAAAACAGGAACTACAAATAACTATGTTGATGCTTGGTTTTTAGGATTTTCTTCAAATATTGTAACTGGTGTTTGGACTGGGTTTGATAATAATAAAACTTTAGGATGGGGAGAGACCGGAGCGAAATCTGCACTTCCTATTTGGAAGGAGTTTATGAGGGCCGGATTAAAGAAGAAAGGAGAATACGACTACCAAGCAGCACTTGGGGTTGTTAATGTCTCTATTGATAAAGAAACTGGAAAGTTAGCAGACCCTTCTAGCCAGAATACGTTCCTTGAGACTTTTGTTGAGGGAACGGAGCCAGGCTCTAAGAAAGTTGAAGATGTCGAAACTCTAAAGTCTGACAATTCTACTCAGTTTCTTGAAGAAGATGATTACTATAATAACCAATAAAGATAAATTTATTTCAAATTAAACCGATGAGTTCCTTAGAGTGTCATAACTCTAAGGAATGATATGGAAAGAGAAGAAGTAAATTTAGCTAATGAAAAAAAGCAATTTAAAAAATTTGCAATACTCTCAATTGTATTCTCAGTCTTAGTTCACACAGGTCTCTTAATATCAAACGTAAATTGGTCAACGACAAAGAGAATTGTTGTAGAAAATAAGAAACCAAAAAAAGTTAAATTAAAGTTTAAAACTAGATCTAAAAAGCCTAAGCAAATTGTAAATACAGAACTTAAGAGAAAAAAAGAAGTCTCTAAGGATGCTAAGTATCTTGGGAAACAGGATCAAGTTGTAGATAAGGATACTAGAGCTGCAAATATTGGAAGCTTTAAATCTGCAGGTTTTGGAGTAAAAACTGGAATTAAAAAGGCTCAAGCTGCGGTTAAAAAATCTAGCCAAGGCAAGGTTAATAAAATAACAAAGAATCCAACGAAAAAGAAAATTACAAAAAATAAAAAAAAGAAGAAGATTAAATTTGAAGATCTATCTCTTGGTAATTTGGCCTTAACTCAACCAACAGTTAAAAGTGCTCCAGCTCTTGGAACTAAGAAGGGAAGTCGTAAACTTAAAGGGTTGGCCAGTAACAATGACTTTATGGACGATATTCCTCTTGCTGATATGACGAGGTTAAATACAGTAGAGTATAAATACTACGGTTTTTATTTCAGAATTAGACAAAAGCTGGAACAGTATTGGGGAGACTCTCTGAGAAAGCAGGCTGAGAAGATGTGGAAGTCCGGTAGAAGGCTTGCTAGTGATGTAAACAAGGTCACTGCACTTAAGATTACAATTGATCAACAGGGTAATATTCTAGAGGTTAAGGTAAAGAGTACAAGTGGAGTTAATGAATTAGATAATGCAGCAATCGAATCATTTAATAGAGCTGGTCCATTTCCTAATCCACCGTCAGGTTTAATAAAGAATGGTCGGGCACAAATAGAATGGGGATTTGTTGTTAAGTCTTAACTCTTATTGAGTAGGTCTATTAGACTTTGTAAGAAGGTCTTTAAGATTACTAATCCCTTCCATCATCACATAATCATTCCAAATAGAGTCAAGTTCTCTCATTCTTTCGATAAGTGAAATGGCTGCTTGATCACGAGAAATTTTTTGCTTTTCAGAAAGAAAAGTGATCGCAACTGATAGTGCTTCCATTTCAGGAGAATGGCATGCATCAGCTAAGCGGTCTTCAAAATTGTTATCTATCTTCTTTTCTTTACTCTTTATAATTGCAGTATTTAAAAGTTGAACAGATTCTTGTGTTTCAGAAATCATAGTTATTTTTAACCTATTAAATTAAAAAATCGAGTGATGTTCCCTTCAGAACGTGAGCCAGTATGCGAGTTTGATGGCCTTTCGTAAAGGGAAAAAATTACAATCACTAAAAAAATTTACTCTATTATTGGATTTAATTAAATGTTAGAAAATAAGTGAAAAAATCATGTAATAATTAGTTAGTCGAAGTTGACAGGCGAAAATGATTTTTTTTTATTTTTAACTTGCAATAAGCTTTAGGGACCGAAGTCCCTAAAGATATATTACTTAAAGACTTTCGCAGTGTTCTTGATAAGCTTCAGGAGTCATTAAGGCATTGTATTCATCTTCAGATGAAACCTTAACTTTAATCATCCAAGATCCATACGGAGACTCATTACAAGACTCTGGAGAATCAACTAATTCAGTGTTCACTTCAACAATTTCACCAGCTAGAGGTGAGTATAAATCACTCACAGACTTAATAGATTCAACGACTCCAAAAGAGTCTTCTTTTGATAGCTCATCTCCAACTTCAGGAAGTTCAACAAATACAATATCTCCGAGTGAAGATTGTGCAAAGTCTGTAATTCCTACAGAGATAATGTCGCCTTCAAGTTGCGCCCATTCATGATCAGTTGTGTACTTTAATTCTTTTGGGATGTTGTGAGACATTACTTGTGTCCTCCTGTAACAAATGCTTTTGTGTGATAATTAGCTTCTATATTATTTTTTCTAATGTTAATTTTAAATTTCTTATCTACTGGAAACTTATCTCTATCAACTAGACCAAGTGAAATCCCTTTAGAAAGTTCTACAGACATTGTTCCTGAAGTCACAACTCCAATCACTTCATCGTCCATATTTAAAATATTATAACCTTCTCTTGGAATACCTTTATCTAGACTCAGCTTAACAAGTCGTTTAGAAGATACTGCACCATCAAGTGCTTCCTTTCCTATAAACTTTTCTTTAGAAGTTTTAACTGTCCATTTTAAAGAGGCATCTAAAGGTGTGAGTTCATCATTTAACTCATGCCCGTAAAGTGGATAACAAACTTCTAGTCTTAATACATCTCTAGATGCTAGACCGCATGGTATCGCACCATTTTCAAGAAGTTTGGCCCAAAGAGTCTCAGCCATTTTATGTGAAGTAAATACTTCAAATCCGTCTTCACCAGTATAGCCGGTTCTTGCAACAATTATTTGCTCGCCCATTTTTGTAAGCTCTTTAGCACTGTAATAAACAAGTTGGTCTTCATCACAGATAATTTCTATGGCCTTTAGAACTTCTTCTGATTTAGGTCCTTGAACAGCAAGTAGGGAATAGTCATTTGATTTATTCTCTAGTTGAATATTGTATCCTTCCGTTTTCGAAGAAATCCAGTTCCAATCTTTTTCTATATTAGAAGCGTTAACACAAATTAGTACTTTTTCAGCTCCTAATTTATAAGCGATAAGGTCATCAATAACTGTTCCATTTTCTCTACAGAGTGGAGAATAAACAGCTTTTTCCATCTCTGCACCAGCAAAATCATTTGTAATTAAATAGTCCACAAAGCTAATTGCATCTGGACCTGTTACAAAAAACTCACCCATGTGAGAAACGTCAAAAACGCCAAGAGAGTTTCTAACTGCAAGTGACTCTTCTTTTACTGAAGAGTATTGAAGAGGCATATCAAATCCTGCAAAGGCCGCCATTTTTGCGCCGAGATCAAGATGATATTGATGTAAAGATGTTTTTAAAAGGCTCATATCGCCTCCTTTTTATAAATGAAATATTACTAAAATTGCTAAACTTATAAGCGGTTTTCAGCAGCTTGTAAAAGGTTTTGGGCCAAGGATAGTATTGTCATTGGTCCTATTCCACCTGGAACCGGTGTAATTCCGGCTACATGATCTATTACATTATGAAAGTCGACATCGCCGCATAGTTTTCCATTTTCATCATAGTTTATTCCTACATCGATAATATATTGTTTCTTGGAATCACTAAGATGAGATTGGTTTAGAAATTTAGGCGAGCCTATTGCTGTGATTATAATATCTGCTGACTTTGTGTGTTCTTCAATATTAATTGTTTTAGAGTGACATAGGGTAACCGTTGCATTGTGATTTGTAAGAAGCATACTCATAGGCTTTCCAACAATTAGACTTCTACCAATCACTACTACTTTCTTTGAGCTAAGTTCAATATTGTAATAGTCACAAAGAGTTATAATACCTTTAGGTGTACATGGGATGAGAGCATTTTCCCCTTTCTCGCCTTTGTACAAATTCATAATATTTGCTTTGTTAAACCCATCAACATCTTTCAAAGGATTTATAAGCTCCCCGACATCAATATGCTCAAGGTGCTTTGGGAGAGGTAGTTGAACAAAACAACCATGATTATTACCGTCTTCAACAATACTTTTAACTTTATTCAAAAAGTCTGTTTCTGTAAGGTCAGATGAAAGCTTTATTATTTCGCACTCTGCTCCAAACTTTTCCATAAAACGTTTTTTATTTCTTGTGTAGATTATACTAGCTGGATTATCTCCAACAAGAATAACCTTCATAGTAGGTACAATCCCTTGCTGCTTAAGAGATTTACTTTTTTGGGCCAACTGCTCAAGTGATTCTTTAACAATTGGTGAAGACTTTAAAATGATAGCGCTTTGAGGTGCCATTTATAAATCCTTGCGAGTATCTAAGTATATGTTTTTAATAAGACAACTAATCTTAGAAACGTTTATTTTGATATTTCTATTTATACCCTCTATAGTACGCCTTTTAAACCAATAAAGGGAGTCGCTCTTGCTATTTTATTTGGGACTTGGTCTTCAGTTAATCGGATTTGCTTCGGTGGGTCTATGTCTTTTTGCAGGTATGAATAAAGGTGACTATGGTCAGATTGAACTTGTACAGCTTGTTGGTGGTTCTGCAGCATTCTATTTTGGAAGTATGCTAAAGAGCAAAGGTCAAGGATAGGTCCTAGACGATCGTTCAATAGGACATGTACTATAGAATTATGAAAATTCTTGGTATAGATCCAGGCTCAAGAAAAGCTGGCTGGGCCTTAATAGAAAAGAAGGGAAGAAAAACAATATATCTTGCCTCTGGAACATTAAGGTATGACAAAATTAACAATTTTATAGATCGCCTTGGGGTTATTCACAGCTCTATTGAAGAATTAATGCAAAAATATTCACCAGATGAAGTATCAGTAGAATCTTTAATCTACGTAAAAAGTGTTACTTCTCTAGCTAAGTTAGCTCAGGCTCGTGGAGCTATGTTAGCTGCGATTGTTCCAACTCATACAGGAAAAGTATTTGAATACTCACCAAACTTGATAAAGTCTTCGGTGAGTGGCTATGGGCACGCTGATAAATCAGCAATTGAAAAAACAATGAAAATGATATTTGGTAAGATTGAATTTGCTACAAGTGATGAGTCGGATGCTCTCGCAATAGCTCTTTGTCATGCTTTAAATGCAGGTAAAACTACAATTGGAAAAAAGACAACGAAATCTAGTTCAAGAAGCTTAAAAAGTGTCTTTAAAGATAGGGTATAAGAAATGATCGGACATTTACAAGGTGAAGTAATTTTTAGTGACGGTACAGAAGCTGTTGTTCTTACAAACTCCGGAATTGGATATCAAGTATATATAAATCAAGTCCTGCCTGAGGGGAAGGGGACTTCTGTTTTTATTTCTCACGTTATACGTGAAGCCAGTGAAGAACTTTATGGCTTCAAAACGATAAGAGAAAAAAAGATGTTCGAACTCCTTACTAGCGTTAAAGGTGTAGGTCCTAAATCAGCATTTAGTTTGGTTGGAGCTGTAGGCGTTGATCAAATTATAAACTCTATTTTATTTGATGATAAAAAAACATTAACGAAAGCTCCTGGAATAGGAAATAAGGCCGCAGCACAAATGGTACTGGATTTACAAAATAAAATTTCGAAAATTAAAATGTACTCAAATAAGACTATGGGAGTCCAAGATGTTCCAGGTATATCTCTAGCTTCTATAAGCGAAGAGGTAGAAGAAATAGAAGTTGGAACAAGCTTTGTTAACCAGGACTTAATAATTAAAGATGCTATAATGGCCTGCAAAGAACTAGGGTTTAAAGAGGAAAAAATTATACCTCTTGCTCAAAAAATTCTAGCAACAAATGAAATATCTAAACCTGAACAATTAGTTCATCTTGTGTTGAAAGAAGTTTAAGTATGAGTGATGAGAGAGTATTAGAAACAAGTACAAATAGTGAAGAGAAGAGACAGGAAGTCTTTCTAAGACCTCAAAATTTTTCAGAGTATATTGGGCAGAGAAAAGTTGTCCAAAATATTGAAGTGATGGTCGAATCTGCAAAAATTAGAAAACAGGCAATGGATCATGTTCTCTTATCTGGACCTCCTGGCCTTGGTAAAACTTCTCTCGCAATGATTATCGCAAATGCTCTAGACTCACACTTACATGTAATTTCTGGTCCAGCAATTGAGAAGAAGGGAGATCTTGCAGCAATCCTTACAAATTTAGAGGATGGAGATGTTCTTTTTATAGATGAAATACATAGAATGAATATTGCTGTAGAGGAAATTCTCTACTCTGCAATGGAAGATTATAGGTTGGATATTCTTATTGGAGATGGAGCATCAGCAAGGACAATGGAGATCGCTATATCTCCATTTACTCTTATAGGAGCAACTACTCGTTCAGGTCTTCTCTCTAGTCCTCTTAGAGACCGGTTTATGGCCCACTTACACTTCGATTTTTATGAACATCAAGACCTTGCTACTATTGTTGAGAATAACTCAAAGAAATTAAATATTGGACTAGAGGGCGAAGCTAAGAATCATATCGCAAGATGCTCTAGAGGCACTCCAAGAATTGCAAATAGAATTCTTCGAAGAGTGAGAGATTTTTCAATAGTAGATAGAAAGAGCACAATTTGTGAAAAGGCTGTTGCCCAGGCATTAGATCTAATGGAGATCGATGAATTTGGATTAGACAGAATGGATCGAAAAATCTTAGAGGTTATTCATGATTATTACAGTGGTGGTCCAGTAGGGATAGAAGCTCTTTGCGCAACATTGTCAGAAGATAGATCCACTATTGAAGATGTTTATGAGCCTTTTCTTCTTAAAGAGGGGTTCCTAATTAGAACCCCAAGAGGTCGTGAAATCTCAGAAAAAACTAAGAAACACTTACTTCGAAATACTTAGAGTCGTTCTGTGAGAACCATAAGACTGGCTATATTTAATTGTTGAGTCTGAAGAATCAAGATTAAATTCTCTTTTAAGAAATAGGTCTAACTCTTTAAGTATTACTTCACCGTTATTGTATTTAACTAACTCTTCTTTAGATAATAAGTTAGAAAGTGGAAGAGTTACGCTAATATTGTTAACTGGAGTCGTTGATGGATTTATATTTGTAGATGATACAAGTTCATAATTAGAATCTTTGAACATAATCAATTTTGCTGCGATTGTAGAAACAGTTACCTTATCTAGAATTGGTTCTTGATTCTGGTCTAACCCAGAAACTATATTGTAGCTAAAATTATCAAATAAGTTTTTCTTAACAAAGTTGTATCCATCTGTATTTTTTTGGCATGAGAGCATTTCTGATTTAACTTCAATATTAATGTCATCTCCGTCAATTTGAGATTTTACTGACGTTACTAAATGTACTTGAAAACGAAAGTCCCAGATATCAGCCTGTCTTTCACAAGTTGCACTTGTTCCATCAAAAACTTTAACAATATTAGTAGCGAATGAGTTGGATGTTAAAAGTATAAGTAGTACTGCGAAAATTCTTTTCATAATATGTCTCCTAAAATATTTATTCATTTTATTTAACATAAAATTAATTGGTTTGTACTTGGAGTGTAAAAAAGAAAAGAATTTATTTATATAAAAAGTTAGATATATCTTTCCGAACTAAGCAAAAGTTGGAAAGATATTTTGAGGAAGATCGAATGCTTCAACAGCTTCTTTTTGAAGAGAGTTGGCAGACACAATCTCATAAGCAGACGGAGTTTCTAATAGTTTTCTACAAAGAAGGTTATGTAGGTTGTGACCTGACTTAAAAGTCGTTACTTTTCCTGCAACTTCGTAACCTAGTAAACTAATATCACCGATTGTGTCTAAGATTTTATGACGAACAAATTCATCAGCAAATCTCAATCCTTCACCGTTAACAACTTTAAACTCATCAAGAACAATAGCATTGTCTAGAGAACCACCTTTAATAAGGCCTTTTCTCTTAAGCATATCGACATCGCGAAGTAGACCAAATGTTCTGGCCCTACCAATTTCTTTGATATAGTTCTCGCAAGAAAATTCAAAACTTTTTTGCTGAGTTTTAATAAGTGGGTGAGTAAATACAATCGTTGAATCAATGATAAGCTTTGATGCAGGTTCTATTCTGGCCCACTTGTCATCAACCTCTACAGTCACTGGCTCTAAGACAACTAAAAACTTCTTAGATTTATTTAATGTTTGGATTCCAGTTTCTTTAAGTAGGAAAACAAACGATGCTCCTGAACCATCCATAATAGGAACTTCAGGACCGTCTATTTCGATAAAAACATTGTTAATTCCCAGTCCGTAAAGAACTGAAAGAAGGTGTTCAACAGTGTGTACAGCATTGACTCCACCACCGATAGTAGTGTTGTTCTCTGTAGCACCAACAGATACAGCTTCGGCCTTAAGAACAGGTGCGTCTTTAAGGTCTACTCTTTTAAATTGAATACCGTAATCAGCTTCAGCAGGGTAAAGGTTCATTGTAACCTTCTTACCAGAGTGAATACCAATTCCTGTAACTTCAACTTTCTTTGCTATTGTACGTTGATAAATCATTTACCTTCCAAATTTCATTAAGTTACCAATATAGCCTTGTGTGTCACGTATGGCAACTCAAATACTTATGATACCCGACAATACTTAACTTTTCTTGATATAAGAAAATATTGCCTTTTAATATCCAATTTCTTCGAAAAGGATATTTAACAGATTGTAGTCTATTTTTGAATTAGTATTTAGCCAAATTGTAATGTTTCCAGTTACTGTATAGTTATAAGTCATTCTTCAAGAGTAACATTATAAATAATTGATATTGTTGCCAATAATACGAGGTGTTTATGAGTATTTGGTTTAAAGATTATGAGCTAGAACAGATCAATAAAATGGGCCTAAGTAGTATGACAGGCTTTCTAGATATAAAGGTTTCGGCGATAAACTCAAATGGACTCGAAGCAACTATGCCTGTTAATGATAAAACGAAACAACCCTTTGGACTTCTACATGGTGGGGCATCGTGCGTTCTCGCAGAGAGTGTAGGAAGTATTGCTTCTAACCTAGTTGTGGATAATTCTAAGTTTGCAGCAGTTGGACAAAGTATAAACGCAAGTCACTTGAAGAGTGCTCGTTCTGGTCTCGTAACAGCAATTTGTGAAGCGATACATATTGGTAAGAGTTCGCACGTGTGGGATATCAAAATTCTTAATGAGAATAAGCAGTTGGTATGTGTCTCTAGGCTTACTATGGCAATTATTTCTAAAGTTTAGATTTGAGCCTGTCGTTTAAGTGATTCAAGACTGTTGAGATTTCAAAGAGCTTGTAAGGCTAGTTAAAGTTGTGTATCTAGGTTAAAATTCATTGAAATAATCGATTACAAGGACAGGCTAGATGAAGTTATCGTCAGGATTTTGGCAAACATATAAAGAAGTTCCAGCAGATGCAGAAATACCATCACATCAATTAATGATAAGAGCGGGACTTATTCATAAGATGGGTTCTGGCCTTTATAGCTACCTTCCTTTTGGATATAGATCAATTCGTAAAATCGAGCAAATTATAAGAGAAGAGCTGGATAAAGCAGGTTGCCATGAAATCTTAATGAGTATGGTAACTCCTGGAGAGCTTTGGCAAGAGTCTGGTCGTTGGGACGCTATGGGCGATCAAATGCTTAAAGTTAAAGACAAGGGTGGACGTGATCTTTGTTTATCTCCAACAAATGAAGAGGCCGTAACAGATATTTTTAGAAAGACGATAAGATCTTATAAGAACCTGCCAGTTACTGTTTATCAGATTAATACAAAATTTAGAGACGAGCTTCGTCCAAGATTTGGATTGATGAGAGGGCGTGAGTTTACAATGAAAGATGCTTATAGCTTTCATGCTGATAAGCAATCTCTCGATGAAGTTTACGACAGACTTTTTAAAGCTTATGAAGCGATATTCACCCGTGCCGGCCTTGAGTTTAGTGCAGTAGAGGCTGACGGTGGAGCAATGGCAGATAGCGATCAGAAGACACATGAGTTTCAAGTGATTGCAGATACTGGTGAAGATGAAATTATTTATTGTTCTAAAACAGGATACGCTGCCAATATTGAAAAGGCTCAAACTAAGAGAGCAAACTTAAATCTTGATACAAGTACTTCAGAATTAAAAGAAGTCTCAACACCTAGTATGGGAACGATAGAGGATGTGTGCGCTTTTTTAAAAGTTCCAAAAGAACAGTCTCTAAAATCTCTTGTTTATAAATCAGTTGTAGGAGATGAGGTTGAAACAATCTTAGTACTTCTTTTAGGAGACGATACTTTAAATGAATTAAAGCTTACAGCATATTTAAAATGTGATGAACTCAAGCCAGCAACAGACAATGAATTAATGTCTGATGGATTTATCAAAGGCTTTATTGGTCCATATAACTTAGATGCAAAAGCTAGAGTTATCTTTGATTCACAAGTTGGTCTTGAAGCTTCCTATACAGTTGGTGCTAATAAAGTAGATATGCATTTTAAAGGACTATCACCTAAAAGAGATGTTCAAGACTTTGAAACTGCAGACTTAAGAACAGCTGTAAAAGGTGACTTAACAATAGACGGTGAAGGTGTTGTTGATATTAGACGTGGAATAGAAGTAGGTCATATTTTTCAACTCGGTGATAAGTACACTAAGGCAATGAATGCAACAATTTTAGATAATAATGGAAAGACAATGTTTCCATTAATGGGTTGTTATGGAATTGGTGTAACTAGAGTTGTAGCAGCTGCAGTGGAACAACATCATGATGAAAAAGGTATTGTGTGGCCAATGTCGTTAGCACCTTATCATGTTTACTTTGCAGAGATTACAAAGTCTCCAGAGAATAAAGAATTAGCAAATAGCTTATACTCTGAACTTGTAGAAGCAGGCATAGAAGTTGTTTTCGATGACAGAAAAGCTGGGCCTGGATTTAAGTTTAAAGATGCAGACCTTTTAGGTTTACCTATTCAACTTGTATTTGGTGAACGTGATTTTAAAAAAGATGGAATGTTAGAAATTAGATTAAGAAAAACAGGCGAAAGTTTTAAAGTACTTCCAGGTGAAGTAGTTGAAAAAATTAAATCGTTAATTGAAGGTAATAAGTGAGTACATTTGATTTAATAGTAGGAATTCATAGTATTGCTGAGGCGATACTTTGTAGACCAGGTTCAGTAAGAAAGATTATAGCAACTCAGGATGGACTAAAAGAGTTTAGAAAGAAAACTCGTCTTGATAGAGAGCTTAAACAGTTTGATATTAAAACTGTAGGTCCTCATGAAGTACAAAAGATGGCAGAGCAGTTTTATAAAGAACTTGAAATGTCTTTTCAGAGAGTACCTTCTCAAATTTTTATGGTAGTTGACCCTGTAGAAACATATGATCTTGCTTGGCTTTATGAAGAAATTGAAAAGTCTGACAGATATAAAATTCTTTGTCTTGATCAGGTTACAGATGTTCATAATGCTGCTGCAATTATGAGAACTGCCGCTTTCTACGGTGTAAACTGTGTAGTCACTGGAGCTAAAGGTCATTTTGGAACAGGACCGTCTTTTGCTAGAATTGCTTCTGGTGCAATTGAGCATGTAGATATTGTTATTTGCTCTTCACTTCCAAAAGCGATTACAAAATTAATAGAAAAGAATGTAACTGTTATTGGCTTCTCCGAACATGCTAGTGGGAATGGAGAGGAGTTAAACCTTGAGGGTCATGTAGCTTTAGTTCTTGGAGCTGAAGATGTTGGTATGTCTAATGCTGTATCAAGAGTTGTAGAACACAGGGTTGCTATTGAGCCTTTGGGTAAAATTAAGTCTTTAAATGTATCGGTTGCAGCAGCAATTGCTATGGAGCGTTGGCTTAAATAATAAATATTTTATGAAAAAAAAATGAAAAAAAAGTAAAAAAAGTGTTGATTTTAAGAGAGGAACCTATTATAAATTCAATTCTCGAAACGATTTAAATCTTCGGATGATAATCAATATTTGTTAAAATAATACTTAACAAATTAAAATTTTGGGAATATGCTGGTTTAGCTCAGTTGGTAGAGCACCGGTTTTGTAAACCGGCGGTCGTAGGTTCAAATCCTATAACCAGCTCCATTTAAATGGCGAAATTGCCGAGTGGCCAAAGGCAACAGACTGTAAATCTGTCGGGTTATCCCTTCGATGGTTCGAATCCATCTTTCGCCACCATCTTCTTTCGTTATATAAGTGGATGGAAAAATTCATAATTATGCGGGCGTAACTCAGTTGGTAGAGTGTCAGCCTTCCAAGCTGAATGTCGCAAGTTCGAACCTTGTCGCCCGCTCCAAAAAAAGCCTATCTTCGGATAGGCTTTTTTTTTCCCTTTTTAAATAGCCTCTCTTAAAAATGATATGATTACTTCAGACCTTCTGGGAGAGGTAGAGATGTCTGATTTTAATCAGTTTGTATTTAAAATTTTTATGGCCCTATTTTTATTGTCTTCAAATCTAAATGGACAGGAGATATCAAAGCAGGACTTCATTAAGCTGGCTTCAACTTATATTGGGCAGTATGAATTGATCGAAAAGAATAATGACTTTTGTCGTTCCGGAGACTTAAGTTTTGTAGATAGCAAAATACCTAACAAGGGATTAGTTCTCTCAAATAAGTTATTTTTTGGACCATTTGAAAAAAGCGGAAAGGATACTAAAGAAGACGGTTATTGTACTATTAATGAAACATATCAATATTCTAAAAGTTTACTCAGACAGACAACTAAGGTTCATAAATGTGAGAAAGAGAATATTTCTGATGAAGGAATCTCAACACAAGAGCTACATTTTAGAGAAAATAAGATTATTTATAAAAGTGTAGAATCAAAAATAAACTGTACTTTTAAAAGAATTAATAATGGAGAAAAGAGGTGAGAGTCTTACTGTTTTCATTATTGTTAATTTTAAGTGTTAATACATTTGCTTTGAGCGATATCATTAGAATTGATAAAGTGAATGAAGTAGTTATCAAAAATACAAATGCCCCAGTCGCAGATTGTCATGATTGTAGAACCTCTACTCATGAGAGTTATGACTCTCTTCCATTAGCACATCGTAAAGATGGCGTTTACTTCAACGAGAAGTGTACAGGTTTTATTAAAAGAAATGGTGAAGAGGGTGAATGGGGAAAGCTGATAACTGACTATATCGACAAAAATGGTGGGGAAAACAGTACTTTCTTAGATGATGAAGTAAGAGGAATGACAGCACACCCTAGAACTTGTCCAAAATGGTACAGTCTAAATACAGAACAGAGAAAGAGGTTTTGGATATGGATGATGGCATCGATTGCACAGGTTGAATCTTCGTGTGATAAAGATCAAGTGAATATGGGAGCCGTTCCAAATAAGTCAGATCGGCCAAGAGGACTATTTCAGCTTAATACTCTCAGGAAGAATAGGCAGTGGAGAGGAGAAAATTGTAAATTCCCTTCAGGCGCGACTGAGACTGTAAAACCTAGAAATCAAATACTTTGTAGTATGGATATTATGAACGAACTATTAAAGGGAAAAGAGGGAAGGTATAAAGCAAGTGGACGAATTTTTCCAACCAATAGCTACTGGGAAAAGCTTAGGCCTGAACATAGTTATACAGGTGGGCCTATTGGTGAACTTGTTAGAAAATTCCCTCTTTGTCGTTAGCTAGTACATTTGACTTGACTCACATATGGCCAAATGGCTAGCATGTAAAAAATCGCTTGTGTGGCTCAGTGGTAGAGCACTTCCTTGGTAAGGAAGAGGTCACGGGTTCAATTCCCGTCACAAGCTCCATGAATTCTAAGTAAATTTTTCAAAATAATTGTCGTTTTGTCAGAGCAGTTAGATAAGAGGTTTTTCTACCTTGGAGTTACTGTGAAGATATTTATAATTTCCTTCTTATTGTCATTTAGTGTTTTAGCCGAAAGTGAGTCATGTAAAGTGGCAACGGTGAAATATGAAGGTGCTTTAGAAACCTACCTAGATAATCAAACAGTTGTTGACCTTGGTCTTGAAGCATATGAAATATGTAAAGAAGATTTAGTTGTTGAGGAGCAGGCCATGGTAGAAGATACTAAAGAAGAGTGCTTTAGTGATGATACTTTATCTAATGCTTTAAAAGTTGATTGTGCCTTCAGGGCAGTCGAGTATTTCCTGTATTCTAAATTCGACTAAGAATAAAACTAACAAAACTTATCAAATAACACTCAAGTTCGTACCTTTTTTGTCGAAAAAGTCTTTAATTATTTGACGTTAGATAAGTAAGATTGTAAATCAATTGTTGATTATAGTGAAATGCGTTGGTATTTGGCCTGTTTTTAGTTGTGACGGAAGATTTTTTCTCTTGTCATGAACTCAATATTCGTCGATACTTTGTACTCATTTTTGATATTAAACATGATTCATATAACAAGCTTTTAAGGAGACTTAGTCATGGCAAAGGAATCTTTTGACAGAAGTAAGCCGCACGTAAACATCGGTACGATTGGGCACGTTGACCACGGTAAAACTACATTAACAGCAGCAATTTCA